>WNGD01009236.1_pt1 | contig 12174 bp, 9 predicted proteins | sample 5400671 | NCBI WGS metagenome assembly WNGD01 (sample SAMN13153369, study PRJNA577476) | soil metagenome | isolation source: 40 cm soil or saprolite under grassland replicate 2 | place: USA:California | collected 2016-06-15
TCGCGTTGGTGACAAGCTGCTTGGAGTGCTGGTCGGCCTCGCGCCTGGTCTGCTCCGCCTGGGCGCTGGCCTTGGCGGCCCGCTGCTCTGCGGTGGCGGCCCGCTGCTCCGCCTCGGTGACCAGCTTCTGGGTCGCCGACTGCGCCGCCGCCAGCCGCTCTGCCTCCTGCCGCTCGGATTCCTCCCGGCGGGAGGCCAGCTGGATCTCGAACTCGGCCTCGGCCTGTGCCCGCTGTGCCTCGCTCTCCTCCAGGATGCGCTGCGCCTGGCTGCGCATCTCATCCGCCTGCCGCTTGGACGTGGTCAGGATCTCGTCCCGCTCCCGCTTCGCGGACGCCTTCAGCTGGGCGGCCTCACGCTCGGTGGTGGTCCGGAGCTTGGCAATGTCCCGCTCGACCGCGGCCCGCTTCTCGGCAACCTCATGGTCGGCCGTCGCGCGCAGCTTGGCCACCTCCCGCTCGGTGGTCGAGGTCAGCTCGTCAGCCTCGCGGCGGGCACCGGTCCGGATCGCCTCCGCATCACGCTCCGCGGAACCGCGCAGGTCGTCGGTCTCCCGCTTGGCAACGGCCCGCAGCTCGGTGGCCTCGTTCTCCGCGGCGGCGCGTAGCTCGGCAGCGTCGACCTTTGCGGCGGCGGTGAGCTCGTTCGCCGCGGACCTGGACTCACCGACGATCTCGGTGGCCTGCTCCTCGGCGAGCCGCAGCAGCTGCTCGATGCGGGAGCCAAGCCCGGAATAGGTCGGGCGCTCTTGTTCCCGGATCTGCCGGTGCGCATCGGACAGTTCCTGCTGGAGCGCCTGCACCTGGTCGCGGTGCTGGCGCATCTCGGCGTCGGCCTGCTTGAGGTACTCGTCCACCTGGTGCTGGTCGTACCCGCGCATGACCTTGGCGAAGTCGCGGGCCGGTGCGTCTTCGAAGAAGTTGCTCAGCTGAGCGTCAATTTCAGGCTGCATCTGGCTTACATCCTGGCTAGAGGGGGGGACATGCGGGGCTCGGACGATCACCTCACGGCCGCATCGATGGCTGGACGCCCTGCGGCATCCGTCGGCCGGTCGGCGTGGCACATGTGAGCCGCTCGCCCAATTCAACGCAGCGTACTCCCCTTTCGCAGGCGAATGCGGCGCGTTCCGGCTTCCAGCCCACTAGATCCTGCTTTGTAGTCAGATAGCCATCTAAGAAATCGTCTGCTCCATGCGGGGCGCCTCAACCAGTTCGGTCAGCACCCCGCCCACATCGGCAGGGTGCAGAAAGGCGATGGCGGCGCCCATCGAGCCATGCCGCGGCCGCTGGTCCAGCAGGCGCACCCCACGGCCGCCTATGGCCGCGAGTGCCGCTGTGATGTCCGTCACCCCGTACCCGATGTGGTGCACGCCCTCGCCCCGGCGGGCCAGGAACCGGCCGACCGGGGTATCCGGCGCGAGCGGCTCGAGCAACTGGATCCAGGACGAGCCGCCGGGCGCGGCAGCGATCCGCAGCATCGCCTCACGGACCCCCTGTTCTTCGTTGACCTCGCGGCTCACCACGGTGAGGTCGAAGACCGATTCATAGAACGCGATCTTGGCGGTGAGATCGTGGCAGGCGATTCCCACGTGATCGATCCGGTCCAGCATCACTGCCCCCTCGTTGACCCGGCGGCACTGGGTATGGTGGCAGACATCCCGCCCGGCCACCATCGGGGGCGGGCGAGCCAGCGGAGGGGCTATGCCAGATGCGGTGATCACGGGTGGTGCCCGGACGGCGTTCGGGCGACTGCTCGGCGCGCTGGCGGACTTCACCGCCGCCGACCTGGGCCGGATCGTCATCAAGGCGGCGCTGGAGCGCAGCGGCCTCACCGGCACCGACCCGGAATACGTGATCATGGGCCAGGTGCTCCAGGCCGGGGCGGGCCAGATCCCCGCCCGGCAGGCCGCGGTGGCGGCCGGCATCCCGATGACGGTGCCCGCGCTAACCATCAACAAGGTGTGCCTGTCCGGCCTGGACGCGATCGCCCTCGCGGCGCAGCTGATCCGGGCGGGCGAGTTCGAGATCGTGGTGGCCGGCGGGATGGAGTCGATGACCCGGGCCCCGCATTTGCTGCCGGGAGCCCGCACCGGGCACAAGTTTGGTTCCATCGAATTGGCCGATGCCATGGCGCTCGACGGCCTAACGGATCCGTTCGACCATTCCCCGATGGGCAAGCTCACCGATTCCCATAACACCCGCCTGGGCATCGGCCGGGCGGAGCAGGACGAGTTCGCGGCCCGGTCGCACCAGCGCGCCGCCGCGGCGATCAAGGACGGGCTGCTGGCGGAGGAGATCGTCGCGGTTGGCGTCCCGCAGCGGCGGGGGGAGACGATCCGGTTCGACACCGACGAGGGTGTCCGGCCGGACACGACCACCGAGGCGCTCAGCAACCTGCGGCCCGCGTTCGCGCCCGACGGAACGATCACGGCCGGTTCCGCGTCACAGATCTCCGACGGCGCGTGCGCGGTGGTGGTGATGTCTGCCGAGGCGGCCGCCGCCCGGGGCATCGGCGTGCTGGCCGAGGTCGGCGCGCACGGCAACGTGGCCGGGCCGGACAACTCGCTGCAGTCCCAGCCGTCCCGCGCCATCAATCACGCCCTCGGTAAGGCCGGGCTGAACGTGGCCGATCTCGACCTGATCGAGATCAACGAAGCCTTCGCGTCCGTGGTCCTGCAGTCCATGCGTGACCTCGGGGTCTCTGGCGAGAAGATCAACGTCAACGGCGGCGCCATCGCGATCGGCCATCCGATCGGCGCGTCGGGGACGCGGATCGCCCTGCACCTGGCCCACGAGCTGCGCCGGCGCGGGGGTGGGCTGGGCGCCGCGGCACTGTGCGGAGGCGGAGGGCAGGGCAGCGCGCTGCTGCTGCGCGTGCCCGCGGCGGCTGGGCGTGACTGAGGAGACCATCGAGCGGGCGCTGGCCGGGGACGCACGCGCGCTGGCGCGGCTGGTCTCACTGGTCGAGAACGGGGCTCCCGAGCTCCGGCCGGTCATGAAGGCGCTGGCGCCGCTCACCGGCGGGGCGCGGGTGATCGGGCTGACCGGCGCACCGGGCGTGGGCAAGTCCACGATGACGACGGCCCTGGTGAGCGCCTACCGGGAGCGCGACCTGCGGGTGGGCGTGCTGGCGGTGGATCCGACCTCGCCGTTCACCGGCGGTGCGCTGCTCGGCGACCGGGTACGGATGCAGGATCACGCCACCGACCCGGGTGTGTTCATCCGGTCCATGGCCAGCCGATCTCGGCGGCCTGGCGGCGGCCACCCCGCAGGCGCTCCGCGTGCTGGACGCGGCCGGGTTCGGTGCCGTCCTCGTCGAGACCGTCGGGGTGGGCCAGGCGGAGGTGGAGGTCGCATCGCTCGCCGACACCACACTTGTGCTGGTGGCGCCCGGGACCGGGGACGCGGTCCAGGCGGCCAAGGCGGGCATCCTGGAGGTCGGGGACATCTTCGTGGTCAACAAGTGCGACAACCCCGGCTCGCAGGAGACGGTGCGGAACCTGCGCACGATGATCGCCATGGCCGAGCGTGGCGAAGGGGACTGGAAGCCGCCCATCGTGATGACGACCGCGACGGCCGGGGAAGGCATCGCGGACCTGACCGCCGCACTCGACGCGCACTGGTCGTGGCTGGACTCCTCGGGCGAGCGGGACCGCCGCCGCCGCGCCCGTGCCCGCGAGGAGGTGGCCGCCATTGCGGTGGCCGCGCTGCGCCAGCGGATGGGCGGACTGCCCGGCGACTCCCGGCTTGACGAACTGGCCGCCCGGGTCGCCGCCGGGGAGCTCGATCCGTATTCGGCCGCGGACGAACTCGTCGCGGCCGCCTCGGCGTAGCCGGCCTCGGCGCGGCCGGTGCCGTGGCACCTTCGGGATGGAACCGGCCACGGCGGCGGCGCGTCAGATGGGTACCACTTGAGCGACGCCAGGAGGCCGCCATGACGAGTGCGCATGCCCGGGCCATGTCACGGCTGGCGGGAGCACTGCTTGGCGCGCTCACGCTTCTTGCCGCCGGATGCTCGGCGGCGGGCGGAGGCGGCGGCCCACGAGCCGACCCGGCCGTGGCCGCCCACGACGCCGTCGCAGTCAGCCCTTCCGGCCACGCTTCCGGCGGCCATGCCCCCGCGGCCACCGGGCCAATCAGCGGCAGACCGGGCAGCGGGTCCAGGATCGCGTGGGCCCCGTCCCTGCCGCGGTGTTCGTATGCCGCGGGCACCCCGGCGCCGGGTGGGTCCGGCGCCGCGTCAGGACGGCAGGCCCGCGTCAGCCGGGTGGGTGCCGCCGATCTGGGCGGCCGGGCTGGGACGCTGCGCCCGGCTCCGGCACGCTGCGTCCGGCCGGCGCCGGTCCCGGCCAAGTGCCCGCGCAATCCCCACCTGTTGCTTCCCTGCCGTAAGACGTGACCCGCCACTGCGTGGACACAAGCCGTGGCCCCGGGCCGGTGATACCGGCCCGGGGCCACGGCGCGTTCTCAGTGCCTACCCGGTCACGGGTTAGTGCCCGGACACCTCGAACACGAACGTTCCCCAGTTGTCCTGAGGATCCTGGCTGGCTGGCGGCGGGATGTACTCGGTCGCCAGCCAGACGCCGTTGCCGGACGGATCCGGGACAGCGAACGAGTAGTCGCCCCAGCGGAACTGGTTGAACTGAACCTCGGCGAAGCTCACGTGCGGCCCCGCTCCGGCGGCCACCGTCTTGATCGTCGAAGAGTTCACCGTGGTGAAGGCCGCGCCCGGGTTGACCGTGCGGCTGGTGATGGTGAACACCAGCGCGGCCGGGCCATGCTGCCGCGGCTGGATGGCCGGGTAGAGCAGGTACTTGCCCCGCGCCGCGGAGTATCCCGCGCCGACAAGCCTGTTCTTGGCCGGGTTGATCCGGAACCACGCGGCGCCGTCGCGGGCACTGGGGTCGTTGCCGATGAATATCGCCGTGTCCAGCGCCGTCCATAGCCGGATGCCTCCGCTGGACGTGTGCGTGACTGCGACCGGGCCGCTCAGCCGGCTGTCGTCCGGGTTGAGGAACGCCTCGGAGGTGATGCCGTTGGTCACCGAACCGTCACCCGTGCTCGCAGCGTTCACGGGGAACGCGTACGGAATGCTCGCGATGATCCTGCCGAACAGGGTCGGCGTGCCAGAACCGGTCGTCACCGAGATCGTGTTCCTGAGCTTCCAGAGCCCAAGGGTGTCGGCGACCGCGTTGTTCTGGCCGAACTCGTCAAACGGGAACGAGTTCACCAGGTAACCGGTGCCGGTGCCGGTTGCGATCGCGGGGTCGGCCCCGGTGATCGGGACGTTCCCCAGGGCAATGGGCCCGAGTATCGCATCGTTGACCGTCGCGGCCTCCGCGACCAGCTGGGGCTTGGAGATCGCAAACACGAGCGCGCCCTGGAAGTCCGACAGCGTCGGACCGCAGAACTGGTCCGTGGAGACGACCAGCGCGTTGTTGTTGAAGCCGACCTTCGGCTGATCCCCCAGGCAGTTCCCGCTCTGGCCGTTGCTGTCGAAGGAGGTGTCGAACTGATAGAAGGCGGCACCGCGGGAGTTCAGCACCGTGACGTCGAGGGTGGTGTTGGTGAGGGCTGGGTTTGGCCCTCCAGGCGGGAAGCCGATCTCGGTGAAGAAGAAGGTGTGCGTCGCCGAGTCATACAGGCAGCGTGGGTCGCCCTCGGCGAACGGGTCCTGGAACAAGGTGGCGAGGGTTATGGTCGGCCGCAGTAGCGTGCCGCCCACAGTGGTCTCCCGCGCCGCGATGTTGACCGGTTCCCAGACGGCCTTGGGGCTGCCGGGGAGGCTCCGGTCGCGGCCCACGCACAGGCCCTGGTCGGGCGGGGTGACCGGGATGCCGTTCAGGTTGTCGGAGTCGAGGTCGCTGACCCCATTGAACTTGTGGAGCACGGCAGGAGCCGCGGATGTGGCTGTGGCCGCACCGCGAACCGCTGCACCGGAGCGGACCTTCGGTGCCTTCGCGCCGGTGCTGCGCTTCGCGGGGTTGGTCCCGCCCGGGGACCGGAATGGGACAAGGTGCTGCTTCGCCCCGAGGCGCGAGCTGACCTTGTGAAGACCCGAGAGGCCGCTCGCGGAGTGCGCCACGCGCGTGCTGTGACCCATTCTGCCGTGGTAGGTCGCTGTGGTCCGTGTGGCCTGCACGGCATGTGCCGCACTGGGTGCCGCCGAAGCCGCGGGGATTACTGCGACAGCCAACGCTACGGTTCCGCCGGCGCTGGCGAGGGCGAGTGCCCAGGGCCTGCGCCCAACTAGTGGCAGTCTTTTCACTACCCTGCTCCCCTTTTTCTCGCTGCAGACACTCATGTGATCTGCTGGCGAGTGACGGTAACAGGGAATGTGAGTTTGCGCATCGGTGATTGTTGCAGTGTCCGCGCATTGTTATGAGCGAGAGGCGCATCGTTATGAGCGAGGGGCGTGCCGGCGATGCGGGAGATACCGTCGTTGCCGCATGAGGTGATCCGGTGGATGCCCGGAAGCTCACCCCAGGGGGGCGCTGTGCCGCGACGCGCGGCGCTGGCTGGACGGCGCCGCAAGGGGGCTGACCTGGGCTGACCTGCCCATGGGCGAGCAAGGTACGGATGCAGGCCCGCGACCGGGGCGATAGCCAAGACATTATGCGCGCCGTGGCAAATGTCTGCGCCCCGGCCGCTTTACCATCTCTTGGTATTCCCTTTACTACATCGTGGGAATTGTGGTGCCGCATCCTGTGGCAGAGCGAAAAGCCGGTGGATCTGTCCGTGCGGTTCGCGGCCGGTTCCGGCCGAAATGGTTCCCGCCGAATGGTCCGCTTAACGGACCGCTGCCGCCCAGGGTCCGCGCGTGATCGGGGTCAGCGCGTGGGCCGCTCGCGCGGCGTGGTGACGGTCGGCTCGCGCGGCGCCGGGGCCGTCGCTTCGCGGTGCGAGACCGGTCCCTCGTCGGCCGTCGCCACCTCGCCCGGGGCCGGGTCCTCACCGGGGGACGGGTTCTTAGCGGGCGCAGGTTCCTTGTCGGCGGCCGAGCCAGCTGGAGCCTTGCCTGAGGCCGGGTCCTTGCCGATGGGCGGGTCGGAGCGCCGGGCGACTCCGGCCGCCGGTCCCGCCGGCCGCGGGCCGGATGCGCTGGGCGCCGCCGCCAGGGCATCGATCTCCGCTTGCAGGATGGATTCGCTGCGCAGCCGGGCTTCGTAGGCCTTCTTGCCGCCGCGCACTCCGAACAGGCGCTTGGTGACCACGAGGTAGACGACGAGGGCCACGTTGATGACGAAGGCCCCCACTCGCAGCACGGTCACCTTCGTGGTGAGGTCGTAGATCTCGTAGGGGATGCCGACCGAGGTGGCCACCATCGCGAAGTACTCACCCCACCGCTTCAGCAGCCACAGCCCGACAGCCTCGATGATCTCGATCACCGCGTACCCCGCCGCTGCAAGTGCGAGCCAGGTCAGGGTGCCGGGGTTGAGTGTGAGAGCGTGCTGGATGAGGCCGAGCAGCTTGGAATGATTGACGTTGAAGCCGAGCTGGCGCAGCAGCTCCCGCAGCGCCGGCAGTTCGCGGTTGAACGCCTGGTCGATCGTGAGCTGGGAGCTCTTAAACCGCCAGATCCCGTAGGCCAGCAGGCCGAAGACGATCGCCCGCACGAACCGCTCGATGGCGAACAGCCGCAAGATGAGCGCGCTGCGCAGTTCCTTTCCCCGGCGTACCCGGGGGGCCGCCGACACCGGGCCGCTGGTGGTCGGCTCGCCGATCACGAATGTGCCGCACCGCAGGCAGCGCCAGGCGGCGCCGTCGCGGGTGCTTATGCTCAGCCGTTCGCGGAGCTCGGGCTGGTCGGGCGCGAAGGTGACATGGCCGCTGGCGCCGCAGCCCAGCAGGCTCCAGTCCATGGGCCGCAGCCTAGCGGCATCTACCAGCCCTCGGTAATGAGCGCACGGGCCCAGCGCAGCCGGTGCGATGCCGGCCAGGACCCACCTCGGATGCCGGCCAGGACCCGCGTGGGATGCCGGCCAGGACCCCCGTGGGATGCCCAGCCAGAACCCGCCTCCCGATACCGCAGGGGCACCGCATCGGATCCCGGCGAGGGCGCCGCCGGCGGCCGGACCGCGCCGGTACCGTGTGCATGTGGCGAAGCGTCTGGACCTGCCGTTCGACCCGATCGCGCGCGCCGCCGAGATCTGGGAGCAGAGGTTCGGCCCGGCGGAAGCCATGGCCGCCGTGACCTCGATCATGCGCGCGCAGCAGCTCCTGCAGGCCGAACTCGATGGCCTGCTCCGGCCGCATGGGCTCACTTTCGCGCGCTACGAGGCACTGATCCTGCTGACCTTCAGCCGCCGTGGGGCCCTGCCGCTGCGGGTGATCGGTGAGCGGCTGATGGTCCACCCCACCAGCGTCACCAACATCATCGACCGGCTGGAGGAGCAGGGCATGGTGGTCCGCCGGCCCAACCCTCGCGACGGCCGCGGCACGCTGGCCGAGATCACCGCGCTCGGCCGGAAGACGGCGGAACAGGCAACCGAAGACCTGATGACCGCCCGGTTCGGGATGGGCGGCTACGACGTCGGCGAACTCGGGCAGGTGTTCACGCTGCTGCGCGGGCTGCGCCTGGCGGCGGGCGACTTCGTAGCGGAGCCGGACGAGCCCGGCCCGGCCGCCGGGCCGGGCGAGACCCATGATCATGACCTGGATGTAGTAAGGACTACACCAACCTCATGATCACGCTCGCTGCGGGGGGTGCAGTGGCTGCGGGGACCGGGCAGTGACCCGGCGCCAGCGCTCAAGCCCCGACGTGGGAGACAGTCCAGGTCCTTCCGCCGTCGTGCGTGAACCAGATGGCACGGCGGGACGGGTCGGCCGGGACGGCCACCCCCTGGGTGGCGGTGGTCATCCCCACGTAGGCGAAGCCCCCCGCCGGCCGCGCGCCGCGGGCGGCGGTCCACGTGGCGCCGCCGTCGGTGGATACGTCGATGCCCACGCTGGTGGCGAGCACCAGGGTGCCGGATGAGCTTTCGGCCAGGGAGGTGGCGGTGCCCGGGCTCGGCGCGGTGCCCGTGCGATGCCAGGCCTGCCCGGCCTGTGAGGAGGTATAGACGGTCTTGCGCTGGCCGCCCCCGGTTTGCGGCCCGGTGCACACCAGCGCCAGGTCCGATCCGCTGGCGGCGAGCAGGGCACCCGACGGCTGCCCGCTGGGCTGGGCGGGCCCGGGCTGGCAGGGAGCGGGCACCGGACCTAGCGGCGCGAACGGCGGCAACGACACCCCGGTCAGCGTGCTGACGAACAGATGCCCCCCCGGAAGCAGCAGGTAAACGCTCGTTCCGGTCAGCACCAAGGACGCCGCACTGTGGACGTGGGGGATGTTGAGACGCGATGACGCGACCGGCATCGGCGACCACGCATCGCTGCTTGCGCTGCTGGAGTAGACGAAGAACTGGGTGCAGTGCGACGCGAAGGCGGGCCCCTTCCCCGTGCAGCGCGCCCACACCGAGTACACGCGGTCACCCCTGGCCTCCAGCGCGGTCACCCGCAAGCCGCCAGTGTCGATCCGCGCCCACGTCTGCCCCCCGTCGTGGGTGGCCCACAGCTCAGGTCCGAACGCCCAGCCATCGCTGAGGTTCAGGAACCGGACCTGGCTCACGCCGCTCGGGCCGCTCGGGCCGCGCGCGGGCGGCGCGCCGACGGTGCGCCAGCTGGTGGCGCTGGTGTCGGCGCTGTCGGTGCGCTGCAGCACGACACAGCCGGGCGCCGCCGGACGGTCACATTGCCTGGCGGACCCTGCCGGGCCCATCACCCAGCCGGTGGAGGTCCCGACGAACGTGACCGACAGCGGCGGGGGGTCCGACCGCGTGGCCGGGAGCGGCCGCGCCGTCGAGGCATCGATGGTCGAGGGGCTCGATGCCGCCGGGGTCGGGTGCAGCGGCGAGGCCGCGGGGGCGGGCGAGACGCGGGCGGCGCTCGCATGCCGGCCGGTCTCCTGCATGGGGAACGCCACCCGGGGGATGACGACGGCGGCGATGGCGGCGACCGCGAGGGCGCCGGCCGCCGAGAGGACCACGCGCCGGAGGCGGCGCCTGCGGGCCTGCCCGCTGACGCGCTCGAACGTGCCCGGCGGTGGCAGCAACGGCTTCACCTGCACACTCAGCCAGGTGTCGACTTCGTCGTGCGGCTCAGGCACGGGATTCTCCCAGCGCCGCACGTAGCCTGGACCGGGCCTGATGCAGGTCCGCCTTGACCGTCCCCTCCGGCCGGCCGAGCATCGCGGCCACATCCCGGATCGGGAACCCCGCGTAGTGATAGAGCAGGAATGGCTGGCGCAACCGGTCGGGGAGCGACTGGATGAGCGCGCGCACGTCCACGTCCTGCGCCGGGTGAAACACCGGATCGCCGTCGGAGGCGGCGCTCACCGCGCGCAGCGCCCGGCGCTCCCGTCCCATCCGGCGCCAGTGGTCGCGGACCAGGTTCGTTGCGATCATGTAGAGGTAGCTCTGCGGGTTCTCCAGCGACGACCATCGGGCGAGCAGCCGGGTGAACGCCTCGGCCGCGATCTCGTGTGCGGTGTCGTCGTCATCCACCAGCCGGCGCACCCAGCCGGCGAGGCGGGGGTAGCAGGCGTTGAACAGTTCCTCTGCCGCTGCCCGGTCGGTGGCGCGGAACTTGCCCACGGCATCACCTCGGGTGACGGTCCCCGCCGGAGCGCTCCACGTGCCCAGCAGCGTCGCGACGCTGCCCCCCGCTGAGACGACGGCGTCGGTGGATTGGGATTGCACAGGTTGTACCACACCTTCTGCCGGCCTGCGGGGTCACCGGGCACGCCCTGCAGATGCCCGGCACTACTGAGACGGTCTTGTGGCCGCAACGGTTGGCCTGGCCCGGCAGCGATTCCGGCCCGGTCGTGCAGCCGCCGCGTGGCACCGGGCAGCGCGACGGGCCAGGCAGCAGGACGCGCCGGGCAACCGGACGGGCCGGGCAGCGGAACGGGCCGGGCAGCGGGACGGGCGAGACGCTCGGCGGTGTGTGGGCCGGACTAGACTGATACTCACAAGATAGTAGGACGTCCTACTATCTGCCGTACAAAGGGGCAGCGCCACGGGAGGGATCTCCATGGCTGACCAGGCCGAGACCGCCGAGCGGGGCAGGCAGCGCTGGCAGCGCCGTTATGACCAGGCGCGCAAGCGCGACGCGGATTTCACCACCCTGTCCGGCTTGGAGGTGGATCCGGTCTACGGCCCTCCGCCGGGTGCGGTGGTGCCGGACTTCGAGCGGATCGGCTGGCCCGGTGAGTATCCCTTCACCCGCGGCCTTTACCCGGCCGGGTACCGCGGGCGCGCCTGGACGATCCGCCAGTTCTCCGGGTTCGGCAACGCGCGCCAGACCAACGAGCGCTACAAGATGCTGCTCAACGCTGGCGGCACCGGGCTCTCGGTTGCCTTCGACATGCCGACGCTGATGGGCAGGGACTCCGACGATCCCCGGTCCGCCGGCGAAGTCGGGCACTGCGGCGTGGCGATCGACTCGGCGGCGGATATGGATCTGCTGTTCTCCGGCATCCCACTCGCCGACGTCACCACCTCGATGACGATCAGCGGCCCCGCCGTCCCGGTGTTCTGCATGTACCTGGCGGCTGCCCAGCGCCAGGGGGCCGATATCTCCAAGCTCGACGGCACGCTGCAGACCGACATCTTCAAGGAGTACATCGCGCAGAAGGAATGGCTGTTCCAGCCGCAGCCGCACCTGCGGCTCATCGGCGACCTGATGGCGTACTGCGCCGAGCACATCCCCGCCTACAAGCCGCTGTCGGTCTCCGGCTACCACATCAGGGAGGCCGGCTCCACCGCTGCGCAGGAACTGGCGTTCACGCTGGCGGACGGGTTCGGCTACGTGGAACTCGGCCTGTCCCGCGGCCTCGACGTGGACACGTTCGCCCCGGGCCTGTCGTTCTTCTTCGACGCCCACATCGACTTCTTCGAGGAGATCGCCAAATTCCGGGCCGCTCGCCGGATCTGGGCCCGCTGGCTGCGCGACGTCTACGGCGCGCGCACCGAGCGTGCCCAGTGGCTGCGGTTCCACACCCAGACGGCCGGGGTGTCCCTGACCGCACAGCAGCCCGACAACAACGTGGTGCGGACCGCGATCGAGGCGCTGGCCGCCGTGCTGGGCGGCACCAACTCGCTGCACACCAACGCGCTCGACGAGGTGCTCGCGCTGC
>WNGD01005590.1_pt1 | contig 12173 bp, 11 predicted proteins | sample 5400671 | NCBI WGS metagenome assembly WNGD01 (sample SAMN13153369, study PRJNA577476) | soil metagenome | isolation source: 40 cm soil or saprolite under grassland replicate 2 | place: USA:California | collected 2016-06-15
GTAGAAGCCCGTCTGCGCCAGTGATCAGGAATGTCCCTCGACGAGACGCTCTTTCGAAGTTGCGAGGGCGGCGTGCGAGCGATCGCAAGCACTGATCCTTGTCGCCTGCGAAGCCGTGTCCGCCGGGATGTAGCATCTGCTCCTTTGGTCGGCCTGACCGCGAGACTCAAGCGCGGAGGGGAGCATTTCCGCGATGGACACGAACCGGCACGCTGAACGCGTCGCACTCATCACGGGTGCGGCCTCGGGCATAGGCCGCGCTTCCCTCCTACGCCTCGCGCAGGAGGGCGCCGCCGTCGTCGGGTGCGACGTCGACCAGCAGACCCTAGACGAGGCCTGCGCCTCCGCCGAGGCCCTCGGCGGGCGCTGCGAGGTAGTCCGCGTCGACCTCCGCGAGCCCGACCAGATCGAGTCGCTCGTGCGACGTGTGCTCGATACGCACGACGGCATCGACATCCTCGCGAACGTGGTTGGCGTGCACGACGGAAACGTGGTGGCCCACGAGGTGTCGGACGACGAGTGGGATCGCGTCCTCAGCGTGAATCTGACCGCGCCCATGCAGCTGTGCCGCGCAGTCCTGCGGCACATGCGCGCCGCCGGCGGCGGCGCCATCGTCAACGTCGCCTCGATCGCCGCCCTCGGCGGCAACGCCGGAGCCGCCTACACCGCCTCCAAGCACGGGCTGCTCGGTCTCTCGAAGTCGATCGCGTGGATGTATCGCGACGAGGGCATCCGCCGCAACGTCATCTGCCCCGGGACTGTCGAGACCAACATCGGCGACACTATCGCTCACCGCAGCGAATGGGGTCGCGAACGGTTGGCGGGGTTCCTCGCAATCAGCGGCCGCCGAGCCCAGCCCGACGAGGTCGCCACGCTCCTCTCCTGGCTCGCCAGCACGGAAGCCTCGAACGTCAACGGCGCCGTGGTGTCGGCCGACGGGCGGCTGGCAGCAGCATGAGGCGCCGGCACCAGCGCGGGGGGAGCGCAGATCATCACGATGACCGCGAGCGCCTACGACACCGCCTCGCCGCCACCTGCGATACCGGGCTAGACGAGCGCTAGCTGGGCGAGCGTGCTCTCGCCCGAGCCGCTTCGACTCGATGCGTAACTTGCTGGCTCGGGTCCGGTTCTTGTTTCACCGCTTATGTGAGTCGAAGACCGGTGGACGGTGCTAATCAATGTACTCTGCTGCGACGCGCCAGACGCCGCCCGCGGCTCGCAGCTCAATTGCCCGAGATCGTGTCGGAACTCGCGTCCCGCGTCGGGAGGACGAGCGTCGGCGGAGCGAAGCTGATCGAGCTAGGTACGTTCGACGGGCGCAGGAATGGAAAATCGGCCTGCGTCAGGTCGATGCGGACGCTGTGGCGGCGCTCAAACGTCCAGTGGTTGCCGAAGAGCGGTAGGCGTAGGACGCCGACCAGGCTGTCGTAAAACGGCGTGTCGATGCGATACGTCCCCCGCGTCACCAGGAGCGTCGTCCCGTCCGGCGCGACGTCCCAGACGCGCGCGTCGAGTGACGCCGTCGACCCGGTCAGCAGGTAGGGCACGCTGATCGATCCGAGGCCGATGTACGTCTCCGGGTGCCCGAGCGGATCCGAGGTGGCGACGTACGTGGCACCACCGGGGAGCGCCGGGCTCGGCACCGACGTTCGGCACGCCGGGAGGACGGTGGTGTACTGCGCAACCGGATCGGTCGCGGCGCCGTTCGGGTCCGCCACGCCGGCCAGATAGTTGAGGACGCCGGGGCGCGCGTACCGGACCGTCAGCGTCCCGCGTCCGAGGTCCTCGGGCGTCGTCGCCGTCAGCTGCTGTGCCGCGTTGTCGTTCTGGTCGGAGTCGCCGTCGTTGCCGCAGATCGTCGGCTCGCTGTAGACGGTGGTCTGTTCGCGGTGACTGCCGTTGATCTGCGACTGCAGGAACTGCCACGCCTGATGGTTCAGTCGGTGCCACGTCGCCGGCTTGTTCTGCGCACGCGCATGGCCGACATCGGCGACAGCGACGGCAACCGGCCAGCGCGGGTCGAGACGCTTCAACTCTTTGAACTGCCGGAAGGACTCGACCGCCGGAAAGAGGTCATCCGTCCAGCCCGAGATCGAGAAGATCGCGACCTCGCGGGCGGCTGTCTGCGCTTCCCAGTTCGACACTTGGTAGTACGACGAGCGAAAGCGGGTCGCGCCGCGACGATACTGCGCGACGAGCGGATCCTCGGCGCCGGCAACGTCGTAGGGGTCGCCCGCGAAGAGCCGGCCGAACAGCGCCGGGAGATTGACCGGGCCCTCTTCGGACGGTGTCGTCGACGTCCCGCTCTCGAAGACGCCGCCGCGCGACGGCGCGACGAAGAGGAGGAACAGGCCCAGCCAGCTCGTCTTCAGCGTCCCGATCGGGTTCCCCACGCCGGACTCGTTCGGCGGTTGGCCGAGCGCCGACTCGTAGATGTCGTTCCCGCCCGGGCCGCCGCCGTGACCGTTCGGCACGAAGCTGTAGCCGATGTCCGTCCACGGATACTTGGGCACCGCCACCTGGAGCTGCAGCACCGGCAGGCTCGCGTCGACCGCGTGCGGGAAGCTCCACGTTGCCTGGCTCGCCTGCATCCAGCTCTCGCCTCCGCCGTAGGAGCCGCCGCTGACGGCGACCTCGCTCGGGTCGACGCCCGGGTAGCCCGCGGCGACGAGAGCCGCGAGCCACTGCGTGTCCTTGATCTCGAAGTCGCGGCTCTTCGTGTGGATCGTCCCGCTCGGGAGGCTGAGCGAGGTACCGCCCGGCGTTGCCGGCTGATATGCCCCCGTCGGACTGCCGGTGGGGAAGCCGCGCGCGGTGTAGGTGAGCACGTAGTAGCCGTGCTCGGCGAACCAATGGTTGTTCCAGTGGTACTTGTCGGCGCCGTCGCCCTCATCGGTGACCGACTCCCATTCGCGCTTGTTGTTGCCGAACCCGTGCAGCAGCACGATCAGCGGATGCCGCCCCGCGCTCGACTGTGTCGGCACCGTCAGGTCGATGTCGAGCGGGCTGCCGTCGAAGCTCGGAACCTGCCCGGAGCAGATCTTCACGTCGGGGTAGTAGGCGCAGGTCAAGAGACCCGGAAGCGACGGGGCCGCGGCCGTCGCTGTGCCCGGTGCGATGACCCCGACGAGCGCTGCAACGCTCGCGATCGCGACCCGGAACGTCATGTTCGGGGCGAAGCTACTCTCAGCTCTGCGGAGATGCAAGCTCGCGAATCGCTCGATCGTCTCAATCCAGGCGCAGCGGCTCAGCTGCGCGCTCGCCGGCAAGGCGAGTTCGCCGTCGCTCATGCGCGGCCAACCTCTCTGATCACCGCCATCTACTGGGCGTGCGTGGCGGTGACGGAGGTTCAGCAGCTTGGATCAGGTCGCCTCGCCGGGTTTGACGAGTGCTCGTTCGTATGCCAGGACGACGGCTTGGACACGGTCGCGCAGGTCGAGTTTCGCGAGGATCCGGCTGACGTGTGTCTTGACGGTGGCCTCGCTGAGGTACAGCTTCTGTGCGATTTCCTGATTGCTTAGGCCTGCGGCGACCAGCTTGAGCACCTCGAGTTCACGCGGTGTCAGATCCGAAAGCTTTTCGTCGGGCTCGTCGGTCGCGGGGGCCGCGTAGCGCTCGACGAGCCGCCGTGTGATTGTTGGTGCGAGGAGCGCGTCGCCTTCGGCGATGAGACGGACGGCGGCTGCGAGCCGTTCGGGTGCAACGTCTTTCAGGAGGAAGCCGCTCGCGCCGGCGGAGAGTGCCGCGTAGACGTATTCGTCTAGGTCGAAGGTGGTCAGCATGATCACGCGCGGCCGTGGCTTGTGCGAGTTGAGGATGCGGCGTGTCGCTTCGAGGCCGTCGACGCCGGGCATGCGGATGTCCATCAGTATGACGTCGGGGCGTGTGCGCGCGGCTTCGAGGATCGCCTGCTCGCCGTCGCCGGCCTGTGCCACGACTTCGATGTCGTCGTCGGCTGTGAGGATGGTGTGCAGAGCGTTGCGTGCGAGTGGGTCGTCGTCGGCGATGAGAACGCGGATGCTCATGAGTGAAGAGGAATGATCGGCAGCCGCGCGCGGACGGCGTAGCCGTGGCCCGGCTCTGGGCGCGCTTGCAGCGTGCCGCCGTAGATTGCGATGCGTTCACGCATGCCGACCAGGCCCCGACCGCCGCGCTCGTCGGCGTCGTCGTGGGGAGGAAGAACCCGGCTCTGGTCGAGGATCTCGAGCTCGAGCGCGGCATTCGTGTAGCGGATGAGGACGCGGGCGGGTCCCGTCTTGCCGTGTCGGAGTGCGTTGGTCAATGCTTCTTGGATGATGCGGTAGGCGGCGAGGTCGATGCCGGGTGGGAGTGGTCGGGCGGTGCCGTCGACTGCGAGGTCGACCGGCAGGCCGGCGTCTCTGACACGGTCGACGAGCTCTTCGATTTGAGCGAGGCGTGGTTGCGGTGTGCGCGGTGCCTCGGTCGCGTCATCGCTGAGTAGGCCGAGCAGGTTTCGCAGTTCGTTCATCGCCTCGCGGCCGCCGGCTTCGACCGAGCGCATCAGCGCCTCCGCGCGCTCTGCATCACTGGCAAGGACCTGTCGCGCCGCCCCGGTCTGGAGAACCATCACGCTGACGCCGTGGGTAACGACGTCGTGCAGTTCGCGCGCGATCCGCGCCCGCTCGGCGCGAAGGGCGGCGGCTTGCTCACGTTCGAGCTTGGTGGCGCGATCTTCCCACTCCTCGGCGCGTCGTTCGCGGCGGCGAAGCGCGGTACCGGCAAGCCAGACGGGCCCCAGGACCAAGAACGGCACCGCCCTGTCGGGCACGGGCAGTCCGCCGCCGATCACAGCGGCGACAGAGGCGGTCGCAAGGACGAGACCGGCGACGATCCAGCGCCGGCTGCTGTAGACGGCGGCGGAATACGCGGCGACGACAACCGTGGCGATCTCGGCCGGACCCCCGTCGCCCTCCGCATTGAGTACGACACCGGCCAAGACGACCGCCAAGACCAGGAGCGGCCAGCGTCGGCGAAACGCGATCACGATCGTCATCGCGAACAGCGGCAGCGGGCGAGTGTGCTCGGACAGGCGAGGCAGCTCCGCGACCACCCAGCCCGTGAGGCTGAGCGCGAGACCGGCGTCGACGACCCGCGGATCCGGCGCGCGTAAGCGGTCTGCCAGCCGGCGAAGCCGGGCCATGACCGCACTGTACGTCTGCCGTAGGCGGGTCGCGTCCTGCTCGCGAACGACCCGCGTACATCCGAATGATGACGCCGATGCCAAGTTCCGTCGCGCGACTGACCACGGCCACTCATCGAGCCGACGACGAATGCCGCTACGCGCCCTAGCTTTGGCGCACGGCTCTTTCGATCGCAGCGAGGAGGTCAGCTCGAATGACCAAAGGTAACCGCCCCCACCAGAGCGCGGCCCATCTCGCCGTTACCCTCGTCGCAGTCTGCTCGCTGACCTCAGCGCTAGCCGGCTGCGCGGGTCCTCGGCACCGCGCAGCGCCAAGCACCGGCTCCGACCACACCGGCCGCGCTGCTGGTCTTCGCCTTGCAAGCTGCCTGCGCCGACACGGAGTCGACGCCCTCGAGCCGGGCCCGCAAGGCTACGACGCCACCCACCCGCTCGCGAACGACGTCGACCGTACAGTCCTCGGACGAGCCGCGAAAGCGTGCGGGCTCCCACCGCTGCCAAGCAGCGCGACAACCGCGGCGAAGGCGGCCGGCGGGTCATATCCCACGGGTACGCGAGCGTTCAGGGGCACACTCGCCGGCGCACCGTACAGAATCGAAGTCCCGCCCCATTGGAACCGAGTCCTCCTCCTCTGGAGCCACGGCTACCAAACCGGAAGCCGCCCGCACGCCGACGATCCAGGCGCGCTGACGACCGGCTGGCTACTGCGCAGCGGCTACGCGATCGCAGCCTCCGGCTACCGCCGCACCGGCTGGGCGATAGCAGAAGCGCTGCCGGATCAGATCACGCTCCTCGATCATTTCGTGCACCTCTATGGCAGGCCGGCGATCACGATCGCCGCCGGCGAGTCGCTCGGCGGCCTTATCAGCGAAGGCCTCGCCCAGCGATTTCCGACGCGTTTCTCGGGCGCGTTTTCGCTCTGCGGCGTCAGCGGCGGCGCGATCGGCTTCTGGAATCAGGCACTGGATGCTGAACTGGTCGTTCGCACGCTGCTGACGCCCCACTCGCCGCTTGAACTAACACGGCTCAAGCATCCAGCTCGGGACCGGACGTTGCTCGTCATCGCGATTGGACAGGCCCAACGCACCCCAGCGGGACGCGCGCGGCTCGCGCTCGCCGGTGCCTTGCTCGATCTCCCGGCCTGGCACTCGGATGCTCGGCCGCCCACCGCGACCGCAGCACGTGCAGCGCAACTAATTCGGTGGCTCGCCGAGCAACTCCCCCAATACGCAGTCCAAGGACGGCTGGACATCGAACGGCGCGCTCGCGGCAATCCGTCCTGGACGACCGGAGTCGACTACCACGCCGAGCTCGACCGATCCGTCGACCACCGGCTCGTGCAGGCGCTCTACCGTGAAGCCGGCCTGAGCCTCGCCGACGACCTTCGCAGGCTCGACCACGCACCTCGCATCACCGCCGACCCACGCGCTGTCGCGTACCTCAAGGCCAACCTCACCCCCGATGGAGCCCTGAAGACTCCGGTACTGACGCTCCACACAACCGGCGACGGCGTCGTTCCGCAAGCGAATGAACAGGTCTTCGCACGGGCCGTCCGCCAAGCTGGCGCGGAACGCTTTCTTCGTCAGCTGTTCGTGCGGCGCGCGGGTCACTGCAGTTTCACCGCGGCCGAGCAAATCACTGCCCTACAGGTGCTGCTCCACAGGCTTCGCCGCGACGCCTGGCCGAACGACCTCAGGCCAGCGACCCTGAACTCAGAGGCGCGAAAGCTCGGCACTCACATCAACGCCGTCGACGAATCAGACACGTATCGCACGACGCCGGTGTCGCCGCAGTTCATGCGCAACCACCCACCACCATACCTACGACCTGCCACGTCCGTTTCTGGCGGATGAAGCTGGTTGCGCTCCGGTTCGCGGCCTTCGCGATGTCGACGCCCATGCCGCGGCCGGCGCCGGTGATGAACCAAACCTTCTTCTCACTCATGCGTGTCACATCCCTACTTTCAATCTGCGATCGGCGGCGCCGCCCCGTACTCCTCGTCAGTGACGTGGTCGCCCCAGGTAGCGCTGTTGCCGTCGTCGTCGACCTCGAGCATCGCGAGGTGGGTCATGAGGCGGTTGGGGGCGGCGCCGTGCCAGTGGTCTTCGCCGGGCTCGAAGAAGACGCTGTCGCCGGGCTGGATGACCTCGATCGGGCCGCCTCGGCGCTGTGCGAGGCCGACGCCCTCGATGACGTAGATGGTCTGGCCGTTGGGGTGGGTGTGCCAGGCGGTGCGGGCGCCCGGTGTGAAGTGGACGCTGCTCGCGCTCAGCCGAGACTGCTCCGACGGCTTCGCGACTGGGTCGACGTAGACATTGCCGGTGAACCACTCGCTCTGCCCAGCGTTCGTGTCGATGGAGTTTCTGGTGATGTGCATGGTGTTCTCCCGATCGTCTCGCTAACGCGGCACGAGCTTGAGCGTGGCTGCTCGCGCTTCCGGACTGACGATGCTGCCGACGATGCTTTCGGCGTAGCGGTGGTACTTCGAGCGGTAGGCGGCGTCGATTTCGTCGTTCAGATCGTCCGTCTCGACGAGGAGCACGTCCTTGTCGACGCCGCCGGCCTCGATGTGGGCTTCGTGCCGCGCCTGCGCGCCGCGGAACCATGAGGACGTGCGTCCGTTGACGGAGCGAACGTAGAGGTCGTCGCCCTGGCGGACGACCCAGATCGTCACCGGCCTCCGAAGCGTGCCGTCGCGTCGCACGGACGCGATCTCGAGTTCCTCTGCTCCGCCGACCCTGTCGAGCTCGTCGCTCGTCCATCTGCTCATGGGTGCTTCTCCTTCTGTGATCCGCGTGCGCGTCTCAGCGGCCGGTGAGCTGTTCCAGCCTTTCCGGATACCGGTCTCCTTGCACCGGGACGGTCGAGACGGCGCTCTCGATTTCACGCAGATCGTCGGGAGTCAGTTCGACGGCAGCCGCTCCGATGTTCTCTTCCAGACGGTGCAGCTTCGTGGTACCTGGGATCGGCACGATCCACGGCTTCTGAGCGAGCAGCCAGGCGATCGCGATCTGAGCGGCCGTCGCCTGCTTCCGGGCCGCGATTTCGCCGAGCAGATCGACCAGCGCCTGGTTCGCCCTCCGGGCCTCCGGTGTGAAGCGGGGAACGATGTTGCGGAAATCGGTGCTGTCGAACGTCGTGCTCTCGGTGATCGCGCCCGTGAGGAAGCCCTTGCCCAGCGGGCTGAACGGGACGAAGCCGATCCCGAGCTCTTCGAGGGTCGGCAGTACCTCCTCCTCAGGGCGTCGCCACCAGAGCGAATATTCGCTCTGAACCGCCGTGACCGGCTGCACGGCGTGCGCGCGCCGGATCGTCTGCACGCCCGGCTCGGAAAGCCCGAAGTGCTTGACCTTGCCTTCCTCGATCAGGTCCCTCACCGTGCCGGCGACGTCTTCGATCGGCACGTCAGGGTCAACACGGTGCTGGTAGAGCAGATCGATCGTATCGACCTTGAGCCGCTCGAGCGAGCTCTCGACGACCTCGTTGATGTGCTCCGGCCGGCTGTTGAGCCCCCGCTGCTGCCCTTCGGAATCGAACTCGAAGCCGAACTTGGTGGCGATCGCGACCTGCTCGCGCACTGACGCAAGGGCTTCGCCCACGAGTTCTTCGTTCGTGAACGGCCCGTACGCCTCGGCCGTGTCGAAGAAGGTGACGCCCCGCTCGAAGGCCGCGCGGATGAGCGCGATCATCTCCTGCTTGTCGGCAGCTGGGCCATACCCGAAGCTCATGCCCATGCAGCCGAGGCCAATGGCCGAGACTTCTAGGTTGCTGTGTCCAAGCTTTCGCTTCTGCATTACGTCTCCGTTCAAAACTCGATCATGACCTTGAGTGCCTCGCGTTCGTTCATCGCCCGGTAGCCGTCTGGCACCTCGTCGAGCGAGCCGACGCGGTCGAAGACGCGGCCGGGCTCGATCCTTCCGTCGAGCACGTCCGGGAGCAGCTCCTCGACGTAGGCGCGGACGGGCGCGGGCCCGCCGCCGATGGTGACGTTCTTGAAGAAGGTCGCAATCGCGTCGGGAACCGAGTCTTCTTGGGGCAGCCCGACGCGCCCGACTGCGCCACCGGGCCGAGCGATGTGGAGGGCCGTCAGCGTCGACTGCTCCAGACCGACGCACTCGAGGACCGAATGGGCGCCGAGGCCGTCGGTCAGCTCGCGTACGCGCTCGACCGCCTCGTCGCCGCGCTCGCTGACGACGTCCGTGGCGCCGAACTCCGTCCCGAGCGCGATCCGGTCGGGATTGCTGCCGAGGAGGATGATCCGCTCGGCGCCGAGCCGCTTCGCCGCGATCACGCCGCACAAGCCGACGGCGCCGTCTCCGACGACCGCCGCTGTCTTTCCGGGGCCGACGTCGGCGGCGACGGCGGCGTGGTGGCCCGTTCCCATCACGTCCGAGAGCGTAAGCAGCGACGGCATCAGCGCGTCGTCGGCGCCGACCGGCAGCACGACGAGGGTCCCGTCCGCCTGCGGCACGCGCACGGCCTCCCCCTGTCCGCCGTCGACGTCATCGAAGCCGTACCTGCCGCCATGGAGGCATTCGCTCTGCAGACCCTCGTGGCAGAACACGCAGGTGCCGTCGGACCACAGGAACGGCGAGACGACCAGGTCTCCGGCCTTGACGGTCTGGACGTCAGCGCCGACGGCCTCGACGACGCCGATGAACTCGTGGCCCATGCGGCGGCCGGTGTCGCTGTGCTCCATCGTCTTGTACGGCCAGAGGTCGCTGCCGCAGACGGCGGCGCGAGTGACGCGAACGAGTGCGTCCGTCGGTTCGATCAGCCGCGCGTCGGGGACGTCCTCGATGCGAACGTCGCCGGCGCCGTACATGACAGTTGCGCGCATGCTGGACTACCTTTCGTGGTGAAAGTCAGAGACGTCGACAACACGGCCCAACCAAGTTCTCCGCGGTCGTCAGCACGTGTATCGACGGCCTGACACCACTGAAACAAAAGACGGCGCCGCATGACCGACCCTGTTGTTCCAGGTACTGGCAGTACTCCTCAGCCGGAGCGGAGGGGGGTTACCCTCGTCCCGTGGACACCAGGAGCGAGATCCGCGAGTTTCTGACCTCCAGGCGCGCCACGATCACGCCGGAGCAGGCGGGTCTGCGCACCTGCGGCGGTCTGAAGCGACGAGTTCCGGGGTTGCGCCGGGAGGAGGTCGCCCTCCTCGCCGGGGTCAGCGTCGACTACTACACCCGCCTCGAGCGCGGCAACGTCGCTGGAGTCTCGGAAAGCGTTCTCGAGGCGCTCGCCCGCGCACTCCAGCTGGACGAGGCGGAGCGGGCCCACCTCTTCGACCTCGCCCGTGCACAGCACACGACGTCTCGCCCTCGTCGTCGCCGGGCGCCGCAGCGGATCCGCCCAGGCGTGCGGCGCATGCTCGACGCGATGACCGGCGCGCCGGCCTTAGTGCGCAACGGACGCATGGACATCCTCGGCGCCAACGGCCTCGGCTGCGCGCTGTACTCGGAGATGTACGTCGATCCGCGCCGTCCCGTGAACTCGGCCCGGTTCACCTTCCTCGACCCGCGCGCCACGACCTTCTTCGTCGATTGGGAGCACGCGGCCGACGACTCAGTCGCCGTCCTGCGGGGCGAGGCTGGGAGGAACCCCTACGACCGCGACCTCTCGGACCTCGTCGGAGAGCTGTCGACGCAAAGCGAGGAGTTCCGCACCCGCTGGGCCAAGCACGACGTCCGCTACCACGACACGGGGGTGAAGCGCCTCCATCACCCGGTCGTGGGCCAGCTCGAACTCACCTTCGAGGTGATGACGCTCATGGCCGACCCAGAGTTGACGATGTTCGCGTTCACAGCCGAGCCCGGCTCGAAGTCCGAAGAGGCGCTGAATCTGCTCGCGAGCTGGACGGCCACGCTCGACGAAGCGGAATCGACGAACGTGACCGACAGCTAAGGGCGGCGCGTGTCAGAGGCCGAGCGCGAGCGCGCGGCGACGAGCACGAGGTCACACCGCTCGAGCTCTTCTTCGACCTGGTCTTCGTGTTCGCGATCACCCAGGTCACGAGCCTGCTCGCGCATAACCCGACGTGGGGCGGAGTCCTCCGCGGGATGCTGGTGGCTCTATCGCGCCTCTCCTCCCGCGGCCGCAAGCCGCCGGTTCGCTTGGCGCGCAGTTGTGGCCGCGACGACCGACCCTGCGACCAGCAGCCAGAGCAGTGGCTTGTAGCCGTTGAAGGCGACGTAGGCACCGGCGGCGACCACCGGCGCGATCGCGCGGGCGCCGGTCGCGCAGCCCGCGGCGACGCCGGCGATGCTGCCGTAGAACGCGGAGCCGTAGGCGTCGGCAATCGCTGTCGCGCGGACGAGGGTGGCCATGCCGTTGCCCATGCCGAACAGACAGACGGCGACGATGACGCCCGCCGCGCCGGTCGTTGCGGCGAGAACCGCCAGCCCGATCCCTTGGAGGAGGAAGACGGCCGGCGCTTCGTAGTCGCGCGGCAGCACCTGCTCGGCTGCAGCGAAGACCACTCGGCCGGGGACCTGCATCAGGCCCATGAGTCCGGCGGCGAAGGCAGCGAAGCCCGCGCTGCGCCCGCCCTCGAGCAGGTAGGGGATCAGGTGGACGGCGACGGCCGAGATGGCGAACGAGCTCAAGACGAAGGCCGCGGTCAGGTACCAGAAGGCGCTCGAGCCGACCGCCACCTCGGTGGCGAGCTGCGGCTCGGCCAGCGGCGCCGGCGGGTCGCCGGGCACGAGCGCCGGCGCATCCTGCTCGTCCTGCCTCGGCGTCGGGCGCAGGAAGAGGCCGTGCAGCGGCACGGTCGCGACGCCGAGAATGATCGCCAGCGTGATCAGCGCGTGGCGCCAGCCCTGCAGGTCGATCAGCCAGTTCGAGAGCGGCGAGAAGACGAAGCTGGCCCAGCCGCCGACGAGCGTCACCGCCGTCAGCGCCCGCCGCCGCCGCTCCCGGAACCACTTGGTGACGACGGTGAAGGCGGCCTCGTAAAGGACGCAGGCCATCGCCAGCCCGATGCCGGCCCAGATCAGATAGA
>WNGD01011994.1_pt1 | contig 12166 bp, 7 predicted proteins | sample 5400671 | NCBI WGS metagenome assembly WNGD01 (sample SAMN13153369, study PRJNA577476) | soil metagenome | isolation source: 40 cm soil or saprolite under grassland replicate 2 | place: USA:California | collected 2016-06-15
GCCGGACGATCTGTGTCCAGGCGAACTTGGCGAGAAAGGCGCCGCTGTCACGGTCGCCGAAGATCCACCTGTCCTGCCTGGTCTTGTGGAATGCGCCGAAGTACCGGTCAACGACCCACCGGTCCCGTTTATTCGGGTGACGACGCCTGGCCCAGCTCATGGCCAGCTTCCACATATGAGTGTCCAGCTGGGTAAACGTCCTTTTGGACACCACACTCCGGTAATAGGCTGACCAGCCCCTGATAATGGGGTTGAGCCTGCGGATCACCGCTTGAGCGCTGGCCCCTCTCAGGGACCTCATCTCCGCGGTGAGCCGTTTCCGGAACCGCTGCACGGCCGCCTTGCCCGGTTTGATCAGCAGCTTTCCGTTGCGATACCGGCGAATATGCATCCCAAGGAACTCAAAGCCCTCTTCGAGGCGGACGATTCGAGTCTTACCCTCGTTGAAGGCCAGCCCCCTGGGTGCCAGCCACGCGGCCAGCCGCGCCTTGACCTGCCCGGCCTGCTCGCGGCTCTCGCACATCGCCACAAGATCGTCTGCGTACCTCACCAGGACGGGGCTGCCCGGCACCACCCGGTCGGCGTTAACGCCGGACGTGCGGTAGCGGACCCCGGCGGCCTGCTCCATGCCGTGCAAGGCCACATTCAGCAGCACGGGGCTGATCACCCCGCCCTGGGGAGAGCCCTCCCCGGTCGGGATGAACCATTCCTGCTCGACCACGCCCGCCTTCAGCCACCGCTCGACCAGCCCCCTGGCGGGAAACGTGCCGATCTGGCTGAGGATGTGATTGTGATCAAGCCGGTCGAACGCCGCCGCCAAATCTGCGTCGAGAATCCACCGCCGTTGCGGGTTGTGCCCGTGCACGGTGTTGAAGATGGCCTCGATCGCGTCATGGCAGCCACGGCCCGGCCGGAAGCCGTAGGACTAGGGTCTTACGCCGTTTCCTGGCCATGAGTGCCGCCCACGCGGGCCGGTCAGGTCCCGGCTTCCCGAGTCGGCTGAGCCCGGCGACTTGGTGGACGACCACCGTCGCGCCGTGCTCGCACAGCTCGCACCACCGTTTGCGAAGCCGGTGGATCAGCTCCTTGCGGGGGGTGGGCACCGGGACCTGGGCAGGGTCGCGGATGACCGCGTCCCTGTTCCGCTTGAGGGGAGTCCCGCCGAATCGTGCAACCAGGTCCCGCTTGCCCTCACGGGGGATCCGGGCTTCGAAGCACGTGCGTAGCCCGTGCGGCGTCTCGATCTTCGCCTTGTGACGGGCTGCGGTCTTGGTGACCGTGGACTTGTGCTTGGCCGCCAGGGTCTTCAGCATCGACGTCTCGGCGTTCCAGCGCAATTCGCTGAGCCGCCACACGTCGTGGGCAAGCAGGTAGTAGTTGACGATGCCCCGCAGTTCGGCTCCGTAGATCCTCACGATGTCGAAGTCGGGGAGGTTCTGGAGCTTTGACCGGTGCCAGGGCTTGCCGTGGCGCCGGTACGGGGCGGACTTGGCCTTGATCACGTCCAGCGGCACCCGCAGCGCGATGATCCCGTTGACCGACCGGCGGCCATTGGTGATCTTGGTGCTGGCGTGCTGGGCGGTGATCTCATATCCGAGGAACCGCGCCGCCTGAGTGCGGGCGTGGGTGATCAGTGTCTTGCCGGGGTTGAGGTCGAGCGCGAGTCGCTCGCGCAGGAACCTGGCCAGTTCGTCCCTGATCGCCTCGGCTTCGGCCTTCGGCCCGATGAGCCCCAGCAGGTGATCATCTGCATAGCGGCAGTAGAACAGCCGCCGGAATCCGGGGTCCATGGGGTCTCCCGAGGGGATGGCGCGCATCTGCCTGGTCAGTTCCCGGACTTGATGCCGGTCTCCGCGTCGGCGTGCGCGTTCCAGTCGTGCCGCTCTCCTTCCGTATTCCAGGTTCCTTTTCCGGTGGTCCCCCCGGGTGTATTGCGGGATAAGCTCCTTCTCCACGAACTCGTCCAGCTTGTGCAGGTAGATGTTGCTGAGGAGGGGTGACAGCACACCACCCTGCGGGGTTCCGCTGAGCGATTCCTTATACTGCCAGTCCTCCAGGTATCCGGCTTTGAGCATGTTGCTGATCAGCCGGAGAAACCGGTTGTCACGGATTCTTTCCGACAGGATCCCGACGAGTATTCCATGATCAATGGACCCGAAGCAGTCGGAAATGTCACCCTCGACGAACCAGACGGTCCCGGTCCATTCACGTTCCACTTCCCGCAGGGCGGTGTGGCATCCGCGTCCTTTCCGGAACCCGTGTGACCGGGCAGAGAACGTCGGCTCGTAATACGCCTCCAGCAGGAGGCGCACCACTTCCCCGACGACCTTGTCCGACCAGGCCGGCAGTCCGAGCGGGCGGAGTTTTCCATTCTTTTTGGGGATGAGCACGCGGCGGGCCGGGGTGAACCGGTACCGCTCGCAGCGCATCGCCTCGATGATGGCGCTGATTTTCTCCTCGGACATGCCGTCCGCGGTCTCCTCGCTGGCTCCTGGCGTCATCGCGCCGTCGTTGCCGTAGATGTTGCCGTAGGCCAGCAGATAGAGATCACGGTTGAACATCTGCCTGTAGAGCTCGTCGCATGGCAGCCCTTTCCTGCCGCGATCACGGAGGACATCCAGCACCGTCTCGGCGTTCTGGTCGGGTGGCCCCGGGGAATCTCACCCCGGGGCTCCCACAGAATCCGTACGTGAAGATCTCTCTTCATACGGCTCTTGTCACCCTGGTCTTCAGGACCACTGGACCGAAGGCACCCATTTCCAGTGCGCGAACATCAGGGGATACCTCTCGGTGATCCCTTGCCAGCACTCGCGGGCCTTCTTCTTGCCCTGCAACCGTTTATACTTCTTGCGGATCCAGCGCATCAAGTAGGCGTTGATACGTTGCAGCAGCGGAGACAGTGCGGAGCGGTAGAACGCCCCGTAATACTGCATCCATCCTGCCACGATCGGATTGATGCGTCGTGCGAGGTCTTTGAGGGTATGGCCGGTGCGCAGGTGCAGCCGCCAGGACCGCACTTCCGCGCTGATTCTGTTCAGGGCGTCCTTGCTGATCGCGGGCAGGAAGTTACTGAAGCTCTTTCCCTGCCTGCTGCGAGCCCTGCGCTGGCGGAAGGTGAACCCAAGGAACGTGAACGCCGTGGTTTCATGCGAGCCCCGGCGGTTGCTGTCCTTGCAATACACCACCTTCGTCTTCTCGGGATGCAACCGCAACCCAACCTGCTCCATCCGGTCAGCGACCGCCGCCACCACCTTATGGGCCTGGACTTCGCTGGCACAGTGCACCACCGCGTCATCCACGTACCGCTCGAATGCGACGCCTGGGAATTCCCGGGCCATCCACGCATCAAACGCATAGTGCAGGAACAGATTAGCCAGCACAGGCGAAACCGCTGATCCCTGCGGGGTTCCGCGGTCTCGTTTCTGCAAGGTACCGTCGGGCAACTGCAGCGGCGCTTTGAGCCACCGCTTCACATACAGCACAACCCACGGATCGCCGGTGTTGGCCTCCACCGCCTTGACGACGAGATCCCAGCGGACGCTGTCGAAGAATTTCTGGATGTCCAAATCGATCACCCAGTCGTTTCTCCAGCAGCGCCTGCGGCAGGCATCGACCGCGTGCAATGCGGACCGCCCAGGCCGGTAACCGTAGGAGTCCTGGTGGAAGATCGGTTCGACCTTCGCCTCCAGCCTCCGCGCGGCCACCGTCTGGGCGACCCTATCGCCCACGGTTGGCACGCCGAGAATTCTCGTGCCACCGCCATGTGGCTTCGGTATTTCCACCGCGAGCACCGGAGGCGGAAAGTAGCTCCCCGAAGACATCCGGTTCCAGATCTTATACAGATTGTTCTTTAGATCCTTCCCGAACTCCTCGATCGAGCATCCGTCCACGCCCGGTGCGCCCTTATTGGCCTTAACCCTCTCCCACGCCTCCCATACTTCCCACTTCGAGATATCGTACGGCTTTCCTGAAGATTTCAGCTCGCTCACGCAACTCCTCCCGGAGGATCTCCGGTTGATCGAACGAACAAACCACGAATGACCTGGCCCCTTCGCTCCACCCCCATTACAGGGGCTTCACCACTACTACGGGCCAGTCCGCCAGCGCACCCCGCGACGGTACTCAATCCCTTGCGGTTTCAGCCGCTTGGGACGCTCCCTCTCACCACCCTGACGGGCGGAAGTTTCGGGACGCGCCTTCTCACGTTCCACGCGAAAGCAGCAGACCAGGCTCACGTCGCCTCCATGCCGGACACCACCTGGCCAGTAGGCGGGCACCCGCCAGGCTCATCCCGGGACCGAAATGAAACCCCGGTTTCGATGTCATCCTTGTACGTTTCGACACTTCGACAGCCATCGTCTTCCTGATCCCCACCTGACACATCAAGTGCACCTTTTCCCACATCGCTCACCACAACGGTCTTCAGCCCCAGTTATCTGACCTTGATCAACTTCTGTGGAGCGGATGGCCAGGTCACGACGTTGATGACGCGTCTTTAACGTGGCGTCGTTGCGGACGGCGGGCGGCTGGGTCAGTCACCGGGAGCGGCGTTCCCGGGGTGCCTGCGCAGCGCGAGCAGCTCGCCGTGGGCGGCCGCGAGCTGGGCCTTGGTTTCGGCCAGTTCGCGGCGCAGCTCAGCCAGCCTTGCAGTGAGGGTGGCGACCACGCTGGAGGCGTGGCTGCCGGGTTCACCCGGCGGAGTATGTCCGGTGGGTGCGGGCTTCTGGCCGCGGAGCCGTTCGATGCGGGCACGCAGCTCGGGGTGGCGGTAGAGGAAGTCCACCGAGACGCCGCCGGCTGCGGCGACCGCGCGGAATGTGATGGGCTGGCTGGTCTTGGTGAGCGCGCGTATCCCGGCTTCGGCGCGGGCGACAGCGGCGTCGCGTTTGGCGGCCGCGGCCTGGCGCAGCGTGGCGATCCTGTCCTGCTCAGCCGGCATGCCCGTGATCCCCCGGCTTCTTGCCGATCGTGACGGGCACCGGCTGGCTGGGCCGGGCTGGTACTCCGGCGCCGCGCACCGCGCCGGGACGCTGCCCGGCCTCCAGGGCGGCGATGATCGCGCGCAGCGAGGTCAGTTCGGCGTTCCGCCCGGCGAGCCAGATGTGGCCGGGTCCCATCTCGGCTCCGGTGCGCTGGCGGTGCTGTGCCTGACGGGCCTGGATGAGTTCCTCGGTGGCGGCCAGCTGGGCACGCAGATCGCCGAGGTGGCGGGCATCGGTGGCGAAATGATCGCAGGTCAGGCAGGCGTTCCCGCGGTCGCAGCGCTTGGGCGGCGGCAGCAGGCAGACCCCGTTGGGCAAGACCCGGTCGGTGTGGCGGTCCAGCTGCACCAGCTCGTAGACATCGGCGGGGTCCATCTCCAGCGGCCGGCCGTCGCGGCGGAGCTTGGCGAACCGCAGGAACTCGGCCTCGTGGGTCTCGGCGAGGGTCTTGGCGTAATGCATGGTCATTTCCGGTGAGACATGCCCCATATAGCGCTGCACGACGTGGATCGGCACGCCCGCGTTCAGCAGGTCGGTGGCCTTGGTGTGGCGCATCCGGTGGGTGCGCTGGAAGTCCGCCACCGCCCCGGTGGCGTCGGTGACCTGCAGCACGGCGGCGAGCTGGGTGAGCAGCCCGTTCAGGGTGTTCGCGCGGTAGTGGCGCGCGCCGGCGGTGTTGGCCTGCCAGGCCAGGAACAGGTACGGCGGGTCGGGGGCGGCGGGATCGCTGGCCCGCACCAGGGCGCGGGCAAACTCCTGCTGCTCGGCCACGATGGCCACCACGTCAGCGCCGACCAGGATGGCCTGCGGCGCGCCTGCGATCTTGGTCTGCTGGTAGCGCAGTCGCGCGGCCGGGCCGCCGTCTTGCGCTGCCTGGCTGGTGTCCAGGCCGGGGACGGGCGACAGCGGCGCGAAGTCCATCATCAAGATCTCGTTGATCCGCCGTCCGGTGGCGATCGCGAGCAGGAACGCCCGCATCGCCTGCTCATCGCCCAGCCCCCGGATCTGGCGTGCCGTCCCGTTCACCGTGACGGTCTTGGCCTGGTCGCGGGGCAGGCCGAGGATCTCGACATGCCCGGCGATGCGGGACTGGGCCGCCGCGTCGATGTAGTTGCCTTCGGCCGGGCCGCGGTAACGGCCGGCGATCTCGCCGGGCCGCCACCAGCGGGCGTGGGCATCGGTCAGCCCGGCCCACCGCGGCTCGGCCAGTTCCCGGGCGGCTTCGGCGCGCCGGTCGGCCATGAAGGCGTAAAACCCGGCCACCGTGGTCTGGATCAGCCCGATGGTGGACGGAGCGAGCGGCCGCCCGGAGGGTGCGCGCTGCTGGCGCAGCCAGGCCGCCAGCCGCAGCGCCACCGGGCGGATCCCGGCCCCGGGACCGGCGTCCAGGACCGGGGTGTCGATGCCCTCGGAAGCCAGGAACGCGGCGAAGTGACGGCCGAGGTAGCTCAGGTAACCCGGCAGGGAACTCCACGACAGCAGCCCGGTGCTCAGCCCGGCCGCGAAGTACCACTGGATCGCCTCGCGCAGCCACGCCGGGCTGACCCGGGCGAAGTTCAGCCGCTGGCCTTCTAGGGGCTCGTGCTCGCGGACCGGGATCCGCCGGTCGTGGCGCGGGTCCCACACCGCCGATCGCCACCACGGCTGGCCCGCCTGGCAGGCCAGCGTCAGTGCCGCGTGCAGCCGGGCGATGGTGGCCCGGTGGTTGTGCAGGTAGCTGGGCGGCGGCAGCCGGTGGTGCCGGTCGTGGTAGCGGCGGCGGGCCGCCGCTACCCACTCCTCCACGCTCAGGCCGGTGAACGAGCACAGGTCCTGCCCAGCTGCCACGGCCGCGGCGACGCGCACCCACTCGGCCAGCGCCCTGGAGTTCACCCGCTCCCCGGCCACCGCCAGCGTGTGCAGCCAGTACCCGGCCTCCTGGCGCATCGGCCCGGGCAGCATGCCCAGATCCAGCCGGGCAGGCGGCCGGGCCGGGTAGGCATAGGTGAGCCGGGCGAACGGCTCGGCGGTGAAATCGACCGCCGCTGTCTGGAAGCTGGCCGGCAACGCGGCGAACAGCGCCGCCGGGCTCGGTGCCCCCTCCGGCGGCCCGGATGCGGAAGGCCGCCGGCTAGGCACCGGTCACCCGCCAGCCCTCGGTGAAGGAGCGCCATCCGGCTACCGCCCGCAGTTCGGCGTCCTCGGTGACCCAGCCATACAGGTCCATCGTGGTCTGCACGTCGGCGTGCCCGAGCCGCCGGGACACCACATGCAACGGCACCCCGGCCAGCAGCAGCGCCGAGGCGTGCGTGTGCCGCAGCCAGTGCGGGGACCAGCCCTCCGGCAGGCCGGGCAGCCTCTGGCGCAGCCGGCCGGTGATCCGGTAGACGCGCTCGGGCCGCATCGGGGCGAACCGGGGCTCGCCGTCGAGGTTGACGAAGCAGAACCACTCGTCGCTGACCTCGAACCCGGCCCGCCCGGCCCGCTCAGCCAGGTCCCACAGGTAATCCCCGTAAAGGCGTTCAAGCTCATCGGAGACGTAGATGCGCCGCCCGCGCCCGCCCTTGACCCGGGCCCCGTGCGGATGGCTCCGGGGGACGACCTCGATGAACGGCGTGCCTCCCGAGCCCGGATGCCAGCCGGCGTGGGTCAGGCACAACACCTCACCAAGGCGCATGCCGGTCTCCGCCAGCGTGGCGAAAAGCAGGCGGTCCCGCAGCGACCCCGACCATTCGCCGCTCGCCGCATCCCGCGCCGCACTCGCTGACAAGATCGCCGCGACCTGCGCCGGGGTCAGCAGCGGGCAGGCCTCCCGCCGCCTGCGGCGCACCGGCATCGGGCTGCGCCGGCTTGCCCTGGAACGCCCGTCCAGGTGGGCCAGGAACGCCCGGTAGCGGCTGCGCCGCGGCGGCCCGGACCACGCCCGGGCCAGCGCCGGGGCGACCCCGTGCGCGTCATGGTGGTAACGGTAGAAGCTGACCACCGCGGCCAGCCGCGTGGCCAGCGTCGATTCCGCCAGCCGGGGCGGCGCGGCAGCCGCCGGATCCAGCAGCGCCACCCCAGGCGGGGTGCCCTGCCGCAGCCAGGTGACGAACCCGGCCAGCGCGGGCACGTCCGCCTCGGCCCAGTCGCGGCCGTCCAGCTCCAGGTACCGCCACCACAGCTGCAGCGCCTTGGCATAAGCCCGGACCGTGTGCGGCGACGAGCCGGTGACCCGGTGATACTCCAGGAACTCCTCCACCGGCCCCACCTGCCGGTGGTCTGCCCCCAGCACGGTCCAGGTCCTGTCCCCGTCCGCCAGCTCGACCGGTTGCACGCAGACGCTCATCCGCCCCCCCTTGCAGACGTTGCCTATGAGGGGAAGATAACCAGTCGCCAACGACCGTTACCGGAGGCGCGCCGGAACGTTGCGCGACGTTAAAGACGCCGGTCAGGCGGGGGCGGATAATCCTTCAGCGTTCGTGACACACCATTACGCGTACCTCATGGTTTCTGTGATGCCTTGCCACCTGTGCCCCTTCGCCCTGTGGCCGGTTTTCCCGGGCCTCCCCAGCAGGCCGTTACCCCTGCGACTACTACGGGCACTCTGTCACCATAGGACTCGCGTCCCTTAGGTGATCCCACGTTCGTCAATGCCATACGTTTCTAGCACGACTTAGGCGCCCCACTCATCTCCTTATATGTCCTTACCGGACATCGCTCCAGCGCCCCAGAGGATTACAGCAGGTAGCCAAGAACCCTGCCGCAGGGGCCGGCGCCGGTTACAGGCGTCTTTCCGGCGGGCGGGTTCTTGCACCTTCTGGAGATTGGGGTTCAGGCAATCCAGCTTTCGCCATATCGCGCGGATCTCCCGGCACGTCATCCCGTACGCCTGGGCATGGCCACCGGTTTTCTGGCATGCTACAGTTCCCTTCGCCTTTCAGATCCGGGTAAGCCATCAGATCCAGAGATATCTCCTCTCATCTCTGCCCGCTGCGCGGGCAATATGACACTGCGCTTCGTGGCGCAGTCGGCTCGAACCGCGCCTCCCATTCGGGTTCCAGCGCACTCGACGCCAGGGCCTGCAAGATCCTGTCGCCGATCACGGGGACGTGTGCTTCATACTGCTTTCCTTTCCAGGCGTTGTGCGGCTTGGGTTTTGACCGCGGCGGGGAGCTTGTATGAGCTGGCGATTCGCTGGAGGCATGCCTGCTCGATAGCGGGGGTGAGGTGGATCCACAGCCGGCCGGCGGGGCCGCGGCGGGCGGGCACGTGGCCCCATTCTGCCCAGGCGTAGATGACGTCGGGCTTGACGCCGAGGCGGCGGGCGACTTCGGCGATGCTGTGCTCGTCGTCGGCCTGCGGGGCGGGGTCGGTGTCGCGGTGCTGGTGGGCGGAGCCGGTGGCGCGGTCGCGGCAGGCGGCCTCGACTTCGGCCGGGAAGGGGATGGCCCGCCGGCCGGCCGCGCCGCGGCGGGCGGCCAGGTAGCGGGAGTTGATCCAGTAGTGGATGGTGCCGGTGGACACCCCGATCCGCTCGGCGATCTGGCGGGGGGTGAGCTCGCCGTCTTCGAGCAGGCCGGGGTAGGGGATGTGGTGGTAGTTCCGCAGGTTGCCGGCGGCGACTCCGTCGAAGGGCTGCCCGGTGCCGGTGCGGTGCCCGGCGTCGTTGAGCGCGGCGGCGAGGGCGTTGTTGTCCAGGCCGGGGCCGATGCGGCAGGCGAGCTCGATCGCGGCCGGGTCGGTGCTGCGCAGCTGGATGGCGTTCTTGCGGCGGGTGACCGGGACCTGCTGGCTTGCCCCGGATTTCCAGCGCAGCCCGACCGCCAGCTGCGCGGGGTCGCTGGCGGAGGGGGTGAGGGTGACGTCGCCGAGCAGGGTGCGCAGCAGGCGCTTGCGGTCCTTGTCGCTGGTGGCCGGCGCTGACCACAGGGCGGGCAGGTCGGCGACGGTGGCCGCTAGCTGCTCGGGGCCGGGCAGCTCAGGCTGGGCGGACAGCTGGGTGGCGAGCGCGGCCTCGGCCCCGGCGAGGTCGGTGAGCCTGGTCTCCCAGCGTGCTTCCAGGCTGCGGGCGACCAGGCGGTTCTCCGGCTCGCAGGCCAGGAAGGCACGTTCGGCACGGTCGGCGTCGTAGCGGGCCCGCTCGGCGGCCAGTTCAGCGGCGCGGACCGACCGGTGGCGGCGGGCGGTGACCTCCCCGGCGGCGGCCAGCGCCAGGGCGAGCTGGGCGGGCTCGACCGCGGCCAGCAGCGCGGCGGTGACGGCCTGGTCGACGGTGTCGGCGCGGACCGACCCGCACAACGGCGCGGCGACATGGTCGGCGCGGGAGTGGGAGCACTCATAACGGGGGTAGCGGTCCTGGTAGCGGACCTGCATGGCCCGGCCGCAGGCGGCGCAGAACACGATGCCCTGGCACAGCGCCGTGCCCTCGCGGGGCGGGCGCGCCCCGGCGTTGGTCCGGTTGGCGGCCAGCTTCGCCTCGTTCGCCAGGTAAGCCTCGAAGGTGATGTAACCCTCATGATGGCCGGGGATGAGGACTTCCCACTGGTCGCGGGGCAGCTCGGTGGTGGCTGAGTGCACCGACCCGTCCGGGTGGACGACCTGGCGGGTGCGGCGCCGGCCATACACGTACGCCCCGGCGTAGGCGGGGTTGCGCAGGATCCCGGCGGCGCGGGCGTGGCTGAGCCGGCCCCACCGCACCTGCCCGGCCCACGCCCCGCCGTAAGCACGGCGTGGGAAACGCCGGCCGGCGAACGCGCCGGCCACCCCGTAGGCCGACCCGGTGGCGGTGAACGCGGCGAACACGTCGGCGACTGCCGCGGCGACTTCCTGATCGGGGTCGATGACCACGGCGCCGTCGTCGTCGTGGACGAACCCGACGGGCAGCGGGACGCGCAGCTCGCCGCGGCGGGCCGCGGCCCGTTTGGACTCGTTCAGGCGGCTGGTCAGCCAGTGGAGCTCTGCCTCGGACATCTGGCTCTTGAGACCCAGGAGCAGGCGGTCGTTAATGTCGGACAGCTCATAGACGCCGTCGCTGTCGATGACCAGGGTGCCGGTGAGGCGGGCCAGCTCCAGCAGGCGGGCCAGGTCCGCGTTGGAACGGGCAAGACGGGACACCTCCAGCCCGAATACCGCCCCGGCAGTCGATCACCTCGATGCCGGCGGCGGGCCAGCCCAGCCGGGCGGCCAGGGCGGCCAGGCCGTACTGGCGCGCGGTGGACTCGGTGTGCTCGCGGACCTGCATCAGGCTGGACTGGCGGATGTAGCAGATCGCGGTGCGCTGAAGATGTGAGCTGGTCACCTTCGGCTCGCCGCGCATCACCGCTCGCCTCCGCCGGGGCGCCCGGCCCTGCCGCGAGCGCGGACTCGGCCATGTTGGCCAGCGACGCGACCATCTCCGCCCACGCCTGCGCGCTCACCGATGACGGTGACGGCGCGGACGGGCAGGCGGCCGGCACCGGCTACTCCAGCTCCCGCCGGGCCAGCAGCTCCAGGTTGATCGCCGAGATCTCCCCCAGCACCTCGCGCAGCCGCCGGGAGATCTCCACCCGCGAGCGGACCACCTCGGCCAGCGCCGCGGGCACATACACCAGACGGCCGGCGACCTGCAGATACACATACGGCCCGTGCGGCTCGCCTCGCGTGCACCTGCATCCCTCCTTCCCGCAGTTGCGGTGCTGCTCGACCAGCGAGCCCGGCAGCAGCGCGTCTGCCCGCGGCAGGGCGGCTACCAGCCGGCCGCGGCGCGCGCGCAGCTCGGACGTGCCGAGCCGGGCAAGCTCCGGATTCTTGTGTGTATCCATCACACAAGACAATGACAGCGACGACAACGGAGGTCAACGACATCACCGCCCGTGTCGCGACCGGACAGCCGAAACCGCCTCAGCCAGATCCGCGAGTACCTCATAGCTCAGCGGCGCCGCCGCCGGCTCAGTCCCGCGGTCGGTCCAGGCCAGCGGCAGCATCAGCGAGCCGAGCGGGCCGCCCTCACAGCTGACCGCAAGCCCGCCGGGCAGCTTCCGCTCGAACAGCACCCGCAGCCGCTGACCCGCCAGCGGATGAAACGGATGGGTGACCGTGACGAAAGATTCCGAAACCTCACCAGACGAGCGCAACCGCGCAGTATGCGGTGACCGTCGGAATTCCGAGCTTCCGGGATTTCCCGGTATTTCCTTTAGGTATCATCACCTGCCGTACTTCGGCCGGCCGGAACTCGCCTGACTTCA
>WNGD01005595.1_pt1 | contig 12163 bp, 8 predicted proteins | sample 5400671 | NCBI WGS metagenome assembly WNGD01 (sample SAMN13153369, study PRJNA577476) | soil metagenome | isolation source: 40 cm soil or saprolite under grassland replicate 2 | place: USA:California | collected 2016-06-15
GCTGGTTGGGGGTAGCCAATTGTGTATCCTTATAAGGATTGTCTATGCGTTCAGCAACAAAAGCAAAATCATTTCCTATCATTCCAACACTTTTGGCTATTGGTGCTGTTGGTGTCCTTACGATCCTAGCCTCGCGTATCTACCGTCGTCCACGCGAAACTTTGATCGATGTAGTTCATGCAGGCATGCTGCTCGCTGGTGTACGTGAGGAAATATGTAATCTGGGCGGAGTCGCCATGCATTACTACTGTACTGGACGACGTGGTACACCTGTTGTACTGATTCATGGTCTTGGCAGCTCTGCTGAGACCTGGGCAGCGCTTATACCACTGTTGAGTAAGGAATTTCTGGTGTATGCGCCTGATTTGCCTGGTTTTGGCAAGACACCTCTGGCTCCAGAAGGCACGAATATCAGTACCCATGTCCTTTACCTGGAACGCTTTCTCGATGCGTTAGGCTATCCACGTGTGACGCTTGTCGGTAATTCATTAGGTGGCTGGATTGCCACCCGTTTTGCTGTAGAACATCCAGAGCGTGTTGATCGACTCTACCTTCTCAATAGCGCAGGCTTGAGACGTGAGAACTTACATTCGCCATATGCCGAAGATCGAGTTGCCGCACGGCGTTCGCTTGAGAACATGCTGGGATTTCCAGTGCCGGTTCCTAAATTTGCGCTGGATGCTGTTGTACGTAACTCACAAACTCCAGCCTACGTTGGTTTTATGCGCGGCTACGACCCACGCGAAGAGTTAGACTCTATTTTAGCAAATATACGGGTTCCAACAACTATTATCTGGGGAGAACAGGATAATTTGCTCCCATTGATCTGTGCTCATGATTTGCATGGCGGTATTGCTGATTCTGAACTTGTACTATTGCCGCATGTTGGACATATGCCACAGATTCAAGCCCCTGTAAAAGTAGCTCGTATCATCATGGAGAACTCACTCTAACGGTTTTTCTTCTCTTTCCCACTATCTGATACAAACGCTGCAAGTGTTAGAAGTGATAGAAGTGTTATAAACGTTATTTTTCTGATGATGGATATGAGTACTTTCAGGTGATAAGATTCTACATCCTCCTTGAATCATGCGATAATAGGGAGAAGCTGCAAGTTACTCATCTGTTAACCTTGTGTGCTAAAGTGTCTCATGGTATACTTTTTAAGCGTCAAGCATTACCAAGAATTACCTGGTTATCTGGAAGCAGGGAGCTATTGTCGATGGAGTCTCATAAGTTTTCCCAGCTACCCGGTTCAGATCCGGAGCTGGGAGGACGGTCTGAAAGCGCGCCACAATTGGAGCTACTCTCAATCAACGATCTAGCTCGTTGCTGCTCCGAAGAAACTAACAAATTTCTCAAGCAGAGCGTATCGAATGATCGTTATTGCTTAGAATTGTTTCGTCGTGCCATTAGCAGGCGTGATGAAGATGCATGGGCCTGCATCTACCAGCAGTACGCGCCGCTCGTACTTACCTGGGTCAATCAACACCAAAGCGCGACATCCTTACTTGGTCAGGATGGGTGTGCCCCGCTGGTAAATGCCGCCTTTGCAAAATTCTCGCAGGCACTCACCCCTGCCAAAATGGGAAATTTCGATTCGTTGGCTGCTGTCTTGAAGTATCTGAAAATGTGTGTCCATAGCGTTATAGCTGACGAGGTTCGCTCGCGCCAGGCACGCCAGTATGAGGAGACGCTGGAATTGATCGACCATGAACCTGCTTCGGATGATCCTGCTGACGATGTGGTATCGAACATTTCAGCGCAGGGCTTATGGCAGGTCATTCAAGAAGAACTTAACGGCGAAGATGAGCGCGTGTTGATCTACCTTGCGTATGTTCAAGGAATGAAACCGAGCGAGATAAGCAATCAGCATAGCAGACTCTTTCCCTCGGTAGAAGATGTGTATCGCATCAAGCGTAACGTCTTAGAGCGGCTAAGACGCAATCGTCGTTTGCAAACGTTGTTCAAACATCAATACCTTTAATATTCAGAGTGTTTAGCAAGCACACGGCACTTGTCTCGCGTATAAAGGCAAATGCTAAAATAACAACGTTGTTCGTTTATTCAGGTGAAAAGGACAAAATAAGACTGCTGAGTAGCATACAGTCTACGACGATAGGGGAGAATCGTTTGTATACTACCAATATTTCTACTTAGCAGGGGCGGCTCTTGTATTACGTCGAATACAAGATTTGGGATTATGCCGTCAGATAAATATCCTATGATTAAAGGAAACGCTCATGGAGTGTAGTGAACCCGGAACTATTCGCGATGAAGAACTGCTCGCTTATCTGGCTGGGGAGATAGTACGGCCAGACGTTCAGCGGCATTTGTCACAATGCCAGCGCTGTTCGTCTCGGTTAGCAACGTATCATCGGATGGAACTCTCGCTTACCAGTAAGCTCTACCGGTGGGATTGCCCACCTAATCAAGTGCTCGGCGAATACCAGTTAGGGTTACTCGCTAACGAAATCGCGACGGCCATCAATATGCATCTCAGCTCATGTATCCTCTGTGCTGCTGAGTTGACAATGCTCGAGCAATTTCTAGCGAATGACCCAGTGCTCGTTGAGCGTGTATCCGTTCAGCCCTCCTCCCTAAATAATCATCATGCACCGAGGAAAGTGAAACCTCTGGTAGATCGTCTGCGTGATCGATCAGGCGCACAAGTTCGGCGTATTATTGCCACCATTCTGCCTCCACAGCCTCGCTTTGCATATCAGCGTGACGTTGCAGGTGCTGAAGTCTGGCCACGTCGCTATACCGCTGAGGATTTCAGTATATCGATCCAAATCGAGCGGGGTGCCAGTCGTAGAGACTCATTGCAACTGATTGGTTTTGTCACGCGCAAGGGCGCAACCCTGGAAGTGCTTCAAGGGGTTCCAGTAGTGCTTTCGTCGCAAACAAATGCGGTGTATACGCAAAATATCGATGAACTCGGAAACTTCGTCTTTTCGTCGATTTCTCCGGAAACCTATACACTGGAGTTACAGCTACCTGACAGCACAATTGTGATCGAACAATTACCGGTTACTCTACAGGGTTGATGCCAACGTTTATGGCTCTATCATATGGAACGTATAGAATGTGTCATAGTAACTCTTTGCGTTCAACGATGTTTCAAAACATCTTGTAATTATATTTGAGAGTGCGAGCGTGTTAACTCTTTGCCCCCCTTTCTTGCTCTTTGAAGCAGCGAGAATATAAAAAAGACAGCAAGAACACTTCCATTCTGCCTGATTCTGCGCTACAATCAGTGTGATCTCAATGATACTCAAAGTCCTGCGTATTCCTAATTATCGGAAAACATTATTTACATGGCACCTCAAGAACTGGTAGCTGCGCTTCTCAAGATGGATGAGAAGCAGGGACAGCAATTACTGCAAACGCAACTTCCTGCAATTGATGACTCCTCCCTTAACCTGCTGGTCGAACTGATTAAGCGCGAAGCTGACCGTCAATGGGCCAAAGAATCAGGTCTCTCATTTAGACTTGCCGGATACCTGATGTTTATTGGCGATACGATCCAGGATAAATATGTGCATGCGATCGGTTTGATGACACGTGGCGATGCTTTGCGCCGTATGGATCGTGACCAGGCAGCGCTGCCATTTTTAGATGCAGCCGGGGCCGAATTTCTTGAAATAGGGGATGAAGTGAGCTGGGCGCGCACACGTATTGGTCGGGTCAGCGCCTGCTTGCAACTGAACCGCACGAGCGAAGCCCTGCGTGACGCCGCGGCCGCTCGTGCGGTTTTTATACGCTATGGAAAACACCTGCGCGCCGGGCAAATTGATGTCAATGCTGCGATTATCAACTACGAATCTGGGCAATATGACCAGGCGTTGCGGCTCTTCGACCGTGCTATTGAAACATACGCTTTACAGGGTGAGGGAGTTGAACTCTACATAGCCCGTGCTAAGGGAAACAAAGCCATTATCCTGGCAGCCATGGGCAGGTTTCGTGAAGCAGTAGCGCTCCACGAACAGGCTCGTGCCACCTTTGCCAGTCACGAGGGACAGGAGGTTTCCGTAGCGCGACAGGAATTGAATATTGCCCAGATTTACGCATCGCAGGGACACTATAGCCATGCGCTGATGCTCTTCAATCGCAGCCGTGCCATCTTTCAACGACACACTATGCAATTTCAAGCGGCTGAGGTCGCCCAGCAAACATGTCTTTGTCTGCTCCGTCTGAATCGTACCCAGGAGGCATACGAGCTTGCCGGTGAGACGGTGAGCTACTTCCGGAAATCGCCGGGGCACCGGCATAACCTTGCCCACTCGCTTATGTACCAGGCCGAAGCTGCTACGCTTGAGGGAGATTATCGCGATGCCGATGAGAAATTGCAAGAGTCCAGTATTATTCTGGAAGAGATCGGCTTTACGGGCCTTGCTTCAATTGTGCGCCTGCAACAGGCTGAGTTATACTTTGCTGATGGGAAGTTAGAGGCTAGCTTGCGCGAAGCTCGTCATGTCGCTGATGCTTTCGCTGAACAGGAAGCGCTGCCACAACTGGCTCGCGCAGCGTTACTGCAAGCTTGTATTGCTGCAAACCTCGGTGATACAGCAAGCGCCCAGTATCTTTGTGATCAGGCGCTTGATATTGCGCAAGGTCAGGATTTACTCGACCTCAAGTATCGTTGTGATTACCTGCTTGGACAAATTGCTGAGCATCATAGCAACCTGGAAGCGGCAGCAAGGTATTATGATCGTGCCATAAAAGGGATTGATGTGGTGCAGAGTCACCTCGTGATGGATGAACGTAGCAGTTTTCTGGAAGATAAAGGTGGCGTCTACAAGCGAGCGGTGACACTGGCGTTAAAACTTGGAAGCAACGAACGAGCACTTGTGTATGTGGAAAAAGCCAAGTCGCGCGTGTTGGGCGATTACTTGCGTAATAACATCGATATTCGTTTGCGTGCAGGTGATCAAGCGGGGGAGGCCATCCTCGAAGACCTGGCGCGGTTGCGCGAAGAGCAGGCGTGGTTCAGTAATATTGTGTACGAGGCGCAGAACGAAGCGAGCCTGAGCGATACGGCTATATTGCGTATCCGGTCTATGGAGCCTGGTCAAGCGCGACAAGAGATGCAGAAGCGCGAGCGTAGCATCGAACAGATGCTAGAACAATTGCAGTTGCGCCTGGCAGGTGACCTTGTGTCCCGGTCGCGTCCGCAATGGACGGATAGTATCATCACCAAACTTTGGCCAAAAATTGAGCATACGGTCTTGATATTGGAATATTATCTTACCGAGCAGGACCTGTATATTTTCCAGCTTACTCGCGATGGTATAGATGTACATATCGTGAAAGACGCAGTTCCCAGACTGGACCGTCTTCTCTCACTCTGGCGTGTTAACCTGGATCTGGCAGCGCAGGCGAGTGGAGCAAGGGATCGCGCTCACGCGTTTGCTGGCTTGCAGGAGAATTGTCTTGGTCTGCTACAACGTCTCTATGATCTGCTGCTGAAGCCTATTTCCAGCGCATTGGAGAGCTGCGAGCACCTGACGATTGTCCCCTACGGTATGTTGCACTATTTACCGTTCCATTGTCTTTTTGATGGTGTGCAGTTTGTTATTGAGCGCCTGGACGTGTCCTATCTGCCTGCCGCCGCGCTCATGGAAATTTGTCATCAGCGCGGACAGCGAGCCGAGCAAAACAGGATACCGTTGAAAAGATCGCTTGTGATGGGACTTTCTGACGCTGGTCGCCTGGCTTTTGCTATGCAGGAGGCCGAGGCGGTTGCGAAACAACTGGGCGCGCCTTGCGTACTCAACCAGGATGCAACTACCACACTCTTGCGAGAGGAGGGAGCTAACAGTCCCATTGTGCATATCGCCGCCCATGGTCTATTCCGGCTTGATGCTCCCAACTTCTCGCATATCAAACTCGCTGATCGCCAGTTGAGCACCATCGAGGTCTTTAATCTTGACCTCTCCTCGTGTACTCTCGTAACGTTAAGCGCATGCGAAACAGGGCGAGCAATTGTCGGTGGAGTAGATGAGGTTATCGGCCTGGGACGTGGTTTCCTGTATGCTGGCGCGGCTTCGTTGATGCCAACACTATGGAAAGTTGATGACGCCAGCAGCGCGGAACTGATGGAAATGTTCTACCAGGCGCTGTTAAGTGATTATGGCAAGGCTGCTGCTCTTGCAGGTGCGCAGCGAGCGTTTCTAGCACGTGCACGTACCTCCATCCTCCCCTATCGAGCGCATCCGTACTTTTGGGCGGGCTTTCATTTGATTGGAGATCCCGGTCCATTATAGAATCAGGTGTGGAATTTCAATGAATCATCTCGTCCCAGACTATGCGTACACATCTCAAGGTTTACAGGCAAACATGATTGTCTCAATCTCAGATGAAGGGCGTATCGTCTCAATTCATCAGCGAGATGTAGATAAGCAAACAATGCTATCCTCTGATGTAACTTTTCTCCCAGGTATAGCTCTCCTACCCGGTTTCGTCAACGGCCACAGCCATGTTTTTCAGCGTGCCTTGCGAGGACATACCCATCGCCCACTCTCCATGCATGATACTTTCTGGACGTGGAGGCATGCCATGTATGCAGAGGCCCAACGCCTGAATCCCGATCTTTTGTACGAAGGAGCGTTGACGACCTATCGCGAAATGCTCACGGCTGGCTACACGAGCGTGGGAGAGTTTCATTATGTACATCATCAACCAGGTGGACAACCCTATGCAGATCCCAACGTGATGTCCGAAGCAGTAATACAGGCCGGGCGTGATGCAGGGATACGTGTCATCATGCTTATGACGGCTTATGCGCAGAGCAGTTTCAATCAGCCGCCAGAGGAAGGACAACGCCGTTTTTGTGATGCCTCCATCGATGCTTACCTTACTCGTGTTGAGGCTCTGCGTATCTCAGGTGTTCCCATAGGTGTTGCTCCGCATTCAGTTCGTGCTGTACCTGAAGATTGGTTTCGCGCCATTGCCGATTATAGTCGTATGCATCAGCTACCATTGCATGTCCATGCTGACGAGCAAAGAGCAGAGGTCGAGCAATGCCAGGGGGCATATAGCTGTACACCGGTTGAGCTACTCGAGCGTTTCGGGGTATTAGGAGCGATGACGACAATTGTGCATGCCACCCATGCTAACGCTGCTGAAATCGCCTTACTTGCACAATACGGCTGCACTGTCTGTGTCTGTCCCACTACAGAGGGAGATCTCGGAGATGGTATTGCTCCTTACGCAGAACTTCTGGCCGCACAAATCCCTCTGGCAATTGGTTCTGATAGCAATACCCGACTTGATCCCATAGAAGAACTGCGCTGGGCAGAATATTCGGCTCGAATGCGCTATCAACGCCGGCGTGTATTAGTCGCTGACGAAATGGCATCTCCCGGCCCTTTGTTATTAGAGTATGGAACACGTCGTGGTGCTGACGCTCTAGGTCTAGAGACTGGAGTAATTAACCCTGGCATGCTCGCCGATTTTGTCGCGGTTGATTTGAATCATCCATCGCTGGCAGGCTGGAATGCGGAAGATTTTCTAGACGTGCTCTTTTTCGGAGCATCGTCAGATGTAATTTCGCAGACCTGGGTGCACGGGAAGAGAGTGTGGCCGTGAAGCAAGTCTACCTGCCTCTTCTCGGCCTCTCCTCAGGCTTAGGCTCAAGTGCCGGAACCTCTTCGATCATACGCAGTGCCTCGGCAATTGCCCGCTCCAGTTGCGGGTCAACATTGTTCACATAATCCTGCGGGGCAATATCGACTTCGATATCAGGATCGGTGCCGTAGTTCTCGACATTCCAGCCTACGTCCTTGAACCAGAAAGCATATTCAGGTTGAGTAGTCATTGTGCCGTCAACGAGGGTGTGTTGGGGGTTGATGCCGATCACGCCACCCCACGTGCGTTTGCCGATCAATGGTCCCAGTCCCATCAACTTGAAGCTGTGGCTAAAGATGTCACCATCCGATCCTGAGTGTTCATCGGTCAAAGCTACCATAGGACCGCGAGGTGACTCCTCAGGATATGGAGCAGGTTGACCCCAACGTGGAAAATCATAGCCAATACGCCGTCTCGCCAACTTCTCCAGCAGGAGTCCAGAGACATGTCCTCCACCATTATGACGCACATCGATCAGTAGAGCGGGGTAATCATATTCAGTCAGGTAACTGCGATGAAATTCTGCAAATCCTCCTCCCATCATATTAGGAATATGAATATATCCCACGCGTCCTTGAGATTTTTCGTGGACGATAAGCCGGTTGTTCTCGACCCATTCTCGATAACGCGCAGGGCGTTCATCCGAAAGAGCCTTAACAGTGATTACTCGTGTCTCTTTCGTAGTCGCCTCCTCGATTGTCAGTTGTACCTCGTTATCCGCCTGGTTCACCAGCAATTCTTGTGGACTGCGATTGGGACCTACACGTTGCCCATTGATGGCTAACACAGCGTCACCAAGATTAACATTCAACCCAGGACTGGTAAGTGGCGAAGTAGCTTTGCTATCCGAAGGATCGCCACGTACGATGCGAGCAATGCGATAACGATCATTTTCAGCGTCGTAGCTCCAATCCACTCCCAGGAAGCCCTGACTATAGTGTGGTCGCTGGCGATATTCACCGCCCATTTCATAAGCGTGTGAAGTGCCAAGTTCACCTTGTATTTCCCAGAAAAGGTCGGAGAGTTCTGAACGCGAACTGACACGTTCAACCAGTGGCGAATACTGCGCATAAATGGCTTCCCAATCGATGCCCGACATGTCTTCCGTCCAGAAATGCTCGCGCTGCAGACGCCAGGCTTCGGCAAACATTTGCTTCCATTCAGCGGCGGGCTGTACCGATACTTTCACACGACCCAGGTCGAGCCAACCCGTTTCGCGGTTTGGTCGATCCCCGTTGTCTCCTTTAGGTGGCTTGTCTCCAGCTTTCAGCACGCGCAGGCGCTTGCGCGAACGGTAGATCAGCGTCTTGCAATCACGCGAGAGATCAAAGTCACTCACTCCATCAATGAGATACTCAGTTTTATGTGCCTCGAAGTCATAGCTGTCGATGTGTCCCCTTGGCTCATGATTCTCTCCTGACTGGCGAATTGTGCCTTCTATTGGGAATGATAGGATTAGCGCTTTCCCCTTGATACCTCGTATCGAAGTAAATTTGCCCTCTGCAACAGGGAATGGTAAAGCACGTGCTGTAATTCCCTCCAGGTCGATGACAATTGGTGTTGGACTCTTTGTGGTTTCCCTTTTGCCATCTTCCTCTGTGTGAGGCGAATCTTCGGATTCTTTTTCGTCGCTGACTTCCTCTTTCTCCTTTTCCTTCTCTTTTTCTTCAGGGGCCTTAGGCTCTGGAATAAATGGAGAACGCAAATTGCGCTGCAGTGTGATGGCGTAAGGTTTCACTCCGCGAGGGAAGCTCATATCGAATTGTAAATTGTCATAGACCGGATTAAAGATCCGGTATCCCAGGAAATACAGGTATTTTCCTTCAGGATCAAAAGCAGGCGCAACATCGTGAAGCACAGGTTCCGTGATGAAGTGTGTTTGACCGCTCTCTAAGTTAGAGAGTTTGATCGCAGTTTTTTGCGTACTCGAACGAAAGCCATATGCCAACCAGCGGCCATCTGGCGACCATGCTATACCCTGCATCTGTCCGAAATCGCTCCGATCGATAGTACGAGAAGAACCAGCTTCCAAATCGACCACAAGCAATTCATTGCGATGGTTCGCAATGGCAACTGTATCATCGGTGGGCGAGACAACCAGGTCAGTGGCCCTGCCAAATGCAATATCTGCAAAGGTCTTTGGCTCACTAGCATCTTCGAGGTTGAAAACGATCAGGCTTTCACGACCTGTCGCATCGTTGATACCAACTAAACGCTTGCCATCGTTGAGCCATTCCAGGAAACGATAACGCACACCGTCAGGCTCGCCATGGTGCAGGACAGGTCCTTCCCAGTTACCCATGGTGAAAGCTTTACCGCGCGTTGTCATGGCGGCCGCGTATCCCTTGGGATGTAAAGTATAACTATCGAGGTAGCTTCCTGCGGAGACGAACTTACGATTGCGCTGCGTGCGTATACTTGGCAAGGCTACATCCAGTTGGTGTACGCTTCCGGCTGATGGATCAAACAGGTAGAGATCAGCGCCCGCGTGATAAACCAGGCGCTGTCCATCGCTCGACAGGTTGCGTGCATAAAAGTCATTGTGATCAGTGTGGCGACGAATATCCTCCCCAAAAGGCGTGCAAGAATATACATTACCGACTCCTTCATGATCAGAAAGGAAGTAGATGCGCTCGCCTACCCAACAGGGGTTAGCTATATTTCCCTTAAGTTGGAGTAGGCGCTGGAATATCCGACTACCAGTAGTATCACACCACAAGTGTCCTGCCGTGCCTCCCCGGTAGCGTTTCCAACGCGTGGGCTCTTGCCAGTAATGCCTTGCAATCACCACACCACCATGAGGACCATAGGAGATAGCATTCGCCATACCCACAGGAAGCTGCTCTGGTTGACCACCCTGGGGGCTAAGGGCATAGATAGCATTGTGGTCTGAATGTGCCTGATCAGTATTGCTGGCGTACAAAATAGCATCACCTGCAGGAGTCCAACCAGCTACGCGGCAAGAAGCGGATTGGAACGTAAGACGTTGAGCAACACCGCCAAGCGAAGGCATCATATAGACTTCACTGGGGCCTTCCTCACGGCCCACAAACGCCAGCAGTGCGCCATCCGGCGAAAAATGAGGGTATGATACCTCTCCTACTCCCGCAGTCAAACGTTCTGCTCGCCCGCCTTCACTTGATACAAGCCAGAGATCATCCTCAGAAACGAAAATGACGCGATCCTGATGAATAGTTGGAAAACGCACATATCCCTGTGTCGCCATATTTTCTCCTTACTTTGTCTTTATGCAATATTTATGAATATTGCCTGTGTGCATTATGTATGTAGCATCAGAATTTCTGATACTGATTTGTATGATAATGAATTGTATTGTAACATAGGAGTTGTTGTGTTTTCTACCTGGCGAATTGCCAGTTAGTCCCCACCCTCTTGCCAGAAAGCCCAAGTAATGGTACTCTCTGCTTGCAATTCTATATTATTAGCACACAAGGAGAGAATATCCCTATGGCGCAAACGGTGAATGGGCAGAAGAAGGAATCACCACAGAAGCAATATCGACCAGGACAACGTCAACAGGAACGTATGCAGCGGCAGGCACGTCGCAGACGCAGGCAGCGCATTTGGACAGCTTCCATAGCTGCGTCGGTGCTTGTTATACTATCCGTGGTTGGCATCCTCGAGTATCAACGCTATACTGCCGACAGGGCAGCAGCCCAGCTTGCGAGTGCGAATGCAGCAGCAACCAAAGTAGCCAGTGAACAGGCGACAGCGACTGCTGCACAACTTGCTTCTTGCCTCGCTGCATTAAAAACTACTCCGACCCCAACAGCCGGGCCTGCCAAACCGCCCGCTCTGTCTGAAACCCCCGTCACACTATCTGATGGTCTTCAGTATATTGATGCACAGGTTGGTTGTGGCCCTGCAGCGAAGGCAGGCAGCAATGTATCATTGCAATATACAGGCTGGCTCCAGAGTACTGGCAAGAAATTTGATAGTTCGTGGGATCGTAAGGCTCAACCGATCACTCTTGTGCTTGGTCAGGGAAAGGTAATCAAAGGATTTGATGAAGGTCTGGTTGGTATGAAGCAAGGTGGTTCGCGGCGGCTCATCATCCCAGCCGTGCTTGCTTATGGGACAGCAGGAAGTCCACCGGTTATACCACCCAACTCGGTTCTAATTTTCGATGTGACGATGGTCAGTGTCCAGTAGTTAGCTTTATAGTGATACCGATGATCAGGCGCTTTGGTAATCTGTGCCGCCTGAGCAAGGGATTGATACCACTCGGCTCGGCAGGATCTTGGTGCCCGCAAATAGTACATGCTGCCTGCTTGCTATACTCTATCTTTGAGTTGTATCAAGAGTAGCAAGCGATCTGTATGCACAATTGTGATACTCCCCTGAAAATAGGGGTGGGTAATTCATTTTCATGGGCGCTGGTGCGCGCCAGCGCATGAATTACTGATGGCGAATTCGATGAAAAATGACGGCTTAGCCCGCAGAATTGAGCATATTGACCTCTGGTGGTTTGACTTCTCCTTCACTAGATGGCGCATCTTTCACCAAAACT
>WNGD01011349.1_pt1 | contig 12160 bp, 13 predicted proteins | sample 5400671 | NCBI WGS metagenome assembly WNGD01 (sample SAMN13153369, study PRJNA577476) | soil metagenome | isolation source: 40 cm soil or saprolite under grassland replicate 2 | place: USA:California | collected 2016-06-15
ACTTACAGGAAGACGGCGCCGGGGGGAACGACGTCAGTCCGCGGTGGTGACAAGCCGGAGCGCCGCCCTGCGACGGCTGGGGTGCGGGTGGAAGAAAGCGCGATCGTAGTCCGGTTTGAAGTCCGGGTGGTGCTCCCAGATCATCTCGATCACCCGAGCGAGCGTGTCGGACGGCGAGGATTGCGGGTTCCCGGAGAGGTCCGTGCTGCGTTCGTAGTTGTACCGCAGCCGTAGTTCCTGCTGGAGGGTCCTTGGCTTGCCCTTCGGGATGTGTGCCAGCTCGGTGGCCACGTGGGCATGAGTTCTGCTCGGTGGCCCGTACCTGCCGTCCCAGCCCGCGTGGAAGGCGTCGACCGCCGACCTGGCGTAGATGGCCCCACCTCTGATTCGGACCACCGGCGGCGGGAAGTCGGGTCGCATGGTGATCTCCCGGAGCTTCGCCTTCGGCACGCCAAGGATCTTGCCTATCTCGGCTGGGCTGATCAGTTCGGTCCGCAGCGGCTGGCTGACGTCAACCTGGCGGCCGGCGAGCGTGGTCGCGTGGACGGCGAGCGGCGCGCCCGCCACGTCCGCTTCGGCGAGGGCCGCTCGGGCGGTTCGAAGCGCGAGGGTGACCGCTTGGCGGAGGGTGCCGGCCTCCGTGTCAAGGACAACCTCGACTCGCCGGCGAGCCTCGTCTGGGATGACCGTGCCGGCGTGCAGCGCCATCCGGCGTGCCGCCTGGTTGGCTTGCTTGTCGCTCATCGCGGCGTCGAACTCGATGCGTGCTCGCCACCGTGCCACCTGAATCCATCTCCTGTCGATAGCCGTTGCCTTCAGCGTTGGACGTCGACAGGAATGTCGCCGTTCCGATACGACCGGGAGTTGCTCCCGACCCCGGTCGCCACGTCAGCCACAGGATGTCCCCGCTGCGGCGGCGCGGACCAGCCATCCGTGACGCGAGGCTGTCGGGTTTCGGCGGCGTCGCCGTCAGCTTTCCGGGGCGAGGAGGAGGACGTGGGCCCAGGCTTCGGCGGCGTCGCCGCGGCCGGTTCCGCCGAGGTGGTCGTTCGAGCGGGCCTTGACTGAGATGCGGGCGGGGTCGACGTCGAGAGCTCGGGCGAGGTTGCCGCGCATCTGTTCTAGGTGCGGTCGCAGTTTCACCGGGCCGAGGACGATGAAGGTGTCGGCGTTGACCAGCCGGTAGCCGTGCTCGCGCAGGTGGCCGGAAAACTGGGTGACGAAGTCGAGGCTGTGGGCGTCGTCGGCGTCGGGGTCGTCTTCGGGGAAGTGGGTGCCGAGGTCGCCGTCGGCCATGGCGCCGGCGAGGGCGTCGATGAGGGCGTGGCAGAGGACGTCGCCGTCGGAGTGGGTGTCGAAGCCGCGGTCGGAGGGGACGGTGACGCCGCCCAGGACGAGTGGATGGCCGGGGAACAGGCCGTGGATGTCGTGGCCGGCGCCGATGCGTAGCCGGGTCAGGTCCATGCGGCAGTCTCCCTCCGCCGGCTCCAGGGTCTGCGGCGGACCGGCCGCCGTGCGGGTCTAAGCAGGGCGACGAGGGTCGCGGTGCACCAGGCCGTGACGCCAGCCGCCCACAGCAGACCGTCGCCGGGGCGCCCGTCGCTCCACAGCACCAGCCCGCCGACGACCGCGGCTACCCCGAGGAGTACCGGGACGATGCCGAGCCAGCGTCGGCGGGTGGCCGGTGGGGTGCGCCACCACAGGACGGACATCGACACTCCGGCGGCCAGCAGCGCCCACTGTCCGAGCTGGACGAGGGTGGCCTTAGCTCCGTCTGCGAGCTCGTGCAGGTTGGCGCCGAACACGCCGATGACGACGGTGGGGGCCAGCAGCAGGGCGGTGACCCAGGCGATGGTCTGCTGCAGCCCCTCGGTGGCACGCTGCTGGGCGTGCGCGGCATCGGCCTGGTCGCGGGCTGCCTGCAGCTGCTCCCCGGAGGCGATCGAGGTCAGCAGCGAGAACGCCTCCCGGCGTAGCTGCTGGTTGACCGACTGGGTCATGGCTGCCTGAGCGAGTCCGGTCTGCAGGATCTGCTGGACGTGCTGGCCGGCGAACAGCGGGTCGACCTCGGAGCGCCGCCGCAGGGCCCGCAGGTCGAGCTGGGTGCGAGACAGGAACACCGCCAGGCTGCCGGCGCTGGCCCGCACCGGGTCGCTGAGGTCGAGGTCCTTGAGGACCGCCTCGCCGGCGGCCAGGGAGGTGTAGACGTCGGCCTCCCACGCTTCGAGTTCCATCTGCCAGGTGTCCAGGTAGTACTGCTCGTGTTGCAGGCAGTCGGCAAGCAGGCAGGCTAGCCGGTCGTCGACGCCGGCCGGGCGGGCCGCGGTCTGCAGCGAGGCGACCCGTCGGGAGGGTACGGCGTGGTGTGGCCAGCGGATCTCGTCTGGCCGCCATCGACCTTCAAGCGGCGCCCACAGGGCGACCAACGCGTTGTCAGTGGTGGCTAGGCGAAGCCATCGGGAAGCGAACTGGATCGGCCGCCGGGAGTCGCCATGGCCGTATGGGAGGGTGGAGAACCGGACGTCGGCGACACGCAGACCGGCCGCCGAGCGGGTCAGCAGCGGTCGGTTGCGGGTTATCGAGACGGCGCCGGGTGATGGCAGGTCGGCGAGCTCGTGGCAGGCGGCGGCGCCCAGCACGGCGGCGAGCGCCTCGTGCAGCCCGGGCATGGCGAGGTAGCCGGCCTGGTCTGGACTTGCGTCGATGATGACTTCAAGCTCCTCGGCCTGGTCGTCCTGCACAGCGGGTTCGGCGGTGGGGAGATCCAGTCGGTGGCCTGACCAGCCCCATGGCGTGCTGGTGCTGCCACCGTCGAGGAGCCCGGCGTCGGTGAACCGGTGCTCCCAGTCGGTGCCGCGCCACCGCCATCCTCCGGCGATGAGCTGCCAGCCGCTCGGCCCAGGGGTGGACCAGAGGAACGACGGTCCGGCCCATCGTTCGGGCGCGGAGGCAAGCGTCGGCCGCGCGCGCACCTCGTCCGGCATCGTGGTCATGTTGCTCCCGCCATCATTCGCCCCGGAGGGACACTAACGGGTAGGACTAGGACGGTCCGCCGCTACTGGTGACGAACGCAGGGAGCCGGGGTGCGAGTGTCTGTGCTTACCCCAGTCGCGGTCGACCGTGCGGGTTGGCTGGTGGCGGCAGCGGTCAGTGTGCAGCGCGCTCGAGAGCTCCTCGTCGGCAGCGGTGTCGAGGTTGAGTGGGTCGTCTGCCGGGACGGCCTGTCGAGCGCCGGCGGCGGGCCGGCCAGGACGCAGTTCGATGTGATGCCGCCGGATCGGCTGGTGGGCTGGCGGACCCGGCGTGGCATCGCCGCGGCGCGCAACGCCGCCCTCGCCGTGGCGAACGGCGACTGGGTGGTGCCGTTGGACGCGGACGACGAGCTGGACCCGGACGGCATGCTGGCTGCTGCGGCTGCGGTACGCGGTCGGCCGTCGGAGTTGGGTTGGCTTGGGTGCAACCGGCTGCTGATCGACGGCTCACGAACCCCGCACTGGCAAGACGAACCGCGCGGCTTCGCCGTCGGCCAACTGGCCGAGAGCTGGGGCTCGCCGTTCTGGTTCCACCCCAACTCGGTCCTGGTCCGCCGGGACATGCTGTTGCGCGCCGGAGGCTGGCCGGCGCTGGGCGTGAACGAGGACCTCGCCGCGATCCTGCTGGTCTCCGAGGCGTGTAACGGCCGCGCCGATCCCCTGGTGCTGACCCGCTACCGCGTCTGGGACGGTCAGGAGGTCGCCGCGGACTCCTACGAGGATGACAAGGCGACCGCTTTCACGGTGATCGAGGCCCTGGTCAATGCACGCCGGAAAGCCGCTGGACGGGCATCGGTACGCCACCCGGTCCCAGGCCCGGCGCACGGACGGAGCCGGCCCCCGGAAGCCCACGGCGGGCCGGCTGCGTCCAAGACCACGGCCGGATAGTCCGGCCGGCGCATGAGAGCCTGGATGACATGTCTGCGGCACCCATCTTGCCCGCAGCGACGGAAGCCGGCGCGCTGCCGCCGATCCCACGGTGCGGCGGGCCGCCGCAGAGCGCCCGTGATTAGTGGCCCCCGGCCGCTGTCCGGGCTGCGAGTCGGCGTCGACCTTGACGGGGTGTGCTGCGACTACGTCGCGTTTCTCCGCGGGTTCCTGCTGTCCGCCGGTCGGCCGCCGTCCGCGCTGCCGGAGCCGGTCGACTACGAGCTCAGTGATTGGTTCGACACCCGGGAGGCGCGTGTCGCCGCGCACATCGCGGCCGTCGGCGCCGGCCTGCACCGGGACGCCCCGGCCCTGCCCGGCGCCGCCGCTGGGATCGGCGCTCTACGAAACCTCGGGGCGTCGGTGGTCATCGTGTCCGCTCGCGGCAGCCACGGCGAGGACCCGGCGGTGGTACGTCGCGACATCGACGTGTGGGCCCAGACCCATGGTGTGAGCTGCGACGACGTGCACCTCGGCCGGCCGAAGTCGGCGGCGGCCTGCGACGTATACGTCGATGACTCGCCCGGGGACGTGCTCGATCTGCGCGCAAAGCAGCGGCTGGCGGTCGTCTTCGACCAGCCGTGGAACCAGACTGTCCCCGCGCCGCGGGCGAACGGCTGGACGGACCTGCCTGCGCTGCTGGTCGATCTGCTCGCACCCGGCAGCCTGGTCGCCCGGGGGCCGTGATGTTCGCACCCGGCATCCAGCGGGCGGCCATCATCGGGGATATCGGCGGTCAAGCAACTGTCTTCCAACACGTGATGAGCGACTTGGGCGCCGACCCGGACACGCTCGCCCTCCCAGCTGGACTGGCCGCAGTCCAGGTCGGCGACCTCGTCCGCGCCGGGGTCGGCACCGGCTTGGACAACGACGCCTGCGTGCGCCTGGCGGCGCGGGCGGCCGCGGCCAACCCGGGACGGTGGGTTCAGCTGTGGGGCAACCACGACCTCGCCGTGCTCGGCGGACCCTGCAAGCCAAGCTGGCTCGCCGCCCCGCAGGTCACCTCGGCCACCCGCGAACGGCTCCGCCGCTGGTGGGAGCACCGACACGCGCTGCTGGCGATTGGCCTGCGGTCCCGCGAGCTCGGTGACGTGCTGGTCAGCCATGCCGGGCTCACCCGCGGACGGTGGCAGGCGATCGCCGGGCCTCGGACACCGGCCGCGGCCGCGGACCTGCTCAACCGCGATGTCGGCCAACCCGTCGCACGGGTCATCCATGGCGGTTCGCTCACCGGCACCGACCCGGGAGCCGACGCTGCCGGTGCGGATGTGACCTGGGCCGAGGTGGTCGAGGAGCTGTACCGGCCATGGCTGGCCGCCGGCGACATGCCGTTCAACCAGATCCACGGACACGCTGCTCCATGGAACTGGTCCACTCAGGACTGGTGGCCGACCATGACCCAGGAACTGCGGGCGGCAACCACAGTCGACCCTGCTACCCGCCGGACCACCATCTTCTTGACCGACAGCCCATGCGAGCAGCGGTTAGCCGTCTCGGTGGACTGGATGCTCGGCGACGCGCCGGCGTCGGGAACCTGGCCACCGCTCACCGTAGCCTTGGCCTGATTCGGTTGGCGGGCCATTCCTCGGCCGCGGTCGGCCTCAAAGGGCTGTCCGTCGCGGGTGGACGCCTTCAGCGGCAGAAGCCTTCCCCGCCGGTAGGCCGCGGCCACCCCGACCAGCCGGCGGGTGCGTCCAGCGGTGGGCCACCAACTCCCGGTGCCAGCGCAGCAGCGTTGCCGGGGTGACCAGGAACGCTGCCCACCGTTCCCGCGGCAGCAGCCGCGCCAACACCGCCAGGGTCGGCCGGGCTGTACCGCGGCCGGATGATCTGCCGGCGCTGCACCGCCAACTGATGGCGTAGTACCGCGATCTTGATCTCCTTCGCGTCCGGCGCAGGACCGAGCCCGGCCAGGCCCAACAGCCGCCGGACGATCAGGAAACCGAGGGTGCACACCAGCACGAGCCGCGATCACGCCACACTCCACCTTCGCTGGTCACAGCCCCAACGCCGGCGTGGCACCCACACGCTTTGTCTCTGGCGGCCAGCATCGCCGCCTCGGCTAACCGCGCGGCGAAAGCGCGGCTTTGGATCAAGGGCGCTTGCGAGCATCCGGCTGATGCCCCCTCCGGTGGCCGCAACGGCGGGAAGCCCGCCGGCCGGCGATGGGCCGGCGTGGCGTCGGTGCTCTGCTCGGTGTGCCCGTGGCTGGACCCCTGACGACGATCGCTCTAGCTCAAGGCCGCGTGCGGCTTCCTTGCCTGCCACTGTCGGCGGTTGTCAGTTGCGACGATCACGTAACACGAGATGGAGCCAAAGGGAACCGCCGACGAGCGCAACCACCTCGGTGATTTTTTTTGAAGATGTTGCACACGCCAGGACGACGGCGCCGAGGAGGGCCAGATACAACGGGACGAACTGTGTGAATGTCGGCATTTCGGAAGAACCTGCGGCTACCGCGCTTGCGGTGCTGCAAGCGGCTAACAGCCCGCGCCAAGCGACCCCTATCCAGGGTCGCTGAGCAACACGCGGGCGCTTCATGCCGATCAGTATACGATAGCCGCTCCCACCGCAGTCCGATCTCAGCAGTAGTTGGGTACGACAACAGCGCCGCGACAGGTGCGTCGCTCTGCCGGCGCGCTGCCAGCGACGGCGTCGGGAGGACAAAGCCTCGGAGAATCGTCTACGCGATCAGCCTTGTGCACATAGGCAGCACACCCCGAAGGTGAACGCCCTGGCACGTGCATATTGCCATACGACCTGGCAGTTATCATTCCAGTCCGGATCTATCACACGGCCAGCCGCTACCACTCCTACGGCCGAGGCGCCCGCGATGCGAAGAGCGGACGCCGCGCTCTGAGTCCTGGCCCCTGTGGTGAACGTGTCCTCAACGAGCAGGATGCGGTGTCCCCGAACGCCATGTGTCGCAAGGAAGGCGTCATCGGCGGCGCATCGGTGGCGTACCACCCCCGGGCCTCGCTGTAGGACATCTGCGTAAAGAGGTAGGAGATGCGCGCTGCGACGTACAGCTCTGGCAAGAGGATGTTGCCCTTGCCTTGCGCTTGTACTAGCCCTGATCATTCATCCGGGGGGCGCCAGTCTGAGATCGCGCTGGCTGCTGCACTGTGGACGTTGAGATCGGCTTCTGGGAGGGCAGATCCGAGGTCTGTGTATGCCGGTAGCCCGGCGGCGGGCCGGTGGCCGGGGGCTCCACGTGCCCCGGGGAGGTTCTTCCTTCCTGCGCCGGTGGGAAGCTGCCGGCGGTCGTCAGGGCGCCTGCGGGAGAGCGCTGATGCGGTCCCAGGCGTCGGCGATGGCTTGCGCCCAGGGCCAGGTGGCGGAGACTTTCAGGCGGCGGCGCCGGCCGCCGCGGACCAGCCGGGCGGCGGTGTGCAAGACGCGGTAGCGCAGCGTCTTGGGCTCAGCGCGGGCCAACTCGCCGTCCAGGCCGAGGTGAGCCAGCCAGGACAGCAGGGTGGCCGCCATCAGGCTGGCGGTCAGCCAGGCTGTATTGACTGCCAGGCTGTGCGAGGGAAAGTGCCCGATCCCGGTGTCCTTGCCGGTGCGTATGCGGTCCTCCACCCGTGCGTGGACCCGGTGCGCGGCGTCGATGTAGGCGTTCTGGCCGCGCCATCCGGGCGTGTCCCGGGCCATGTTGGTTACCCAGAGGGTGTAGCGCCAGCCGTCGGCCTGCTCGAACAGGGACAGCTGGGCGCCCGGGTGCGGGTGCTCGCGGCGGGTGAACATCCGCATGTCCGCCGGCCAGCCGGCCAGCTTGTCGCCGTCGGGGTGGCCGCGCAGCAGCCCGGTCAGCTCCACGACGTGTGCCCGCTCCACCCAGCAGTCCGGGTGGGCGCAGTCGGGTTGGGTGCAGGCGTCGGCGGCGCGGCGCTGCCGTGGCTTGCCGGCCGGGTCGACGGCGATCTGCCAGGCAGACCCCGGCACCTGGGCGATCGCGGTGCGTTCCCGGTCGCCCAGTTCCCAGCCCACCGAGTAGGTCAGCTCGCAGCCGGGCCGGGACGCGAGCTCGTCCAGGCGGGTGACCAGCCCGTGGCTGGCCCCGGCCCCGTCGACGGTGACCAATCCCGGCCAGCGGCTCGTTGACGTTGTCGCAATAGGACAGCAGCGGGTGATGGCCGAACCCTTTGAAGTTCGGCTGGGCTCCCTCCTTGTCCGAATGCGCCGGAGTAACGGTGGCATCCAGCCGGACGCCGATCACACCCTCCAGCACCTTGTCCGCGATCCGGATACCCGGGATGGCGCCGTGGCGGGCCTCGATCCGCGTCCAAGCCCACCGCCGGGCCATGTCGACCGCCGCGGCGATCCTCTCCCGCGCCGGCTTGCCGCTCTCGGCGATCTCATCCAGCGTCCGCCAGGCGGTGGGCACCGAGGCGACCGGCCCGAACAGCTCCTGCTGGTCAGTCATCGCCCGGAAGTCACTGATCACCCGTGCGCCGTCGGCGATCGCGCAGGACAGGTCGGTCAACACCCGGCCGCGGTCGTGCAGCAGCAGCCGCGGACTCGCCAACGCCCCCGACAGGCCCGCGGTCAGCCCCGACCTGTCCGCCAGCAGCCGCAGCACCGCCAGCCCGGCGTGCGAGACCACGCCCTCACCGTCGGCGGTGACTTCCAAACCCCGCGACCAGCCGGTAACGTTCACCACGGAAGTGCTCCTCGCTCCTGGCCCGATGTGATCTTCGACAATCCCATCGTCCCAGGTCAGGGGCACTTCTCGCGTCGGCGCGCCGGTCAGGCGACCACACAGGGTGAAAAGCCAGGGCTAGGCACGGTCGTCACAACTGTGGGCTCACCCCCCCATCATCCGGGAGATGCACGGCCAGTGACGAGCGGTAAAGCGCGCAATAGTGGCAGCAAGGACAGTGCCTTGTTGTTCTCTCACCTCTGGTCTCGGATCGTCCTTATAGTAGCGGAGTACGTTCCAGTACTGGTCGGGCACCTCGTAGAGGGAGATTGGGAGTATGTGGCGCACCGGATAGGTTACCTGACGCGTGGTGAGGTCACAGCTGTTGCACGTAGCATATCCAGGACCCCCGGTCCCGGTGTGGCAAAGGCTGCACACCCCGACCCGGACAGGCGGGACTCGCCTGTAAATGGCGATGTATGGGTCTGTGTAAAGCTCAACGGGGGTCGTCATCTTCTTCAGGCGGCTACAACTGGAGCACTAGCTGCTCCGGGGCCGACGCTAGCTCGACCAGTACATCCAACACGTCGTTGAGGTCCCTGACGACAGACACTCCAGGCCGTGCCGCATACCGCTGTGCCCACTCTTGAGTGTTCACAAGTGACTCAAGCAGGAAGAGTCTCTTGCCATGCTCCAAGGCGAGGCGCGCCTGGTTCTTGGCCCCACTCGTCGCCGATGCCTCGACTACCACCGTTCCCATCGCCATACCGCTCATAACGACATTGCGCATGAGGAAGTTGGCTGGCCGAGGCGGCGCGTCGGGCCAGAACTGCGACACCAAGGCTCCACGCTCACGGATTTGCTCGGCCAAGGACCGATTCTCTTTCGGGTAGACCGGAACGAGCGCGCCATGTCCTACGACCGCGACGGTTCTGCCATCCTTGACGTTGAGCGCGGCCCTATGGGCAGCGGTGTCAATGCCCCTGGCCAGGCCAGAGAGAACGGTTACCCCCTCCCTGGAGAGATCCCGGGCTAGCCGCGTTGCCCTCTTAAGTCCCTCGGGAGAGGCCTGCCGCGTTCCCACGATCGCGATGGCTCTAAAGTCCTCCGCCCTTAGCTCTCCTCGTACCCAGATGAATGGCGGCCGGTTGTAGATCAACTGAAGGTTAGAGGGGTATCCGGGATCAAGCACTGTGTGAAGGGTGACGCCCTGGGCAGTGACACGGTCGATCAGGGATTCTGCGGCAGTCAGGTCCTCCGGGGTAACTCGCCCGAGTAGTTCCTCGGCGTACCGCTGGTGTGCTTCCGCCAGTAGCCGAGCCTCGCGATTAAGCAGCGAGACGGCGCTGCCTGCCTCGTAGATCACAGCGGCAGTGCGATACCACTCGCGGGGCGACACCTGACTGAGAGCAAGCACGGCGGCCTGCTCCCCGGCCCGGTTGCTCATCCTGGCCCCCACGTTCGAACCTATGTTCGAAGCCATGCTAGAGATCCCCTCGTCAGTACGGTAGTAGGCTCGCTGGATCTACATGTAGGCCAACTACAGGATCTCCCGAGAACTTCGGAGAGTCACAGCTCGGTAGGGCGCGCCGGATGGTTCATACTGTCGGTAACTATCCCATGATGTCCTTTAGGTGCCGAAGTATGTCTTCAGTGACAAGAGACTGTCATTGCGGAGGTATTGGGCGTCGTGGAGTCCACGTACGCGGCGACGCGACGCCGCAGGGCTGGCGTCAGCCGGTCGGCGCGAGCACCCCTCCCGGATGTCCTCCCCATCGGCCCCCGCTCCCCTCCTCGGTCCTGTGCCAGAGCAGTCCGCTTACTTGGTCCGCGATGCCGGTCAGCACCTCGGTGGGCACGTGCTACGCCGCGAGTTGCTGGACCGGATCCTGATCGTCAACCGTCGGCAGCTCGAAGGATCCTGACCATCTTCGTTGATCATTACAACACCCACCGGCCGCACCGCTGGCTCGGACGGGCCGCTCCCTCGGCCAACCCCAGCACCTCCGCCCGCCGACGAGCTCACGTTCGTCGCCGCAGCCGGCTCGGTGGCCTGATCAAGGAACACACGTATCCGCAGGTGCGTAGGTCGGACGACGTTCTCGGCACCCACAGGCCGGGCGGTGACGGTACCTGGTCCGCGCGATCGATCAGTTCGGACAGGTCATCGACGTGCTGCCGAGTGAGCAGCGGGACACTGGCGCGATCCAGCGGTTCTACCAACCTTCGGACACCTGTCAACGACGCCCGAAAGTTTTCGCGCGTCGTCGACACCACGTCGGATCGCCGTAGTCGCGGCGTGCGATGAGGCGGCGGGGCGTGGTTCGGCAGTCCTGCTGGTCCGTCTGGCGGCCGCATGGCTGGGTGGCAGTTGACAGTGGACCGCAGCACCGGGCCGTGGTCGTTGCCGTGTTTGTCTGCCAGGAATTTGCGCTGTGCGCGAGGGCGTCGGGCTCGGGGCATGGGCCAGACGGTTGCCGGGTTCGTAGGCACCGTTGCATTGAGCGATCGCTGGCGATCTTCACGGCAGGATCTTTCGGTCAGCCGGCCTGGGAGACCGGCCTGAAAGCTTCGCCGGGGCCTCGAGGCTCCGAGGGGGCCCACGAAGGGACTGGGCGTGGCCCGCACCGGAAGATCTCCCGTCGAGATCGCCAGGGATCGCTCAAGGCAACATGCCCGCCTCGACGGCGACGAGCAGCACGAGCGCTGGTCAACCCATGACGAGCACCAGACGATCGGGGCAGGTTCCCCGTCAGGCCGGGTGCGGGGCTGTCGTGGACGCGCACGCAGGAATGTGAGGCCAACGTGATCCGCAGCAGCCGCTGCCCCTCCGCGTCGGTCAGCCGACCCACCCGAACTTGATCAGCCATCCGGTGAGGCTGGCCGCCCATCCCACAAGATCAAAGAACGCGGTCGGCGTGTCACGACACCCCCAACGTTCGTGGACAGAGTACTAGCCGGGTGGCTCTGGGTGCCCGTCCTACCGCCTCAGGTATTGCCTGTCACCACCTTGGGGAACCCATTCGTAGATCTGCGCTGGACTGGGATTGTCTCCGTAGCGGCAGGATCTCCCAAAGATGACACCCTGTTGCCGGATTCTGGCGCCTCCTTTGCTCAGCTCCTCCAGATGCCGATCCTCCCATCGCCAAGGCCGACGGAAGAGGATCGTGGGTTACAGGCCGAGATCGAGCGCGATCTGCGCGGGCAGGTCCGGACCGGGTGCCGGTGGGACCTCGCCCGGCACGGCAAGCTGCGCGGCGGGTGTGCCGAGGGCGCGGCGGGCGATGCGGTCGGGGTAGCGGGCGGCCAGCGCGGCAGCCCGGGTGGCATGGGGGTGGATGTCGTGGTCGGCGAAGCGGTGCAGGGCTTCGCGGCCGGCGGCGTTGAGCAGTTGCCGGCGGTGGACGGCGTCCGCGGTGGGTGGGGTATCGCGCCAGGTCGCCCGGTCGAGTTCGGGGTCGGTGGGGGCCGTGGTGGTCATGCCGGGGACGGTGGTGGGGTTCGCGCTGGCGAGCCGGGAGCGAGCGTCGGGACCGGTTGGGGTGCGGCGTTCGACGAG
>WNGD01005599.1_pt1 | contig 12158 bp, 20 predicted proteins | sample 5400671 | NCBI WGS metagenome assembly WNGD01 (sample SAMN13153369, study PRJNA577476) | soil metagenome | isolation source: 40 cm soil or saprolite under grassland replicate 2 | place: USA:California | collected 2016-06-15
GCATGATGGGATGTTGATCGTTTCGTATGACAGAGCTTGCACCAGAGAAGAAGCTGCCAGAAGCTCCCTCCTCTCTGGCAGGAGGATATCGTGCAATGGACGAGTACGTAAAATGGAGCGTTGGGCCTTTTTGGCAGCAAATTCTGGGCAGTAACAAGCAAGCGAGCTTCATCAAAAGGGCGGGAGAACCGGCAACGTTGTTCATCATTCTGCTCATCATCGGCGCACTCTGCGCCATCACAGCCCCGCAGGATGAACCCTGGCCGCATGATCTGCTGCAAGGCAACGATCATCAGTGGGAAGAGAAGTAGTACAAGCAGTTATACAGTCGTTTAGAAGAGAAAGGAACTGACACATGCAAGAAGGGCAAATCGTCGCTTATGGCGATGACATCTATCGGGTCCGTCGTGATCATGGCGAAACGTTGGAGTTGGTGAATAGCAGCGGCTACTATGAGGCTCCGACTGAGCAGGTGACACCTGTGCGTCACGCGCAGATGGGACGCCGCTCACCTCTGACGATTGGCTGGTTGCAGAAAGGAAGAAACTCATGAGCGAGCAAGCCCAACGATACACCGACATTGGCACCGTAGAGAAGTTCGTCGCTGAGCAGGGCCTCACCTACACCTACAATAACGGTCTGGTCACGTTCCACACAGAGCAGGGCGATCGTACCTTTAACTGGCTTGATGACCAGGGCATAGAGAACACGATCCATTGGCTGCAAGAAAGAACAGCGATGTTTGCGCACCATGAGCAGGTGCAACCATGAGCGATCTCAACCGCGTGTTCAACAACCAGATCGGCGTCAATGGGACAACCAGTTACGTTGCGACCGAACAGCTCAAGAAGAAGATCGTCAAGCAGCTCGCGGGCAAGACCCCTGTTCAGCAAGAGGCGATCATTGAGCAACTGTTAAAGCTCCTGGACATCAACTTACTGGCGGCGCTGGCCATGGCCTATGCCGTTGCCGACGAGAAGCCAGGTCAATTGTAGTGCGTCACTTTCATTCAAGAACCAACCATTCACCGAAAGGAAAACAGATGAAACTTGGTAATGAGACCATTGTGAGCATCGTCGGGAGTATTGAGGCTCTCGCGGTGATTGTCGCGTTCGTGTTATCGTGGGTTCTTCCACGCAATGCCGCTTCGGTTTTTCTCATCACGTGGATAGCGTTTCCGGCGGCCTTGATCGTTATTATTGTCCTTCCGGTACTGTGGATTCGTCGTCGTCGCCAGCCCTGATCAACATCGTCGTTGTAGCGCTGGCAGCCGTTTAGGCCGCAGCTGCCAGCCATTCACAAGATTTGTGAAATACGCCACGGACATCTACCCCCTGGTAGAAGAAGCTGTCTCGGTGGGTTGAGGGCCGCGTTCTGTTTCCGACGCATCACGCGGCTCTCCAGGCAATCCGAGGATCGCACGTACATTTTACCACGGCGATCCTCGGGGAAGAGGAGAGGAATGCCATACATGGAAATCGTCATTGCCACCACAACGGTTGAGCATGCACAGCAGATGCAGCAGACCCTGGTTGGTCACACGATGAGTGGTGAGGCGTTAGAGCAACGCCCGCAGGTCCAGTTTACCTCTGCTGAGGATTTTCTTGATGCAGCACTCCGGATCTACGAGATTACCGCCATTCGACTTGTGCCTTCTACAAAGTACCCCTCACTCACCGATGTGATTGCGGAATACCGACCTGCAATTTTCATCTGTGAAGCGTGCGGAAAAGAACATCCGGATTATCCTGTGCAGCTCTTTGGTTTGGATAACTCTACTCATCATTTCGGTTGCTCTCCAACATGCCGCAGAATCGTTCAAAAGCGTCTCGACGCAGAAATTCAAGCGTTTCGTGCCGAATTGGCTGTCATTGCTCAACGCCTCCCAGAACTGCTGGGGGATGTTCCACTTCACATGCTCTGTCTATACCGTGATCCAGCCTCGGATCTCACCGTTGCCACCTTTCTGAAAGCGGTCAAAAAGTGGCGGACTGCTTCTACGAAAGCAAGACAAGAGTTGGTGGCGATCCTTTGCCAGCGCTACAGCCAACTACCACAGTTACCGATGCTGATCCCTACGGAGGCGCAGCTCCATGGAGAGAGGAGCACAGAAAGCCCTGGTGATTAACTACAGCGCGCTACACTCTCACCTGGAGCCCGTTCCCTTTGCAGCGTGCGTGCTCTCGTAGGAGAAGTAAGTTATACGGTTATGAAAATAAATACAAGGCTGATAGATGCGGACTCACCACAGCAGGCAGTCCCAATGGAAAAGAGTCCGTAGTAAGAACAATCACCGAAAGGCAGGCGCGCATCTCTTACAGGGAGTCGCGCCTATTTCTTTCCTTCCTCAAGTTGTCGGGGTTCCTCTTCCGCCACCTCTCTGAGAACAAAGCGTGGTCCCGATCGTGCCCAGCTGGGTAAGTGCCGGTCTTGCTCTGCCTGGTAGATCTCCTGTTGATGAGCCTGCAAGCATGAGGCACTGACAGATTCCTCATGCCTGCCTCCCGCTCTCCTGCTAGTAATTGACACGAAGGATCGAACAAAAGTGAGCGGGAAGAAACCCGATGTTCGATCCTTCGTGTCAATTACTACCCTTCATTACCTGTTCCGCATGCGTTGCACAAAAGTGGAATCTTGAACTTCGGCAAATTCGCCTTGAATAGTATTGACATTCATCTTGAACTATGTTATTATTCAACTATCGGAGAAGAAGTTGGACGAGCAGACAAAAAGGATCGGAGAACATGAACTTGGAAGAAATGCGTAACACCTATCGTACTCTGCGAAAGTCGGCACATCGGGGTTCTGGTGCTGAACTGGCCTACAATAAAGTGTTGATCTGCCTCGATAATGCGCACGATGAGACTGAGGCCGCTGAATATCTGAGTGAGGAGAGAGAGAACTGTACGGACCCCTTCAGAAAAAGGGTGTACCAGAAGGCTCTCTCGGATCTGGACTAGGGGAGCACATGGAGAAGCAATGGGGAGGCCGGCGGCCAGGGTCAGGACCGCCGCGCAAACGCTTGAACTTAGACCAGGCAGATACAGATGCGACTCGCGATTTTGCATCACTGATGAAACGCTTACGCGCCGTACGCAACGACCCCGATTTACTGGAAGAAGCCGTCGTGATGGAGTTAGTACGCGAGGAGTTAAAGAAAGAGGATTACCTGATGGACCCTGTTCTACCGCATCTCGAACGAGAGTTTAAGTATCTCACCGAACAAAGTCCTCAGTATACTGAAGAGTTTGCCAGATTCCTTGAGAAACGTCAGGAACCTGTTGACTGGCTCAGACTCTCAAACATGCGCTTGTCTACCCAACTGATGAAGCAGCACCTTGATCAGGTAGATGGTCTCCTTGAAATGCTAGAGAAGAGAGAAAAAGCTGGGGAATAGTTGACCTACATCTCTCTCGAAACGGAATGGAGTGTGAATGCACTTCAAGCCTGAAGAGATATACACACTCCATTCCGATTCTGCTTTCTTCTGTCCACTGCTTGCTTAGACCTTCAAAACACAATTATTTCCGAAGGCGCTCTTTTTGTTGCGGAAGGAGCGGCCTCTGGTCCCTCTCCTCAACCTGTCCACTCACGACCCAGGCAGGGAGTCGTGCCCACGTCGGTAGCTGCCGACCCTGTTCTGCCTGCTGTTGGTGCCACTGCAAGGAGTCCAGCAGGAGCGCCGCATCCTTGCTACGCGGCTCCTCTAGAACGTCAAGCTTTTCTAGGACGATAGGTCTGGGGGGAATCGGAGTAAGAGGCCGCGTGACGGTTTGCGGTAAGCGGCGCTCTAGCTCCTGTACGCGGCGCTCTAGTTTGCTGATGTGCTCGGCCTGCCACTTCAGTTGTTCCTCAAGCTTCTGGATGTGGGTGGTGAGGAAATCAGGGGACTGCTTGTGGAGAGTCAGTTTCATCAGATCCGTGATACGGATAGCATAGACATTGCCGCGTTTCTCGGCTTTCAGCTCTCCAACATCCAGTTTTCTCCTGATGGTTTTCTCCGACAGTCCGGTCAACCTGGCTGCTTCAACAGCATTCACATATTCAACTTTTCGAGGCATAGCAGAGCCTTTCTTCCCCCGTCAAATCTCTCTCTACGCAGTACAACGCAGAGGGAGACGTCTGGTCACATGTCCGGCGTTCTTTCCCAATTGTAGGCTTCAGAGTAAGCGCGAACTATTTCATGCTCTTTAACAATTTAATCCAGATATGGTATCCTGAAAAGAAAACCGTTTCAGGAGGGAGAAGATGGCACAAGCTCTTGAGGTTTCGCTGACCAGAGAGCAAGAAAAAGAATTGACCTGGGCTCGCGATCATCATGAGAAATCCTATCTACGCGTCAAATGCGCGGCCATTCTCAAAGTCGCCAGTGGCTGCTCCATTCGACAGGTCGCTCGGACCGGATTGCTCAAGGCCGTGCGGCAAGAAACCGTGAGTGAGTGGATTGACCGCTATCTGGCCGAAGGGCTCGATGGGCTGCTGGTGCGGGCTGGACGCGGGCGCAAGCCCGCTTTTTCCCCCTGCGGGTCTGTCCTACGAACAAGCCGCCTACCAGGTGGCCGAAGTCGTGCATCGCGCTCCCAGGCTCTTTGAGATCGATCGATCCAGTTGGACGCTGGCAGCTATCCGCTCGGTGGTGGGCTGGATGCAGTCCTTGACCCTTTCAGCAGTCAGTCAATTGCTGAGGCGTTTTTCGTTGATCTACAAACGAGGCCGTCAACACGTCCATTCGCCTGATCGGCTCTATGACCAGAAACTGGCTCAGATTGATCGAGCGCGTGAGTTGGCTCAGCTGGCTCCTGGACGGGTGGTGTTTCTCTACGCCGATGAACATACCGCCAACCTGCGCCCGCTGGTCGGTCGCACGTATGCCGCCTGTGGGGACAAAGGACCCAAAGCCACTGGAACCGCTTCCCGTCTGATCCGACTGGCGGGAGCCCTGGATGTGGCTACCGGACAGGTGTTGGTGCGACGACGCGGCTCCTTCAACGTGAAAGAGATGTACCGCTTCTTCTATCATATCGAGCAGCATTATCCAGAAGCTGATGTGATTTACATTGCCCTGGATAATTGGCCCAACCATTTTCATGGCTATGTTCGCGACAACCTGGCTCGCATTCACAGTAAGATCCGCTTGCTGCCGTTGCCCACCTATGCGCCGTGGACCAACCCCATTGAGAAATTCTGGCTCAAACTCAACCGCGAGTTCATGAACCAGCATGGCTATGGTCGAAGCATTCGAGCCTTTCACGATGCCCTGGATCTGTGGCTAGACAAGCATCGCGAAGAGTCCGCCGCTCTCTTGCATGAGGTGGGACTTCTCCCAAAGGAGGGCCTTGAGTATCTGGATTAAATTGTTAAAGAGCATCAATGTATCTGCGAATAAAGTACAGATTTTCAGAGTAGGCGCGAATAAAGCACGTCGACCGTAAATGCCCTGAGAAGGCCGAATTTCATAGCCTATCACGGTAGTGACCTCTTTTGCATAGGGCGCTTCTGCAAAGAAACTGATAATTTCTGGTCCTTCGAGAAGTTCTGGAAGCAATTGGCTTGGCCTCTCATGGTGCTTCTGGAAGCCCCCTTAGCCATACGACAGTTATTTCGCACCTGCTCTGAAAGATTTTTACCATCATGATGTACTTTATTCGCGTTTTCGCTGAAACTTCTGCCCAATCCTTCTTGCCTTCTGCGCAGAGGGTGATTTTTGTTTCATTCGTATCATTACATTACTTTCATATCATTTCGTTCCTTGACAACGAAATGATATGATACTATACTCTGTGGTAGATCACACACCAAAAAAGAGGAGAGAGATATGAGCGTTGACCAACTTGCCAAAGATCCCGCTCGTGCTGCGGAAATCCTTGCCGATCTCGAAAAGAAGGACACCGAAGCAACCGCGTGCCGCTATCCCACTTGTCAGGAACCACGTCAGACTGCACCATCAACAGGCAGGCCCGCTGTCTATTGTCTGAATCCAGAGCACAACCCTGTCACCAACCACCGGGCTCGCCAGTACCTCAAAGATCTTGCTGCAGGTGTGACACCAGAGACTGCCGTAGCAACGCGAGAGAGTTCCAAACCAGCGGGAATGCCTCCTGTCGAATCCTTGCGCAATTCCGTTATTGGCCGGATCACTCAGTTGCAAAGTGAGATGGAACGCTATCTTGTGGCCTTGACCGAGATCGCGGACCCGGATCTTTCTGCTGCACAGATCCGGGCAGCTCTCGACCAGGCCGATGCTCGTGTCGCCGCAGCACAGCAGGACGTGAGCACCGAACGATCGCTTCGGCTGGCTGCTGAGACGGCTCGTATGGCGGCGCAAGAAGAGGCACGTGCTGAGCGGGAAGCGGCTGAACAGGCCATTGGGCGAATGGAAGAAGCAGAAGCCAGAAGACAGAGCCTGCTCAAGGAGACCAGGCAACAGATCGCGGAAATCCAGGCCGAGCGGGATGAGACGGTTGAACGTCTCCGTGTTGAGGCACAGCAGCAGAGAGAAGAGGCCGAGCTGCGGATTGCAGAGATCCAGGCCGAGCATACTGCCATCGTTGAGCGTCTGCATGTCAAACAAGAGGAGACGGAGCAGCAGGCCAGGAAAGCCATTGCCGAGGCTCAGGAGAATGTCAGGCAAGCGAATATCCAGGCTCATGAAGCGCGTGTGCAAGCGGCGACTGCCTCTGGACAGGTGCTTGATGCTCGTGCTGCCTTAGATCGTGAGCGAGCAGAAGTGGATCGGCTTCGCGATGAGCTGGCTGTAACGAGAAAGGACGCTCGCGAGCGAGCAGAAGCTGACCGGGCAGAGGCCAGCATAGCACTGGATCGGGAACGAGCCGAAATCGAAAGACTGCGGGACGAACTGGCTCTCACCCGTACGCGTGCTGACCAACTCGCTGCACAGGCCGATGGGCTGCGTGCCCAACTTGTGCAGGCTCAGATCACGGAAAAAGAAAAACCCAATCGAACCTGAGTACGACTGTAAGAACCTGAGAGGAAGAACACGAACGAGTGTGTTCTGGGTGGTAATCATCACAAGTCTCTATTTTCGGGGCCTTCGGAAATAATTGTGTTTTGAGGATTTAAGCAACTGTGTACAGAGGAAAGCAGAATCGGAATTTATTGTGGATGCCCTTCAAACCGATGGGTAAAAACACAATAAATTCCGATTCGAGATAGGCATGTAGGCTGAAGAACCTACTAAAGACGTTGAACCAGTTCTCTGTAGCGATCTTGCGTAGCCTGAACCCATTCGTTATCATCAGTACTAAAAGCAGAGAAATCGGTTTTATCGGCAGCCTCTCTTACCTCGTTGACCAAGTCATCTGAGAGCAACCAGGCTTTACATCTCTCATCAAATGTTTGCTTCTCTCCTATACCAACTTGCAGCCACCGTATAATGGCTGAACCTCGCTCAGGACCAAAATACTGCTTGATATTTCTATACAAGTAAGATGTTGCGATTTGATCACTCAGGGCTTGATTGTTTCCTCGCCGCCGCTCGCGCCACTCTTCCTCTAAAAATGATTCTTGCATCATGCACCTCATGCATCTCTTTTGTTTCATTAATGAAACATTATTAAAAACTCTTTATGTATAGGATAAAACAAGGCTCAAGCGATGTCAATCAACATGTATAGACTATGATTGCGGAGGTATTGATGGAACTTCTTGCTGTAAGGCTGTCTGGATCAACTCTTCTACAATCGCTTCTTCGCTTAGCGCTGGATTGTTTCGAGCCTTTCGCCATCGCTCAGTCAACTGCGCCAGATCATGCCCACCTTTCTTGCTAAGTGCGAGGCGTCTTCGTGGTGGTCCTGATCCAGGCCGTTTCCCTCCCCGTGATTTTGTCATACTTCCCCTCTCGCATAAAATATATGCGTCTTTAGGGACAATTCCTGAAGGCGCAATTACTACTTTACTACTTGTACATTGAACAGGTAAAGAGACATTCCAGGCAGCGCGCTATTATATGAGCCATTTACGCGCACCTCCCACTTGTGACGCCGATTGTCCCAAGGAGCCACGTCTGTAAAATGACCAATGGCGATACCTCTTTCAGAATTGAACACTGGCATCGAGGTGTACTCTTTCACAATTTGGCTGCTGCACTGGTGTGTACTTATTCCTTGAAATCGTGGAATGTAGCGTACTTGCTCACGCAACATCACCTCGTTAAGAGTATAACCGCACCCGACACGCGAAAGAGTATCTTTCAACTCAGTCATATCTAAGCTCATACGCCGTGTGCTTTTCATCTTCGTTACGGTTTGTACTGCCATCTCAATATCTCCTTTTCTATTCTAGAATTCGTTTTACATCTCCACTACTTGAATAGTAACATGGTTCAAGATGAAAGTCAATACTTTTCAAGATGAATATTTCCAAAAGTTCAAGATTCCGCTTTTGTGTAACGCATGCGGAACAGGTAATGAAGGAAGTGCGATTACCAAAAGTAGAAGCTGTATTTGGTGTGTGTTCTTGAATATTGATTTGTTGAACCTGTCGAATTGGCAGGTGATTGATTGCGAGGAAAGTCCCGAACGCTATCTCATTCACGCAACCCCCTGTGTTTCTCGTTCGGCTTGTCCTGCATGTGGAAGTCTTACGGTTGTCAAGCATGGAACGGATGCGCAAACCATCCGTGATTTACCATGCCACGCAAAGCAGGTCATCATCGCTGTAGAGCGAATCCGCTACCGATGTAAGGCATGTCGCAAAACATGGTTTGAGGAGTTCCCTGAAATTGATGAACACCGTTCAATGACTGTGCGCCTGGTTCGTTATCTTCAGCAACGTGCGCTTGTCCAGTCTTTCGTGGCGCTGGCCTCTGAGTGTGGCATTGATGAGAAGTCAGTACGAACAATCTTCCAGGAGCATGTGGCAGAGTTGGAGCGCACTATCCATATCCCGACTCCGGTAATTATGGGCATGGACGAGCTGCATCTGCTGGGTCAACCACGTGGCATGATTACGGATGTGAAGGGAAGGCGATTTGTCGAAGTCCTTCCAGACCGCAAGAAACAAACGATTATCCGGTATTTAGCGAATCTTGAGCACAAGGCACAAGTACAGGTTTGTGTCATCGATATGTGGCGTCCCTACCTCGAAGCACTTCAGGAGACACTTCCTCATGTTATTGTCGTAATTGACAAATTTCATGTGCTTAAAATGCTTTCTGAGGCCGTTGAAACCGTACGCAAAGAAATACGTGCCGAGCTTAGTGACCGTCAGCGCAGGGAAATGATGCACGACCGGTTCTTACTTTTAAAACGGAACCGTGATCTTTCGGAGCGGGATCGGATCATTCTCGAAGCATGGCTCGGTACGTTCCCACGCTTAAAGGCAGTCTACGAGCGAAAGGAAGAGTTCTATACTGTGTATGATGCCCGCACAGAGGAAGAAGCATGGAATCAGTATATGGCCTGGTTTGATCGAGTTGTTAGCAGTGGCGTCTTTGACGCTTTTCTCAATTTCACGCTGGCTATCGAACATTGGGGCGAGTTTGTGTGGAATTACTTCACCCATCGCTATACTGGTAGTTTTGTTGAGGGGGCAAACTCGCTAGCACGCAGTGTAGATCGGCAAGGACGTGGCTATTCCCTGGCTGTGTTGCGAGCGAGGTTACTTTATGGACAACACTCGCTCCGTCAGACAAAGAGAAGAAGACCAAAAACTAGTGATGCGCTTCAAGCTGAAGATGTGGACGGACGGTTGGTTGATGCCATCACATCCACACAGGGAACAATATCATTGCTTTCATGAGGCATCGGTAAAAACACAATTATTTCCGAAGGCCCTATTTCGTACACACAAAACTGCCAACAAAACGCCTTGACTTCTTCGCTCTTCTCAGATACACTCGTTTCGTACACACAAAACTAAAAGGAAGAGATTAATGGATGAATGGCAGCAACTCAATGAGCGACAGCAGACCTATCTGAGAGCGATCTTCGTGCAAGATCAAGCGCAAGAAAGCAATGAACGCCTTCGTGCTGCAATGGATCAGCGGACTCGCCCTGCCGATGAGTGGCGATGGGTCCTCTACGCCAATACTGAATACGGTCACACGCCACTCAAACAGGCTCTGAAAGACGCAGGGATGGTTGACCCTGGTACGGGGAGCACGTTCAAGGCACTAGAGGAGCGCGGGTATCTCCTGGTCCACTCAGAAGGGGCGACGTCTCATCGCCGTAGTGAGCTCATTGTCAACGTGAGGCTCACGACAAAAGGACGCAGACTGGTGAGGAAGGCTCAAGATATCAAGACCCCTGCTCGTCTCCCAACAGGCACACTGCGAGAATGGCACTGGCGGGCGTTGTGTCGGGGGTATGTTCGTGGCGAAGAGGGCATGGGATATGATAAAGACGAGCAAGATGGCTTTGGCTATGTCAGTTGGAAAACCTGTCTGAGATTACGCGATTATAGAACACATGGTGAGGAGAAACCACTTATAGGCGAGAAAAGGTTTCCCGGTGAGAGAACATCTCCTGTTGGCGGTTATGCTTTTAAGCAAGATTACGAGGCACGTCTGTGCATCACCGACTTTGGCAAGCAATACTACCGTGAGAACTGGCAACGCTATCGTGATCTCTACCCGACGGTCAACGCCCCGGCACCAGGTGATCTACGGTGTGAAGAGCAGCAGAATCTTGAACAGGAAGATCAGGTTTCGCAACCAGGAGAGCAACCACTCTCCCAGCAGGAAGAAGCACCATCACCCAGGCACGCAGGGGGACGCCCCCGAAAGGACAGAGTACGCGTGAATATCAAGCTCACCCCCCGGTTGCAGCAATTGACCGAGAACATTGATCGATCACAACTCATTATTGACGTGCTCAATACTCATTTCGGGATCACCGAGGAACGTGCACACAACTGAGGGAAGCCACAGCAGTAGTATCAGAAACTTATAACTGGCTCTAGCCCATTCGTCCGGCCCCTTTCCTTTCCCTGCACCATCTGCTAGAGTAACAATGGTCATTGGATCAATAAGCCAGCGAAAGGACGCACGAGACGTGGAGAAGGGAAAACGACCAGCAGCCAGACGTAAGACCTCGCCTGCCAACAAGAAACGAACTTCTGCGCCCCGAAACCGAATAAGCCGGGCAGACATGGATGCCTTACACCAGCTTGATCGCTTGTTAGAGCTGCGCCGCCGACAAGAACAATGGCTCGTGATCACTTAACAGAGCAAGAGTACGATGCTGCTGATCGACACGAACACGATCTTCGTTCACATATCGATGCAAGAGTTTCGTCGTTTCCATACTGAAGCGAATGATCTTCACTCGTCGCCCGTGGCTTCCTTTGTTACGCGCCATCGCCTCCTGTTTTCCGCCGCGTTTTTGCCAATCTCCTACGGTGAGTGTGAGTAATTCACTGATCCGCGCACCTGATTCGTAGGCCATGCGGATGATAATTTGGTCACGTCTGCTCACCTTTGCCTGCTCGAAACCCGTAATGAGTCGGAGATGCAACGTAGGGTCGTCAATGGGTTCTGGTCTCCACTCTTTGTCCACCAAACGAAAGTAGTTATCTGAGGATCGCTGCTGTTGAGGCTCTTCAATACCGCTTTCCGGTGGCATCTTGGGGCAAGAACGATGCTCAGTGGGTTCCTCTTGATTAATCTCTTCAAGCAAGTAGACGAGTGGATTGCTAAGAGGATGTGCATGTTCATACAGCCCCAAAAACTTGGCACTGGAGTAAAACCGCTTTAAAGCTGAAAGAAAGATACGTACTGTGCTCGGACTTTGAGCGGAGAGCCTCACCATTTCATACATACCATACCTGCGTACTTTGCAGTGCAACTGCTTCAGCAGGTAATCTCGCACGGCTTCCCGAACGCTTTCTGGAGAACCATCCCAACGATCCTGACGTTGTTGTCGCCACGGGTCAGTCTCCAGGAAAGAAAAATAGGGCAACAAAGCCATGAGATAGGTCTGGGCTGTTCCATCAGAAAGTTCCTGGCAGAGCTGCTGATACAGTCGTGTTAAAGCAAGATGAGGATGCCCCTGGCCATTTATGTTTCTTGTAAACTGAATGTAGGCCACCAGCACTGAACATTTTTACGCGAAATGTTTACCAGGGATGAGACATCTGCTATCGTGCAAAGAGCAAAAGTATCTCTAGCACGATAGGAGATGAGGAGATGATCACCTTGG
>WNGD01017656.1_pt1 | contig 12156 bp, 20 predicted proteins | sample 5400671 | NCBI WGS metagenome assembly WNGD01 (sample SAMN13153369, study PRJNA577476) | soil metagenome | isolation source: 40 cm soil or saprolite under grassland replicate 2 | place: USA:California | collected 2016-06-15
CGTCTCGCTCGCCCCCGAGGTTCTCTGACCATGGCCAAGGGGATGCGGATAAGAAAAGACGACCGGGTGATCGTGATCGGCGGCAAGGACGCGGGCAAGGTCGGCCGCGTGGTGCGGACCGAGCCGAAGCGGAAGCGCGTCTACGTCGAGGGCCTCAACCTGGTCAAGCGGCACGAACGCCCGCGCTCGGTCAAAGAGACGCAGCGCGGCCAGCAGATCGGCGGGATCGTCGAGAAGGAGGGACCGATCCACGTCTCCAACGTGATGCTGCTCGACCCCAAAGACAACCGGGCGACCCGCGTCGGCGTGCGCCGCGACAAAGGCGGCAAGCGCGAGCGGTTCGGCAAGCGCAGCGGAGCATCGATCTAGTGGCGACCGCGACAACCACCTCGCAGGCCGCGCCGCCGCCGCGCCTGCGCGAGCGCTACGAGCAGGAGGTGCTGCCGGCGCTGATCCGCAAGTTCGGCTACTCGACGCCGATGCAGGCGCCGCATCTCGCCAAGATCACCCTCAACATGGGGGTCGGCGAGGCGAAGCAGAACGCCAAGATGCTCGAGGCCGCCCAGGAGCAGCTGGCGACGATCGCGGGCCAGCAGCCCAACATCCGCCGCGCCCGCAAGTCGATCGCCTCCTTCAAGGTCCGCGAGGGCATGCCGGTCGGCGTCTCGGTGACGCTGCGCCGCGCCAGGATGTGGGAGTTCCTCGATCGGCTGTGCTCGATCGCGGTGCCGCGGATCCGCGACTTCCGTGGCCTCAGCCCGCGTTCCTTCGACGGGCGCGGCAACTACTCGATGGGGGTGCGCGAGCAGCTGATCTTCCCCGAAATCGAGTACGACTCGATCGACGAGGTCCGTGGCCTCGACGTGACCATCACCACCACGGCCAGGACCGATCGCGAGGCCTTCGAGCTGCTGCTCGCGCTGGGGATGCCCTTCGCGAAAGAGGGTCGCCCCGGCGCCGCAGCCCCCGAGGCGGAGGCCGAAGCCGAGGAGGAGCGGCGCAAGGAGGAGGCCCGCCAGCGGGCCGAGGCCGAGCAGGCCGCGCTGGAGCAGCTGAAGGAGGAGAACCCCGAGGCCTACGCCAAGCCGGAGCCCGAGCCGCCTGAGCCGGCGGGTCCTGACGCCGCAGGGGGCGGTGGGTCCCCTGCGGCGTCAGGACCCGCCGGAGAGGCGGCTGAGGCTGACGGGGCAAAGGCCGCTGAGGAGCCGAAGAACAAGAAGGGGAGTTCGGAGAATGGCTAAGACTTCGCAGAAGGTAAAGCAGGGCCGCAAGGCCAAGTTCAAGACCCGCCGCTACAACCGCTGCCGCCGTTGCGGGCGGCCGCGCGCCTACTACCGCAAATTCGGCCTCTGCCGGATCTGCCTGCGCGAGGCGGCCCACGAGGGATACATCCCCGGCATGACCAAGTCGAGCTGGTAGGGACGACGATGCTGACCGATCCGATAGCCGACTACCTGACCCGGATCCGCAACGCGGTCAGCGCCGGCCACGACGAGGTCGAGATCCCGGCCTCGCGGCTGAAGCTGGAGATGTCGCGGATCCTCAAGGAGCAGGGCTACATCCGCGACTTCGGCAGCGAGCCGGCGCGGGTCGGCGAGGCGATCAAGATCCGCCTCAAGTACACCGAGGACCGGCGCCCGGCGATCACCGGGCTGGAGCGGGTCTCGCGCCCCGGCCGGCGTCGCTACGTCGATCACAAGCAGGTGCCCCGCGTGCACGGCGGCACCGGCACGGCGATCATCAGCACCTCGACCGGCGTGATGACCGGTCACGAGGCGAGGGCGAAAGGAGTGGGCGGCGAGGTCGTCGCCTACGTTTGGTGATGAGCCGGATCGGACGAAAGCCCATTCCCATCCCCGACGCCGTCACGGTGGACGTCGCCCCCGGCCGCGTCGCCGTCAAGGGGCCGAAGGGCGAGCTGGAGCAGCGCCTCGCCCCCGAGATGGCGATCGAGAAGGACGATGGCGCGGTCGTCGTCAAGCGTCCGACCGACCGCGGCGAGCACCGTGCCCTGCACGGCCTGACGCGTAGCCTGATCGCGAACATGGTCGAGGGGGTCACCGAGGGGTTCGAGAAGCGGCTGGAGATCCAGGGGGTCGGCTACCGGGCCCAGCTGAAGGGCAGGAAGCTGGAGATGGCGCTCGGCTACTCGCACCCGGTCTCGGTCGAGCCGCCGGAGGGGATCGAGTTCGAGGTGCCGCAGCCGACCGAGATCGTCGTGCGCGGGATCGACAAGCAGCTGGTCGGGCAGGTCGCCGCGGACATCCGCAAGCGCCGCCCCCCCGAGCCGTACAAGGGCAAGGGCATCCGCTACCGCGGCGAGCACGTGCTGCGCAAGGTCGGAAAGCGAGCATGACCGTCCTCACCAATCGTCAGCGCCGTCTGCGCCGTCGTCGCCGCGTGCGGGCCCGGGTCTCGGGAACGGCGGAGCGCACGCGCCTCTCCGTGTATCGCTCCAACCGCGGCGTCTTCGCCCAGCTGATCGACGACACCAAGGGCCACACCGTGGCCGCCGTCAACTGGATCGAGCCGGAGCTGCGCAAGCTGACCGCGAGCGAGCAGGCCAAGCGGGCCGGCGAGCTGCTCGCCGAGCGCGCCAAGCAGGCGGGGGTCGAGTCGTGCGTCTTCGACCGCGGGGGCTACCGGTACCACGGCAGGGTCAAAGCCCTGGCAGAAGGGGCGCGTGAGGGGGGACTGGCCTTCTAGTACCTTGGACCGCTTGCGATGAAGGGCATGGGCACAGCAAACATCGAGACGGTCAGCCCCAGGGGGCTGGACCTGCAGGAGCGCGTGATCGAGATCAACCGTGTCGCCAAGGTCGTCAAGGGCGGCCGGCGCTTCTCGTTCACGGCGCTGGTTGCGGTCGGCGACGAGGAGAGCGTCGTCGGGATCGGCTACGGCAAGGCGCGCGAGGTCCCGCTGGCGATCCAAAAGGGGGTCGAGGACGCGCGCAAGAACCTTATCCGCGTGCCCAAATACGGGCAGACGATCACCCACAAGATCATCGGCCGCTTCGGGGCCGGTCACGTCGTGCTGCGGCCGGCGAGCCCCGGTACCGGCGTGATCGCCGGTGGCGGCGTTCGCGCCGTGCTCGAGCTGGGCGGGGTGCGCGATGTGCTGACCAAGAGCATCGGGACGCAGAACCCGATCAACCTGGTGAAGGCGACTATGGACGGGTTGATCAACCTGCGGAGGCCCGAGGATGTCGCGGAGTTGCGGGGTCTGACCGTGGCGCAAGTCTTGGGACTCGGGACCAACGGCTCGGCCGCGGGTCCTGTCGCCGCAGGGGACCCACCTCCTCCTGCGGTAGCTGAAGCTTCCTCGGAGGAGGTCCCCCCTGCGGCGCCACCCGCGGAAGAGGCGTCTGAGTCCGCGGCCCAGGCCGAGTCGCCCCAAGCTGAGTCCGCTGAGATTGCGGGAGCTGAGCAGGGTCAGGCCGCTGAGGCCACCCCCGAGGAGCAGGGTGAGCAGTCGTGAGTGCGCTGAAGATCAAGCAGGTGCGGTCGGCGAACGGGTCCAAGCCCAGTCAGAAAGCGACTTTGAAGGCGCTGGGGCTAGGTCGGATCGGGAAATCGGTCGAGCGCAAGGACTCGCCGCAGTTGCAGGGACAGATCCGCGTGGTTTCTCACTTGGTCGAGGTGGACGGTGGCTGAGAAGGGGGCGCAAGCCAAAGGGGCTGCCCAAACTGGGCGGGCTGAGGAGATCGGGCTGCATAACTTGAGGCCCAAGCCGGGGTCCCGCAAGCCGCGGAAGCGGTTGGGGCGTGGCGAGGGCTCGGGGCTGGGGAAGACCTCTGGGCGCGGTCACAAAGGCGCTGGGGCCCGGTCGGGCAGCAAGCGCAAGGCCAACTACGAGGGCGGGCAGAACCCGATCCACATGCGGATGCGAAAGCTGCGCGGGCCGCACATGAAGAAGTCGATGCCGTTCGAGGAGTTCCGCACCAGGACGCAGCCCGTGAATGTCAGCGACCTGGAGGGGCGCTTCGACGCGGGTGCCGAGGTTACCCCGGAGACGTTGAGGGAGAAGGGCCTCGCCAAGCGCTCCGAGCCGGTCAAGATCCTCGCCCGCGGCGAGATCTCGAAGGCGCTGACGGTGCGTGCCCACGGCTTCAGCGCGGCCGCCAAGCAGAAGATCGAGGCTGCCGGCGGTTCCTGTCACACTCTGGAGCCCTAATGCTCCGGACGATTGCGAACGCTTTCGGCGTCGCCGACATCCGCAAGAAGCTCGCCTTCACGGCGGCGATGCTGCTGCTCTACCGGCTCGGCGCCTACATCCCGGCGCCGGGAGTGGACCTGGAAGCGGTCAAGGAACTGCAGAGCAACTTCGGCGGCAGCAGCATCCTCGGCTTCCTCAACCTCTTCTCGGGTGGCGGCCTCTCGCGCCTCTCGCTCTTCGCGCTGGGGATCATGCCCTACATCACGGCCTCGATCATCCTCCAGCTGCTGACGGTGGTCGTGCCCTCGCTGGAGAAGCTCCAGAAAGAAGGCGAAGTCGGCCAGCAGAAGATCACCCAGTACACGCGCTACCTCACGGTCGGGCTCGCCTTCGCCCAGTCGTTCGGCTACGTCTTCCTCTTTCGCTCCTTCGGGCAACAGGCGGGGGGCAACGTGCTCGGCCAGCTGACCGGGGGGAGGGTCCTGCTGATCGTGATCTGCCTGACGGCCGGCTGCACCCTGCTGATGTGGCTGGGCGAGCTGATCACCCAGCGCGGGATCGGCAACGGGATCTCGCTGATGATCTTCGCCTCGATCGTCTCGCGGATCCCCGAAGGCATCACCAAGTGGTGGACCAACCCGGACCAGGTCTTCGTGGTGATGATGCCGTTCGTCGCGCTGGCGGTGATCGTCGCGATCGTCTTCGTGCAGGAGGGTCAGCGGCGGATCCCGGTCCAGTACGCGAAGCGGGTTGTCGGGCGCCGGATGACCTCCGGGGGCTCGACCTACCTGCCGCTGCGGGTCAACATGGCGGGTGTCATCCCGGTGATCTTCGCCGCCTCGATCATGGCCTTCCCGCCGACGATCGGTCAGATGCTCAACACACCTGTGGCACTCGACTTCGCCGCCTTCTTCAGCCCCAACAGCTGGCCCTACGTGGTCGGCGAGGTCTTCTTCATCATCGTCTTCACCTATTTCTACACGGCGGTCACCTTCAACCCGGTCGACCAGGCCGACAACCTGAAGAAATACGGGGGCTTCATCCCCGGCGTCAGACCGGGTCGGCCGACCGCCGAGTACCTCGACCGCATCCTCTCCCGATTGACCTTCCCCGGCGCCCTCTATCTGGGCGCGGTGGCGGCGCTGCCGACGATCCTGATCAGCCAGACCTCGGCCAACTTCTTCTTCGGCGGCACCTCGATCCTGATCGTGATCGGCGTCGCCTTGGAAACGGTGAAGCAGCTCGAGGCGCAGCTCATGATGCGCAATTACGAGGGCTTCCTGAAATAGTTTGAGAGCCCTGCAAATCGGCGCATATCGGGGCAGGCACCCGGCAGGGTGCCGGTGGGCCGCCGCAGGCGGCCTGTCGGCCTCCTCGGGTCACGCACCAAAAAGTGCGCTCCCCTCGTCGGCCTCCCTGCATTCCCCGATCTGCTTGATTTTCGGGCTCTCAAATCAATTTCAAAAACGCAATGGCTGCTGAACTCAATCTCGTTCTTCTGGGTCCGCCCGGGTCCGGGAAGGGGACGCAGGGGGAGCGGTTGCAGGCGGACCTGCGGTTGCCCTACTACGCGACCGGGGACATCCTGCGGGCCGCTGTCCGAGACGAGACCGAGCTGGGTCGCAGCGCCAAGGAGTACATGGACCGCGGCGACCTGGTTCCCGACGAGGTGATCGTCGGCATGATCGGCGAGCGGATCGACTCGGCGGAGGCGGCCGACGGGTTCATCCTCGACGGCTTTCCCCGCACCGTTCCCCAGGCCGAGGCGCTGGCGGAGAAGCTGGCTGAGCTGGAAAGGGAGCTGACCGCCGTCGATCGACGTCGACGACGAGGAGGTCGTCCGCCGGCTGGGCGGCAGGCGCACCTGCGTTGAGAACGGCCACGTCTTCCACGTCGAGTTCAACCCGCCGCGGCGGGAGGGGGTCTGTGACGTCGACGGCAGCGAGCTGGTCGTCCGCGACGACGACAAGCCGGAGGTGATCCGCCGCCGGCTCGACCAGTACCAGACCAAGACGGCGCCGCTGATCGACCACTACGACCACCGGAGCCTGCTGCGCCGGATCGACGGTGCCGCCTCGCCGGACGAGGTGGCAGACGAGATCCGCCGGACCCTGGCGACGCTGAAGCTGGAAGCCGACGAGGCGATCTAGGCGGGGTCAATAGCTTGTATCGGATGATCGTCAAGAAGACGCCCGGGCAGGTCGAGAAGATGGCGGCGGCGGGGAAGATCCTGGTGCGCTGCCTGCGGATGCTCGCCGCCAAGGCGCGGCCGGGCGTCACCACGGCCGAGCTCGACAGGGCGGCGGAGAGGTTCATCCGCTCGCAGGGCGCCGAGCCGGCCTTCAAGGGCTACAGGGGGTTCCCGGGCTCGATCTGCACCTCGCCCAACTCGATGGTCGTCCACGGGATTCCCGGTCCGTACGAGTGCAAGCGCGGCGACGTGCTGTCGCTCGACGTCGGCGTGGTCAAGGAGGGCTGGGTCGCCGACGCGGCGCTGACCGTGCCGATCGGCTCGGTCGCCCCCGAGGCGCGCCAGCTCCTCGACGTGACCAGGGCGGCGCTGTTCGCCGGTGTCGAGCGGATGCGGCCCGGCAACCACCTGGGCGACGTCTCGGCGGCGATCCAGAAGACGGTGGAGATCGAGGGGCTCTCGATCATCCGCAGCCTGGTCGGCCACGGGATCGGCCGCGAGATGCACGAGGACCCGCAGGTCCCCAACTTCGGCGAGCCCGGTCGCGGGCCGCTGCTCGAGGAGGGCACCGTGCTGGCGATCGAGCCGATGGTCAACGCCGGTGGCGCGCTGGTCCGCCGCGGCGAGGACGGCTGGGCCGTCTACTCGCAGGACGGCTCGCTGGCCGCCCACTTCGAGTTCACCGTCGCCGTCACCGCCGATGGCCCCCGGATCCTCACCCCTTGGCACGAGGACGAGTAGGGGTCCGTCGAGCGCCTCCTCGCACGGACCTGGCGGCGGACCGGCGAGCCCTGGCCCTTGCTATCTTTCCCGTTCGGCCCAGGGGCCGTTCGATCGTGCCTGCCGCCCGATTCCTGGGGCGCGCGGGAGTCCTGTGTTCGATACGAAACCGGAGCGATGAAGGTTCGAGCTTCCGTCAAGCCGATGTGCGAAAAGTGCAAGATCATCCGCCGCAACGGGGCGGTTCTCGTGATCTGCCAGAACCCGCGTCACAAGCAGCGGCAGGGTTAGGGGGCGCGGAGCGAAGATGGCACGGATCGCCGGAGTCAACATCCCCGTCGGCAAGCGGGTGGAAATCGGCCTCACATACATCTTCGGGATCGGCCGCTCGACCGCGCGGGAGATCCTCGAGCAGGCCAAGATCGACCCCAACACGCCGGTCAAAGACCTGACCGAGGACGAGGTCGTGCGGTTGCGCGAGGCGGTCGAGCAGCGCGAGGTCGAGGGCGACCTGCGGCGCGAGCGCTCCCAAGACGTCAAACGGCTGATGGAGATCGGCTCCTACCGCGGCCTGCGGCACCGTCGCGGCCTGCCTGTCCGCGGCCAGCGGACGAAGACCAACGCGCGCGGCCGCAAGGGCCCGCGCCGGATGAGCGTGGCGGGCAAGCGCAAGGCGCCGTCGCCGAAATAGGAGTAGCCAGTGGCCGCAGCGAAAAAACCCGCAAAGGGGCGTGCCAGGCGCCGCGTCAAGAAGAACGTCGCCTACGGGCAGGCGCACATCAAGACCTCCTTCAACAACACGATCGTCACCCTGACCGACACCGACGGCAACGTGATCGCCTGGGAGTCGGCCGGTTCCGCGGGGTTCAAAGGCTCGCGCAAGTCGACTCCGTTCGCGGCGCAGGTGACCGCCGACGCCGCCGCCAAGAAAGGCATGGAGCACGGCCTCGAAAAGGTCGAGGTTTTCGCCAAGGGCGCCGGCTCCGGTCGCGAGACCGCGATTCGCTCGCTTCAGGCGGCCGGCCTCGAAGTCACCACCGTCAAGGACGTCTCGCCGCAGGCCCACAACGGCTGCCGGCCGAAGAAGCGCAGGAGGGTTTAGCGAATGGCCCGCGACACCGCCCCCCAGTGCAAGCAGTGCCGTCGCGAGGGGCAGAAGCTGTTCCTCAAGGGGGAGCGCTGCTTCACCGACAAGTGCGGCGTCGAGCGCCGCTCCTACCCGCCGGGCGAGCACGGCCGCGGTCGCATGCGCCAGTCCGAGTACCGCGTACAGCTGCGCGAGAAGCAGAAGACGCGCCGCTATTACCAGGTGCTCGAGAAGCAGTTCCGCGCCTACTACGACAAGGCCTCCCGCCAGGACGGCGTCACCGGCGAGAACCTGCTGCGCCTGCTGGAGTCGCGCTTCGACAACGTCCTCGTCCGCCTCGGCTTCGCCGCCTCGAGGCGCCAGGCCCGCCAGCTGATCCGTCACGGGCACTGGATGGTCAACGGCCGTCGCGTCGACATCCCCTCCTACCAGGTCCGTCCCGAGGACATCATCTCGATCAAACCGGGCTCGGCCGCCACCGACACGATCCGGCGCGCGACCGAACTGGTCTCGACCGTGCCGGCCTGGCTCCAGGCCGACCACGACGCGCTCACCGCCAAGGTCCTGCGCTACCCGGAGCGCTCCGAGATCTCGGCACCTGTCCAGGAGCAGCTGATCGTCGAGCTGTACTCCAAGTAGTCCGCTCCCAATTCCCGTACACGCAACTCGAGGAACCCAATGACCACTGACTTCCAGGTCCCCCGCATCAGCTCAGAGAAGGTGGACGACCGCCGCGGCTCGTTCACGATCGAGCCCCTCGACAAGGGCTTCGGCTACACCTTCGGCAACAGCCTCCGCCGCGTCCTGCTCTCCTCACTGGGCGGCGCCGCGATCACCAGCGTCCGCATCGAGGGCGTCGCGCACGAGTTCTCCACCGTGCCCGGCGTCAAGGAGGACGTGACCGACATCGTCCTCAACCTGAAGGAGCTCGTCGTCCGCATGCACACCGATGCCGACGAGGTCGAGGCGCCGCTGGTCGCGACCGGCCCGGGCGAGGTCAAGGCCAAGGACATCGACCTGCCCTCCGGGGTGGAGATCCTCAACCCCAACGCGCAGATCGCGACGCTCGAGAAAAAAACCAAGCTTGAGGTCTACCTGACGATCGGCCGCGGCCGCGGCTACTCGCCGGCCGACGAGAACAAGTCCGAGGAGCAGCCGATCGGCGTGATCCCGATCGACTCGATCTTCTCGCCGATCCGCCGCGCCTCCTACGCGGTCGACTCGGCCCGTGTCGGTCAGCGCACCGACTTCGACAAGCTGACCCTCGACCTCGAAACCGACGGCTCGATCGAGCCCGGCGCCGCGCTGCGCGAAGCGTCCGAGATCCTGATCAAGAGCCTGGCGATCTTCACCGACGCCGATCGGGTCGAAGAGCTGACCGCGCGCGATCCGATCGCTCCCACGCGCTCGGTGGACACCGTCGCCGCCCTCAGCAGCGACGGCGCCGGCGACAGCAACGGCCTCGACGAGATCCTGATCGAGGAGCTGGAGCTGGGCGTGCGTTCCTACAACTGCCTGAAGCGGGCGGGGGTGCAGACGGTCGGCGACCTGGTGAAGAAGTCGCGCGCCGAGCTGAACGCGATCCCCAACTTTGGGCAGAAGTCGATCGAGGAAGTGATCGAAACGCTGCATTCCCGCGGCCTGGAGCTTCAGCAGGAATAGGACGGCGAGGACCGGGAGAGAGACGATGCGCCACCGCAAGAAGCGCAACAAGCTGAGCCGCGACGCGTCGCACCGCGAGTCGCTGCTCTCCAACCTCTCCAAGCAGCTGATCCAGCACGAGCGGATCAAGACCAGCCAGGCGAAGGCGAAGGCGGTCAAGCCCGAGGTCGAGCAGCTGATAACGCTCGCCAAGCGTGGCGACCTGCACGCGCGACGCCAGGCGCTGGCGACGCTGCACAACGACAAGTTCATCGTGCACAAGCTGTTCGAGGAGGTCGCGCCGCGGTATGTCGAGCGGCCCGGTGGGTACACCCGCATCGTCAAGCTCGGGCCGCGGCGCTCGGACTCGACCGAGATGGTCTACCTAGAGTTGGTCTGACCAGGCGCTTGGCCGGCGGGTCCTGTCGTCTAAGGACCATGCGCTCGGCCGCGGATCCTGTCGCCGGGGTGGGGTGGCCTCGGCAGCCCTACGCGCTGCTCCGGGCGCCGGGACCTACCGCCCGCAGATTCGAGGCCTTGCCCTCCGCAGCCTTCGGGCTGGCGAGTCCTCCCCACCCCGACACCACCCGCGGAAGAGACCGAGGAAATCGCCCTTCAGGTCCCGGCGTGGGTGGATGTTCCCCCCGTTCAGTCGTAGGAGACCGACTCCAGATATAGGCCGTGGGGTGGGGCTGTGTCGCCCGCCTCGCTGCGTGGAGCGCCGGTGAGGAGCTGCGTGAAGTTGTCGAGGGTTCGGCGGCCGGAGGCTACTTCGAGCATGGTGCCTACGAGGACGCGGACCATGTTGCGCATGAAGGCGTCGGCGGTGATGTGGAACGAGGCGATCTGATCCTCCCAGTGCCAGCGAGCATCGAGGATGTCGCGGTCGAAGCGGACGTGGTCGGTTTGGGTCGGGGTGAAGGCGGTGAAGTCGTGCGTGCCGATTAGGGCGGCGGCGCAGGCATCGAGGGGGTCGCGGTCCAGCCGGTGGGGCCACCAGAGGGAGCGGCCTTGCTCGAGTGGGCTGGGAGCCTTGCGGCCAAGGACTCGATAGAGGTAGGTGCGCGATTTCGCGTCGCGGCGGGCGTCGAAGCCGTCGCCGACAACTGCGGCAACGGTCACGGCAATATCGTCTGGCCCGATCCCGTTCAGTCGCCGCGCCAGGTCGCCCGGCACCTCCGCGACGGTCTCGAAGCTCGCCACCTGCCCCAGCGCATGCACACCAGTGTCGGTGCGCCCGGCCACGGTCAGCTGGGCCTGCTCGCGCAGCACCGTCGCCAGCGCCGCCTCCAGCTCCCCCTGGACAGTCCTCAGTCCGGGCTGCGCCGCCCATCCCGAGAATGTCGATCCGTCGTATTCAAGATCCAGTCGAACAGTGGTCATCGCGGCAGTATGCAGCGACTGTGGCGGGCGGGGCGGGGCACCCACCTCCCGAAGGGGCGGATACTCAAAGTTGCCGCGCTCATAAGCGCGGCAACTTGTCCGGGCGGGAGGTGCCCCGCCCCGCCTCCTAGAATCGCTGAAGTGAGGGTTCTGCTCACCAACGACGACGGGATCTCCGCCCCTGGCCTGCAGGCGCCACGGCGCGCCCTGCGCAAGCTGGATGGCGTCGAGGTGGATGTGATCGCCCCGGACTCCAACCGCAGCGCCACGGCGCGCAGCATCACGACGCGCTCGCCGCTGACGGTGGAGGAGGTCGAGTTCGGCGACGGCGACGTCGGCTACGCGACCGACGGGACGCCGGTCGACTGCGTGCGGTTGAGCCACCTGGGGCTGATCGAGGGCTTCCGTCCCGACGTCGTCGTCTCCGGCATCAACCACGGCCTTAACCTCGGCGACGACATCACCTACTCGGGGACGGTGGCCGCCGCGTTCGAGGCGCTGCTGCTCGGGATCCCCGGGATCGCCGTCTCCCAGCAGTCGACCTCGCGCGAGCTGGACTTCCGCCTCGGCCGCGCGTTCGCGTTCGACGTCGGCGCCGCGTTCGCGGCCCGCGTCGTCGCGGAGCTCGACGACGTCCCGCTGCCCGGCGGGACGCTCCTCAACATCAACGTCCCGGGCGCGGGCCCGAGCGGCGTCGAGGTCGCGCGGCTCGGCAAGCGCGTCTACGAGGACGTGCTCGAGCTCCAGGACCAGGAGCACCCCGGCCGGCGCCTCTTCCGCATCTACGGGGACGCCGGCGGCCTCGTCGACGAGGCCGGCACCGACATCGCGGCGGTCGCCGCCGGGCGGATCGCCGTGACGCCGGTGCACTTCGACCTGACGGATCGCGAGGGCATCGCGTCGCTGGCGCGGCACGACCTCGCACGGCTGATCGCGCCGGCGGCGCGCGACGTCGAGTGAGCGCCGCGCGACCCGACCC
>WNGD01020883.1_pt1 | contig 12154 bp, 8 predicted proteins | sample 5400671 | NCBI WGS metagenome assembly WNGD01 (sample SAMN13153369, study PRJNA577476) | soil metagenome | isolation source: 40 cm soil or saprolite under grassland replicate 2 | place: USA:California | collected 2016-06-15
AATCGGTGGCCATCTTCTCGGCGATCTGGTTGTACTGCTCCAGCAGCGCCTTGACGTCAGCCACCCCTTCCTCGACGTTGCCGAGGACGGTCTTGCTCTCGTCGAGCGTCGGTTCCTGGCCGAGCATGCCGACCGTGAAGCCAGGCAGAAGCCGGGCATCCCCGTTCGACGGCTGCTCCAGTCCAGCCATCATCCGCAGCAGGGTGGATTTCCCCATGCCGTTCGGTCCCACGACGCCGATCTTCGCGCCGGGCAAGAACGCCAGGGTGACGTTGTCGAGGATGACCTTGTCGCCGTGCGCCTTCCGCACACCACGCATCTGGTATATGAACTGGGGCATGCCTTCAAGGGTAGGTGCAGCGGGCAGGCGGATCGGACGGGCGGGGCACCCAGGCGGATCGGACGGGCGGGCCACCCGGGCAGATCAGACGGGCAGCACACCCAGGCGGATCAGACGGGCAGCACACCCAGGCGGATCAGACGGGCGAGGCACTCAGGGCGGAACGGGCGGGCGGGCCACCAGGGCGGAACGGCCGAGGCGGAGCACCACCGAAGCGGATCGGACAGGCGGGCAGCTAGGCGGACCGGACAGGCGGGGCGACCCGCAGACCGGACAGGCGGGCACCCAGGCGGCAGTGCAGGTGCTAGGCCCGCCTGGGCGGCCCGCTTGTCAGACCGCGACCTCGTCGGCGGTCTCGGCCAGCTCGCTCGCGAGCTCAGCCACCGCACGTTCATTGAGCACGCCGTCACCCGAGCCGTTCCCGCCAGCGCCATTCCCACCAGAGCCATCCTCTTCAGCGCCGTTCCCGCCCGCGCCCTTCCGGCCCGCGCGTTTCCCGCCCTCGCCGCTCCGGCCCGCGCCCTTCCGGACGACGCGGGTTCCTCCCGCGTCGTCATCTCCAGCGGCCTCTTCCCTCGTGGGCCCATCAGGCAGCCCGGGCTCGTCCCCCTCGGTCCGCTCGGCCCCGTCTTGCGACTGCGCTCCGGCCAGGGCCTCCGCGTTCTCTGCTGCCGTCTCGCCCGGCGCGCGCCGGGTGCGGGAGAAGTGCGCCACCCCGCGGCTCAGGTCATGCCCGACCGAGCTCGCCTCCACCTCGACGGCGATCCGGGATGACCCTTCCTTGCCCTCGTATTCCCGTACGCGCAGCCGTCCCCGGACCAGCACGGGCTCTCCCTTGCGCAGGCACATGGCCACGTTGTCGGCGAGGGTGCGCCAGCACAGCACCGTCACGAACGAGGTCGGTCCATCGGCCCACTCGCCCGTCTCCCGGTTGAACCGGCGCTCGGTGTAGGCGACCCGCAGTTTCGCGGTCGAGGTGCCGCCGGCAATGCGCTTGAATGCGGGCTCGCTCGCGACGAACCCCGCCAGGTCGATGTGCGAGTCGTTGATCATGTCTGCGTCCTCCAGTCCGCCGGTGGCGGTGCGGCGGTCCCCTTGGGCCACACCCGGGCGGCACCCTGCCGCCCGCCGCTCACCACGGTCGCGGACCGGGCCGCGGCGGGCCAGGCAGGGCGCCAGCCTGTGGATATCCGGGCAGGGCTGCCGCCGCTGTGGACGAGGCCGGCCCCGGGCGCATCGTTAGGTGCGATAATCCGCGCCCGCCGGCGGGAGAGCGGCACGCGCAGCAGGATGCCGGGAATTGGAGGACGCAGTGCTGGGGCTGTCGACTTGAGCTGGCGGCGCCGGTCAGGCGGCGACCAGCTCGGAGGGCTGGGCGATGACGTCCACCAGCGCCCCGTTGCGCATGACCGTGATGGGGAACGGCTTGCCGATGGCATCGGCGAACATCAGCCGCTGCAGGTCCTGCGCCTTCTCCACCGGTTTGCCGGCCGCGGTCAGCAGCAGGTCACCAGTCCGCAGGCCGGCCCGGTCGGCGGGGCTGCCGGAGACGACCTGGCTCACGCGCAGGCCGGTCTTGCGGCCGAACCGTTCCTGCAGCGTGGCGGGCAGCGGACCGGGCATACTGACCAGTCCGAGATAGGCGCGCCGGACCTTGCCGTCCCGCATGAGCGTCGAGATGATCCGCCGCGTGGTTGCGTTGATCGGGACGGCCATCCCAAGACCGACCCCCGCAACGGCAGTATTGATCCCCACCACCCGGGCCTGGCTGTCAGCGAGCGCTCCCCCCGAGTTGCCAGGGTTGAGTGCCGCGTCGGTCTGGATCACGTCCTCGACAAGGCGGCCGCCGGGGGTGGGCAGCGACCGGCCCAGGGCGCTGACCACGCCCGCGGTCACCGAGCCGGCCAGGCCGAGCGGGTTGCCGACGGCGACCACTAGCTGGCCGACCACCAGCTGATCCGCCTCACCGAGCTCAGCGGGTGGCGGGGTGGAACCCGACGCTCTGAGCACCGCGAGATCGGACAGCGGGTCCGCACCGACGATGGTGAACGGGGCGGAGGATCCGTCGGCAAACGATGCGGTGCCGGACTGGGAGCTGCCCACCACGTGAGCGTTGGTCAGCAGGAAACCATCGCTGGTGTACACGACGGCCGAGCCGAGGCTCTCACCGCCCCGGCGGGGAGCCGGCCCGCCGGAGCGCGACACGGGGACGCGCAGGCTGGCCACCTTCCCGGTGAGGTGCGCCGCCACCCCGGCCACCACCTGAGAGTAGGCATCAAGCGGAGATTGATCGGCCACGCTCGCCTCCGGTCACTGCGATGTATTACATCATTACAGTGAACTGTGGACGAGCCGGAATGCTTCCCGGTTCGCGCGCTGGCGGATGCTGCTCGCCGGGCCGCGGCTAGGCCCGCCGGCGCTGCCTCAGCTACGCCCCTTGACACCCGTTCAGCGACGGCCCGCGGCGACGGCCAGTTCGTCACGGAACCGGATGTAGGTGGACAGTTCCTGCTCGACAGGCAGGACCACCATTTGCCGTGCCACCTCGGCGATCCCGGCGCGCATCTGCCTCTCGGCCCGCTCGCGCTCCCGGTCGGCGTTGCGGATCACCAGGGTCATGCAGCCAGTCGCGGTGAGCCAGCCGAGCAGAAGCGCCGCCGCGACCATGATCGCGATCCACGGCAGCAGCCCGACGCTGCTGAACGTGGCCGCGGTGCCCTGCAAGGCATGGACGATCCCGGTCGTGGCCAGCGTCAGCAGCCACACCAGCCCCGCTGCCGCGCCTGCCAGCAGCAGGATCTGCCAGGCGGTCACCACCCGCCACCACGGGGCGGTGCTGTTCTCGGCCGGCAAGGCGTCGGCGATGGCGCGGCCGAGCGCGTAGGGGATGGCGTCCATCTGGGACCGGGCGGCGCTGCGCACCGTGGCGGGCCACGGTGCGGGCAAGTCCGGCGTGACCTCGTCGGCGAGCGCCGTGACCGCGTTGTCGATCTCGGCCTTGTGGGCGCCGGCCGGGCCGGCGGACACGCCGCGCAGTTCCTCCCACAGGGTGCCCAGCCGGGCCTTGCGCACCGGATCGCGTTGCAGCAAGCGGTCGGCGAGCCAGGAGACCGGCCAGCCGACGTAGTCCACGGCCTTGAGCTGAGCTCGCGTGCGCTCTGCAGCGCGCGGCCCACCCCGGCCACTCCCGCGGCCTGTGAGAACGCAGCTACCAGCGCCTGCTCGTGTCGCTCAGGTTCCTCCACGTCGGCCGTGCCGGCGTAAGGCGCGAACCGGGCCGCGCAGGCGGTTACGTCCGCGGAGATCCGCGCCGTGCTGGCGCGTCGCGCCGACACGGCCGTGATCAGCACTTCGCGCAGTTCGTCGATCCCGGCGCCGGTGGCGGCCGAGGTGACCAGCACCCTGCTGTCGTGCAGGCCCTCGGTTTCGAGCAGGCGCTGCAGATCCTCTACGCAGTCGTGCGCCTGCTCCGGGGTGAGCAGGTCGGCCTGGTTGAGCACGACGGAGATGACCGACGAGTGGCCGGCCATCGGCACGAGGTAGCGGCTGTGCACGGCGGCGTCCGCGTACTTCTGCGGATCGAGCACCCACACCATCAGGTCGGCGAGAGATACCAGCCGGTTCACCGAGCCGGTCGCGCCCGACAGCACCGAGTCGTGGTCGGGCAGATCGAGCAGGAGCAGCCCTCCCAGCGAGCTTTCACCGGCGTCGAGCGCGCTTGACCGGGCATACCGGTTGCGTTCGGCCACGCCAAGCCAGTCCAGCAGCGGACCCGCGCCGGCCGGTCCCCAGGCGCAGGCGTACGCCTCCCTGGTCACCGGGCGGACCACCCCCACCGGCGAGAAGTCGGCGCTCGCCAGCCGGTTGAAGAGCGCGGACTTGCCGCTGCCGGTGCCGCCGGCCAGGACCACCACCGTGTGTTCGGCAGACATCCGCAGCCGCTCCCCCGCCCGGCCGAGCAGGTCTTCGGCCTCCCGCAGCAGCTCAGGGTCGAACCCGTCATGACCGCTGCGGGTAGCCCCGATCTGCGTCATGCGGGCCAGCGCCGTCAGCCGGTCGGAAAGGGCGGGCGTGCCGACCGGCCGGGCCCGCGCGAGCCCGGAACCAGCCAGGTCGACGTCAGCGAGCCCGTCCCTGGTCAAGGGGGCCCGGTCCAGCCCGGGGCCAGCGAGCCCGGAACCGGTGAGCCCCGAGCCGGTGAGCCCGGCGCGGGGCGATTCCACACCGGTCACCGCGTCACCTCAAGGGCGTACGTCGCCTGATAGAGCTGGAGGGCGGCGCTGGCGTCGGGAACCTCGGTCCCGCCAAGGATCCTCGAAAACCGCAGCATCTCCTCATCAAAGATCAGGCCGACGCGGTACAGCAGGTCCAGCCGGGCGGACCTGGCGACGTCACGCAGAGGCCCGGCCCCGAACAGCGCGGTGAGCAGCCGCTGCGGGATCGCGGTGGTACTCTCCTCGACTTCGGCCTCGGGCGCGTTCTGTACCAGCAGCCCGATCATGAGCACCGTGGCAAGCGACTCGTCATCGAAGCTAATGATCCGGGCGATCGACCGTTTGGTCACGTTCTCGGCCTTGACGACGCGCAGCACCTGGTCCTGCCACGAGCTGACGGCCCGGGCAGCATGCGTGGCCAGGTCGGCCGATGCCCGTCCCAGCCGGGCGACGGCCTGCTCCGGGCCGTCATCGTCGGCGCCTCCATGGCTCCCCCCGGCAGCCGGATCGAAGCCGAAGATCACGCCCGCCTCGATGGCGAACTGTGAGCCGCTCCAGTCGTCGCTGTCGCCGCCGGCACCAAGCTGATCAAGGAGCGCGGCTCCCGCCGGGTGATCCCGCCAGCGGGAAACCGAGACCTCCGCCGCCCGGTCGGCGACCGAGATCAGCAGCGACTCCAGGGCCGTCCGCAGCGCGGATCGCAGCGCCTGGGCCCGTGCTGGGCTGCGGCGGCGGCGCTGCCTGCCAACCGTCCGGCGGGTCTGGAGCGCACGGAGCAGATCACCGGTGCTGGCGAAGTCCTGCCACCGGGCGAGCACCTCGCCGCGCAACAGGGAGCCATCGGCCGTCGAGGTTTCGATTTCGGCGAGCGCCGCCCGGTAGGCGCCCGTCACCGCGGCGATCAGATCGTCGCGCAGTCCCGCCTGCGCTTCCACGTGGGCGGCGAGCGCGGGGACCCGGGTGGGGAAGGTGTCCAGCACACCGGACATGGTCTGGGTGAGCACCGCGACCCGGCGGTCGGACCGCGCCGCTTCGGCCAGCCACTGCTGGATGGGGCCGGAGGCCTCGGCGGGCAGCATGCCGTCGGAGAGCCTGGTCTCCAGGATGAGGAAGCGCTGATTGCTGCCCAGGCCGTTGGCCTCAAGCATCGCGCCGAAATGCTCAATCAGCTGGGGCGCCGACGCCTCGTTGACGCGGGACAAGACGATCCCGAGCGCGGCGCCCCGGTCCCGCGCGTGCTGCAGCAGGTCCCAGACGGCGGCGTCGGCATACCGGCTCGCGGTGGTCATGAACAGCCATAGGTCGGAGGCATCGAGGAACTGGTGCGCGAAATCGCGGTGCTCCTGCACGACCGAGTCGATGTCCGGGGTGTCGAGGAGGGCGACGCCCTTGGGCATGCCCTCGCTGGCGGCCAGGACGAGCAGGCCGTCGCGGCCCGACCGGGCGAGTCCTTCCTGGCGTACCCGCGGCACGGTGGGGAGGAAGACGTTTTCCGCGAACCAGTCCCCGTCGTCGGGATGGCAGGCGAGGACGGGGCTGTTCGTTGTCGGGCGCCGGATGCCGGTCATACTGACGTGCGCTCCGACGATGCTGTTGACCAGGGTCGACTTGCCCGCTCCCGTGGAGCCCACCAGGGCGACCAGGATCGGGGAGCCGGACTCGCGCAGCCGTGGGAGCAGGTAGTCGTCGATCTGGCTGAGCAACTTGCGCCGCTCCGCACGGGCCTCCTCGACTCCGGGGGCCTCCAGCGGCAGTTGCGCGGCGACGATCGGCTTGCGCAGCGCGAGGATCGCGGACTCGATCAGCTGGGCGTTCACCCGGACCGGAGGCTCGCATGGCGGGCCGTCCGGCGGGACGGCGCTGCTCCCGGCGGGAGTGGTCCCGCGAGCGGCGGCGGTCTCAGGGGTGGCAGGCCCGGCGGGGGCCGTGGTCTCAGGCGGAGTGGCGGGCCCGGCGGGGGTGGCCAGCCCGGCAGGGGCGGTTGTCTCAGCGGCGGCGGTGGTCTCGCGAGCAGTGGCGGCGGCCCCGGTGGTGGCGGTTGAGGCGACTTCGGGAGCGACCGTGGTCCCCGGGGGGGCCGCCGTGCCGGGCGGGGCCGCGGCGCCAAGGTGAGTGGCGACAGCCGGGGCCGCAGGTTCCGGGTCAGCCGAGGCGACGGCCGGGGCCGCGGGTTCCGGGTCAGCCGAGGCGACGGCCGGGGCCGCAGGTTCCGGGTCAGCCGGGGCGCCAGCGCCCGCCCCCTGATCGCGCGCTGCGGCTGTCACGCTCTGACCTTCGGTCATCGCCCTTCCGTCATCCCGCCTCAACGCGTTCGGCCTCAATCGCCGGCCGGCCACATCGCGGTGACCGTGCGCAACTTGAGCATCACTAGCCTGTGCGCGCCGCTGGCATTCCACGGCCACCTTGGGTAACGGCGGCCCCCGCCCGGAGCGCTTCCTCTGACGTGGTAATTATGTACCGCCCGGGCACGGTACCGGCCCCGATGCCCGAAACAGGCGCCTGCGATTGTGGCTCGGCGGAAGCCAGCGGGCACAGTGCGCAGTCAGCGAGTACCGGGGCGGCCAGAGTCAGCACGAACCGGAGCGGCCGGACCAGGATTGGCCACGACCGCTGGCGTGTGCCCGAAGCCCGTGTCCGGAAGCGCGGCTACACTGTCCAGGCACCGTCACGGTCGCGGCCCCCGGCGACAGCGTTTCCCCGGAGCCAACGGCATGAATCGCCGCAACCGTGCGCGGGCACGGGTGGCCGGATACCGGCCCGCCAGCGCCGGATCCCGGCCCGCCAGCGCCGGATGCCCGGCACCGGCGGCGCCACCAGCGGCGGCGCAGCAGCCCCTGGCCACCTGGTAGCTTTCGGCTCGACTGGATCACCTGGCCCGGCGAAACCCGGTACCCCAGGCAGAACACAACTTCGACGTCTCGCGAATGGAGAATCCGTTGGGGGATGAGCAACGTTCCCGGGTACTGGTGACCGGTGGGTCCGGCTTCATTGGGAGGCGGCTCGTTGCCGCACTGCTTGACAACGGCGCCGAGGTCACCGTGGCTGACAAGCATGAGCCGTCCGTGCCAGGCGTCAGCGCCGTGGTCGGCGACCTGCGCGAGCCGTCCGTCGCCGATCAGGCCGTCGCCCCAGGAACCGACGTCATCGTCCACCTCGCGGCGATGACCTCGGTGCTCCGTTCGATCGAGGACCCGGTCGGGACGTATGAGACGAACGTGGCCGCCACCGCGGGCCTGCTGGAGCTGGCCCGCACGCGGGGTGTGGGCACGTTCCTGCTTGCCTCCACCAACGCGGTCGTCGGTGACGTCGGCGATGCCGTCATCACCGAACAGCAGCCGACCCGCCCGCTCACGCCCTACGGCGCGACCAAAGCCGCCGGGGAGATGCTGCTCAGCTGCTACTCGGCCTCGTACGGGATAGCCGGCTGTGCGCTGCGGTTCTCCAACGTCTACGGGCCCGGCATGGAGGCCAAGGACAGCTTCGTGCCGCGGCTCATGCGCGCCGCCCGCGACGGCCACGGCGTCCAGGTGTACGGGGACGGCACGCAGGTCCGCGATCTGATCCACGTCGATGACATCGTGGCGGGCATCTTGCTGGCCTGGCGGGCGGGCTGCCGCGGACCGCTCATCCTGGGAGCCGGCGAGTCGATCACGGTGAACGACATCATCGCGGCGGCGCGCGCCGTCACCGGGGCGCCCATTCCGGTCGAGCATGTCCCCGCCAAACCCGGGGAGATGCCCGCGGTGATCGTGGACATCTCTGCCGCCCGCGCGCTGGGCTACCAGCCCGCGCACGACCTGAAGTCCGGGCTGGCAACGGTGTGGCCGGAGTTCGCTCCCCGCGCCGGCGAAGGAGAGGGAGCACAGTGACACGTCCTCAGGTGAACAACGCCGCGATCGACGACGCCGCGGCCGACGCGTTCTTCACCGATTTCGGCGACGCCGCTCGCGCACTCCCGCCCGTCGCGATCGTGATCGCCGCCTTCAACGAGGCCGGCGTGATCGGCCGGGTGATCGAGGCGCTCCCGGCAACGATCTGCGGGCTCAAGACGGCGGTGGTCGTGGTGTCCGACGGATCGAAGGACAAGACGGCGGAGGAGGCCAGGACTCAGGGCGCGCTGGTCTGCGACGTGCCGGTCAATCGCGGCCAGGGCGCCGCGCTGCGCCTGGGATACCGGCTTGCCCGCGAGGGTGGCGCCGGCTACATCGTGACCACCGACGCCGATGGCCAGTACAACCCGGCGGAGATGGAGCGCGTGCTCGCACCCGTAGTGGCCGGCGAGGCCGATTTTGTCACCGGATCGCGCAAGCTCGGCAGCCAGGAGACGAACGACCTGGTGCGCCGCCTGGGCACCTGGGTCTTCGCCGTGACCATCAGCGTGCTAACCCGCCAGCGCATCACCGACTCCTCGTTCGGCCTGCGCGCGATGCGGGCGGAGGTGACGGGCGCGGTGCGGCTGGAGCAGCCGCAGTACCAGTCGTCAGAGCTGCTGATCGCCGTGCTCACGCACGGGTTCCGGGTGGTGGAGGTGCCCGCGACCATCCACAAGCGCAAGGTCGGCGAGAGCAAGAAGGGGCATAACGCCATCTACGGGCTCAAGTTTGCCAGTGTCGTGGTCGGCACCTGGTGGCGCGAGCGTCAGCGCCGGGTGCCGGGCTCTGGCAGCGCTGGCCGGTCCGCATCCGGGCGGCGGCCAGGGGACCGCTCGGCGGCGTTCCCGGCCCAGGGCGAGCCGCCCGACCTCGCCCCCGACCCGCTGGCCGCCAACGGCTCCGATGGCTCCAGGTCCTCGGCTTCCGGGACCCCGGCGGCTTCGGCCGCGGACAGCACGGACTCCGACACCTTGGCCCCGCGGTCCGCGAAGAGGAAGTAGTGGAAGATCGCGAAGCGGGTAAGGAACGTCAGGCAGTTGGCCAGCAGGTAGGCACCGTCCACGATCACCACCCGCTGCCAGTGGCTCTTGTCCATCGACAGTGCCCAGACGCTGGCGTAGTGACTCGTCGCCCCGAGCACGAACCAGGCGCCCAGCGAGACCAGCCAGAACGGCAGCGTCTCTTTGAGCAGATGCGGACGGCCCTTGCGCTCCCATGCCCAGCGGCTCAGCACGTAGCTCACGGCCGCGCCGGTGATCGCGCCCAGGACCCCGGACAGGCCGGCGCTCACGTGGAAGACGCCGAGGAGCAGGTTGAGCATGATGATGCTAGAGGCCAGCGACGCGATCGCCACCAGCACGAACCTCCTGAATCTCTTGCCAACCGTGGTACGGAGCCTGCTCTGGACAGCCGCGACGATGCTGGACAAGACAGAAGTCATCTGATTCCTAGTTCCGCGGGAGGCCCGTGGGCCATCCGGTCACGTCAACTGTACGGGGAGCATCCGGAGGCAGAAGACGGGCGGCTTCCGGCATTGCCTGGGCAACGTTATCGTGCGCACGAGACCCGTGCAGGCAATGTAGCGCGCTTTAGCCACATAACCTAACCGACACCACCACCCAAGCCGCCCGGGCTGGTCCAGCAAAATCGGGCCGGTGCAGGAAGAACTGCCCGCCGACCGCTCCCCGAAACTATTCCGGCCGGCCGGAACGGCACCGGGGCGGCGGCGAGAGCACTGCTCTGCTCGCAGCTCCCGGGTGCGTCCGGCTGAATACCAGCTGCCCGGCGTCACGTGCCGGGGGACCAGCCGGGCATCGGGAATCCGGCGAGCAGGTCGCGCACCTCACCCGCGACCCGCTCGATGACCGGCTCGTCCTCCTTCAGGGCCGCCGTGACCACCTCGTCCATCCAGGCGGCTATCTGCGGCATGTGCTCCTCGCGCAGGCCGCGGGTAGTGATCGCCGGGGTGCCGATCCGGAGCCCGGACGGATCGAACGGCTTGCGCGGGTCGAACGGCACGGTGTTGTAGTTCGTCTCGATCCCGGCCCGGTCGAGCGCCTTGGCGGCGGGCTTGCCCGGGATCCCCTTCGGCGTCAGGTCCATCAGGATGAGATGGTTGTCGGTCCCGCCCGAGACCAGCGCGAACCCGCGCTCGGCCAGCGCCGCGGCCAAGGCCTTCGCATTGGCCACGATCTGCTCTGCGTAGGCGCGGAACTCCGGCTGCGCAGCTTCGTTGAGCGCGATGGCGATCGCTGCCGTGGTGTGGTTGTGCGGGCCGCCCTGCAGGCCGGGGAAGACCGCCTTGTCCAGCGCGGACGCGTGTTCGGCGGTGGACATGATCATCGCACCCCGGGGACCGCGCAACGTCTTGTGCGTGGTCGTGGTGATCACAGGGGCGTAGCCCACCGGCGAGGGATGGGCGCCACCGGCGATGAGCCCGGCGATATGGGCGATGTCCGCCACGAGCAGCGCGCCGGTCTCCGCCGCGATCTCGGCGAACGCCGGGAAGTCGATCGTGCGGGGGATCGCGGTGCCGCCGCAGTAGATGACCTTCGGCCGCTCCTTGCGCGCCAGGTCGCGCACCTGGTCAAGGTCCATCCGCCCGGTATCGGCCCGCACCCCGTATTGCACGGACCGGAACCACTTGCCCGTCACCGACACCGGCCAGCCATGGGTCAGATGGCCGCCCATCGGCAGCGCCATCCCCATCACGGTGTCGCCCGGCTGCAGGAACGCCAGGTAGACGGCGAGGTTGGCGGGTGAGCCCGAATACGGCTGGACGTTGGCGTGGTCAACGCCGAACAGCGCCTGCGCCCGTTCCGCAGCCAGCCGCTCGATCGGGTCGATGAACTGCTGGCCTTCGTAATAGCGGCGGCCGGGATACCCCTCGGAGTACTTGTTGGTCAGCACCGTGCCGGACGCCTCGAGCACCGCCTCGGAGACGTAGTTCTCCGACGGGATCAGCCGGATCTTCTCGAACTGCCGGCGCGCCTCGGAGTTGATGAGCTCAGCGATCTGCGGGTCGGTGAGCGAGACGTGCGGAATGGGCGGCTGGTGCATGGCGACCTCCTCGGGAAGAGGCTACACACCCGCCCCCAGGCCCCTGCCGCGGCGCTTTCATGATGGCGGCGGTTTTGGTGCCCCCGGCGCCCGGGCCAGGCGGTGGAACACGGCTCGTTCAGCCACGGCCCACGCCGTCGTGGTCAGCAGGTACAGGCCGGCGGCGAGCGGCACGACGGCAGCGACCGCCACCGTCGCGAACGGCAGTGCCCGGAGCAGGGCCCCGGTCACGCCGGTCTGCTGGGCGGGCGCGAGTCGGGCCGGCCCGGCCCAGCGCCGCGCCGCGCGGGCAGAGAGCCAGGCGAGCAGGATGAGGAGGCCGAACACCGCAGCGAACACCAGGCCCTGGCCGCTCCACGGGCCCGCACCGGTGAGCCAGTGGCTGCCGAGCGGCGCGCCGAGCAGGTGCTGCCGGAGCAGGACGTTGGGGCTGCCGCCGATGGTGCCGGACAGGAACAGCCGGTACACGACCGCGAAGAAAGGCACCTGCAGCAAGGCCGGCAGGCAGCCGGAGAACATCCCGGCTCCCTCCCCCGCGTACAGGGCAGAGAGTTCACGCTGCAGGCGTTCTGGCTGCTTGGAATGACGCCGGTACAGTTCCTGGACCCGGGGCGCCAGCCGGGCGCGGGCCCGCTCCCCGCGGAATGCGTAGTAGCCGAGCGGCAGCA
>WNGD01005602.1_pt1 | contig 12153 bp, 7 predicted proteins | sample 5400671 | NCBI WGS metagenome assembly WNGD01 (sample SAMN13153369, study PRJNA577476) | soil metagenome | isolation source: 40 cm soil or saprolite under grassland replicate 2 | place: USA:California | collected 2016-06-15
TTCGGGCGAGCAGTGGCCCGTCACGCCGGCGTACGAAGGCGTTGCCGCTCCGTCCTTTTCTCCCTGCGGCAGATACATCGCTTTCCTGGGCGAGCAGGACGGGAAGTGCAACGTGCTGCTCACAGAGCTGCGCGGCAAGTCCCTGCCTGTGAAGCTGTCGGACGATCCGTGGTATGCCTTCAATCCTGTTTTGTCCCCCGATGGCGTTCGGATCGCCTGGCAGGAATGGGACGAAATGGATATGCCCTGGGACCAGGCCAGGCTGCATATTGCCGAGTTCGCGCTGCCTTGCGGCGCGTGCGCCGGGCTGCACAGCCTGTTGCCTCTCAAGACCACGTCTCTGGGACGGCCGGGCGCCAGTTACGCGTCTCCACAGTTCAGCCATGACGGCAGGTCCCTCGCCTTCACCAGTGACGAGACGGGCTGGAGGTCCCTTTGGGTTTCCGAAGCAAACGGCGCGAACGCGGTCCGTCTGGAAACGGGCGAAGGTGAGATCGGACGGCCCGACTGGGTTCCCGGTGCGGCGGCCATGCGGTGGAGCGACGACGGAAAGGCGCTCTTTGCCGTACGCCGCCACCGGAGTCGCGACACTCTCCTGCGCATTTCGTGGCCGGGAACGGAAGTATCCGTGATCGAGAGCGGATGGACCGGGATCGAGGGGCTCTATGCGCGAGGGGACATGCTGGTTTTTGTCGGCGCCAGTCCAGCCACTCCGGATGCTCTCGTAACGATCGACTTGAAAGACGGTGGTGAGACGATCCGGGCCACCAGCAGTGTCGGTTTGATCCATGCCGCCTCCCTCTCCGAGCCAAGGGTGATTTCCTGGAACACCCTCGACAATGCCACGGCGTGGGGCATTTTTTATCCGGCAGAAGTCCCCGGGAACGAAGACAAACGGCCACGCCCGCTGATAGTGTTCGTTCACGGCGGGCCCACTTCGGAGCGAGCGCTTGCATGGGACCCGCAGGCGCAATATTTTGCGACGCGCGGCTGGCATTACCTGATTGTCAACCATCGCGGCAGCAGTGGTTACGGCCGGGCGTATCAGGACGCGCTTAAGGGGCAATGGGGCGTGCTCGATGTTCAGGATGCCTGCGCAGGGGCCATAAGCCTGATCAAATCAGGTGTGGCCGACCCGAAGCGCCTCGTCATCACCGGCGGCAGCGCAGGAGGATACACAACCCTGATGGCGCTCACCCAGCAGCCGGATGTCTGGGCGGCGGGCATATCGCTATTCGGCATTGGCAATCTTTACGAATTGAAACAAGGCTCGCACCGGTTTGAAGTCAACTACGAACAGGGGCTGATCGGGAAGCTGCCCGACGCCGGCCCGCTATGGAAGGAGCGCTCCCCTCTGACCCACGTCAGGAAAGTTCGCGCTCCCGTCCTGCTCTTCCACGGAACCGAAGACAAAGCGGTCCCGCACCAGCAGTCGCTGGAATTCGCCGAGGCTGTCCGGGCTAACGGGGAAGTAGCAGAACTTGTGTCCTACGAGGGGGAAGGGCATGGGTTTGTCAAGGAAGCTACGCGGCGCGACGTCCTCGAGAAGATGGAAAAGTTTCTGGAGAAATACGTGATCTGCCTCCAGAAATGAAGTCCAAGCGAAAGCGGAATCCAGAATCCAGAAGGAGGTACCATTCCATTCTGGATTCTGGATTCTGGATTCTGAATTCCTCAATCTCCCAATCAGGCGGCCTTGAAGGATCCGTGAAGCCGGTAAGTACCCCAAGCTACCAGTAAGGACGCGGAGTTTCCCGTCTTCTCCAGCGTGATTTTCAGCACTTCAACCGGCTTATCTTCCTTCATGAAGTGCAGGGGCGCTTGAACAACCACGGTGGCGGGGTCCAGGCGGCCTGCGGTTGCGCTCGATACGAGGAGCGTCCAGTTCTTGTTTTCGTCGGCGCGCGCAAAGAGCGTGTATTTTCCGGGAGGCAGCTTTTTGTTGTTGCCGAAATCGAGGGCGACCGTTGTCTCCAGCGTTGTGGGGTTGTCCATCCCCATCCGCCAGGGCTGGCCTGGCTGGATCATTTCGTCGAGGTTTCGCCCTTTGAGTTTAGGGGTCCCGTAATCGATCGTTACCTTTCCCGAACCCAGATCCACACTCGCCTTGTCTCGAACCATCTCGTGCCCGAAAAGCACGCTTACGACCAGAATGCCAGGCAGTGCGCAGAAAATTCGCTTCATAAGTCCTCCTCACGGAATGTTGTTCCGGTAGCGTAGTCTACGCTTCCGGTCCGGTCAAGAGACAGTCGACAGTGGGCAGTCGGCAGTTAGAAGAGGAACAACAAATCCACCACGAAGACACGAAGGCGCAAAAAAAATGGGTAGGTTCTTTGCGCCTTCGTGTCTTCGTGGTGGATTGCCCAGCCCCCAAGATGCCCCCGCAACGACTTTGTCATTGCCGTGATAATATAATCTCTTTTTCGCCGCAGGTACTCGGAGCACGCAGAGAGTTTCGTCCGCTTTTCTCTGCGGCGTCGGGGCGTCTCCGGCGAGCGCGCGTTTGGTTACCCGAGATCTGATTGTTGATAAGAAAGGTACGGGCATGATGAAATCTCTTCTTTCGCTTATCTTTATAACCCTGGTCGCAACGGCGTCCCCGGGCCGGGCCCAGGGAAAAGTTGACCTTGAAACCGAAAGGCGCGTCGTGGAGTACTTGAAGACGCACATAAGAACCGGGGAGAGGTTGCTCGTATCGGACCTCTACAACAACGTTTTCAAAACTCCGGAGGAAAGAAAGGTTCTGGATCGCCTTTTCAACACTTTCTTCAAAATCCCGCTTTTCGTGGCACAGTACAAGGCCGGCACGGATCAGGTTCCCAGTCTGGATGACATCGCGCGGCAGTTCAATCTTCCTATAGAGGGCGAAGCCGCGGTCCTGCTGTCCATTATCGACAGCGATCCCAGGATTCCCAAATTCATCCGGCGCGATCCGAAAACGGGAGAGATCGTTTCGGTCGACGTGGAAGCTGTGAAGAAGGACCGCCGCTTCGGTCGGATTCTGGAACGGACCTTGATGGGATGGGCCGGGAAAGATGCTCCTCCCTTCAGCCTGAAGCTCTTCGATGGTCAGACCCTGAATTCCTCGGCCCTGAAAGGCAAGAATTATCTTCTCTATTTCTGGTTCTCGGGATGCCCGCCCTGTGCCAGGATTGCGCCGCATTTAGTGGAGCTTCAGAAAAGATTTTCTTCGAGTAATTTCACCGTGGTCGGTGTGAATGCGGACCGGTTCCTGGAACTGGAAACCACAGACGAGGAAAGGGCGAACTATGTCAAGAAAGCGGGTTTTACTTTCCCCGTGGGACACCTCAACAAAGAGATGCAGGAAGACTATGGCAACGTGAATGTCTATCCCACTTTGTTCCTGGTGAGCTCCAAGGGGGTGATCCAGAAGTATTACGTCAACTACCAGACGCTGGACACACTGGCCGCCGACGTGGCCCCCCTGGTCAAAACCGAGCAGGCGAAACACCACAGCTTCACGAGCACGCACCAGAACCGAACCCAATAAACCTTTGCGCACTTAGCGCCTTCGCGGTGAAACTGAACTGGAATTTCACCGCGAAGACGCGAAGGGCGCAAAGGGCTTGCCGAAGTTTCCGCGTGTCTCTCTGAGAATGGAAAAGGCTGCCCTCTCCTTGATTCCCGAGCTCCCGGTGCGGCGGACGGCGCCGCCCAGGAGCGCTCTGGGGCGGTGGCTTTTCCACGGCGGCAGGCTGGAAGAAAGCCACGCGCATCATCACACGCATCCCTGGTATGTCGTCTTGTGGCTGACCGGCGTCGACTATTTCTCCACGCTCGGGTACCAGCCGGGTATCGCCTTGATTGCCGCCGGGGCGCTCTCACCCGTGTCCACGGCAATCCTGGTCGCGGTCACACTCCTCGGAGCGTTGCCGGTTTACGCCCAGGTAGCCTATCGGTCCTACGCTGGACAGGGATCGATCGCGATGCTGGAAAACCTGCTCTCGGGCTGGAGCGCGAAGATCTTCGTTCTGATATTGCTCGGCTTCGCCGCGACGGATTTCGTGATCACGATGACGTTGTCGGCTGCCGATGCGGCGCAACACGCGATTGAAAACCCATACCTCCATCCGTACCTGGGCGAGGCGCGCCTGAGCATCACGATCTTCCTTCTGGCGCTGCTCGCCGCCGTTTTTCTGAAAGGGTTTGCCGAAGCGATCGGGCTGGCCGCTGCGGTCGCGATTCCCTACATCCTGCTGAATCTCGTGGTTCTGGCCCGAGGGCTCCACGAGGTGATCCAGCGTCCGGAGCTCTGGAGCCGCTGGCAATCGAGCCTGACTCTGCACGGCGACTGGACCGCGCTGCTTCTCGTGTCGGCGATCATTTTTCCGAAGCTCGCGCTCGGCATGAGTGGATTCGAGACGGGCGTGTCCGTGATGCCGCTCGTCGAAGGCGGCGATTCCGACAGATTCCGCGAGAGGCCGCTCGGCCGCATCCGGGCCGCACGGAAACTCCTGGCCGCAGCCGCGGGAATTATGAGCGTCATGCTCATACTGTCGAGCCTGGTCACCGCGCTCCTGATTCCCGAAGAGGCCTATAAGATCGGCGGCCCCGCCAGCGGCAGGGCGATCGCCTATCTGGCCCACCATATGCTCGGCAATGTCTTCGGCACCATCTACGACATCTCGACGATATTGATCCTGTGGTTTGCCGGCGCGTCGGCCATGGCAGGGCTTCTCAACCTGGTTCCGAGATACCTGCCGCGCTTCGGCATGGCTCCCATCTGGGTCTCTTACAGCCGGCCGCTGGTATTGCTGCTATTCGCGATTGATGTGATCGTCACCGTTGTCTTCGACGCCAACGTGGAGGCGCAGGGGGGAGCGTATGCGACCGGCGTTCTCGTCCTGATGCTCTCTGCGGCCGTCGCTGTCGCCTTGGCGCTGTGGCGGGAGGCGCGCGCAGAAGGGGCGAAACTTTCCGATCGGGCCAGGACCGCCGGCCTGAGCCTTTACTTCTGGTTGATCACCGGCGTTTTTGCGTTCACGCTGGTCGACAACGTCATCGAGCGTCCGGACGGCGTCATTATCGCCAGCGTCTTCATACTCCTGGTGATCGGCTTCAGCGCCGTCAGCCGCGCTTTCCGCTCCCTCGAGCTTCGGGTCAGCGAAGTGACCTTTGCCGACCAGCCGTCCATAGAGCTGTGGAAGTCCCTGGTTGGGAAAAAGGCGCATCTGGTGCCTCTGCGCACTAACAATGCGGAGGAACGGGCAGCCAAGCTTGCGGAAATTCGAAAGCATTATTGTGTCGAGGGCCCCATCGCATTCATCCATGTGAAACTGCTCGACAACAGGAGCGAGTTCCTCTCCCCTATCCAGGTTCACGTGAGCAAAGAAGACGGCAATTTTGTCATTGAGGTTTCCGGAGCCATTGCCATTGCCAATACGATCGCTTATGTCAGCGAGCTCATCGACCCCATCAGCATTTTTCTTGGATTGACCCGTCAAAATTTCATGACCCAGTCTTTGAAATATATATTGTGGGGGGAAGGCGAAACGGGACTCCTGGTCTACACCATACTTCTGCGTTACTGGGAATGGACTCCGGAAGAGGACATCCGCCCCCTCATCTTCCTCATGAGCGAGTAGGCTTAATGACGAGTGACGAGTGACGAATGACGAGTTGAGAAGCGACGGGATCTGCGTTTACCGAACTGGCGATTGAAGGGAGAGTGGGGGACCCGGCGCGTCTCTCTAAATACTCGATCCTCACCTGGCATTCTTTTCATTCGTCACCCTTGTCACTCGTCATTCGTCACTCTTTTCATTCGTCATTCATCATTGTTGTTGTAAGATCGCTCCTCTTTCTGGAGATCGCCGATGAGGATGGACACGTTTGAGATGGAGCGGCTGCAGTCCACGTGGGAAAATCGGGTGCGCTACAACCTTTCGGAAAGCAGCGTCCATCCGATGTCCGCCCGCGAGCTCGCTCGCGATCCCGCATTCCTGGAGCAGCTGCTGGATACTCCACTGATCTACAACCAGAGTAACGGAACAGACGAATTGCGGTCGGCAATTTCGGCCCTGTATCCCGGCGCGACTCTGGACCATGTGGAAGTTACAAACGGAGGGAGCGAGGCCAATTTCATTTCCGTTTACAGCATGCTGGAGCCCGGCGACGAGGTCGTCATGATTCTCCCCAGTTACCAGCAGATATGGGGACTGACCCACAGTCTCGGGATGATCGTCAAGAGTGTGGACCTGAAAGAGGAGCGCGGCTGGGCCCCGGACCTCGACGAGCTCGACGCCGCGGTTTCCTCTCGCACCCGCATGATCGTTGTCTGCAATCCCAACAACCCGACCGGCGTCATTCTCAGCGCCGCCGAAATGGATGCTATCGTGCGCGTCGCCTCTCGCAGCGGCGCCTGGATCCTCGCGGACGAGATCTACCAGGGATCCGAACGAAGCGGAAAGACGACGCCCTCCTTCTGGGGAAAGTACGATCGCGTGATCGTCACCAACGGGCTGTCCAAGGCCTACGGGCTGCCAGGCCTGAGGATCGGCTGGATTGTGGCTCCCAAGGGCCAGATCGCGAAGATGTGGTCCTACCACGACTACACGACAATCGCTCCGGGAACTCTGAGCGACGCGCTGGCTCGCGCCGCTCTCTCGCCGGAAGGACGCAGTCGCTGTCTGGAGCGCACGCGCGGCATCTGCCGAAACAACTTCCCGCTCTTCCAGGCATGGATGGAGTCTCACCGGTCGAGCTTCCGCATGGTGGAGCCGCGCGCCGGGGCCATCGCTTACGTGCGCTATAAACTGCCGGTCAACTCCACGGAGCTCATGGAGCGGCTTTTGAAAGAAAAGAGCGTGCTTGTGGTTCCGGGCGACCATTTCGGCATGGACCATTTCTTGCGGATCGGGTACGGCCCCCGGCCCGATTATCTGCGGCAGGCGCTCGAACACGTTAACGCCGTGCTTGAAGAGATCCAATCCGCGCAGCCTGCCATGTGAAGAGGAATGAAACCGCCGATGAACGCCGATTCACGCGGATGGATCCGACGAAAATCGGCGTGCATCGGCGTGCATCGGCGGTTCCGGCCCGCAGGACGATACGAAGGCTCGGGGGCATGATTCAGCCCGCTCGCCAAATAAACCTGGCTCTCCTCGGCTTCGGACATGTGGGCCGGGCTTTTGCCCACATCCTGCTCAAGCGGCGCAAGTGGCTGCTGAAGGAATTCGGACTGGAATGGAAGATCACAGGGATTGCCACGCGGAATCATGGCATGGCGATGGAGAGCGCCGGCCTGCCGGTCCAGAAGATCCTCCGGGCCTGGAAATCCGGACGGATCCTTGACCGTTATCACAGCGGACCCGCATGCTCCTCGACCACGGATTTCATCCGGCTGTGCGGCGCAGACGTTCTCTTTGAAACCACACTGCTCGAACTCAGCGGCGAACCGGCGACAACTTACATTCGCGAGGCCCTCGGAGCCGGCATACATGTAGTCACCACGAACAAGGGCCCGGTGGCCACTCACTTTCGCGCGCTCACGCGCCTCGCGCGTCTCCGCGGCGTGCGATTTCTTTATGAGGGGACCGTCATGGACGGGGCTCCTGTCTTCAATCTCATGAGGCAAAGCCTCCCCGGAACCCGCATTCATTCCTTGCGCGGAATTCTCAACAGCACGACCAATTACATTCTGACGCAGATGGAGCAGGGGGCGAGCTTTGGAGCGGCCCTGCAGTACGCCCAGGACCAGGGAGTCACGGAAGCCGATCCTTTGCTGGACCTCGAAGGGTGGGACGCGGCCGCAAAGCTCTCCATTCTGATCCAGGCCCTGATGGGAGGAAGTACCCGCCCGGAAGAGATTCGCAGAAAGGGTATTTCCGAAGACAGCGGGAAACTGGTTCGCGGCGCCGTCCGGCGCGACAGGCGCCTGAGGCTCGTGGCCCGCGCCTACCGCCAGGGAGAGAAGGTAATCGGCAAGGTCGAACCCGAAGAGCTCGAGATGTTCGACCCGCTGGCTGCCATTCGGGGCCTGAGCAACATTCTGGTGCTCAACACCGACACCATGCGGGAGCTGGCGATCGTCGAGAACAACCCCGGCGTCGAACAGACGGCGTTTGCTCTTTTCAGCGACTTCGTAACTCTGTTGCGCCGCCCCCAGGCTTAGGTCCTCTTGGTGCGAGCAAAGTTCACAAAATGGTCAAATTTACATTCATGGCCCGGTTGCTGCATGCCCGGTGTCAGACGGGAACCTCGACATAAGTCGAGTAGGTGTGCGGCTCTGGAACTGCGTAGCCTTCCTGCCGAAGCCCTTCCAGATGGAACTCGATCGCCTCGCGCATGTTCCGCTCCACTTCGTCCTTTGTTTGACCAGTCGAGACACAGCCGTCCAAATCTGGAGAGTAAGCTGAATAGCCCGTGCTTGTTTCCTCGATAATGATGAGGTAGCGTCTCACAATTTCAACTCCGCTTGTTTAAGAATGCTTCTCAATGTCCCAGGGGCCAGTTCGTGGCCTTCGTTTCCAGGCACGGTGACCAACCCAGCCTTTGTCGGATGTTTGTATTGGCGGTGACTGCCCTTTGTTCTCACCAAATACCAGCCATCCTGCTCGAGCAGCTTGATGACCTCCCGTACTTTCACTCGTCAAGCATAGGTTCCCGGCGGGACCGCCGTCAATGTCGATTGCCTGCCGATCGCGCTGAGCGGCGGCAGGCGAGGAGCACGATGTAACGAGTGAACCAATGCCGTCGCCTCTGACACGAACTCCCGGCCTTCAGGGTTTGCTCTCATTGGCGTAAAAGGGCCTCGGGTAAGATCGGAGGGAAGCGATCCCTGCTGCGGCGCGGTGTCAGCATCCAATTTCCTACGGACTGGCTCCCGCGAAGCTCAGGGGCGATCCGTCGTTTCCCAGAAAGTTCACAGTGATCGTTGCAGAGCCGGTGGCGCTGATGAAGATGAACTGCGTGGTGTAGCCGCCGCCGTCCGCTATCTGGGGAAACACGATCGGCGCCGGCGCGGGCCGGTTCGCATCGGCTATCGGAAACGTCGTCAATAGAAAATCGCCCCGGCTGTTCGAGAGTGACCGCAGGGTGAGAGCGACAAAGGGCGAGGGCGAAGAGATTCGAACGACGCCCGTGAAGCCGTCCGGCAAGCCTCCGATCATTTCCCCGACAAACTTTGCCGCATGCCCGCCGGACGCAATATTCAAGACAGCCTGTCCATTTCCGGCCGTTGTGACCCCGTTATTCTGAAAGGCCTGCAGGACAATGCTACTGGCCGAAGCGCCGGGATTGGCGACTGCCAGACCGGTGTCGTGGCCGCCGGACTTGTCGACATAGATGCGCGCATTCGTGGTGGGGATTGCGGAGGGGATGCCGGACTCGGTGACAAGAATGCCGGCGGGGCTGTAGGAAAAGACGCCGGCGCCAACCGGCGCGGAATTACCGGAGTTCGGAGTCAACTTGACCCAGCCGACTCGGGCCGCAGCCGGGGACCCGTCGGTCTGGAAGACAAAAGCGCCTCCCACCGGAACAGAGTAGGGAAACGCCGATCCGCTGGTTCCGCCGGACTCGCGCAGCGCGAGAGGTGTGCCGTGGTCATCGAATATGGCGAGTGTTCCCGCTTCCGTCCCATTGGAAGTGTTCAACAGGATCAGAGTTGTCGCGGCGCCCCCTCCGTCAGCCAGCTGAGGGAAATAGACCGGGGAGTTTGTCAAGGAGGCGGACAGGTCAGCGATCGGCGTGCTCGTCAGCAGGGTTTCTCCCCGTTGGTTGGTTGTCAGGCGCAGGGCAACGACGGAGACGGGCTGGCTGCTGGTGATTTCGAGGGAACCGAAGCGGGTTGCCGACGGAAAACTTGCCGGCAGGTTAAAATCCGGCGCGACATCGCGCAGCTCGTGGATGAATTTGGCGAAGTGCGCGCCCACAGCCAGGTTCCCGTGGCCGGTGGCGACTGTCTGACCGCTCCGATCACGCAGCGTGTAGGTGATGGTTGCGGAAGAATTGCCGCGCTGGGCGATCGCGAAACCCGTGTAGATGTCGAGCGTGCCCGCACCCGCGGGCACTCCGGTTCGATAATCGATGAAAATGCGCGCGCTTTGAGCCGGTGGAGATGCCGGGACACCGGCTTCGCTCACGACCACGCCGTTCTGAGAAAGGCTGAACACTGCCGTCCCATACGGAGTGACGCCGCTATCCACCGTCGCCGTGGCGTACCCGGAACTTACATTTGCCGCCGTGCCACCCGTTGAAGTTGTGCCGGTTCCACCCGTATTCAAGGTCAGCCGGATCGGCTCATTGACCGTCATTGCGACGGTGGCCGAGGATCTCAGCCCCGCGTTATCCGTCACAACAAGCGTAGCGGTGTAGTTGCCCTTTGTGTTGTAAGTGTGCGCGGGACTGGGTTCAGTAGAATTGGATCCGTCGCCAAAGGTCCAATAGTAACTCCGAATCGAGCTCTCGGGGTCCAAAGACCCCGCGCTCGAGAAGTTGACCGCCAGCGGCAGTATTCCGCTAGTCGGGGATGCCGAAGCTGTGGCCACTGGATTCTTTTCGTAAGTACCTATGACAGTCTCCGTGATCCGATACTGCCCGAGGCTGGCGTAATCGGAATAGCCGGTCGTGAGGGGATCGCCGCTCCCGCCGCCGCCGATTTCCAGGTAGTACGTGCCTGGCGCTACTGTGGCAATGAGAGTTGCGGGCAGCCCGGCGCCCTCATTTGAGGCCACGAGATTTCCAGTGCCGTCGTAGATGCGAACATAAATATCGAGATTCGGCCCTCGCGGGGCGGGATCCACCCTGAAAGCGATCAAGCCGCTGGCGGTCTGAAAGGAGAACGTGTCCACATCGGTGCGTGTTTCGATAACTCCGGACTGAGAGACAAACGGGTTCGCCAGCGGCGTGGCCGTGCCGATGGTGTTACCATGGTCGTCCGCGCGATAGCTGATTCCGTAAGTCTGCATGACGGCGAGGTCGTCTTCGGTTTGGTTTGCATTCGCGTATTCACCCTTGCTCCACTGCGTGACTTCCTTGTAATAACTCACTCCCATGATGGGCGCCCAGTTACCTTGACCGGAGTAATAAGCGCTTCCGCCGATCACACCATCGTGATGCAGACCAAGCGTGTGGCCGACTTCGTGGGATACCGCTTCCGCCATGTATTTCTCGTTGTTTGGGCCGAGCTGCTTTGTGAAGATCCAGGCTGGGCTATAGTTAGAGTTGTTCGTGTTCGTCGCTAGGTTGTTGAAGACCCCTACAAAGGCGACACCTCCCGCGGCGGCCTTATACCAGTTCGTTGGACTAATGACCACGCGCATGCCGTAATAGACATCGCTGGAGCTGGTAATTTGAAGCCCCTCGACGCCCGGGTCCTGCGTCGTGACGTCGATGTCGAAGGGCGCGTAATCCTCTGCAACCCGCTGCCATATGTACTGGATTGCGTCCATCTCCGCGTTGTTGAAACTTGACGGGATCCCATCGAGATCAAAGGGCGCCGATACGATGTCCTGCCCGCCGTTATAGTTGCTGTTCCAAGCTGTTCCCGACGTTACCTGGCCGTCGAAATCGAGGTATATGACCTTGGTGGCCGAGGGACGGCTGTGAAGTAAGAAGGTCTGGTCGTAAGGTAATGGAGCTTCGGCGATCGCGCCCGTGTTTTCCGCACCAGAAGCGTTAACCGGCGGCGTTCCGAACTCACATCCGTAGAAAAGCCGGCCATGGGTGTCCGTCCAGAGGGTGTCGTCGCGCAGGAAGATGCTGGCCAGCTCGTCTGTCGATTTGCCATACGCTGCCGCGAGTTGCGGTAGGTGAGCAGCCAAAGCTCTCAGGGCCGCGCTTCCCCGTGCGGGAGCCGGCAGGTGGATGTTGGGGAAATCTCGTGCTTGGGCGGGGACTCCCATCGTAAATAAGAGCACCGCGAGAATCGTTGCAGATAAACCAGTAAAGGATCTAGCGCGGACACGTCTAGCCATGTATGACTCCTGAAAACGTTCAATTGACGAAAGGAAAACAGAGAGGGAGGTTTTGCTTCCGAATACTAGATCGGCTAGGCGTGATTCAATCCTCGGAGAAAAGGCGTGTAATTCGTGAAATTCGTGGTAAGTCTTTCTGTGGTACGTCGCGCGCCGGAGAAGAGGGGCGCCGGGCCTCTCGCCTGACAGGCGCGCAGATTGTGTAAACCATGTGTAG
>WNGD01007251.1_pt1 | contig 12153 bp, 10 predicted proteins | sample 5400671 | NCBI WGS metagenome assembly WNGD01 (sample SAMN13153369, study PRJNA577476) | soil metagenome | isolation source: 40 cm soil or saprolite under grassland replicate 2 | place: USA:California | collected 2016-06-15
CCCGCCAAATAAAGTTGTTTGGTTTCTTCGCGGCGCAATTTACCGCTCGAGGTTTTCGGGATGCTGCCCGGCGGGATCAACTCCACGCGATCGGGCGGAAGCCCCAATCCCCGCGACACTTGTTCCGTCACCGAAGATGCGATCGCCGCGCGACGAGCTGCATCACGTTCACGCGTTTCGGCAACGACGACCAGCTTCTCCGTGCCCGTGGCCTCGTCCACCAATCCGAACGCGACGATGCAACCCTTCCGGATCCCCTCGGCGCGCGCCGCGAGCTCTTCGACTTCGTGCGGATACAAATTGCGTCCGCCCTTGATGATGATGTCCTTCACGCGCCCAGTGACGTAGATTTCGCCGTCAGCGCGATACGCGCGGTCACCGGAGTCCACCCAGGCGTATTCACCTTCTTCTGTCGCAGGACCCAGGGGCAGCAGCGCTTGCGTCGCTTCGGGATTACGGTAATAGCCGCTGGTCGCCGACGGCCCGCGAAACCACAGAAAACCTTCCGTGCGGTCTGGAACTTCGTTCCCGTGGTCATCTACCATGCGGACTTCGTGCCGCGACAGCGGTTTTCCCGAAGAAACAAACGCGATTGCGGTTTCGTCTTCCGGCGCAGCGGGAATGGCGCGTCCTTGGGCCGTAAACGTCTCGCGCTCCACGCGATCGATGAGCGGGCCACGATTGAGCGGGGGCACGGTCACGCCCAGCGAAGCTTCGGCCAGGCCGTAGACGGGAAGCTGCGCTTCGCGTCGAAAGCCGTACCTTGCGAAGCGATTGGCAAAGCGCTCCAGCGTTTCCGGATTCACCGGCTCCGCGCCATTCAGAGCCGCGCGCCACGAACTGAGATCCACGCCCTTGATATCCTTGTCGGCGATTTTGCGGACGCAGAGCTCGTAGGCAAAATTGGGCGCGGCCGTGATGGTGCCGCGATGTTTGTGAAAGGCCTGGAGCCAGCGTTCCGGCCGCGTCAAAAAAGCAAGCGGGGACATCACCACCACGGGGATGCCAAAATGCAGCAGCGTGAGCCAGGCGCCGATCAAGCCCATGTCGTGGTACAGCGGAAGCCAGGTCACGCCCACGTCATCGGGCCCGAGCTGCACCGCTTCGCCAATCGCGCGCATGTTGGCGAGCAGGTTCGCATGGGTGAGCATGACGCCTTTGGGATCGCCCGTCGAACCGGAGGTGTACTGCAGCAGCGCAAGGTCGCCGCCCTTGCGCGCGCGGCTGCCGGTCAGGTGCAGCGGTAGCACACCGGGAGCAGGTGGAGGAGCTTTGTCGGCCGCTTCGATCAGTTTTTCCGCATCCGCGACGGCCGTGAGCGACCGCACGCGGGGTCGCAGCAATTTCGCCACTGCTTCGGCACGGCGGAACGTCAGCAGCAGACAGACCTCCGCATTGTTCAGAATCGCCGATTGCCGCGCGGCGTATTCCTCGATGCGATCCGCCCGGAAAGGCGGGTAGATGGGCACGGGGATCGCTCCCGCCAGGAGTATCCCGGTGTACGAGACAAAAAATGCGCGCGAAGTCGGCAGCATCAAGGCCACACGTCCGCCCGCGGGCACACCGCGCCGAGCCAGCTCTGCGGCGCAGCGCTGCCCAGCGGCGTACAACTCCCCAAATGTCATCGTGAGGGCGCGTTCTTCGCCATCGGTGTCTTCGGTGATCAACAGGTGCGTGCGCTCGGCATCCTGGGCCGCTCGATACCGTATGACGTCGATGAGGGTCTCCGCGGAAAAGACTCCTGCGTCTGCGGCCGCGCGGTGCAGCTTTTGCGTGGTCACCGAAGCCCGCAATGCCGGAGCGACTTCCGCGTCCTCTGCGCTGGTGCGGGGTGACGCGAGAATCATGCGCTCCAAATCCTCCGGCGTGTTCGCTTCGGAAGCCGCGCGGTCAGGCAAACGTACGTCAAACGCCGTTTCCAGCCGCGCCAGCAATTCCACGCGTTCCAGGCTGCCAAGTCCCAGGTCGCGGTCGAGCTGCGAGGCAGGGTTGAGCATGGGCAGCGCGCCCTGGCTGCCAAGCTCATTCAGCAGGCCACGAATCACGTCCAGCACGCGTTCGCGCACGGCCGAGCGGTCAAGTTGAGCGACAGAGGTAGCCACGGGACTCACGAAGCGGTTCGTCTTCTTCAGCGAGAGGCTATCACGCCAAACCCAGCATTGCCATCCACAAGGCGGCAAATCATTGTTTCAGGCGCTTTTCTTCGCCGCTTGCGGAACCGAGAAGCCCCGTGGCAACAGCGTTGTGGAAAGGTCCACGCCGGAAAGGTCGGCGCCGGTCAAATCCGTCTCGCGCAGAATGGCAACGCCCAGGTCCGCGCGGGAAAATTTTGCGCCGTTCACGTTGGCGAGGCGCAGATTCACGTTTCGCAGGTGCGCACCCTGAAAATTCACATTTGAAAGATCACAACGGAAAAACTCCACCCCGCTGGCCTGCGCTTCCGTCAAATCCGCGCCGGGAAGAATCGCTTCGGTCATGTCCGTATTGCGCAGATCGGCTTTTCGCAGGTTTGCCGCGGAGAGATCCGCGCCCGGCAGCTTGGCCCCGCGGAGGTCCGTCCTTTCCAGGTTTGCGTTGCGAAGGATTGCTCCGCTTAGGTTTGCCCCGCTCAGGTCCATGCGGGAAAGCTCCGCTCCGGTCAGGTCGGCCCGCGCCCCGCCGTCCTTGCCGCGGAAAAAGCGCTCGTGCGCTTCCAGGATTTCGGCGAGAGTCCTCCCATTGTGCTTGATGCTCTTCGGTTTCCTGAGTCCCATAGTCCTACCGCAACCGGCGATTTCAGCCTCATATTTTACTGGAAGTGGCGGGCGGAACTCCACGCGTTTCATGACATCTCACTTCTGTCCAAGCCCCCGGCGTGTGATAGTGTGAAAGGAGTGGTCTCGGATTGTGCGGACAGGTCTCGCGGCGTGAAGCTCGTCACAAACCTTGGCGTGAGGGATGCCCGCATCGGCGAACTTAGGGGCTGCATCGGTGCCGGCAACGAAGCGATGCTTAGGCGCTTCTCATTCGAAGTTTGGTGAGGGAAAATGAGGCACTCGTGCGCGCCTTTCTGGCTGCTGATCTTCTACTTGGTAGCTGCCATTTCATGCTGCGCGCAGGACCGCGAGGACGAAATTGTCGCCAATCTCGCCGGCGGCCAAGTGATTGTTCACGTCGCGAAAGACGCCATCGTTTTTGCCGCCATCGATCATCCTGTCGAGCGGAATTCCATTCCCCCGCGCGTGCTGGCCCTGGATTCCACGCATATCGCCGTTTTATTCGGCGCGTCGGAGTGGCGGATTCCCTCCGATCCGAAACCTGTTCGCTTGGACCGCAATTTTCAGCGCATTGCCGCGAAAGATCCTCGCTACCAATCGGCCCCCGGTGAAGCAGAACCCGACCTGGAGACCATTGGTGTCGCCTTTCTGGAAAAGCTCCGCCCACTCGTCGGACAGCTGCACCACAAGCTCGATTTCTCGTCCGATGAACCCATCTTACAGGTCGTCATTATCGGCTACGCTCCCAACGACTACGGCCCGGAAGTGTGGGTTGCCGAATATCGCATCGAGCAGGAGCAAATCGCCACGCGCGGCGATTACTGGCAGACGCGCATCCTTCGCCCGCGCTTCACTCAACTGTACCCGCCGGAAAAACATGCGCCGCGCACGATCGTGGAGAGCCGATATCCCCCCGACGCCAAAGGTTCGACGCTGATCGAGTTGATACAGAGCAATGACCCGCGCATCACGCATCTCGGTTCCAGTGAACCACGTTTCGCAAAGGTGCTGGAAGACATCAATCGCGGTCAGGCGCAAAAAGCCCCTCCCGTCGATTCCGCTGACTTCATGCGCGCCGTCCTGCCTTTGGTTGCTGGCGACGCTTCATTTGTCCTTGGCACGATGGACGAGCGACGCGGGTTCGAATGGATGGTCCCGCCGGACGAGCCGGTCGAAAAGGCACAGGAAGACAAGGACCGACCGCCCGACGCACCTACGCTTCGGCGAAAGCCCAAGCCTTAATTTTCAGGGAGTTTTTCGATGGCATCGCCGCGGCGAATCATTCCGCCCTCCAGCACGCGGCAGAGCATTCCTCGGCGTCCCCAGAGCTCTCGGCGAAGCCCGGGCCGGATTCTTTCCATCTGATCGCAAGGAGTGCAGACCGCGCTGACTTCCAGTCGGGCCTCGCCGACGCGGAGCAGTTGGCCAACGGGTAGGCTGTTCACGTTCAGGCCGTCGGTCGTAATATTCTCCCGGATGGCGCCCGGCGGCACGTCTATGGCCTCCAGAGTCTCCCTGTCCACCAGCAGAATCTGTCGCTTTCCGCCGGGCTGGGCATGGGCGCAGCCCTCAAAGCCGGAATCCGTCACGACCCGAACTTGCGAGAGTTCTTCCATCGGCAAACGCTTCTTCGCAGCGCGGAAGAGATTTTGCACACTTGCCATACTCTAATCTCCTGCAGCCTTCAATCGGGTCGCGTGAGCGCCGATATCTTTCCGGTAGTGCATTCCATCAAAGTGGATCTTCGACGCAGCTTGGTAAGCCAACGCCAAGGCAGCGTCAAGAGATGAGGCCGCCGCGGTGACGCCAAGCACGCGCCCGCCGCTCGTTATAATGGCGCCTCCTTCTTGTTTCGTACCGGCATGCAGCAGCTTCACACCGGTAATCTGCTCTGCAGCGGTTAGTCCTTCAATGGCCTTGGCACTCTCAAATCTTCCGGGGTAGCCCCCTGACGCCAGCACGACGCAAGCACTGGCTCCGCCCTTCCAGCGTAGTCTTGAAGGATCCAATTGCCTTGCGGCGACGCTGCGGAGAGCCTCGGCCAAGTCAAAATCCATCCGCGCGACGATGGCCTGTGTCTCGGGATCGCCTAACCGGCAATTGAACTCCAACACTTTTGGCCCCGACTTCGTCAGCATTAGGCCGATGTAGAGGAACCCTTGATAATGGATACCGTCCGCCGCCAGCCCACGTAACGTCGGCTCGACGATTGTCGAAATGATGGTCTCCCGGAGAGCACCGCGCAGCAATTCATCCGTCGAGTACGCGCCCATGCCTCCCGTGTTCGGGCCCTGGTTTCCGTCAAGAATCCGCTTGTGATCGCGCGTCGGCACGAGCGGCGCGTAGCGCTCGCCATCGGTAAGGATGATGAAGGACAATTCGTCGCCCTCCAACGCCTCCTCCAACACGATCCGCTTTCCGCCCGGCCCCAGTTCGTTCTTTTCCATCACGCGCGCGACAAAATCTTTCGCTGCCTCAAGGTCCGTGGCCAGGAAAACACCTTTGCCGGCGCACAGCCCGTCCGCCTTAATTACCACCGGCCAAGTTACGGCGGGCAATGCGTCGTAGACGGCCGTAGGAGAGTCATAAGCCCCGTACATTTTCGCGGTGGGAATACGATGCCGTTCCAAAAAGTTTTTCGAGAAAATCTTGCTCCCTTCGAGCTGCGCGGCCTTTCGAGAAGGCCCTACAATGGCCCAATTGCGCTCCCGGAACGCATCGGTCAGCCCGTTCACGAGCGGCAGCTCCGGTCCCACAACCGTCAGATCCGGCCGCGCCTTTTCTGCAAACGCGACCATCGCTGCAACGTCTCCGGCCTCGATGGCGACACACTCGGCTTCCGCAGCAATCCCGCCATTCCCTGGTGCGCACCAGATTTTTTCCACGCGCGGGCTCTGCTTCAATTTCCAGACTAGCGCGTGTTCGCGCCCGCCGCCGCCAATCACCAGAATCTTCATTCGAAATCCGATACCTCTCGCTGACGACTCTTTCGAACGATAGACGGCCCTTTCGAACGTGTCAACTTGGCCCGACTTCACCCAGTTTGCGGAATCCTCAGAGCAGCTTACCCCCGGGAAACGCTTCAAAGCGCAGGCTCGACAGAGCCCGCGTTGCGTTTATCAATTGGCCATAGCCTGTTCGAAAGGCCAGTTACCGCGCGCGATTCCGCTCTCTACACTCGGCAAAGTTCGTCCTCTTTACTTCTCTGGACGGGAGGAGCCGCCTCATGCTGATTCCGCTGCGCCACGAAAACATGGAGGGGCGCCGCTGGCCCGTGGTCACCTTCGCGCTGATCGCGCTCAATATTCTTGTTTTTCTTTACACTCATTGGAAAATGGAAGAACAAGCCCCCGAACGAGCCGAAGTTCGAATGCACGTCATCATCCTGGCAGGAATCCATCCCGAATTGAAGAAGACCCAGGAGGTGCAGCAGTTTGTTGACGAGGTTCAGAACAAAGTGCCGGAGCAGTTCTGGAAGCAACTCTCCTCACCGAACCGGAAAGTCGAAGACTCGTGGGACGCGCGAATCCGGCTCATGGAAGACCCCGAGTTGCTCCAAGCGGAAATGGATGGCCTGGCCGCGCGCTTTACTGAGGAGGAGAAGAGCTCAATCCTCGGGAACTATGCTTTCGTTCCGGCGCACCCGAGGCCCATAACGTACCTAACCTCTATGTTTCTTCATACCGGTTGGCTTCATTTGATCGGCAACATGTGGTTTCTGTGGCTCGCAGGCTTTATTCTCGAGGATAAATGGGGTCGCGTGATTTATCCTGTCTTCTACCTGCTCGCGGGAGCGGCCGCATCTCAATTTCACGCCTGGTTCTACCCGGGAAGCATCGTCCCTGCTCTCGGGGCTTCCGGTGCAGTGGCCGCTCTGATGGGTGGGTTTCTCGTGCGCTTCCCCAAAATGAAAATCCACATGCTGTGGTTCATGCTCATTTTTCGCATTCGATTCAAGGCCTACGCCTTCTGGCTACTTCCTTTGTGGCTGCTGATGGAAGTGTTCTACGGGAGCCTCTTCGGCCAAGCATCGGGCGTTGCGCATTGGGCCCATGTCGGCGGTTTTATCTTCGGGGCTCTCGCTGCTCTGGTCATCGGACGCACCGGTCTGGAGCACAAGGCCAATGCGGCCATCGAAGAAAAAATCAGTTGGACCGCCGATCCAGCCATCGTGCAGGGAACGGAATTGATGGAACAGGGAAAGCTCGACGAGGCCATCACGATCCTGCAGAAGCATGCTGCGGCGAAGCCGGAGGCCATGGATGCCTATTCATTGTTGCAACAACTCCATTGGCGCAAGAACGATCTGCCATCGTACTACCAAGCCACCATTAAGCTGTGCCAGCTCCATCTGAAGGCGCAGGAGGGAGAAGCGGCCTGGCAGAATTATCAGGAGTATACAAACGCCGGTGGGGACCGCATGCCGGCGGCCACCTGGCTGGAGCTGTGCCGCATCATCGAAGGACAGCAGAATTACGAACGAGCGGTGGCCGAGTACGAGCACCTCGCCGAGGCTTACCCCAAAGAGCGACAATCGCTCCTGGCGCTTCTCTCCGCCGGCCGCCTCTCCCTGAAGAAGCTCAATCGCCCATCGGACGCGTTGCGATTCTACAAGGCCGCCGCAGCTTCGAGCGTGCCGCACCTCGATTGGGAATCGAATATCCAGGCCGGCATACAGGATGCGGAAAAGGCGCTTAATGCCCCGTACGCTCCAGCTACCAAGGCCTGAGGTTTTTTGGAAAGGAACGCATCCACGGACGCTGGATTCGTGGCGGACTGATTCCCACCCGCGCGTTTGGTCGAACGATCATCGTTCTATAAAAACTTATTAATTATTTAACTATAATGTTAACTATTGCCGACGGCGCGGATGGGGATCGTCACGGTTGCAGCAGCATCCGATGACGCCAGCATGTGGCAGCGGCCGTCGAAGATGCCGCCTGGATCGATGACCATGCACGGCGAGTGGACTTCTCCGGTCACCACGCCCTTGACCTGAATCTCTACTCGCCCCTTGGCGAAAATCACGCCGTCGAAACGCCCCGCGATCACCACGCGATTGCCTTCAATCTGGCCTTCAACTTTCGCGCCCTCGCCCAGGATCACCGTCTGCTCGGAGATGATGTTGCCCTTCACGTGGCCGTCAATGCGGAACGTTCCAGTGACCGTCAGCGTGCCTTCGAGCATTACGCCTTGATCGATGAATCCAGTCCATTCTTCGCTGGCGCCATTTTTTGCAGTATTGGCCCACTTCCATGCCATGATGAAACCCCCAAAAAGAGAGACTCCTCCACTTTATCCGCGCGCGCCGGTAAGTCAACGCAACTGCGTGAGTGCGTTGTCGAATGAGGAGCCTGAACGAACGGGCAGTATGCGGCGCGCGACCCGCGAGCTTATTTCATCAGACGATCGTAGAGGCCCATCAATTGCGCGTCATCGTAGTATTCGAGCACAAGCTGCCCGGGGCGCATTTTTGTTTTTTGGCGTAGAAGCACTTTCGTGCCGAGGTGCCGCTGCAACTCCTCCAACGCGGAGCGAATGTTCGCGTCCAAGTGAACTTGTGCCGGCGCGGGTGCGCCACGCAAGCGGCGGGACGCCAGGCGTTCTATCTGCCGAACAGTTAAGCCGCCGCGAGCGGCCCGTTGCGCATAGCGCTTACGAAGCTGAGCGTCGGCGACGGCAAGGAGTGCCCGTCCGTGACCGGCGGTCAACTTTCCTTCCTCAATCCACACCTGAATCTCCGGTTCAAGTTTCAGCAGCCGGATCGAGTTCGCCACGGTAGCTCGGTCCTTTCCCGTCCGTTCGGCAACCGCTTCCTGCGTCAATTCGAACTCGTGCATTAATCGTTCGAATGCATGTGCTGCTTCGATTGCATTCAGATCTTCTCGCTGGAGGTTTTCCACCAGCGTCATTTCCAGGGCAAGCTCGTCTGGCACTTGCTTGACGATGGCGGATACTTTGGTTAAGCCGGCGCGCTGGGCAGCTCGCCACCTGCGTTCACCGGCAATCAACTGAAATCGGGAGCCAGTCGGCCGCACGACCAAAGGTTGAATGATACCGCTGGTCTTGATCGAGCGCGCTAATTCTTCAAGCGCTTCTTCGCGGAAGCGCGTTCGCGGCTGGTAAGGACTGGGCTCGATCAGATCAATGTCAATTTCCAGTGGACCCGCTTGGGAGGCTTGGCGCGCTGGTGCCGCCGCTGCACCACCTGCGGTTGTCGCTTCAGGTTGGATCGGCGCTGGTTCGGCCTTCTTTCCCTCAAGCTCCCGAATGAGCGCTCCGAGCCCCCGTCCCAGGGCGTTTCTCGGCATTGGCAATCACCTCCCGGGCGAGCTGTGTGTAACTCTCCGCCCCCTTGCTATGAATATCGTAAAAAATGATGGGCTTTCCAAAGCTGGGCGCCTCGGCGAGGCGAACGTTGCGCGGGATCAAGCTCTTGAAGATCTGCGTTCCGAAGAAGCTACGGAGGTCCGTGGCGACCTGCCGCGAAAGCGTCGTTCGCTCATCATACATCGTCAAGAGAATGCCTTCGATTTCGAGGCTTGGATTCAAAGTTCGCCGAATGCGCATAAGCGTATCCAGCAATTCGGATACGCCTTCGAGAGCGAGGTATTCGCATTGAATGGGAACCAGCACAGACCCCGCAGCTACCAGAGCGTTGAGGGTCAGCAAATCCAATGCGGGTGGGCAATCCAGCAGGATGAATTCGTATTTTTCTTCCAACGGCTTGACTGCGGCCCGGAGTTTGTACTCGCGCTCTTGCGCGGAGACAAGTTCTACGGCTGCTCCCGCGAGGTTTTTGTCCGCAGGAATGACGTCCAACCCGTCTACTTGAGATTTCTGAATAATCTTATCGAATGGCTCGTTCAGAATTAGGGCGTGATAGAGTGTCCGCCGCGAGGGATCCTTGGCAAATCCGACGGCGGCAGTAGCATTGGCTTGGGAATCACAATCAATAAGGAGAGTAGCTTGTTTAGCGGTAGCCAGGCAGGCCGCCAGATTCACCGCTGTCGTGGTTTTACCAACGCCACCCTTTTGATTTGCGATCGCGATGATTCGAGTCAATGATTCCCTGCTAGCGAGAATCTAGCAAAGCCGGAATCTACTTACAAGTTGTTTCACGTGAAACAATGCCTTCTGGCACGAATTCTCGCAATTACGTTCCACGTGGAACATCAAGTTTGTGGTGCAGACGAGCTTGCATGTGACCGAAGAAACTAGAAACGAAAGGGCGAAGGTGGGCAGGAGACACTTGATGAACAAAGGTTCTAAAGAGGGAATTTCGGGAGAAGACTGTTCCACGTGAAACAGGACTCGCTCAGCTCTCAATGGGTTCCACGTGGAACATTCCGATGTTTATCACAAACAAGGCACATGACTGCTAGATCTGCGCCGGTCGATGGAATGAGGCAATTGAAGGGCAATCCGACTCGAAGAGTGCCACGGGGGAGCGCGGAAGCCTCTTGTCTTCAAGCTAAGACGACCTCGCTCTTGAGCTTCTTTGTTCCCACCAAGAGGAGGCGTCGCAGAGAGTGGGGCACCGGTATGGGGTCGCGCCAATCCCAGCCCGCAATTTTCTGAATCTCTTCAAGGTCCCGAGCGCCGATCCAAAGAATAACTTGTTTCGCTGCTATCCGTTCCGAGTGGGCCCACTCCAAGAACGCACCATATTCCCCGAGGGCTCGCGAGCACACAAAATCCAGCGGAGCGATCTCGAGCGTCCGTAAGTCCAAGGTCACGAATAACTTCTGCTAAGAATGTCGCCTTCTTCAGATTGGATTCGACCAAAAAAACCCGCAAACCAGGCCGGGTGATTTTGAGCGGCAACCCTGGAAATCCGCCTCCCGAGCCAACGTCGGCGAGCCGACCATTTTCCACAGGGACGGCCATCGCGGCATACATACTCTCGCAAAAATGGCGATAAAGGATCTCTAAGGGGTCGCGAATCGCCGTCAGATTGACCTTTTCATTCCAAGCCAGCAGAATCTTTATATACTGCTGAATTTGCAGTACTTGATCCTCATAAGCGGGGAGCTTAAATTCTCCGAGAGCACGGCGAATTACGGCTGCTGAGGGTGGGGCTGGTATAGTTGTTATCATACTAGTTACTAATTATATCTGGTGTATCAAATCTTCCCTTTCCGAGGCACGAGTCGCTTTTGGAGTCAGGTATCGCGGCCCTGCCGTTCCGGCCACCACGTCCACAGCACTATGCCAGAAAACAGCAGGCACCAGGCTGCCAAATGCAGTCCGGCTTGTTCCGAGGACGAGGCCGACCACCATTGTCATGACGACTCCGCCGCGTCCCTGGTAGCTGTGCGCGAGCCCGAAAAGAACCGAGGAAAGCACGACCACGACCCAAGTCCGCAATCCCACGTTCGCGAGGACAGCCATGGCGAATCCCCGGTAAAGAAACTCCTCGCAGAGACCGGCGGTGATCGCGAGCGCCAGATAGGGAAGCAACTCCACCGTGGATTGCGGGAGGATCCGCTCCGCAATGGGCTGGAGAGTGCCCCGGGATTCGATAGGAAGCCGGCCGACGCGGCGCAGGTTCAGCCACTGAAGAGCGGCAATCGTAACTGCGCCGACGATGGAAGCCGCAATGACCTTGGTTGGCTCCTGGATCGTCAAACCCAATTGAGACGCCGTGTAGCCGTGCGCCCAGGCGCGCCAGGCCACCACGGCAACACTGAGCCATTGAAAGGCAATGGTCGAAGCGTAAAGCACAAGCCGCTCCATCGTGCTGACGGTTGGCCTGGCCAGTAATTTCTTCATGCGCACTCTTCCGCGCCACGGCAGAATCACGCCGAGTGTGAAAAAAATCAGACAGATGTCCCAGGGCATTCGCCGATGAGAACACTATCTGTATCCATCGCGCAAGTGACCAAAGTTCAGCCTACGTGGTGGGGTAGCCGGAAACTGAACCAGTACCGAGTCGCATGGTGCGCGAGCACGAATCAGCGCGCCTCGCTATAATCAAGGCGCTTTACAGTGAGGTGCGGCTTGACCCCATCCGTGAAACTCACGGCCATGGTCAAGGCAGCGGGTTGAGCGGCGAAGCTGAGTCCCGGGTTGCTGGACTCCGTTTTGCGCCGTTTGCCGCGGCCGACTGATCCCAACGTGCTCGTTGGTTTTGACACCAACGACGATGCGGGGGTGTATCTGCTGGGCGATGGATTGGCCCTGGTGCAGACTGTCGATTTCTTCACGCCGATTGTCGATGATCCATTCACGTTCGGGCAAATCGCCGCAGCGAATGCGCTGAGCGATGTTTACGCCATGGGAGGCAAGCCGGTTTCCGCGCTTTCGATTGTGGGCTTTCCCGACAAGGGTGACGCGGAGATTCTTGAGCAGATCATTCGCGGCGGGCTATCGAAGATGACGGAAGCGAAATGCA
>WNGD01005982.1_pt1 | contig 12143 bp, 9 predicted proteins | sample 5400671 | NCBI WGS metagenome assembly WNGD01 (sample SAMN13153369, study PRJNA577476) | soil metagenome | isolation source: 40 cm soil or saprolite under grassland replicate 2 | place: USA:California | collected 2016-06-15
AAAGCTGGCTTTAACATCGCGGCACCTGACGGCTGGGTCCTCGATACTGAATCGGGCAAACATCAGGACTTGCCGTGCGTTCTTTACCCGAAGGGCTCATCGTGGGCGGATGCGAAGACGGTGATGTACGCGAAGGTAGCCAGCCCGCAATGGGAAGGTGTAAACGCATTCGTGGCATGGGCCATCCAGGGCATGAAGGAAAAGCGGGGCATGCCAAAGGAGAAAATTGCGTCCGGCAAAACGAAGGACGGCCACGATTACTTCATCAACGAATACCCTGCCACGAAGAATTATTCGCAATGGGAAAGGGTAGGCTACGTCCAACTTCCGCAGGGAGTCGCTTATATCGTCCTCACATCCCGCGATCAAGCCAGTTACCAAAGAGATTCCGGCGTGCTCGAGAAAGTTCTGAAAACCCTGGTCTACGTCGAACCGAAGTCCGAGGTGGCGAGTGGCCAGGAATACGCTCATCGTTACAGACAGCTGGTGGATCAGCATGCGGAGAGGCAGATCGAGCCACTGCTGACCGAATGGCGGGAGAAGGCGCCTGACGATCCCGACGCATGGATCACGAGCGCGAATTATTATTTTAATCAACGCCAGATGAGGATCGAGATGAAGGAGCCCAAGCCAGGCGACATTACGGTGACGGATAAGAGAACAGGAAAGGTGGGAACCATTGTACACGAGGTAGATAAACCGGGTATGAAGCGAGCGGTCGATCTTCTCCAGGAAGCGACGGCTGCCGACAAATTCGTTCCAGACAAACTGCACGAGTATGGTTTGTATTACGAGAAAAAAGAGAACGCGGAGGATGATAAGCGCTGGTACCAGATTTCGACGCTGGCAACCGAGCAATATCCAAATGACCCGCAAGGTTTCAAAGATGCAGGCGGTTATTGGGCCGATATTGGCGAATGGCAAAAAGCGCGCGAGTCGTTCGAAAAAGCGCACCAGCTCGATCCGAAATCCGTTGCTGCGTTGATTGGCCTCGGACAGATCAGCGTTGAGATGAAAGACTTCGTAAACGCACGAAAGTACTACGAAGAAGTCCTGAAGCTGGAGCCGAACGGCCAATCCGGGCAAGAAGCGAAGGAAGCGTTACGAAAACTAAACAAGAAGTAGCAACTGAAGTCGATCCTTCGGCCGGAGTTCCCATTAGCAGCGCCCGTTCGCGTATGCGAAGAAACATTCTCATTCGCTTTTGGGTTGTTATTGGAATTCTTACGCTCGCGCGCGATGCATCAGGCGCGCGTTCGGTGGACGAGCAGGTGAAAATGTTAGCGGAGCGTTACAGTCAAGTCGAAGACCAACTGCCACGCTCGATTCGTTACACCAGCAAAGACGAGTCCGGCGGCGCGACAAAAGTTAGACAGGAATGGTACAACGGTGCCGAGGACCTGATCAAGGCCGCAGTCGAACGTAACGATGCCTCTGGACGCGAGCTCACGGAATACATCCCGCACGATTTGGGTGGTGACTTTGGCTGGAGAGGGCTGTTCATGCTCACGCGCAAGGAAACGCCGTTACCTGACGGGGGCACGCAAGTGGAGGAATCGCGAAAATATTTCGGCGAAACCGAGGAAGGTAACGACCACCTTATTCGCGAGTTGATAAAGAGCGCGCGTTTCAAACCAGGCGAACCGACCGACACGGTCCATGTGCCGAATGTGGTGGTCGATCTTTCGAAGCAGAACAAAGGCGAGGGCGGCGCCGAAGAATTTGGTTTAGGTGAACCGCACGAACTTTCCCCCGCGTTGAGGAAAGTCGGTCCGCCTCAATTTTTCGACCCGTTCGCGAACGTTCAACGCGACTCAGACAAGTATCGCGTCATTCATGGGAGCGTTTCGCCAGATGGCCGGTTTGCCATCGCGATGGGCTTACCGGCTGGGCAATCCAATTGGGACGCGCTGTATGAGGATGAGAGCTACTTCTATGAAAACGGCGCGCGCGATTACGACGTGCCCAATTACGTTGTCGATCTTACGCAGCGGAAGATCCTGGGTGAAACCCATTGCAATTATTTCGGGACGAAGCGCCGTTATAATCACCAACAATGTATCCTTAGGTGGTCACCGGACTCGTTTAAGTTTGTTCAGCTCTGGGACGACAAATGGAGCTCCACCGAGTGCGTGGCGGGGAAGATCAGTCCAGGCCCAAAGCTTGCCGGCGCAGTGGACCTGGACAAAGGGATCGGAAAGAAAACTTACGCCTTTGTTAAAAAGCGTTTCGATTCGGAGAATGGCGCCGGCGAGCTTTCGCTCCAAATCAACAAAGTGAACAACGATGGCACGATTGATCTGGAGGCGTCGGAGCAATGCCGCGTTGGCGACTGCAGGGGCGAAACAATCTTTAAGGTAAACGAAAGTTTACGCCTGAGTGACGACCCGAAGGGTCCGCGTCTCGAAATACTGAAGATGCGCCGACTACCTAACGACTGATGAGCGGAAATTCGTTCGCGGCCGTCATGTTGATTGCCTCGCTTGTAATCGGCTTCTCGGCGACCGGGAACACCGAAGAAAAACCTGAGGTTCTTTACACAAGTCCGGACGGCGCGATTCGCATCGAACGCAGCGGTGAAGCTGCCTGGATGATTTCTACCAAAGATCCCACACAACGGGCGAAGATGCCGCCGCTAGAGGGAATTTCATCTGTCGATGACGAGTATCACTCCTCGCCTAACGATGAGTGGATCTTTGGCACGCGACATATGGCGCACGGTTTTAGCAATGGCGATCTATTTCACCGCGTTGGCGAAGAACACATCGAGGTGATGCCGGCAGAGAAGGATAAGGAGTTTAACGAACTGGTCTGGCCATACTGCGTTAAGCAAGGCGTGTTGAAAGCGAACTACTCAACGGAAGAGGACGGAGCGGACACAGCTTTCACTTATTTTATTGCCTGGAGCCTGGATTCGAGCCGGCTGCTGGTGGAGTTAAGCGGTGGCAACCGCCACGAAACGCTGCATAACTGCTACGTCTATTTCAACACACGAACCAAGAGTTTCGAAATGACGGATTACCTGCGGAAGCTGAACAAGAGAAAGTCGCATGTCCTGGTTTGTGCCGAACCAGTCGATCCATTGCCGAGTGAAGCGGAATTGAAAACGCGATTCGACTCATTGGATCGACAATTGAACAAGAAATACGCGGACGTGATCGCGCAGAGCGAGAAAAACCGCGTCTCTCTTGTGCGCGAGGCTCAACGTAAGTGGATCAAATATAGGGATGAAGGAGCGAGATTGTACGTCTCACTTTTCCCGGAAGCGGAAAAGGAGCGCCGTCATCTTCAATTTTTAGGGGATGTGACCGCGGCGCGGATCGAGGTGCCGCCGGAACAATGGGAGCTTTGATGGCCGCGCAAAAAGAATTATGAAATTATTTAATTTAATCGTTTTATCGCTGGGCCTAACTGGATTTCTTGGTCTGTGTGCAATCTCGGCCGCAGAGGAAGAGACGGATGTAAGTCTGTATCAGAGTCCGAAAGGCAGTTATCGGATCGAATGGAAGGAAGACGGGGATTCGCGGTTCGTCGTGTCTATCAAGAATCCGGCTGAACGAGCTCCTTTGCCAGGCTCTATCGGCGAGTACGATCCTTCTGAATGTCTGGAAGAATTCCATTCCTCTCCGGATGAGAACTGGCTCTTTTATACCGAGAGCTGGCGACACCACGGATTGCTTTCACGGGAGCTCTATCACCACGAAACAGGGGTCAAGTTTGCACTGTTGAAAGGAAAGGGGTCGTTTACGAAGACGCTTCAAAGCTACGCAATCAAGAACGGCGGATTTAAGAAGAGCGATTTTGTGGCCGGCACGGAGAGAGACTATGACCATTTGGGAACAGAATTCCGAGCTTGGAGTTTCGATTCAAGTCGTTTGCTCGTCGGCCTGTACGCGGAAGGGAGCGAGCGCGGTCCCGTTTACGTTTACTTTAATACCCGGACAAAAACGCTCGAGCAGACACCCTATCTCCGCGGGTTAAACAAGACCGTCGCAAAGCTTGTTTACGACTATGCTACAGACGTTGTTTGCGCCGAACCGATCGATCCATTGCCGTCAGAGCCGGAACTCAAAGCGCGTTTCGATGCGCTGGATGAGAAGCTCACTAAAGCCTGCGCAGCGCGTGCAGGTCGGCTGAACAACGACGACGCGAGTGATCTGCGCAAGGCACAGGAAAAATGGGTCAAGATGCGCGACGATGGGCTGAAGACCTATCTAGCCTTCGCACGAAAGGGAGAAGAGGAACGCCGCCGCCTTCAATTTCTTGGCGATGTCACCGCCGCGAGAATCGATGAGATTACCCAGTCGTCGATCGCGGCACTCACTCGTTAGTCGTGGCGTTCTTTGATCGACAGTAAGATTTCCGCGGTCGCTTCGGAGCGGGGTTTGGCGCCGAGATTGCCTTTGTCGTGGACGCGGACGCTGACGCCGGTCGGCGTCCTTTTTGAGAAACAAACTCGGTCGTCTGATTTCAATATTCTTTTGGCTTTTTCCCCGTCACACGTTGCACCGACGCTTTGTGTTTAGCGTCAAATGCAATCGTGACAGTTTGAGTGCACCCTCGCAATTCTCCGTCCATGGTTTCCCATCCTTGGTCGTCAACAAGGACTAGCGCCCCCGACTTGAGCCACTCTTTAGGCACCGCGTTGTATTCGATAAATTTAAGAACGCCCTTGGCCTTGAGTTCCTTTTTCTGGGCCGCGGTGGCGCAACCACCCAGTTCCGGCAAAGGTGATTCGGTAAATCCGGAGTCATTCCGAAAATAGACCATCGTTTCGCCACCGCGGTGAACGGCTTCGTAGAAAGCGACACGTTGTGAATCCGACGTCCAAAGAAGTTTGCAATCTTTCGCATGCGGAGCCCCACTCTCAGCCAGATCGAGCACGACCTTGCGTGAACTGAGCTCGATCAGTTGGATCTTTACACCGCCTTCTTGCTCTGCCGTTAGTAGCATCCCAAACTTTCCATCCGGAGATGCATCTTTTATCTGGTCATCTGCTCGCGACGATGATGAGAAGTGCGGAGCGAGACAAATGAAGATGATAGGCAAAAATGTTTTCATCTTACTCACGCGCGTCGCTCTTTAATCGAGGATAAGATGTCGGCAAGTGCTGTGTCGCCGTTGTAAGGCTGTGAGCCAGCATGAACGCAACCCAGCGCAAATTTCCCCATCAGGCGATTTGCACGTGACGTGTTCACTGGCGTAGAGCGAAACAGCCAGAGAATACGTCCAGAACAATCCGATAGAGAGAGCTGCTAGGTTTTTCACGCGCGGCGTTCTTTGATCGACTGCAGAGTTTCGGCGATCGCTTCGGCTCTGGGTTTCGGGCCGAAGTTGCCCTTCCCATGGAACCGGACGCTTACCGCGTCGGCGTCCATGTCGCGCTTTCCGATTACGGACATCGTGTCAATTTTCATTTGTTGTGCGCGCTGGAATCTTGGCGGTCCCTATGGTGTCGGCTGCTGTTCGGGCGCGGAGTTCGAGTCGTCCTGTGTCTCCGTGGTGTCCACAAACCAGTGACGCTTGATTGCTTCCTCGCCAATTTTCGTTTTCGCGCAGCGGCGCTCGATCGCCTGGTAAAAACGGTCGGCCGCTTTGTCGTCGCCGTTTTTCAACCACGAACCAGCCGTATTGAGAATTTTCGCGGTCCGTTCGTCGTTGTCCGGCATAAGCTGCGCGGCGCGCCAGGCGAGGTCGGCGGCGATGTAATCTGCGTGGTATCGATGCAGTGCCGGTCTGATGTTTGATTTCAAACGTTTCTTCTCCGTTTCTGTGATTGGTGGAACGAATTTGATCGGCTCGCCATAGGAAATTTTTCCGGCGGAAAACGCCACTTCCGCCTCCTGAACTTCGCGACCGGCCAATCGTCCCGCCATCGCGGCAGGCAATGCGTAATCGAAAAGCGCGTGTCCTTCATGGTCTGCAACCAGCTTGGCCGCTTTCCAAAGCGCGTCCGCTCGATCTTGTTTTGCAGCATGGGCGTCGTTTCCTTTTTTTATAAGATCGACATATTCATCGAGCGCCTTCTGCTCTTCTTCGGTGAAATATGGTCGCGCCTCGGCGAATTTTCCGGCACGCATTAACCGCCGACCGATGATTTCCCGGAATGTTTTTCGATCATCTTCCTCGAAATCTTCATTTTCCTTCTTCGGTTTCTCCGGGAGCTCCTTCACGAACTGTTTCAATTCCGGCAAGGTGAAAACACCTTCGGCCAGATAAACGGCGTCGTCGCAGTTGCGGACGTTGAGAAACAACTTCGCCGCGGGCACGAAATCGGCCCGAGCCACGCGCAACAAACCGAGATCGCCTTTGGAAACGTCGCCCGGCATCGTTTCAAATTGCATGGAGCGCGATTCAAGCTGTTTCTCCGAGGGCAGCGTCGGAAGAGCGCGAGAGAGCAGCTTCGCCGCGATATCGATCTTGCCATCACGCAATGCCAGCTTGGCTTTTAGCCAAAGCGCGTAGGGCGACTCCGCCTCAGCCAATTTCAACCAGCGTTCCGCAGCGTTATAGTCGCCTTTCTGGTATTCCATCCATGCTACGCAATCGGCGTCTTTCACCTGTTTCGCGTCCGCTTTCTCGAGCAGCCGCAGCCAACTGCTCGGGCCCTCCTGTTGTTCGTTAGTTTCACTGAATCCTTCCATCGCGCCGATCCCGCAAAGCGCGGCTGCGGTCGTTAGGCGTTGCAAAAGCGGATCGCTCATTGCGGGCATCAGATCCGGCGCCGCCTTGATCAATTCGTTCATCAATGCGTGCAGCGAATCCACGGCGACGAGATCGCCGGCGGCGCGTTGTTCGAGATAAAGCCGGACCGCTTCAGGAAAATGTTGCGCCTTCAATTCCATCTGCGCCTCCCAACCGATGCTCGCCACGGCGAGGCCTAACGAATCGATCGCCCCGGCTTTTACTTCGTCGCGCAGTTTATGAAAATGCGCGCGCGCATCCTCTGATTGATCGGCTTCCAACGCCATTTTCCCAAGCATGTATTCCGCCCAGGCTGTCCGATATTTTCGCTCGCTCGCGGGCCGATTGAGCAATGCCTGCCATGCTCTTTGCGCCGCGTCTTTATCTCCGCCGTGATAAGCAAAAGCGCCGCGATGATAATCAGCGAACTCACTGGCGAATTCGTTAGGCATGTTGCTGATGGTCTTTGCGGGAGCTGAAGGCTGCGGTGTTACTGATGGCGTCGTCGATGACGATCCGGATGATGGCAGCGGCGGCGACTCCGACTCGCTGGTGTCAATTCCGTCAGTTGACTGTTCGTTCTGAGACGTCCGATTTAGTGCTTTGATCGCAGCATTGTGCGCGTCGCGCGCTTTTTGTGGATCCGGTGGTTGCAACTCGCCGGTTTTGATCGCCTCATCAAAGTCCGCAGCGTCGGCTTCATCGGTCTGCTTTCGATAACTCCGTTCTGATTCTATGCCTGGCGGGACATTTGCTTTGAATTCCGAACGTAAATCCTTCGCGATACGTCTCGTCTCAACCTCAAAGAAAAACTCGGGCGGATCGAGAATTATTTTTGAGCCAAGCCCCAGCCAGCGGGTTGGTTCTTCAATGCCGGTCGCGAGCGACGACCGATGCAGCGCCAGCAGACCGAGAAGGATCAGCCACCGAAAGTTGAATCTGCGTCGGAGGTTCACAGCGAATCCATCCTACACTATGATGGCCTTCCGGCGGCAAGCGCAAAACCTTGCCCGGCGCCGTCAATTCGAACGTGAGGCTGCTCGCACGCGGCGGCTGCTTTAACTCGTAACCTTGCAGCGCATCCGCCGCGACCAGCCTGGCGCCCCTCCAATGCGCTTCAATCATTTCCGGCAATGCTTCGTCCATCTCGCCTTCATTGATCACGCTGATCTCGCTCGGTTGCGACGTCGATCCAACAACACGCAGCCCGCTCTTCGGCGTACGACCTTGCATCGCCACGGCGAGCGTTTTCCAGCTCCAGTTCAAATTGTCCGACGCAATCGGCAGGCGATACCAGCAAACGCCGCGCAACATCTTTGGCCGCTCGCGTTTCCATCGTGCCACTAACTCCGCCATCTCCTCTGGCCGCGCTTCCCAACGCGCCAACCGCGCTTCCCGCGGCCAACGCGCCAATGGTCCTTCCGCAGAAATCCCGCAAGCCTTTCCGGACGCATCGAAGGCGACCAGGTACGAATAGGTCGGCAGCGAAACACGAAACGGAACACCGATCCGCGCCGCTTGCTCGACCCAAGCCGTCGCTCGCATTGGATCGGCCAGCCTGCGCGTGTCCTCCAATTTTTCGGGCAAAGCGACACTGTGCACCTGCAATATAAAACCGCCGCTCTCACGCGCGAGCGTGTGAAACTCGCGATGCTTCAGCCAACTGGGCAACATCGTCGGCGTCACCGGCAATGGCGAAACCGCTTCGCGGATTTTCAGCAACCATTTCCGGTAACCGTCGAGCTTCCTTTCCCCGCAATCGAAATCGATTTGCAGCTCCGTAGGATCGACATCGTGATCATGCGCGCTCTTTACTTGTTCGCGCGCCAGCCTAACGACCGCTTGGGTGACGCGATCCTGTTCGTTAAACAGTCCGCCGAAAGGATCAATCCGAATTGCCAGTGCGATCGGCAAGCCCGATCCTTTCAGCGCCGCGTAATTTATGTTCGGCCGAAAGACTTTGGGCTCGCCCCCGCGAAGATCGATCTCCGCCGCAAGCACCGCGAAACCAGCCGCCGCTTCGCGCACATTGAGCAACGCGCTTTCGACCTGTTCATTCCAAACGCGTTGCCAAACAAAGATCTCCTGCGGCAACGGTCCCGAAATTCTTTCCTGTCGCGCGCATCCGCTCGTGAGCGCGACTCCCAGACCAAAGAAAAAGAGAGACCGGTTCAATTACCGCGCCGTTCTTTGATCGACAATAAAATTTCGGCAATTGCTTCGCCACGCGGCTTTGCGCCGAGATTTCCTTTGCCGTGGACGCGGACGCTGATGGCGGCCGCTTCCATGTCGCGTTTTCCAATCACAAACATGGTGTGCACTTTCATTTGCTCGGCGCGCTGGATTTTGCCGTTGATGTTATCGCTGCTCTTGTCGATCTCGGCGCGGACTTGGTGCGCACGCAGCTCATTTAAGATCGACATTGAGTAATCGAGTACTTTCGCATCATCCCCTATTGGCAAAATGCGCACCTGTTCGGGAGACAACCAGAGCGGGAAATTACCCGCGTAGTGCTCGATTAAAAATCCAATAAAACGTTCGTGCGTGCCGAGTGGTGCGCGATGAATGCAGAGCGGGATTTTCTCGGTGTTGTCGCGATCTTTGTAAACGAGATTGAACCGGCGCGGCTGCGCGAAATCGACCTGGTTGGTCGCGATTGAGAACTCGCGACCGATTGCGCTCCATGCTTGCACATCGATCTTCGGCCCGTAAAACGCTGCTTCGTTGGGAACCTCAACGTAATTGATTCCGGAATCTTTCAATACGCGTCTCGTCATCTCCTCCGTTTGTTTCCAAAGCTCTGGTTCATCGACAAATTTCTGTCCGAGTTTGGATGGATCGTGCGTCGAGAAACGCATCAGATATTTTTCGATCCCGAAAAGCTTGAAATATTTCAGATACATTTCGTTCACGGCGTTGAACTCCGCCTCGAACTGTTCTGGCGTCATGTAGATGTGCGCGTCGTTCATTTGCATCGAGCGCACCCGCATGAGGCCGAACAGCTCGCCGCTCTGCTCGTAGCGATAACAGGTCCCGTACTCCGCCAGCCGCAGCGGCAGATCGCGATAACTGCGCGGCACCGCTGCAAACAACTTGTGATGATGCGGACAGTTCATCGCTTTGAGATAATAATGATCTGGCGACGGCAACTCATTTAAACGAGCGAGAATCCCGTTCTGCTGATTCACCATTTCCTGAAGGTAAGTTGGTACCTTCTTTCCGATGGATTGTATCTCTTGGACGACATCGCTGAGCTTGAACTTGTCAGGCAAGATAAAGTTAAGTTCTTCTGAAGCGCGCTGACAGGCAGCTCCCATTGGAGCGGCCAGGCTGTTAAGTTCGATTTCCAATTCCACTCGTTCAGCAGCAACTTCATCGAGTTCCATCGGCGGAAACATTGACTCGGCGTAGTAGGGGAGATGGCCGCTTTTCTTGTACAGGCTCTCGCGCGCAATGTGCGGAGTGCGGACGCGTTGATAACCGCCGGCGAACTCGGTTTCCTTCGCCAGCTTCTCCAGTTCGTCAGCAATGACTGCGCCGCGCGGGAGAAACATGGGAAGTCCTGGCCCGACGTCGTCGTCGAAAACGAAAAGTTCGAGTTCTTTGCCGAGCTTGCGATGGTCGCGCTTCTTTGCTTCCTCGAGCATCGCGAAGTAATCGTCGAGTTCCTTTTTCGTTTTGAATGCCGTGCCGTAAACGCGCTGCAACTGCGGATTCTTTTCGTCGCCTTTATAATAAGCGCTCGCCACGTTCGTGAGCTTGAACGCGCCGATGTTTCCCGTGCGCATGACGTGCGGGCCTGCGCAGAGATCAATGAAGTCGCCGCTGCGATAGAGCGAGATTTTCTCGTCACGCGGAATGTTTTCGATGATGTCGATCTTGTATTTGCTTGGCTCTGGACGTTCGCTCACCGCTGCGAGCCGTCCCTTTTTGCCGAGCTCCAACGCTTCGTCGCGCGAAACTTCCATGCGCTCGAATGGATGGTTCGCCTTGATCTCCTTTTTCATCTCCGCCTCGATCTTTTCGAAATCCTCGGGTGAGATGCGGTGTGGAAGATCGACATCGTAATAAAACCCGTTCTCAACCGGAGGCCCGGCCGCGAACTGCGCTTCCGGCCAGAGTTTCAAGATCGCCGTCGCAAGTACGTGCGACGCCGAATGACGAAGGCGTTCGATGTCCGTCATCGTCGCGCGCTGCTCTAGAGTTTTGCGTTCGTCAGACATTGTACTGAGAGATTCCTCGGTCCGAGCCGGACTGGCGGTTTCGCTCGGAATGACAAGCAATGTGCACTACTTTGTCGGATGCGACGAGTTTGGCAATGGCTGGTCCTTGCGGCGGTCGCAGCGAGCGGTTGCGGCCAAAAGGCGACGCAAGCTTCGGATTTCGCAGCGCAGCGGCAGCTCATGGTTCAGCAGCAGCTGATGACACGCGGTATTCACGAGGAGCGCGTGCTTGCAGCGATGGCGAAGGTGCCGCGCGAGGAGTTTGTCCCGGCGGATGAGCGCGCTGGTGCTTACACCGACCATCCATTGCCGATTGGTTATGATCAGACGATCTCGCAACCGTATATTGTTGCTTTTATGACGGAGCAGTTGCACCCAAAACCAAGCGATCGCGTTTTGGAAATTGGTACCGGCTCCGGTTATCAGGCGGCGATTTTGGCAGAGCTAGTCGCTGAAGTTTACACGATTGAACTCGCTGAGCCGCTGGCGAGAAACGCGGAGGCGACTCTCGCGCGTCTCGGTTACAAAAACCTTCATGTGAAAGTAGGCGATGGTTACAAGGGCTGGCCGGAAAATGCGCCATTCGACGCCATCATCGTGACCTGCGCGCCCGACCGCGTTCCTCGACCGCTCACCGATCAACTCAAAGACGGCGGACGCATGATCATTCCCGTCGGTAATCGATTCGCTCAGGAGCTGTACCTTCTCGAAAAGAAAAACGGTCAGCTGAAAGAAAGCGCCGTGTTACCGGTGCGTTTCGTGCCGATGACGGGGGAGGCGAGCGAGCGAAAATAGGTGGATCGAGCAGTCTCTTGCTCGATGTTAAAAGTGGCGGCGAAGCCGCAAAATATTTAGCATCGCCCGACGGAGCGGTCGATCCACCGACGAGCCGTTGGCTTATTATTTAATCGCGGCGAGTTTTTTCAGATCGATGCGCTTGACCCATTCCTGCAATTCCTTGGGATCCTGATTCTGCAACTCGATCTGAAGAAAATAGCGCTTGGCGATCATCACCCAGAGCGTGGCATGTTTCCCCTCCTTTTCGAATGCTTCGAAACCGGGATTACCATCGATGGTGACAGACTTGCTGTAACCTTCGCTGGTTTCGCTGTTGTTATTCCACGCGGCGGTCGTGGCGGTGACATAATCGGGATTCGCCGCCGAATCGAGAATGCTGACCGCCGCGGTGGGAACCTTTTCGCCTTCGCCCTTGCGGTAATCGCGATGCACATTTGT
>WNGD01007665.1_pt1 | contig 12142 bp, 5 predicted proteins | sample 5400671 | NCBI WGS metagenome assembly WNGD01 (sample SAMN13153369, study PRJNA577476) | soil metagenome | isolation source: 40 cm soil or saprolite under grassland replicate 2 | place: USA:California | collected 2016-06-15
CGTGCCGGAGACCCCTCGGCTCTTGGCACTTTCGGGGTATTCAGCCTTAGGCAGATTGATCTCTGCGCCGGCGAGTGCATCGCCGGTCACTGGCAGATCTCCCTCCGGTTTCGCCACCGATGATCCGGTTGTCGTTCGGGAATCGGTTGCGGCGGGCGATGCGGCCGGTGATCCGGTCGTCGCCGGCGGTTCTGTTTGGCGCGCAACGAAGTTATAGGTGATTGTTCCCTTTACGACGCTGCCTTTACCACCGAGTTTCTCGGGAGCAAAGGTCGCTTTCTTTGCGGCTTTTGTGGCGGCCGTTCGTAGCGCCCACTCACCATTCAAAACGTGCGTTGAGATAACTTTACCTTTCCGGTTTACCTGGACTTGGACCGTGACCGTGCCCGAGATTGCGTTGCTATGGCTCTTCCTCGCAGCCGCTGTGGGGTATTCCGGATCGGGCACATTGAGCTCAGCGCCGACGAGCGCGCCACCAACCTCAGGCAACGGTTTCACTGCCGCCACCTTTGGTTGCTCTGTCTTCGTCGCAACCGCCGGAGTGGGAGGTGCCGTCTGAAAAGAGTGATTGGTTAAGCGGTAGGTGGCAAAAGCGGCTCCACTGAGCGTGATGGCGATCATTACCCACAGCATTGGGTGTCCTGAAGCATGTGCGGGGAGTTGATTGAGCGAAGGACCGTCGACTGTCCAGAGTCGAGTAGTATCACGGGAGCAATACACAAGCAGGGTATTCTTATAGACGGTATGACATTTTGGGCAGCGTTTGACATTTGAGGCTTCGTCCGACTCGTTTGCTAATGCCGCTGCGGGCGCTGTTGGTGCAACCGCTGCTGCCCGAATTGTCAGAGGGGCTGGCTGCTGGTTCGCTGGTACGGTTTGGTTGAAGGTCTGGGTTTGCCGCTCGGAAGGCTTGGCGATTTCTGCTTCAACGCGTCTGCGAGATTCTTCGAATATTCGATCCAGTTCTATTCGCAACTTTGTTCTTTCGGACTGGGTGGCTGTCGATTCCTCCCCCGCTGTTGCCGGCTCCAGGTGTTCCGTTCGCGTGCCCTCATCCGTTCCCGGAGCGTGACTCTGCGCGAGTGTGGTCTGGCGGCGCGCCGCTTCAGCTTCAATATCAAACTCGGCAACTTGCGCCGCCGCGCGAGCTCTCAACATCGCGAGTCCTGCTGCTCCCAGCCTCGCTTTCGGATCCTCGTTGTCTTCCGTCCTGCTGCCATCTCGCTGAGAGGCAGTTTCTGTTTCAGCCGCGGCTTGGCCCGGGATGGCCTCAGTTGCATGATGAGTTTGGACATGGTCTCCGGAATGGCCTTCAGGATGGACTTCAGGATGGGCTTCGAGCTGAATTGCCCGCGTCGTTTCATTTGTCCGCATGGGCAACTTCGGAGTTGAGGCGTTGGCTATTAATTGAGCTATGTTCGAAAAACCTCTACGCACTGACCACTCAGTTGCGGTGAGGCCAAGGCTGTCTTTCAATCTCACATCTGCGCCTGCGGCGAGCAGGAGAGATACAATCTCGTCACGGCCAAAGACAGCGGCAAGCATGAGCGCAGTTTGCCCTCGCTCGGAACTTGCGTTTACGTCGGTACCTTGAGCCAGCAAGGCCCTCACGACCTCTGCATCGCCGTCGGCCGCGGCGCGAATTAATGAAAGAGTTTCAGAGATGGGATTTGCCCTCTTAAGTTAGCACCAGATCCGCTATCATCGGGGAGAATGTATTTTAGAGGCTGGGACTGCAGAAATCTACCTCATATCCCATTGCAATCTCAAAAAGGGCGCTAAGCGATCTGCGGACAATCTCGATGGGCGGAACCCTTGTTCAATGATCCTCAAGCCAATTCTCAATTTGCCCTCTACGATCAACCGTCGAAGGCGTGATAAATACGCGCTCACCTTTAAGGTCGGGCTACTACGACGCCAGCGGCTCTCTTCAAGAAGCGACGCTCACGTCGCTACTTCTCATGCTTGACCAGCTCAATTGTTTCATAGGGCATGACAATGCACCTTCACGTCTCAAGAAAGGCGTTGGTGTATTATGTACGGTCCAATGATGACAGACATGGCCGATTGAAATGATCATCCAGCAGAATATCGCCCAATCCTTCCAATCCCCGATCGTGCGCGTTTTGCTCGGCGCGATCGGAATGGGGCTGCTCTATGTGCTCTGGAGAGAAGTACGGAAGATCCCCGCCAAGCTGTTCACATTGATGGCCACCGCGTTCGTGGACATGCTGGGACTGTTGATGATTCTTCCGCTCCTGCCGTTCTATGTGAAGACCCTCGGCGGATCGGGAATCGACGTGTTGGGGACGCACTTTGGCATTGGGATCATTTCCGGATTCATTGTTGCCGCCTTTACTGTCGCCCAACTGCTGAGCGCCCCGATGTGGGGACGGTTTTCTGATCGCGTTGGTCGGCGACCGACTCTGCTCATCGCGTTAGGCGCATCGGCGATCGCGTATCTGATTTTCGGCTTTGCACACTCGCTGTTCGTCTTGTTCCTTTCGCGCATCGTGCAGGGGGCCGGCGGGGGCACGGTTGGCGTGATCCAGGCTTACGTGGCCGACTCGACTGATCCGAAAGATCGCGCGCGAGCGCTGGGATGGCTTTCGGCAACAACCAATCTCGGTGTGGCCATCGGACCTGTGCTGGGTTCCTTCGCGATCACGTTAGGCAAGCGCGACCTGATGCCCGGACCGCGGACTCTGCAAATGGGGCACGCGGCGCCGGGAATAATGGCGGCTGGACTCTGTTTGCTGAACATCATCTTCGTCGCGCGCTATCTGAAGGAATCGCGCGATTTTAGTGAGCAGCCAAAGGCGGGAGAAATACGTCGCACTTCGTCGCAGGCGATCTGGCGCGTGATCTCGCATTCGAGCGAGCCGTCGTCGCGTCTCATTTGGATTTATGCGATCGCCATCGGCGCTTTCCAGGGAAGCTTTTCGGTGCTGGCGCTCTTTTTGAATGCGCGCTTTCAGGTCACTGAACAGAATATTTTCTATTTCTTCATGTACATCGGGGCGATTTCGGTCTTCACTCGCGTACTCCTGCTGGGACGAATGGTGGATTGGCTGGGCGAGGCGAATCTTTCGCGTCTGGGACTCGTGCTTCTGGCTGCCGGTGTCCTTGGGATGCCGTTGTCGCGAAACCTTGGGATGCTGGCAATCGCCGTGGCGATGATCCCGCTGGGCACGGCGTTTACTTTTCCCTGTGTAACCGCACTGCTGTCGCGCGTCATTAGCCACGGAGAACGCGGCCTCTACATGGGAATGCAACAGACGTATGGCGGAGTGGCGCGTATCATCGCGCCGCTCTTCTTCGGCTGGGCGTTTGATAGGATCTCAGTGTCGGCGCCGTACTTTTTCTCGTCCGCGTTCATTCTGGCGACGATCTCTCTCGGATTCGGGCTCGATAAGTACGCGCGACCGGGACGTACAGTAGCGCCTGAGCCGGCCACGGATCAGCCGGAAGCGTCGAGTGGCTTAATCGCGTCACCGTCTACTGAAGCGTCTTCGCTGCTTCCAGAATCTGTTCCGGCCGGGCCCGAACCCAGTAATTCTCCGTGAGATTTACGCAACCGACGGTGCCGGAAGAATCCAGGAGGAACTCGGCTGGCCGTAAGAAAGAGGAGCCGCAGATAAACGCGGATTTACGCGGAGGTAAGACAATTCTTAATCTGCGACCATCCGCGCTAATCTGTGACCCTATTCACGTCGATCTCTGATCTCAGATACGGCAAGGATAATCAGATGCGAACCATTAAAAGTGTCGTCCTCCTGGTCAGCCTTCTGGCTGGCATCAACTTAAGTCTGCCGGGGCAACAACAGACAAGCGAGAAGAAAAGCATCTACCACAACGGCTGGATCGATCTGAACAAGAATGGTCGGATGGACGTTTACGAAAATCCGAAGGCACCGCTCAATCGCCGCATTGAAGACCTGCTCTCGCAAATGACTTTGGAAGAAAAGACTTGTCAGGCCGCGACCTTGTACGGTGTCGGGCGCGGCAGGACGGGCGCGGAGCCGCCTTTGAAAGACGAGTTGCCGACGCCCAATTGGAAGAATCAAATCTGGAAAGACGGTATCGCCAACATTGATGAGCACCTCAATGGCGTGGGCCCGAATGGCAAAAGTATCTACGCCACAGACATCAAAAAACATGTCTGGGCCATGAACGAAGTGCAGCGTTTCTTCATTGAAGACACGCGGCTCGGCATTCCCACCGACTTCACCAACGAAGGCGTTCGTGGCCTCGCTGCTTACACCGCGACAAGCTTTCCCGCGCAGATCGGTCAGGGAAGCACTTGGGACAAAGAACTGATTAGCGAGATAGGACGCATTACCGCTGAAGAAGGCAGAGCACTCGGCTACACGAACGTCTACGCTCCGATTCTCGACGTCGCGCGCGATCAACGCTGGGGTCGCTTCGAAGACGTCTATGGTGAGGACCCGTATTTGGCGTCGCGGCTTGGCGTCGAGATGGTCAAAGCGATGCAGAAAGATTATCGCGTCGCCGCAACCGCGAAACACTTCGCCATCCATGGCAACAATAAGGGCGCACGCGAAGGACAAGCGCGCACCGATCCGCAGACCTCGCCGCGGGAAGTCGAGAATATTTTCCTGCCGCCTTTCAAAGCCGCAATTAAAGAAGCCGGAATGCTCGGCGTGATGAGCTCCTACAACGATTATGACAGCATTCCAGTTACCGGCAGCAAGTACTGGCTCACCGATCGACTGAGGAATGATTTCGGTTTCAAAGGGTATGTAGTGTCCGACAGTGCGGCAGTTGAATACCTTTACAACAAACACGGCGTCGCGTCGGATATGAAGGATGCTGTGCGGCAATCAATCGAAGCGGGTTTGAATGTCAAGACTAACTTCACTCCACCCGACGATTTCATTCTCCCGCTGCGCGAACTTGTCAAAGAGGGTAAGGTCTCCATGAAGACTCTTGACGACCGCGTGCGCGATGTTCTGCGAGTGAAGTTTTTGGTTGGCATATTCGATCATCCTTATGTCGACGATGCCGACAACACGGAACGAATCGTTAACTCGGCAGTGAATCAACAGGTCGCATTGCGGGCGGCGCGCGAAAGCCTGGTGTTGTTGAAGAACGAGCGGAACGTGCTTCCCTTAAGCAAAGACATTCACTCAATCGCGGTCATTGGTCCAAACGCCGACGATGACAGTCTCACGCGATATCGTTACGGACCGAACGGCGTCAAAGGCGTTACCGTACTCGAAGGAATCAGGAAGAAGCTGGGTAGTAAGGCTCAAATCAATTATGCGAAAGGCTGCGATGTCGTGGACGCCCATTGGCCCGAAACCGAAGTCTTGCCTGAGCAGCTCACGAAACCGGAGCACGACGAGATCAATAAGGCAGTCGAGGCGACCAGGAATTCCGACATTGCAGTCGTTGTCCTCGGCGATTCCGGAAAGACGATTGGCGAAAGCCTGAGCCGCACCAGTTTGGATCTGCCGGGTCGTCAGCTTGATCTGGTACAGGCGGTCCATGCCACGGGCAAACCCGTCATCGTGGTATTGCTGAATGGCCGGCCGATGAGTATCAACTGGGTCAACAAGTATGTGCCGGGAATCATTGAAGCATGGTTCCCCGGCGCCCAAGGCGGAACAGCAATCGCTGATGCGTTATTCGGCGACTACAATCCCGGCGGAAAACTGACCGTCACGTTTCCCAAAACAGTTGGACAGATTCCGTATAATTTCCCCACGAAACCCAATGCTCAATGGGAAGGCGAGAAGACACGCGTCAACGGCGCGCTCTATTACTTCGGCCATGGTTTAAGCTACACCTCTTTCGCATACAGCAATCTGAAGATCAGTCCGCCCGTCAGTACCACAAACGCCAATCAGCGGGGCAGTAGCCCGACCGTGAGGGAGGGCGTGAACGTGACAGTCTCCGTTGACGTAACCAACACCGGCCCGCGCGAAGGCGACGAAGTCGTCCAACTTTATACGCACCAACTTGTGACAACCGTGACGACTTATGAAAAGAATCTGCGCGGCTTTGAGCGCATTCATCTCAAGCCGGGCGAAACCAAAACCGTTAGCTTCACTTTGAAACCCGAAGACCTCGCGCTGTGGGATCGTCAGATGCACTTCGTAGTCGAGCCGGGAAAGTTCAAAGTAATGATCGGGTCTTCTTCAGAGGATATCAGGCTGACGGGTGATTTTGAGGTCCTCAAAAACTAAGGCTGAAGCAAGACTGTTAGGGAGGGCTCATTGCCAAGGTGATGTTTCGAACACGAGCCCTCCCTCACGGTCGGGCTTCTGCTCCGCTCACAGTTTCCCTTGCTTCACTCGCTCAAGCCGAGTGTCAGGCAACGGGTGGCTCCGCTGGACGCTGATATCTTCGACGTCCTTCAACAGGAAGGTCGGCACATCAGGAGCGTGGAGCGCGCTGACGCGGTGAAAGTCCGCGCCCCTCACGTCGCTTAGCAAGAATGCAGGCCGCTCGTCCTTCTTCATATAGCTGACCTCGACGTTGTCCATTTCGATCCCTTTCACGTGGCGAATGAAGAAGCCATAGGCCGGAATCTCACCGAACATGGCAGGCTCGGGATAATCCTTCTCCTTCTCGGGCGGTTCCAGCGCGGCTTGCTCCTTCGTGCCGCCGCCTCGATAGTAGATCCGAACATTGCTGAACTTCACATCCTCGATTGCCTGACCGGGAATCCCGCTGATAATCGAGCCATATCTTGGGTCGGCGTTGTAGACAACGACGTTGCTGATAAGCACGCGCCGCAGTGCGCCCAGCGTTGTGGTTTCTTTAGGACCTCGCGCGCGATTGCCCAAGCGCAGAAAGAATGGCGCGTTAACGATGTCGCGCATCGTGATGTTAGTGATGGTTACATCCTCCAGCAATCCGCCGTCTACACTTTCGAGTGCGAATCCGCGAGAGTAGTCGAACACGCAATTGGAGATCGTGATGTTCTTGAAGCCGCCGTTGGATTCCGTGCCAAACTTTATGCGCGCAGTCGGGCCATTGAGGCTGTATTTATTGTAGTCGCGCTTGTAAGTGCCATCAAGAAACGTGCCTTCGTCATAGCCGCTGACCTGGCAATTAGTGATCGTCACGTTCTCGGTCGCGCGCGCAAACCCGAGCGCGAACGAACTCTTCGGACAGATGCCATCGTCGAAGGGCGAGTTGACGCTACAGTTTGAAACGCGCACATGGCGACACGCATCGATGTCGATGCCATCACGGTTCGTATCGATCTTTAAATTATCGATCGTGAGATTGTCGACACCGGTTGCGAGAATGGCGAAGTGCCCGCCGTGCAGGATCGATATGTCGCGAATAATGACGTTGCGACACAGCTTCAGGCTGATCGATTTGTTGCCCCAGCCGGATTCAACTGCGTCGCGTGGATTGGGATAACCGAATGGTGTCTTCGGTTCGCCGGCGCGCGCATTATTCAACGTGTCGTTCCGTTCCTTCGGGCGCGACTGCGCTCCGCTGCGAACCAGTCCACGGCCCCAGATACGACCGGGACCGAGAATGGAAACGTTCTCGAGGCTCTCGCCCCAAATCAAACTGTTGTGCCAGTGGCTGTGACCGAAGTCCTGATAAGCATCCCACTGATTTGGCTCAGGCGGATCGTATCCGACGCCTTTGCCGGGGTCAGCCGCGACAATCGTCGCACCTTGATCGAGATAGAGTGCGATATTGCTCTTCAGATGAATTGAGACTGATAGGTAGCTCCCTGCCGGGAAGCGCACGGTGCCGCCGCCGGCCCGGGCCGCCGCTTCAATCGCCTGGTTGATCGCTACGGTGTCGAGCACCTTGCCGTCACCCCTGGCGCCAAACGCCTTCACGTCATAGATGAGCGCGGCACGCGCGGAGGGAGTGGAAACCCCTCGAGTCTTCGTTTGGGTGGCTGGTCGCTGACCATAGGCCGCCAGCAAACAGGCAGTCGAAGCAGCTAGTACAATAGAAACAACCTTGAGCTGTTTTCTCATTCTCATCGGCGGGCGCAAGTTTAAGGGAATGGATCGAAGGGTGTAAAGCGAAGTGTCGAGCGCTACCGCGATGAAGTTGGTGCGAAGCCTGCTGACCCTGGGTAGTGTCTTGATTTGAAGTTTGGTATGTCAGAACCGCGAGCAGTAGCGAGCGGGTAATCTCCGCGGAACAGCTATTGACCCGCTCGCTACCGCTCGCGGTTCTGTACATGCGCCGCAAGCTAGGACACTACTTACTGGTTTCGATTGACTCACCGCCAAGCGATGGCTTATTGTTGCGAACCATAGTTCATCATTAGGCCGGCGTCAGGCTTAATATCGATCCAGGGCGTGGCTTGCAGGCGGAACCTCTCGACTGCAAACTTCCGGTCTCCTTTTTCAGAGGTGGCAAGTCGCCGGCCCTCAATCGTCCAGTCTGAAATTTCGGAAGGAGCAACGCATGCGAATGCCATCCAGATCTGTCTCTATCTCAACCCTATTTCTGTTGTTAGTGATTTCTCTGATCGTAATCACAACGCGAACACGAGCACAGGAGCCGCAGACTCCGCCCACAGGCGCGCCCGCAGGCGCGGGCCAGGATCGCCCGGCCCGGCCCGACCAGCAGGCCGAGCCAAAGCCTTATGACAAGGTGATCACTAAAGAAGCCAAGTCCGACGATGGCGTCTTTACCGTGCACACGATCAAGGAAAAAGTTTATTACGAGATTCCCAAGAGCGAACTCGGAAAAGAGTTTCTTTGGGTCAGCCAAATCGCCAGGACCACGCTGGGTGCGGGTTATGGCGGACAGGCGGCGGGCAATCGTGTTGTCAAATGGGAGCGCAAGGGTAACCGCGTGCTGCTGCGCAACGTGTCGTACGAGGTCGTGGCCGATCCCCGGATGCCAATCGCCCGCGCTGTCGAGGCAGCAAACAACGACACGATCATAATGGCTTTCAACGTAGAGGCGTTCGGCAAGAATGACTCGTGCGTTATCGACGTCAGCAAACTCTTCACGACCGAAGTGACGGAGTTCAGCGCGCGCACGCGCCTGCGCGCCCGCGGTTTCGACGCCACTCGCTCGTTCATCGAAAAGACCAAATCGTTTCCGACCAATATCGAAGTCGAAGTATCACAGACCTACACGTCGCCGCCCGAAGTAACTCCGACGACCGGTGGCGGGCCGCCCCAACCGCCGCCGAACCCGTTCGCACAGGGAATGCGCTCCGGCACCAATGCAACTGTCGTAATGCACTACAGCATGGTCAAGCTGCCGGAGAAGCCAATGATGCCGCGTCTGTTCGACGAGCGGGTCGGCTACTTCACGATCCAACAGACGGATTACGGCGTGGACGAGCAGCGCGCGCCGAAGCGCACTTACATCACGCGCTGGCGTCTGGAAAAGAAAGATCCAAACGCTGAGCTTTCCGAGCCCGTCAAGCCGATTGTCTATTACGTCGATCCGGCTACGCCTACGAAGTGGGTGAAGTGGATCATGCGCGGGATCGAAGATTGGCAACCTGCGTTCGAGATGGCCGGTTTCAAGAACGCGATCATTGCGAAACAGGCTCCTTCAAAAGCTGAAGATCCTAATTGGGATTGTGAAGACGCCAGATACTCATGCATTCGTTACTTGCCTTCTACTATCGAAAACGCATCAGGTCCGCACGTTTCCGATCCTCGCACCGGCGAGATTCTCGAGTCTGACATTCAGTATTACCACAACGTCATGAACCTGCAACGCGACTGGTATTTCCTGCAAGTTGGTCCGCTGGACCCGCGAGCAAAGAAACTTCCCTTGCCCGACGATCTGATGGGTCGCCTGGTCGAATACGTCGTCGCGCACGAGGTCGGACACACGCTTGGTTTCCAACACAACATGAAGGCGAGTTCTTTATATCCGGCAGACAAAGTTCGCGATCCGGCGTGGCTCAAGACTATGAGCAGCACGCCGACTTTGATGGATTATTCCCGCTTCAATTATGTGGCGCAGCCGGAAGACAACATCCCTCCGGAAGATCTGATTCCGAAAGTAGGGCCTTACGACAAATGGGCGACGATGTGGGGCTACAAGCCTATTCCGGGCGCGAAAACTCCCGACGAGGAAAAGGCGACTCTCGACGAGTGGGCCCGTGAACAGGACTCCAAGCCGTGGCTGCGATTCTCGACGGCAGACGCGCGCGGCTCGGATCGAACACGGAAGCGGTTGGCGACGCCGACGCTGTCGCGTCAACCGCCCTGGGAATCAAGAACCTCCAGCGCGTTGCCGACATGCTGTTGCCGGCCACCTCTCACAAAGGCGAACCATACGATGATCTCGATGAGCTTTACGGCCGGATGCTCGGCCAGTGGGCTACGGAGTTGAACCACGTCACCCAGATTGTTGGTGGCTTTAACTCGCAGCAAAAACACGCCGGCCAGGACGGCGTGAGATTTACTCCGGTGCCCAGAGAGAGGCAGGTCGCGGCCGTCAGGTTTCTCAACGAGAACGCATTCACCACGCCGACCTGGGCGATCAGACCCGAGATACTCAGGCGCATTGAACCGACCGGCGTGTTGGGTCGAGTGAACACCGCTCAGGAACGGGTGTTGAATTCTCTGCTGAGCAATGCGCGCTTTGCGCGTCTGGTCGAACAGGAAGCAATCGATGGCGCCGCAGCTTACCGACCGGCCGAGTTTCTTGCGGACGTGCGCAAGGGCATCTGGCGTGAGATCGCAGCAGGTCCGGTTCACATAGACGCGTATCGGCGCAACTTGCAACGCGGGTATATCGATCTGCTCGCCGGGAAGCTGAACGGACGAACGCCGGTGACGGATGACTACCGCGGCTTGATTCGTGCTGAGCTGCGCGACTTAAGTGCAGCGCTCGGTGTCGCCTCGGCGCGCGCGACCGATCGAGAGACGCGCGCGCATCTGGCAGACGCACGCGATCAGATCGCGAAAGCGCTCGATCCGAAATTCGCGCCGCCCGCGCCCGCAACACCGACGGGATTCCCGTTTGGATTTGAGGAAGGAGCCAATCCAGACTCATTCGAGAACTTTGGCTTCTTGGATTGCTGGCCCGATTACGCGATCAAAAGAAGGCCGTAGCCCCGCGCGTCGGTGAACTGATAAACAAACCGGGTGCGCTCGGAAAATAACTGTCGAGCGCACCTGTTCATTACGCATTCCACTTATAACCATCAGCGATGTTTTCTCGCTTCTGTGCAAACCACTCCGCCTGCGGCTCCGACAAGTTCACAAATCCCCACTTCCGAGCGTAAACGAGAAACGTATAAATTAGCCGCCATTGGCAAAACATCGTTATGTCTGCAAGCGCCACATCCAATTGCATATTCTCTGAATATCCTTCAAGCAGCCAATCCAATAGCTGCAAGCCTTCTTTCCGCCATCCATGCGGGTAAATTGTAATACCCAAGTCGTAGGCGAACCAGTGATAACAACAATCATCGAAATCAAAGATATTTAACCGACCATCTTGGCAGCGATAATTCGTTTCTCCAAAATCGCCATGTATCAAACCATACTTTTGGCTCGATTTCGGATAAGCTTGCAGCCTTTCTCTCAACTCATCATACGCGAGCCAAATAACCTTCTCAGACTTAGGCAGGTACTCGTCTGCTTCAAGCAACAGTTTGTCCTCGTCCCAAGCAAATCTGCGAAACCTGTCGGAAGGAAGATAGGCCTTCGATAGGGCGTGAATCTGTCCAAGCGTTCGGCCGCGAAGTCTAAAATGTTCTTTGTTAAATTTGGCGGGATCATATCTAAACCGCTCACCTTTCGCCTCCTCAAAGACGCAAGCAAACAGATGGCTATGTGCAAATGGTAGTTCTTCAATAAGTCGCCCCTCAGCAGAAGAAACTGGAAGCATGGCACTGACGCCGCCGCGATGTAGATAGGCGATATAATCGAGTTCCGCTTCAATCTGCTTCTTCGTTCTATCGCAACTCGAAGTGAGCCGAAGATAGCGCGTTTCGCCAGATTCGATGAAGCTGTAAACACGATTGGCAGCGTCATCGACATGCTGGAGCGATTCAGTGTCACCGTGCCATAGCTTGACGGCAGTATTCGCAGGCTCGGTTCTATAGATGGAATCCAGCATTGGATTACAGAAGACGCCGAACGGTCGCGAGTTCGAGCGGCCCGCCCCGACGAGCTGGAACTCTGCGTCCGAGCGAAAGTCA
>WNGD01008805.1_pt1 | contig 12142 bp, 10 predicted proteins | sample 5400671 | NCBI WGS metagenome assembly WNGD01 (sample SAMN13153369, study PRJNA577476) | soil metagenome | isolation source: 40 cm soil or saprolite under grassland replicate 2 | place: USA:California | collected 2016-06-15
CCACCAGGGCCGACCTCGTGAAGTACCGCGACATGCTGTCCACGGCTGCGGACCGGGTAGGGAAACTCAAGGCGTCCGGGAAATCGCTGGAGGAATCCATCGCCGCCAAACCGCTCACGGATCTCGATGGCGACTGGGGGTCGGGGCGATACAAGGGCGACGACTTCGTCCGGATCGTCTATCTGACTCTGTAGGGGCGGCCCTTCGCCGCCGTCTTTCGCTTCGCGGCAAACAGGTCCCTCCATGCATCAAAATCGCCCTCACGGCTAGTTTCCGAGTTCACCGTCACACGCCCAGGAGCGCACTTCCATGACGCCTCGCACGCCGGCGCTCGTCGCGGCACTCGCCGCATTCGCGATCGGCGCCGCCAACGGACAAACCTGCACCGAACCTCACTACCGCTGGAGTGAGAAGGTGGACACGTCCTTCGCAACAAACCCACCGGCCGCCGTCGATGTCTCCGACGTGCTGACCTGGACGCCTCGGGCAATCACCGCACAGGACCAGTGTGCGCATCGCATCGGGCGAGAACAGAATGTCTACTCGGTCACTGCGTACGTGCGACGCATCAAGCTGCATGAAACCGACGGGGACTGGCACATCGAGATCACCGAAGAGGAGTACACGCCCGTCCCGGCGTCCTGCATCATCGTCGAGATCCCGGCGCCGGCGTACGGCGACGTCTACCGGCAAGCGCGTGATCAGCTCGCGGCCCTGGTCGATACCACACATCTGGCGGCAAAGGGTGACCTGGACGCCTCGGTACTGGTGACGTTCACCGGAGCTGCCTTCTTCGATGGCTATCACCAGAAAATGACTTCAACCGGCAGCAAACATGCGAGCCAGCACGGACGCTGCAATTCGTCGCTCAGCGCGTTGTGGGAGCTGCATCCCATTTACGCCGTAACAGCGCCGGTCGGCCCGTAAACAACAAGGTCACGGCGCCGTGAGCCGATCGATCTCCGTCGTGCCGTCGAGTAAAACCACGGTGGCCCCCGGGGCAGGGTGGATGACGCCGGTTCGCTCCGTCGAGACGACCGCTCCGTCCACCCTGACCTGTGGGCTGGCCAAGTCGTTTGACGTCCAGGAGACGCCATCGGCGGGGATGGCCCAGAGCGCGCCGAGCGCGACGGGGCGGCAGGCCGCCGTCTGACAGGTGCCGGTCTCGGTGGCGATGCCCGGATCGAAATTGCCGACGTTGACGCCGTTGTAGTACTGCGCCTGGCCGTTGGCGTAGAGCTCGTTGTTCATCACCGTCACCCGCGCGCAATCGACCTGGTTGGGGTTCATGTAGATCCCCCACATCCCGTGGTTGTGGACGTCGCTGTTGACGACCGTGATGTCGTGGATGCCCGGCGGGTTGAGCTCCATGCCGCCGACCGCGATGCTCGGGAACGCGTCGTTCGAGCCGTCGCGGATCGCCGTCGCCTCGACGCGCAGGTAATCGACGAGGCCCGAGAGCAGGAACTGGCCGCCGCCGCACGGCGCGGGCGGGCCGCCGGGGGGCCCGCACTGATAAAAGATGCTGGTCAGGTGGTTATGCTCGAGCAGGCTGCGCCGCACCAGCAACGGGCTGGCCGCGGTCCCATGTGCATCATAGAGAACGATGGCGTTCGAATAGATGTACCAGAAGAGCGCATCCTCGATGAGCAACGAGCCATCCACGTTCGAGACTTGCAGTCCGAACTCGTGCGCGTCGACGAAGCGCGCATGCGAGACGTGGACGTTGTGGGTCCTGGCTATCAGAACGGCCTGGCTCTTGGCGTGCGCGACGGTCACGTTCTTCACGACGACGTGATCGGCGCCGAACACGAAGATGCTGGACTTGCAGTCCGGGTTCTCGACCGGGGGATCGACGGGTAGGATCGCCTGGCAGGGAGCATCGGCGCGTTCGTCGATGACCAGGTCCTGGAAGGTCACGTCGGCAGGACCGACCGCGGCGAGGAGCTCGTAGTCGTAGTGATCCTCACGACGGATGAGCGAGCCGGCCGCCCCGCGGATGACGAACGAGCGCGGAGCGTTCTCGATGCGCAGCTTGCAAGCCGAAGCGCCCGAACAGACCAACCTGCCCTGGACCTCGATGATGTCGGCGCGGCCGGCCTGCACCACCGCGCCGCAGGCGAGCAGCGTCGCCGGTGTCGTCGCTGCGCACGGCGTGACGTTGAATGACGCGCTCGTGGCTTCACTCAATCCGCTCGCAGAGGCGGTGAGCGTGTAGCCAGTGCCGACGTTGTTAATGCTCAAGCTCGAGAAGGTCGCGACGCCGTTCACGGCCGCGACCGTAGCCGTGCCGAATAGCGAGGCGCCGCTCGGGTTGGTGCCGAGTGCCACGGTCACGCTGGTAGTCGCACTGGTTACGGTGTTCCCCGACGCATCCTGGATCGCCACTTGGAGCGCCGGTGCGATCGGTGTGCCCGCTGCGGCCCTGCCCGGCTGCACTGTGAAGGCCAGTTTCGTCGCCACGCTGGTCGTCCCGGTCGGGGCCGAGCTTCCGCACGCCCCGAGCGCCACCATGCAGGCCGTTAAGAGGAATGCCCATCCCCGCCGTCGACAAGTACGCGGTGAGACCATTGTTCCGCTCCAACATTGTAAAAGGGAGGATTTTCGTTCGTGCCACCAGAGAATAGCGTCCAGACGCGTTTCGCGACCATGGGTGAATATCGGTCGCTTCCGTCAAGTGCTCGTCAAGCTGGCTCCTCCGCTTTATTATCTGCCGTCGTCTCCCTGTCCAGCACCCATGCCAACCAGGAGGATGCCGTGCGGATTCCTTGCGGGGTCGTGTTGCTATCCTTGATGACCGCTACCGCGGTCGCTCAGCAGACCGACAAACCCATAACGCAAAACACGTCGCCCAATCAGTTCCAGAAGAATCCGGGTCTGCCCGACTGCCTCACGTTAGCGGTGCAACGGGGTGACCCATCGAGCGGGCCGTCGATCCTGCTGGTGAAGGGCACGAAAGGCTGTAGCGCGCCCTGGCACTTTCATTCGCCCAACGAGATGAAAGGCGAACCCGCTGTGAACCTGCATTCTGGTGGGTTTGCGTATGCGCCCGTCAAACATGTGCACCAGTTCACCTGCGTCGGCGCACCGTGTTCGTTCTTCCTGCATTCGGATGGACCGTTCGATATCCATTACGTGGATCAGAACGGCAGCGAGATTCCAGTCGAGCAGGCGCTGCACAAGCAGCACAAGGCGCGGTAGCGAGGCTCGCTGAATGCGGAGGCGTGGCAAGAACCGCCGCGGCCGAGCGTGCTAGAATGTGATCAGCGCCGGACGGTTTAGCCCCGTGTTGTCGCCCGCGATCGCGGCCGTCGGCGTCACGTTCCCGCTCGCCCCCGCCGCGTAGACTGTGATGCTGTTGGCGTTAAAGTTCGCGACGTAGATGTTGCCCGCGCCATCCAGGGCGATGCCATAGGGGGTGGTCAGTCCCGTATTGCCGCCCGCGATCGTGGCCGTCGGCGTCGCGTTCCCGCTCGCCCCTGCCGCGAAGACGGTGATGCTGTTGAGGCTGCTGCTGGTGACGTAGATGTTGCCCGCGCCATCCAGGGCGATGCCGTTCAGTCCGGTGTTGAAGGCTGTAATCGTGGCCGTCGGCGTCGCGTTCCCGCTCGCCCCCGCCGCGTAGACTGTGATGCTGCCGCCTAGGTTGGCGACGTAGATGTTGCCCGCGCCATCCAGGGCGATGCCATAGGGGGTGTGCAGTCCCGTGTTGCCGCCCGCGATCGTGGCCGTCGGCGTCGCGTTCCCGCTCGCCCCCGCCGCATAGACTGTGATGGTGTTGTTTCCTATGTTGGGGACGTAGATGTTGCCCGCGCCATCGAAGGCGATGCCATGCGGGAAGTTCAGTCCGGTGTTGCCGCCGCGATCGTGGCCGTCGGCGTCGCGTTTCCGCTGGCTCCCGCCGCGTAGACCGTGATGCTGTTGCCCAATCCGTTGGCAACGTAGATGTTGCCCGCGCCATCCCGGGCGATGCCAGTCGCGGTGTTCAGTCCGGTGTTAAGGCCCGCGATCGTGGCCACGGGCGTCGCGTTCCCGCTCGCCCCCGCTGCGTAGACCGTGATGCTGTTGCTGGGTTGGTTGACAACGTAGAGCGGCTTACCTGCCACGAGCACCGTGACCGTCGCCGAAACGCCGGCGCTCGTAGCCGCCACCACCGCTGTACCGGGCGTCGTACCAGCCGTGAGGAGCGTCGTCGGCCCGGTCGTCGGCGCGAGGCTCGCCACCACGCCCGGGGCTGCCGTCACGGTCCAGGTCACGCTAGCGCTGACAAGCGGGGCACCGTGCAGATCCTCCACCGTGGCCGTGAGCAGATCCGTGCCGCCTGTCGGGACGCTTGAGGTCGCGGCGCTGACGCTCACACTCCCCGGGATGCCGGTCTCGATCCGGAAATGGATCGGCAGCGGCCGCCCGTCCTTCAGCACGATGAGATCACCGGTCGCGAGGTTCTTCGCCTGCCCTGTCGTGAGCAACACATCCGCGAAACCCAGCTCGCGCCGCGACCCACTCGCCCCGGCCGTCACGTGCGCCCGATAGGTATGGCCGGCGTCGAAGCCAGCCGCTCGGGTGTTCCAGTTCACCTGATACTGTGAGGTCGTAAGATCGACAGTGATCGCCGGCGTACTTGTCGTCGTGAATACGCCGACAGCGGGCGTCCCGCCTGCACCGCCGCAATTGTTATCGGGGCCATTGGTGATATCGCAGATCGCGATCTGTGGGTTGAGCGTCGCAATATCGGCATCGAAGGTGCCGCTAAACGTGGGCTGGGCGACCACTGGCGGGAGGAAGTAGAAACCGGGCGTCCCGCCCTCATGAACCCCATCGGAGATCGCGAACTCGGGCCCGGACCGGAGGGCCGTCGGCCGGTCACCGGATGCGCACGCCTCCACCATCAGGAGAGCGGGTACGAGCCAAGCGAGGCGACAGGTCAGTGACACAGCCATCTTCCACCCCCGGAACGTGCGAAATGATGGTCTACCGTGTGGGTGGAAAGTGGGCGTTGTCCTACAAGCCGTTATAGATCCGACGGAGGGAAAAGGGACCGACTCGTCTAGGTGCGAGGCACCGGACCTGTCGGACCGCCGCCGAGCCGGTCCCTTCGCTGCGCTCAGGGCAAGCTCTTCAGGACACACGAAAGAGTGAGCAGGACGAAAAACGCAGTGTGAGGGGCTTGTCGCAATCTGCCGTGGGCACGCTGCGGTGTTCGTGCCACGCATCCGCTGTTCATCAGCGCGGCGATTGCGCAACGCTGTGGCGCAAAGATTGCTATCGGAGGAATTAATTCCGAGCGACACAGCACCCACCTCACAGAGAGCGTTCCACATGTACGCGCGTGCAGGGTTTGCTGGGCGGCTGGCAACCGTGGTCGCGGTGCTGCTAGCCTTGGACTGCTCCGATGTCGTCACGTCCGCGCACCGCGCTCGCCGCTCCTTCCGACCTTCCTTCGATGCCATCCAGATCGCCGGCCACGAGCTCGAGGTGCCCACTGGTTTCAACGTGAATCTTTTTGCACAGGGGCTAGACGGCGCGCGCTCGCTCGCGCTCGCCCCCGATGGCGCGGTCTTCGTCACACTCTCGGGTAATGGCGAGATCATCCGATTGGAGGACGCCGACGGCGACGGCGTTGCCGACGCGCAGAGCATCGTCCTGAGCGGCTTGTCCTACCCGTTCGGCCTGGCGTTCCGCGGCGACACGCTGTACTTCGCCGAGCCAACCGCGGTGCGCCGGCTCGATCCGGGAGCGACGACGCCGGTGACACTCATCCGGAACCTTCCGCGCGACGGTCACATCACGCGCACGATCGCCTTCGGGCCCGACAATCTGCTCTACGTCGCCATCGGCTCCTCGTGCAACGTGTGCGACGATCCGTTGCCCCGCGCGGCCGTCACGCGCTACAACCTCGACGGCACGAATCCGCGGACGTTTGCCACCGGGCTCCGCAATTCCGTCGGGCTCGCCTTCCACCCGACCACGGGCGAGCTGTGGGCGAACAACAACGACCGCGACGATCTGGGCGACGATCTGCCACCCGAGCACCTCAACATCCTGCGGGACGGCAAGTGGTATGGATGGCCGCAATGTTATCTCCCCGGCCAGGCGAACCCCGAGTATGCAAATGCCGACTGCTCAGGAGTGGAGCCACCGGTCATCACGTTCCAGGCACACTCGGCCCCGCTTGGGCTCGTGTTCTATACGGGCACCATGTTCCCGGCGGAGTACCAGGGCGATGCGTTCATGACGTATCACGGCTCGTGGAACCGCACCGAGCCCACTGGGGCGAAGGTCGTGCGTGTGCGCGTGCAAAACGGCCGGCCCACGGCGATCGAAGACTTTGTCACCGGTTGGGAGCTCGCCGATGGCTCTCGCTGGGGTCGCCCCGTGAGCCTGCTGGTAATGCCGGATGGGGCGCTCCTCGTGAGTGACGATTATGCAGGGGGGATTTGGCGCGTGAGCTTCGCTCAAACTCCGCCACCGCCACCGCCACCACCGCCACCACCGGTGCCGCCGCCGCCACCACCGCCACCACCGGTGCCGCCGCCACCGCCACCTCCGGCTCCGGTGCCGCCGCCGCCGCCGCCGCCACCGCCGCCACCGCCGCCCAACCAGCCGCCGGTTGTGAACGCCGGGTCGGATCAGTCGGTGCTTGTGGGTCTCTCGTACGCGCTGCCCGACGCGTCTTTCAGCGACCCGGACAACGACGGGCCGTGGTCCTACACGATCGATTGGGGGGACGCGTCATCATCCAGCGGCAGCAGGCACAGTCAGGGCGCCCTTACGGGAACCCACAACTATCTCCTGCCCGGCACCTACTCGATCACCGTGACGGTGACTGACGACCACGGCGCCACAGGGTCCGACTCGAAAGTCCTCACAGTGACGGCGTTACCGGCGCTCTATCGATAGGGCGCATGAATCAGATCCTACGGAATCGAGGTACAGGTCTGTTGGAATGGGGCGAAGATGACCCCGCACACCTTGAATTCCGTCACGACGGCCGTACCTGAAGGCATCACGAGGCCGAAGGAGAAGATCCCGTCGAGCATCGGGTTGAAGATTGGGTTGGCCGTCTGGAGCGGTCCATACATTGTGCCGCCGGCGGTAATGAGTGGTGTGTCGTTTCGATTTTGCAGGAGCTGCGTACCGTTGGCCGCCCCGTAGACGTTGGTGAGCAGCACATCCGTACCCGAGACCGGATCCCCCACGCTAAAGGTGACGCCCCAAGTGATTGCATCATAGGGCGGTGCCGGGATGTGGCTCGTCAAGTCGAAAGTGAAGATCGTCTCCTGACTCGAAAGAGGGATCCCCGTAGGGCCGGAGGGCACGAATGTGATCAGCGCTGGAGTGTTTAGCCCCGTGTTGCTGCCCGAGATCGTGGCCGTCGGCGTCACGTTCCCGTTCGCCCCCGCCGCGTAGACCGTGATGCTGGAGACGTTAGGGTTGCTGACGTAAATGTTGCCCGCCCCATCCACGGCGATGCCATACGGGGTGTTCAGTCCGGTGTTACCGCCCGCGATCGTGGCCGTCGGCGTCACGTTCCCGCTCGCCCCCGCCGCATGGACCGTGATGCTGCTGCCACCGTCGTTGGCAACGTAGATGTTGCCCGCGCCATCCAGCGTGATGCCAGCGGGGTTGACCCATCCCGTGTTGCCGCCCGCGATCGTGGCCGTCGGCGTCGCGTTCCCGCTCGCCCCCGCCGCGTAGACGGTGATGCTGTTGCCGAGAAAGTTGGTGACGTAGATCTTGCCCGCGCCATCCAGGGCGATGGCAGCCGGCAAGTCCAGTCCGGTGTTGCCGCCCGCGATCGTGGCCATCGGCGTCGCGTTCCCGTTCGCCCCCGCCGCGTAGACTGTGATGCGGTTGGCAGCGTTGGCGACGTAGAGGTTGCCCGCGCCATCCAGGGCGATGCCCTGCGGGTTGGCCAGTCCCGTATTGCCGCCCGCGATCGTGGCCGTCGGCGTCACGTTCCCGCTCGCCCCCGCCGCGTAGACCGTGATGTTGTTGCCGACGTCGTTGATGACGTAGATGTTGCCCGCGCCATCCAGGGCGACGCCATTCGGGAAGTTCAGTCCGGTGTTGCCGCCCGCGATCGTGGCCGTCGGCGTCGCGTTCCCGCTCGCCCCCGCCGCGTAGACCGTGATGCTGTTGCCGGAAAAGTTGGCGACGTAGAGCTTACCCGTCACCCGTCCCGTGCCCGTGGCCGTGTACGTCACCGGACTCCCGCTCGCGAGGGCGGCGGCGGTCACCGTGTTCGGCCCCGGCGTCGTTCCAAGGACCCACGGCGCGTGTGCGCAACCGGTCCCCACGTCGGTGTTCACCGTCACCGCTTGCAGGCCCCCGACGGTTCCGGCGCCCGTCGTGACGGTGAAGGTCACCGGCTCGTTCCCCAACGGGCTGGAGACACCGTGATGGGTCAGCGTCAGGCACACGGCAGGGTCCGGTGTGACCGCTGTGCCGACGGCTGCGGAGTTGCCGTCGGTGCCGGCGACTTTCGTCATCGTCACATGCCGCGCCCAGCCGATCCGGCTGAAGCCGTCGGTACTGCCGCCGGCCCCCAAGTCGATAGCGTGCAGCGCATCCGGCGTGACCAAGCGTCCGATGCCGCGCACAAGTGCATGCCAGCCCACGCTCGCCAGGTCCAGCACGCTGCCCGAATTGATGGTCCCGATGGAGGCCGGGGTCGGCCCGAAGGTCGCGCATGTCAAGAAGGGCACGGCAACTTCCGCGAGATCGATCGTCGGCCCTGCCGGCGCTCCCTCTACCTCCACCCGGCGGTGCAACTCGAACGGAGGCGCATTGGGGTTACCGATGAGGTCCGGAGACTCGACACACACACCAGCAGTGACAAGCTGACTGAAGGGACCGAAGTCGTGGAGATCCGGATCGGTGCGGAACCGATAGCAGCCTTCGCGCTCCATCAGACCGCTCTGGAGACACGTCGGGTCGTTCGTCCCCGGGCCCACGGGGATGCGTTCGACGATCAGCACCACCTGGTCGATGCCCGCATTGCGTGCAGCTTGGGGAAGCCAATTGTCCGGGAAGGATGCGCCGGCGAACCCAGTGTTCGTCGTCACGGTCGTCGCAACATCCCGCACCACCCGCTCGACGTGATCCGGGTTCGTTGATCCGAAGGCCCCGTCCTCGATCCGCACCTTGATCGGCAGCGTCCGACCGTCCGGGAACTGGACTACCTCACCCGTCCTCAGGTTCTTAATCCCGTGGTCGACCGGGTCCACGTCGAGAAAGCCGAGTGCCGTTCCCCCGCGTGCCCCCCGGACGAGGATGCGATAGAACTTGGACGGGTCGAGCAGCGTCGGGGACTTCGTGTCCCAGTTGCGGGCATATTGCTGGTGCGTCGCATCGAGGGCCATCGGAGCGGGCCCGAATACGAGCACCGGAGCGCCAGCGCTCGTCATGCAGTCGACGGGTGATCCGCTGCTGGGGTCCCCGGTAAGGATGCAGACCTCCACGACCGGCGAGAGTTTGGAATTGAAGGTACCCGCATGAAACAGGGCGCTGGGATCGGGCGCGAGCGGCTGCAGAAAGAAAAAATGCGCGTTGCCGTTGTGTGCACCGTCCGAGATCAGGTACGCGGGGCCCGCGCTGGCCGTCGGCTGCACCGGCTGCTGGTCGCGACATCCGACGGAGATGACGGCGCTGACTGTTACGGCGAGTGCGAGGGTCCGCATGGCAAGCTCCTGTTCACGAATAACGTCGCGTCGGTGCAAGAGACGCGGGCTTGTAGTCGGGAGAGAATGCGGTGCTGATGCAACCCGCTGCTACGGATCGGACGGAGCGACAGGGAAGCGGTTCGTCTAGGTGGGAGGGACCGGACCCATCGGACCGCCGCTCCGCGCGTATGCCGCGATTTGCAGGCGAGTATGGAGCGCGAGCTTCTCCAAGATGTTGTGGACGTGCCCCTTCACCGTATTGGTGGCGAGGTCGAGGCGCTGCCCGATCTCCTTGTTGCTCAGCCCGTCCGCGATCAGATCGAACACCGCCCGCTCCCGCGCGGTCATGCGGACGGCCTCGGCCACCTCTGTTGGTTTGCGGCCGAGCGCGAGCTTCGCAATGTGAGAGAACAGCGTGCTGGTGAACGCTGGTGGAAGCACGTCTGTCCCGCTGGCAACCCAGCGAACCGTGCTCACGAACGCGTCCAGCGTTGCGTCCTTCGCGATGAAGCCTGAGGCACCTGCGTTGACAAAGTCGTGCAACTCCTCCGGTACGGGCAGCACATCCATCACGATGACCCGCACCGCGGGCGCCGCGTGCTTGATCGCCGCGACGAGCCGGTGACTGTCGTGATCCCCGAGGGCGGCGTCCACGACCACCACCTCCGGTCTCATGGCGCGCACACGCTCGAGCGCCGCGGGGGGACGGTCCACCGCCGCGACGACCTTGAGGTCCGGCTGCTCGGTTAGCATGGCAACGATCCCATCGCGCACCAGCCGATTGTCCTCGACTACCAAGATCGAGATTCTTTTCGCCACGGCTGACCCTTTGCCGCGAGACTCGCTCAGCAGTCTCAGATTCGGGGTGGCGTCTGGCAGGCGTCAGAGCGAAGGAGAGACCGACGGACAACGAAGGGAGTATGCGGCTCACCGACGGCGTCGAGCAATTGTTGCGAGCCCGCAACATGCGCGGGGCGAGCTGTCATCCTGAGGGCCGAAGGCCGGAAGGATCTGCCCTGCGCGTTACGGCACCAGAATGTTGATCTGCACGGCCTGCAAAGCGGGCTTGTTGATCACCGTCGTGTCCGTGTCCCGGGAAGCCGCGCTGAGACGAAAACACGCCGAGAAGGTCGATGCAATCGGGTTGAGGCGGACGCTATAGAAACCTTGGCTATTGGTGCTGGTCGAGGCGAGCTGGTTGATCCTTCCGCTCCCACATTGGTACGGCGGCCAGGTGGTCACGATGACAGGCTCGCTACTGACAAGCCGGCCATAGGAATCCGTCACCACACCGTTCACGTTGTACTGCGCCCATTGCTCACCGAGACCGTTACGGCACGCGGTTGATGCAAAGAGAAATGCGACCAGGAGTGGATGCCTAATCCCAGATTGCTTACGCCAGTCCACACATCACCTCCCACGTTCCAGGCGTAGGATAATCCGTCTTCAAGCAGAAGATACATTCGATCCCGTGATTCCCATTCTCGCCTGCCCTCGGAGGACACTTACTTCGAAGCGAGGACAGCTCGGGTCGCGAAGGATCTCTGCCTGCTCCAGCACGCCACCCTTTCTCACCGCGGCCGGCATGTGTACATTGGTACTACCCAGTAATACCGAGTATGCCATGCCATACGCCCGGATTGCCATCACTCTGCCCAAAGACCTCGTGGCCGCGGCCGACCGCCGCGCCCGGGAGCTCGACCGCTCGCGCAGCCGTGTGATCGCCGAAGCCCTGCGCGCCTACCTCGAGTCCCCTTCCCAGCCGCAGGTCCACGAGGCTGGTCGCCCGGCATACGGATCCGATGCGATTGGTTCCGCCCGCCGCGCCCAACTCGAGCGCGATCTCGCCCGCTCGCCCGCCGAACGGCTCAGGAATGCCGAGGCAGCCGCCCGAACGGCACGCGCGCACCGCGCTCCTCGCGGGCGCCGGCACCAGATCATCGGATTCGACTCCTACGACGATTTTTACGAGTGGAAGCAAAGCCACCGGGCGTAGCCACCGTGTGCGCCGCGCTGAATCGCGCGAAGGCCAAATACCTGGTCATTGGCGGCATTGCGTGCATCCTCCACGGCTACGCGCGCGCGACCGAGGACATCGACATTCTCATCGAGCGCACCGCGGAGAACGCGGACCGGGTCCTCAAAGCGCTCGCGACACTGGGCTACGGCTTCGCCCACGAGTGGACGGGCACGGAGATCCTGAAACGTCAGATTACCATTATCGGTGACGACCCCAGAGTGGATATCTTCACCGTTGCGTGGAGCATCAAGTACGAGCAAGCCGCATCACGCAGCGATACCGTCGCTGTCGCCGGCGTCCGCATTCCCGTGATCGGGATCGACGACCTCATCGAAACCAAGCGCACCGGCCGGCTCCAGGATGCGGCCGACATTGAGGTTCTCGAGGAAATTAGAAGGCGCCGCAGCTGACCACGCCCGCGACACCACGCCGCCTTCGGCGTCTCAGTACTGCCCCC
>WNGD01011785.1_pt1 | contig 12142 bp, 7 predicted proteins | sample 5400671 | NCBI WGS metagenome assembly WNGD01 (sample SAMN13153369, study PRJNA577476) | soil metagenome | isolation source: 40 cm soil or saprolite under grassland replicate 2 | place: USA:California | collected 2016-06-15
GAACTGCCGGACGCTTCACCCTTCACGGCCGTGGTGTTCACTGTTGCCGGGTTCAGTGTGATGAGATCGTCGACACTCCGGCCATTGAGCGGAAGATCCTTGACTTCGCGTTCCCCGACGACTCCCGCAACCTGTGCCGACGAGATGTCCACCAGGGGCGCTTCGCTGGTGACCGTCTTTTGTTCCGTGATTTCGCCTGCCTCGAGGACCGTGTTGAGGGTCAACTGCTGGCCCACAACCAGGTCGATGTTCTCGTGCACGCTTGTCTTGAAGCCTGGTAGAACAACTTGCACGCGGTATCGCCCGGGCGGCAGATTCGGGATGACGTAAATACCAGCCTCTCCCGTAATCGCCCTGCGCTGGACGTTGGTCTCCGTGTTGGTGGCAGTCACACTTGCTTCAGGAATCACCGCTCGCTTCGCGTCCGTCACCAATCCCTGAATTGTTGCTCCCGTCCCCTGCGCGGTAGCCATAGCCGCGAGCGTCAATAAGCAAACAAATGCGCCGGCGAGGCATTTCGCGGTCATCATCTCCTCCGTTTTGTAGCTAAACTGCGGAGCTTTGCACAAAAACGAGGAGGAAGCAAAGTATCGATCCGGCACCTATGGATTTCATCAGAATAGGATCTTTAATCCAAATTGAATTTGCCGCTGATCGGACAACGCGGTAGTGACCTCTCCAAAATCCGCATTGCCCAAGGTCGTGCCGTTGGTACCACCGGGCCGATCGAAGTGCGGCGTATTGGTGAAATTGAAAGATTCGAACCGGAACTCCCCTCCGACACGCTCGGTCACGCGGAATTTTCTGAACGCAGAGAAATCCAGGTTGACGAAAGGTGGCCCGCTGAGAATATGACGTGGCGCTGTGCCATAAGTTCCTGGTGCTGGTGGGGCAAAGGCGCTGACGTCGAGCCACTTCTTACCAGGTCCGATACCGCCCAACAGCCTGGGCGTGCCTACCAGATCCGGCCGATTGCTATTGCCTGGCGCATTGACGCTGGCGCCGCTGATCCGGATGTCTAATGGCTGGCCGGAATAGGCGGAGAAAATACCGTTAACCTGCCAATCGCCCAGGATCCAGCGCCCGATGCCCGACTGCAGCCACCGCTTCTTTGAACCGAATGGCAATTCATAGATGTAGCTCTGCACAAATGTGTGCGTGCGGTCGTATCCTGCCCGGCCGCGGTTCAGGGAAGGAATCGCGGGAATAAATAGACCGCCATTGCTGTCAGTGAAGTTGATCGCCTTTCCAAAGGTATAAGCCGTGGTGACTAAGAAGCCGTTCGAGAAGCGCCGGTCGAACTTTGCCTGCAATCCGTTATAGTTGCTGTCCGTCCGCATCCATCTATTGGTTACGGCCTTCCGTCCAAACAACTGGTTTAGCGGCTGCCCGGCAGCACCCGCTCCGGGAATCAATCCAGAATTGATGTTTTGACGAGTCAGCACACCTACAGCGTGGTTCCCCACATACGCGACTTCGATTGTGAAGTTTGCAGGAAGCGCACGCTGTACCGCCAAATTCCAAGACTGAAGGTAGGCTTCTTTCAGATTCAGTGGAATGTAGAGATATTCCTGATTTATAGGAGCGTTGGTAATAACGCCATCCGCAGGAATAGCCGCCACCAGTGGAGCCGCAAACCCCCCAGCCATCGCGCCGGCCGCGCTGAAGGAGTTCACAGCGTTGAACGCGTTGTTTTGTTTGACGGGAAAATTGAACGCGTACTTATCGTCAGGAAAAGATGGATCGATACTGATCCCGTAACCGGCGCGAACGACGGTCTTTTCGCTGACACGGTAGGCTACTCCAAATCGAGGCGCAAAATTGTTGTAGTTCGTCTGACGCCCCATGTTGGAAGGAATCTTACCGATTCCCGCCAGTTCGAGACTGTTCGTGACCGGGTTGTAGTTTGAGAATCCCCCGGGAAACATCGGTGTGGGCGCGAAATAGATTTCGTGCCGCAGACCGATATTGAGCGTGAGCTTCTGCGTTACCGCCCATTTGTCCTGAACGTAAGTAAACAAAGTTTTCTGCCGGACGGTAGGAAAGGTGCCCGGCAAGTCACGTCCATACTCGTTCGGCTGATCCAGCAGGAAACTGGCAAAAGCGTTTGCGAATCCTGACACGCCACCGCCGTTCAAGGCTGTTGGGCCGGGCCGGAAGTAAAACCGGCCGCGCGGACTGTAGGTCTGTGTCTGCAGCAGGTCGTCCTTATTGTTGCGAATGTCGGCGCCCCACTTCACCGTGTGGTTGTGAAGAATTCGAGTCCAGTTGGAAACGAGATCCACGTTGGTCTCGGCCCGAATCCAGGGCAGACTGGGTGAATAACCGACAAGAGGATTGGAAAGTCCGTCGATGTTGAAGTAGGGCATGCCACTTGTAAACCGGTCCAGGTTCACCCCAGGAATACCGAGTTCGTTGGCGATCTTAGAGCCCGTGTCCTGGTTGTCGGCGACATTGTTATATCGGCTGAAACCCAAACGGAATTCCGTGATGAATCGGGGGTCGAAAATGTGCGTGTAATTGAATCCACCTGCTTGAGTCCGGTTGATTCCCGTTCCAGCGAATCCATCACCTTTGGGTCCGCCATAGATGCCATAAAGGCCCGGGTCGAATACTTTGGGCCGCTCGAAACTATACCGAACGAAGAACGAATCGCTGTTGCTGATCTGATGGTTCACCTTGACATCGAACGACTCGGTATCTTTCACGCGGACTGTGGCACGCTCAAAGTTGTTGGTAAACCCTGAGAGCGTCGGTGCGGGCACAAGACTGAGAATCCTTTTAGCAACCGGGCTGATGCGATCCGGCGGAATAATGTTGCCGAGAAACGGCTGCCGGCCCGTGCCATCGGCATTGCCGGTGCGCGGATCGTAAATGATTTGCGGCGCCGGGAGCCTGAGCGCCGAGCTGAAGTCACCGTTTCGGAAATCCATCGTCGGAATACTGGTTCTGGTCACATCTCCGCGGCGGTCGCGGACCCCCTGATAGTCGCCGAAGAAGAAAGTTTTGTTCTTAACGATGGGCCCACCCAGCGTGAATCCGAACTGGTTATAAACGGTGTGCGCCTTGCTGGCAGCGAAGACATTGCGGGCCGCGAGCGCGCTGACGCGGTTGTACTGGTAGACGCTGCCGTGCAGGTCGTTGCTGCCCGATCGCAGCGTCGCGTTGATCACAGCTCCGCCGGCCCTCCCGAGTTCTGCCTCATAGTTGCTGGTGGTGACGTCCACTGAAGAGAGCGCTTCGATGGGTGGAATCAGAACCTGAAGCAATCCGGTCCGATGGTTGTTGTCGATGCCTTCAAGCTGAACATTGTTGGCATAGCGCGACTGGCCGTTGACCTCCGTCGCCAAACTGTCCTGCGAGTTGAAAAATTCGGAATGCTCCCTATGGGCGCGCGTCGCGCCTGGAACTAGATTCACCAGACTTTGAAAATTGCGGTTGAACGCGAGTGGCATGTCTTGAAGCTGTTTGGTTTCGATTTGGCGTCCCACGTCGGCGCGATCCGTCTGCAGCAGCGGCACGCTGTCGACGACCTCGACAGACTGAGTGATATCGCCCGCTTCCAACCGCATGTCCACACGGGTATCCACATTGACCAGCACATCGGCTTTTTCGCGGATCGCTTTCTTGAAGCCCGCGAGCTGAAATTCAACCCGGTAAACGCCGCGGTCAAGATCGCCAAATACATAGTTGCCGCTTTCATTGGTGACGGTCGAACGCGTCACGTTGGTGTTAACTTCAGTAATAGTGACTGATGCTCCAGGAACGACAGCACCTGAAGCATCGGTCACTGTTCCCAGCAGCGATCCCTTCACGGCTTGGGCGTGAAGATGCCCCGAACGGACCGAGAATATGAAAAGGGATGTAGCGCAGCAGAGCAGCGCAATTCGGAGTTGCTCCTTCATGGTCATTCTCTTTTTTTTTCGGATGGAACTGGGACAGCTAGTTGGATTATGTAACTAGCTTTTTGATTGTCAAGAAATCTGTTTCGCAGAGCTTGAATTTCATAGCGCGGCCCGAGGCCAATTTTCATTAACGCGCCGCACCGGGAATGAGTATCATTCGATAACGACTCCTTAGATTTCGCGCGACAGAGGAGGGAACTTGACCAAGCGAACAGTTGTCGCCTCGATGGTTTGCGGATTGGTGGTGACCGGATGGGTGGTCACCTTGTCCAGCACGTTGTCGGGTGCGCAAGAACCGGTCTCCTTCGCGAAGGACATTCAGCCGATTCTGCAGAATAGCTGCTGGAAATGCCATGGCGAGGCCATGCAGCTTTCGAAGCTCGACTTGCGTACGCTCGAGGGTGCGCTGAAGGGCGGCGAAAAAGGCGCGTCGATTTTGCCGGGCAAAGCGGAGGAAAGCCGGTTGTACCGGTCAACCCGTGGATCGATCTGCGTTGGCAGCGCTTGAAAATATGGAGATCCCGCCTGAAGCGCGGAACTACTGGGCGTTCAAGCTGCCGGTACAGGTGCCTCTACCGAACGTCTCAGCAAACCTGACGAATCCAATCGATCGATTTCTTGAAAAGACTCGTCAAGAAAAAGGTCTCAAAGCAGCTCCACGAGCGGACCGGCTGACACTGTTGCGCAGAGCTTATCTCGACTTGATCGGACTACCCCCCAGTCCGTCTGAAACCGCGGAGTTTCTGGCGGACAACGCTCCGGGCGCGTGGGAGCGATTGATCGACAAACTGCTGGCCTCACCGCACTACGGTGAGCGTTGGGGACGGCACTGGCTGGATGTAGCGCGTTATGCGGACTCCGATGGCTTCGAGCACGACTACGACCGGCCCAACGCCTGGATGTATCGAGACTACGTGGTCCGCTCCTTTAACGAAGATAAGCCTTACAACGTTTTTATAAAGGAGCAGATCGCTGGCGACGAGCTTGAAACAAAGAGCGTCGATACCATGATTGCCACCGGGTTCTTGCGTGCGGGTCCTCGAGTGCACTTTAGAGAGAAGGACACTCCCGAGCGCCGCTTTGATTATCTCGACGATGTAATGGCTACGATTGGGCGCGGGGTACTGGGGCTTACGATTCAGTGCGCGCGTTGCCACAATCACAAATTCGATCCCATTCCACAGAAAGATTATTACGCGCTACAGGCCGCGATCTTCGGTTATGTCGAAACAACCTACCCGCTGGTATCTAAGGAGGAAGCTGACGCCTATAACAAGAAGGTCGCGGAAATCGACGCTCAAATAAAGCTACTCCGCGAGCAGGTTTCAAAAATTGATGCGCCCTATCGGGAAAAGTTGAAAGCAGATGCGCTCAAGAAATATCCCGAAAACGTTCAGCGAGCTGTCGCGAAACCCGAGAACGAACGGACGCCAGGCGAGAAATTACTTGCAACACAGATCATCGAGGGTGGTCTCAACGTTAATGCCCGCACTTTGCAGAACGCCCTGACTCCCGAACACGTGGCTGAACGCAAAGCTCTGACCGATCGGATCGCGGCTCTCGAGAAAGAGAAGCCGAAGCCGCTACCCGAGGCAGACATTGTTACAGACGGGGATTATCGATTTACTCCGCTCGGGGACGGTGATGAAGTCGTCGGCTGCGTCAAGTGCAGAATCCAGGAAGGTGAAGGAAGCTTCTTGCACACCAGCCCTGGACGGTATCAGGTTCCACCATCTTATTTCCTCGTCCGGGGCGATCCGAACAGCCATGGGTCTCTGATGAAGCCGGGCTTCATAACGGTGGCAACTTATGGCGATCCGCCCACGGAGATTCCTCCTGCGGATGGACACACCTCCGGACGACGAAGAGCGCTGGCGGAGTGGTTGGCTTCGCGGGAAAACCCGCTGACGCCGCGCGTGATTGTCAACCGCATTTGGCACCATCACTTCGGACGGGGCATCGTTCCTACACTTGATAATTTCGGCAAGATGGGCGACCCGCCGACACATCCGGAACTGCTGGATTGGTTGGCCATCGAATTCATGAATCGCGGCTGGAGGATCAAGCAGCTCCATAAATTGATCATGACTTCCGACGCCTACCAGATGGCATCTGCGTACACGGACGAAGTAAACCTGGAGAAGGATCCGCAGAACCAGTATCTGTGGCGCTACCGCGCGCAGCGGCTCGATGCGGAAGTTGTACGCGACAGCATCCTGGTAACGAGTGGCGCCATCAACTTAACCGTAGGTGGTAAGCCCATCCGTCCGCCTTTGCCGGAGACGCTCGTCAAATCGACGATATACAACGTCTGGAAGAACCAAGAGGACGGGCCCGACGTCTGGCGGCGCAGCCTCTACGTCTACCTTAAGCGTGGCATGGCGTTCCCCATGTTCGAAGTATTCGACATGCCCGATCCGAATTTCAGCGCGGGACGGCGCTCTGTTTCCACTGTACCCACACAGGCGCTGACGCTCATCAACAACGACTTCGTACTGAGGCAAGCGCAACTGCTCGCGGACAGAGTAAAGAAAGAGGCCGGAGATGATCCCGTCAAACAAATCGATCTGGCGTACCGGATCGCGCTAACGCGTCCTCCTGATGAGACGGAATTGTCGTTGGCGACGGATCTGTTGGGGGCCCATTCACTTCTCGATCTGACGCATGTGTTGTTGAATTTGAGCGAGTTCCTCTACATGAGGTGACCTTATGAAATACTTTTGGTCTCGACGCGATTTTTTGTTTCAATCGGGCGGCGGCGTAAGCGGCCTCGCGCTCGCTTATCTGCTGCACAAAGATGGATTGCTGGCGGCCGAATCGAACGCCGACTGCAACAACACGCCACTTGGCGGAAATCCCTACGCCCCGAAACCGCCGCACTTCAAAGCGCGCGCCAAAGCTGTCATCTCTTTATTCATGACCGGTGGTCCGAGCCATGTGGACACGTTTGATCCCAAACCAGCTTTGGCGAAATATGCGGGAGAACCGCTGACGGGCAAAGGCGACATTAATGTTCGCCAAGGCTGGCCCGGCCCGCTGATGCCGAGCCCATTCCAGTTCAAGAAATACGGGCAAAGCGGGATCGAGTTCGCGGAGATCTTTCCAAACCTTGGTCAACATGCCGACGAAATGGCCATCTTGCGGTCGATCTACGCAAGGTCCAACGACCATGTTCAGTCGACGTATGAACTGCAGTCGGGACAGATTCGCGCAGGTTATCCCACAATGGGCGCCTGGATCACATATGGACTGGGTTCGGAAACGAGCGGCCTGCCGGCATTCGTGGCCATACCCGATCCACGCGGCGGACCAATCGCTGGAGTCAGTAACTGGAGCGCAGGCTTCATGCCAGCCGCCTATCAGGGAACGGCCTTCCGCTCTTCCGGTGGTGACCCGATCATGGACTTGAAACCTCCCGAAGGATTAACCTCCGAACAGCAGCGCACGCGGCTCGACCTTTTGGCGAAACTCAACGAGCGGGATCTGCAGAAATATCCGGGCGACTCCGAACTGGCTGCGCGCATTTCCTCATACGAACTCGCATTCCGAATGCAGGGCTGCGCGCCTCAAGCCGTGGACCTGAGTAACGAATCCGAGGCCACGCGGAAACTGTACGGAATGGACGAGAAGATCACGGAGCCATTCGGCAGGCAGTGCGTGCTGGCACGCAGACTCGTTGAACACGGAGTGCGATTCGTACAGGTTTTTTCGGGCGGGTTGGGTGACCAGAACACCGACACATGGGATGCGCACGTCGATGTGAAAACCAACCATTCGCTTCACGCTGCCGAAACCGACCAGCCCATCGCCGGGTTGCTGACCGACCTGAAAGCGCGCGGCCTCCTGGATTCGACGTTGATCGTTTGGCACGGCGAATTCGGCCGGATGCCCATCTCTCAAAGAGGTGTCGGCCGCGACCACAATCCCGGTGCGATGGCTGTCTGGATGGCCGGTGCGGGAATCAAGGGTGGTCAGGTCATCGGAGCCAGCGATGAATTCGGTCTCAAGGCGGAACAACAGGTCATGTCTGTTCACGACCTCCACGCGACGATATTGCACTTACTCGGCCTGGATCACAGCAAACTCACGTACCGGTTCAATGGCCGCGACATGCGCCTCACTGATGTGTACGGCGAGTTGATTCCGCAAATCGTGAGCTAGTCAAATCTCGCGCACGCGGATGTTGCGAAAGGCGAGAGTGCCACTGTGGTCGCCCTGCAAAGCGATATGCCCTTTCTTCGCCCGTCCGAAATTGGGATACGCGGCGAACTTGCTCGCCTTCACTTTGGCTTCCCAATCGGGACTCCAGAGTTCGTACTCGAGTAGCTTCACCCCGTTCAGCCAGTGCTCGACGTGGGGGCCTTTCGCTACGATCCGCGTTCGGTTCCACTGACCAACAGGCTTCAGGTGACCTGCAGGCGAGGGATAGAGCGCGTATGCAGCGCCGGCGCACGTTAATCGCGTTTTGTTGTCTGTTGCTTTGATGTCGTCGAGCAACTGGTATTCGGGCGCACTCCAATAGATGTGGTCATATTCTTCAGTGCCACGATAAAAGATGCCGCTGTTGCCTGCCTCGCCGATCTTCCACTCGAGTTCCAATTCGAAGTCGCCGAACTCATCCTTTGAGACGATGTCGCCGACCGGTGCATCCTTTACGATTGAACCATCGGCGATGCGCCAGCCTGCTGGGACCTTGTCGGTTTTGTAGCCACGCCAGGCATCCAGCGATGTGCCGTCAAACAGCACACGCCACACGGTTTTGGATTGCTGAGCTTCGCCGAAGAGCGTAGCTCCGATGACAATCAATACGGCGTAGAAAGTCCGCATCACTCCCCCTCATATTTCACCCCGAGATGCTCCAGCGCCTCGGATGGGCAGCCGTTCCATTCAGCCACAGCTTTGTTTCCGAGATACTGCAGATCCTCGATGCCCATCTTGCTCGTCCAGAAGCCGCTCGCAGTCAGATCGCGGAAACTGCTGAAGAAGGCCGCGCCATGAGCAAGCGCAGGGTCGACCTTCCCGGGGTACGCAAGGTCATCCAGCACTTGCCTCCGCTCGGCATCGGTGCACTCGATGAAAGGCTTGTCGAACCGCGCGTCGCACAGATGATCGATAAACGCTAAACCTCCGCGCATCGCGGTCTGCCGGAGCGGCTGATCGATCATCATGAAGTCCATGAATTCGGGGACACCTGCATCGCTAGCGCTGCCGGACCGTTCGTCTCTGGGAATGATCAAATCCGCCAACACTGTGACAGTGGCATATTCGCGCGGCGTGAAAAACTCTGGCTGGAAGGGTGTGCCGCGCTCCGTTGCTTGACGCCTGGCTGCTTGAGCCTGAGTTTGTGCTGCTTCGGTCTCGGATGATGTCCACACGATCGCCACCGCAGCCACCGGCACGGAACTGAACAGTTGCAGAGCTTTTCGACGAGAGATGTGTTTCATATCGCTCCCCGCTCAAATACTCAATCTATTGCGTTCTTGCGCGATGTATTCGCTGGTCCGCATCGCCAGCGCGAGAATTGTCCACGTGACGTTCTTGTCGGCATTCGAGACAAACGGTCCGCCATCGGCGATGAATAGGTTCTTCACCTCATGCGCCTGACAGTTCTTGTTGACGACCGAGGTTTTCGCATCGTCGCCCATTCGAGCCGTTCCGACTTCGTGAATGATGCGGCCGCCATTTGCCAGACCATATAACTGATCTTGTGGCGGCATCGGATCCAGAGGCGTTCCTCCGAGCTCGTGGATGATCTCGCGAAACGTATCCTGCATGTGCTTCGCTTGCTTGACCTCGTAATCCGACCACTTCCAGTGAAAGCGAAGCACAGGAATTCCATATTTGTCGACGACACGCGGGTCGATCTCGCAAAAGCAATCGTCGTTCGCGACCATTTCGCCGCGGCCGGAGAAGCTCACGACCGAACCCCAGAATTTCCGGTAGTCGTTTTTTAGAGCATTTCCGTAGCCTCCCACGCCGTTGTAACGTTCGATGCCGCCCATGAATCCGAACGATGGAGTCCCGCGGCGTCCGCCGCCGAGCTCGATGTGATATCCGCGCGGGAAATCGAGCTTCTTGTTATCCAGCCACCATGGCACGTAGAGATGCATACCGCCCACACCGTCTTCGTTGTGTGGCGCAGTGTTCGCCATCTTTGGAACATATCCTCGTACGCTCAAACCCGTGGAGTCGGTGAGATAGCGGCCGACCGTACCGCTTGCGTTCGCAAGCCCGTTGGGAAAGCGCGATGATTTCGAATTCAGGAGTAGACGCGCCGACTCACAGGCGCTCGCCGCCAGTACAACGATCCGAGCGCGAACGTGATACTCGCGCCTGTCCTGTGTGTTCACGTACGAGATGCCGGTTGCGAGACCATTTCCGTCCGTCGTCACTTCGCGCGCCATCGCATTCGTGACAATTTTCAACCGGCCCGTTTGGAGCGCAGGCGGCAGTAGGACTGACGGCGACGAGAAGTTCGCATGAACCTTACAACCGCGACCGCATTCGCCGCAGTAGTGACATGCGTGGCGGCCGTTCAACGGCCGTGTCAAGATCGAGAGTCGCGACGGAATGCATGTAATTGCGAGGCGATCGCACGCCTGTTTCACGAGTAATTCGTAGCAGCGCGGTTTCGGCGGCGGCAAAAAGATTCCGTCGGGCTCGTTCGGCAGGTTTTCAATCGATCCAAAAATGCCGACGAGCCGGTCGAGTTTGTCGTAATACGGTTTCAAGTCGTCGTAGGTGATCGGCCAGTCGTTTCCAAGACCGTCAATGCTCCGGCGCTTGAAGTCGTCAGGTCCAAACCGGAGTGAGATGCGGCCCCAGTGATTGGTGCGGCCTCCGAGCATGCGCGCCCGGAACCAATCGAATGTTGTGCCCGGAGCGTTCGTATAGGGCTCGCCGTCGATATCCCATCCGCCGATACAACCATCGAATTCGCCAAAAGGCTTCTCCGGAGTCGCGGCTCCGCGTCGCGGAGAATCGTATGGCCACGCAAACATCTTCGAGTCTTTTTCCGTGTCCCACATCGCGCCCGCTTCGAGTAGTACGACCTCCGCGCCGGCTTCGGTGAGGACTTTAGCCGCCATGCCTCCGCCTGCGCCGGAGCCGACAATACAAACGTCATAGACTTTTGGTTCTCGGATGATCTGCATGTTCAACTCCTAAGATGTGGCGACGTGTTCCTCGGATTGAACCATAGTTTCTGTTTCTTCTGGGCCTCGAAAAAACACGGCGAACAGTATGAGAACGGCCGCCGCGCCTGCGGCAGGAACCAACCATATGCGGTCCCACATATGACGCGTCTCCGACACGCTGAACACGTCCACGACTTTCCCTGAAAGCCAGGAACCTATGAACATCCCAACTCCGAGCGTCGCGAATGCGATAAAGCCTTGCGCGGCGGCACGTAAATCGCCCGGAGCTTTGCGATCGACGTAGATCTGTCCAGTGACAAAGAAGAAGTCGTAGCAGACCCCATGAAGAATGATGCCGGCGTACAGCATCCATACCAGCGACCCATTGTTTCCGCCGGCAAAAAACAGATATCGCGCCGCCCATGCTGCCATCCCGGCAAGCAGCATGTATTTGATGCCGAGCCTGCGGAAAAACCACGGCATCACGAGCATGAAAAAGATCTCCGACATTTGGCCCAGAGTCATTTTTCCGGCCGCGTTGGTTACATTCAGTTCATTCAGGAACGGATTCGTAAATGTGTAATAAAACTGTAGAGGAATACAAATGAGGAACGACCCAAGGACAAAGATTGCGAACGAGGAATCACGCAGCAGTTTCAGAGCGTCCAGGCCGAGCACTTCATTCCACGTGACGCGGTAGCCCGTCTTTTGAGGTGGCGTATGCGGCAATAGAAGAGAAAAGATTCCAAGCACAATGGAAGCTATGGCTGCGAGGCGCATCGGCGTTGACGTCGCTTCCAAACCTAGTGTGCCGACGAGGAGACCGGCAGCAATCCAGCCGATGGTACCCAGAACGCGCACGTTCGGAAACTCGCGTCCCGGATCATCCATCTGGTGGAATGACAGCGAATTTGTGAGCGCAAGCGTTGGCATGTAACACAACGTGTATGCGAGCAACACGACGTACAGTGGAATAAAAGACGTCTGGATTGAGGCATAGAACAAGACAATGCCCCCGATCAAGTGGAGAATCGCAAGCAGCCTTTCGGTCGCAAAGAATCGGTCCGCAACCATTCCAACGAAAAATGGCGAAATCATTGC
>WNGD01005609.1_pt1 | contig 12138 bp, 9 predicted proteins | sample 5400671 | NCBI WGS metagenome assembly WNGD01 (sample SAMN13153369, study PRJNA577476) | soil metagenome | isolation source: 40 cm soil or saprolite under grassland replicate 2 | place: USA:California | collected 2016-06-15
CGGTCGGCCTCCTCGCCCTGGTCGCGATCCTCCTCCTCGGCCTCGGCCTGCGCGTCGACTACGCCTGGGAGGGCCGCGCCCCGGTCTTCGACGCCACCTCCTACGCCAAGATCGCCGCCAACCTCGACGAAGACCGCGGCTTCACGCTCGGCCAAAGCGCCACCCAGCCAGCCAGCAACTACTCCCCCGGCCTACCCCTCCTCGCCGCCGGCATCTACAAGCTGAGCGGAGGTGCACACGAACGCCTGGCTCGCCTAGTCCTGGCCCTGATCGGGACGCTCTCGGTGCTCTTCACCTACCTGATCGGCCGCCGGCTCTCCGGCCCCGCCGCCGGCCTGATAGGCGCCACCGCGATCGCTATCTACCCGGCCCTGCTCGAGTACCAGGGAATGCTGATGGGAGAGCCCCTCGCGACAACCCTCCTCTCCGGCGCTGTCCTAGCCATGCTCTGGGCGGCTGGAGACCGAAACCATCCGCCGGGCGGGTGGTGTCGGGGTGGTGCGGACTCGGCAGCCCTGCGCGCTGCTCCGGGCGGAGGGACCGAGCGCTCGCTGGGTCGAGGCCTTGCCCTCCGCAGCCTCCGGGCTGGCGAGTCCGCACCACCCCGGCGACAGGACCCGCCCGCCCGGTGGCTGGTCCCAGGGCTGTTGCTCGGAGCGCTCGCGCTGGTGCGACCGGAGTACCTGGCCGTAGCCGCCCTCCTAGCGCTCGCCGTCTTCGCCCGCGGCATTCGTTCCCAGTGGCGCCACTCACTCGCCCACGCCGCCATCCTGCTCACGGGGGTAGTGCTCGTCGTCGCCCCCTGGACGATCCGCAACGCGATCGCCCTCGACCGCTTCGTGCCGATCTCCACCGGCGGCGGCCAGGTGCTCTTCGCCGGCACCTACCTGCCGTCGAACGGCGATCCCGAGCGTGTCGGGAGCGAGGTGCTCGAACGTCATCCCGCACTTGTGCGCGGCCTCGCAGCAGAGCACCTCCGACCTCCCGACGACTCCGCTTCTACCCCTCTCGCACGCCAACAAACCGCGGTGCTCGACCGGGTGCGGCTGGAGCAGATCCTCGCCGCGCTCGCCGCCAGGCGCTATCCGGGGCTGGAAAGCGACCGGGCGCTGGCACGGATGGGCCGCGAACAGCTCTGGGACGACGTCACCGAGCAGCCGCTCGAGTACGCCGGCCTCCTCGCCGCCAAGGCCGGCCGCATCTGGTCGCACGGCCCCCGCGACATCATGCGCGAGCCGGTCTGGGAGGCCCTGCACTGGGCGCTGGGCGCCTTCGGCCTCCTGGGCCTGGTCGTGCTCGTGCGCCAGCGTCGCTGGGAGGCCCTCATGCTGGCGACGATCTTTCTTGCGATCACCGCGATCAGCGCCCTGCTCGTCGCCTCGCCACGCCGCGTCCTCGTGATGATGCCGCTGGTCGCGGCGCTGGCCGGCGTCGGAACGACCTGGATCTGGACCCAGCTGCGCAGGGAGCCCATTACGGAACCGAGTGTCGAGTTGACACCCCCATAGGGTCATCAACTCGACACTCGTTGCCAGCTCCGACCGGGATAGCCTGCTCGGCCATGCCTGCCTCGATCTCGCGCTGGGCCCGCTCGCTGCCCGAACGGTACGGGCGGACCACGCTGGTCCTGCTCGCCCTGATCGTCCTGCTGGGGCTCGGACTGCGCGCTTACCGTGTCGCCGAGCCGCTGGCGACGCCCGGCGACGACGCGCGCGCCTACTACGCCCTCTCGAAGGCGCTCTACGAGGAAGGCAGCTTCGGGGGGCCGACCTTTCGCGACTCGAGCGACTGGTCCCCGGGGGCACCGCTGCTCTACGCCGCGAGCTTCTACGCAACCGGCGGCGCTCGCGAAGGGATCGCAAGGATCGTCGAGGCGCTGCTCGGGGTCGCGGCGATCGTCGTCGTATTCCTGCTCGGCCGGCGGATCAACTGCCGGCCGACTGGGCTGCTGGCGGCTCTCGGGGTGGCCGTCTACCCACCCTTCGTCCACTCGACCGGGGAGCTGATGAGCGAGCCGGTGGCGGTCTTCACCTTGCCCGCTGCCGTCCTTGCCTTCCTCTGGGCGTCTGACAGGATCCGAAACGGCCCCTCGCGCGGGTGGCTGGTTCCCGGGTTTCTGCTCGGGCTCACCGCGCTGATCCGGCCCGAGTACCTGGTGGTCGGACTCACCTTCGTGGTGCTTGCCGGGGTTCGGGTCGGTATGGCGCGGGGCTGGCGACCGGGGCTGGCGGGAGCGGCGCTGCTGCTCGCGGCCTTCCTGCTGCCGATCGTCCCCTGGACCGTGCGCAACGCGGTCGTCCTCGACCGGGTCGTGCCGATCTCGACCGGTGGCGGCAAGGCGCTCTACGTCGGCACCTTCCTCCCCGCCGACGGCGAATACCAGCGGGTCAAGGCGATCCTGGTCGAGCGCTACCTGCACCGCGACCTCGCACCCGGGTCCGAAGCCCTGGACCGAATCGACCCGACGCCGCTCTTCGACCGGGTCGCCGCCCGCTACCCGGACATCCCCCGCGACTCGGCGCTCGGCAAGATCGGCAAGCAGGACTTCTCCAAGTACATCGGCGAAGACCCGTTCGGCTACGCCGCGATGACCGTTCGCAAGGTCTGGCGGATGTGGAGCGCCGGCGCCGGCGAAGCGATGAGCGGCACGGCGGGCCGCGTCGTCCAGGTGCTGATCGTGGCCCTGGCCCTCGCCGGGCTGGGCCTGCTCGGCGCCCGGCGCCGCTGGTGGGACCTGATCGCGCTGGCGACTCCGATCGTCCTCGTCACCGCGGTCGGCGCCGCCTCGCTGGCGGCGCCGCGCCGCAACGAGGCGCTGATGACACTCGTCTTTCCACTCGCCGCCGCGACCCTGTCGGCGGCCGCCGCGGCCATATCCTCTGGTCGCCCATGGTTCCCGAGGCAGGCATCTTCCCCGCAGAACTGACGGCGCTGCGCAGCGCCGGGCTGATCGCCGCGATCGCGATCGTCGTCTACGCGCTGATCCGTCGCCGCTCGCTGCGCAACGTCGACGTGCTGATCCTGCTCACGACCGGCCTCGGCCTGGCGATCGTCTCGGGCACCGAAATCACCGACAAGCTGCTCTCCGCCTTCTCCTTCGAGAAGGGCAACGGCGGGCGCATCCTCGGCCTCGCCGTCTTCGCCATCTTCGTCCTCTTCCTGCTGATCCTGCGGGCGCTCTCCCAAGCCGCCCGCAACGCACGCCAGCTTTCGGCCGTGCTCGAGGGGCTGGCCTGGGAGGAGTTCCGCCAGGCCAAGCTGCCGGAGCGCTTCCGCGGCAAGGTCGCGGTCCTCGTCCCCGCCTACAACGAGGCCGAGAGCATCGGCTACGTGCTCGACCGGGTCCCGGCCGAGGTCTGCGGCAGGCCGACCGCCGTGCTCGTCGTCGACGACGGCTCCCGCGACGGCACCGGCGACGTCGCCGCCGGGCACGGGGCGATCGTCGCCCGCCACGTGATCAACCGCGGCGGCGGCGCGGCCCTGCGCACCGGCTACCGCCTGATGGCCGAGTCGGGCGCCGAGGTGGTCGTCACCCTCGACGCCGACGGCCAGCACCTGCCCTCGGAGATGGAGCGCCTGGTCAAGCCCGTCCTCGACCGCGAGGTCGACGTCGCCCACGGCTCCCGCGTGCTCGGTCAGGCCGACCGCAACCACTTCGCCCGCGAGCTGGGCATCGTCTTCTTCAACCGCCTCGTCTCCCTGATCACCCGCACCCGCGTCAGCGACTGCTCGAACGGCTACCGCGCCGTCCGCACCACCGTCCTACCGCAGCTCGTGCTGCGCCAGGAGCAGTTCCACACCTCCGAGTTCATGATCGAGGCGATCAAGCGGGGAATCCCGGCCAGGGAGGTGCCGATCACCGTCGAGCGCCGCCTCCACGGCCACTCGAAGAAGCCCGCCGTGGTCCGCTACGGCCTCGGCTTCGCCAACGCGATCGTCAGGACCTGGTTGAGGTAGGGAGCGGACGGCCTCCCCCGGAGGCCGTTGCGCAGCAGATTGTTTGTCGCGATTAGGAGCGTGGTCCCAGAGCCTTCCGGGGAGGCCGCCCGCTCCCTACCGCACGCCGGGGTGCCGCACGGCTCTCGGATCTGGCAAATACAGGTCCGTCCCGCAGCGCGGACAAACCTGCACATAAAGCTTTATGACCTTGTGGCAGTTGGGGCACTGCCTTTCCGGTTCGGCCTTCTCGGAGCGGTGGAGAATGACCGCGACGAGCCCGAGGCCAGGCAGGACGGTGCCGATCAGCAGCCAGAGCCAGAACGAGCCGCCCTTGCCCTTGCCGACGATCCCCGTGGCTAGGCCGAAGAAGAAGGCGATGACGAGGTACTCGAAGCCCACGGCTCCATTGTCGCGTCCAGGCGCTTCGGATGGCCGATCGAGCCGACCTCGGAGATGTCGCGGCGGAAGGGCAGGCTGGCGGTCCAGTCGATCACCGCGCGGACCTTGCGGGCGGCGCCGGGAATCTGGCTCATGTGGTAGGTCCGCGCCAGCCACCAGGCGGGAAAGCCCCTGAAGGTGCGGCCGCCGATCCGGCCAACCGCCTTGTAGCGGCCGAGGTTGACGAAGGCGGCGCTGCCGCGGTACTCGAAGGGACGAGCCGCGCCGATGCCGAGCTCGGCGGCGATGTTGCGGGCGACGAGCGGGCCCTGCCGCACCGCGTGCTGGGCGGTCGGCGGGCAGAGGCCGCCGCGCGGGTCCGGAGCGGCGGCGCAGTCGCCGATCGCCCAGACCGAGTCCATGCCTTGGACTCGCAGGTGCTCGTCGACCGGCACCCGCCCGAGCTCGTCGAGCGGGACGGCGAGGTCGCGCAGGCTCGGGTTGGGCGCGACGCCGGCGGTCCAGACGACGGTTCGCGTCGCCAGCGTCTCCCCGGTCGAGAGCCGGGCGCTGTCGGCGCTCACCTCCTCCAGCGTGGTCCCCAGCCTGATGTCGATGCCGCGGCCGCGCAGCTCGCGCAGCGCGTACTCGGCGAGGCCGGCGTCGATCTCCGGCAGGACCCTTTCGGTCGCCTCGACAAGGACCCAGCGCATGCCGTGCAGGCGGGCGCGCGGGTAGCTCTCGATCGCGTCGGCGGCGAAGTCCTGGAGCTCGGCGAGCGCCTCGAGGCCGGCGTAGCCGCCGCCGACGAAGACGTAGGTGAGCAGCTCGTCGCGGCGGGCGGGATCCTCGCTGGCATTTGCCGCCTCGAGCGTCTCGATCACGTGGTTTCGCAGCCAGATCGCGTCGGCGAGGCTCTTGAAGCCGACCGCGTGCTCGGAGAGGCCGGGTACCGGCAGCGTCCGCGAGACCGAGCCGAGCGCGAGCAGGAGCTGGTCGTACGGGAGCTGCTCGACCTCACCTTCCTTGGTTCGCAACTCGACCGTGCGTGCCTCGGGGTCGTGCGCCACTATCGAGCCCAGCCGAAGGTAGGTCCGCTTGAGGATCTCGCGCAACGGCGTCACCACGTGGCGCGGCTCCAATGTCCCCGCCGCTGCCTCCGGCAGAAACGGCGTGTAGAGCATGAAGTTGGTCTCGTTGACGAGCGCCAGTCGCGCCGACTGGCGCGGCATGATCCGCTCCAGCTCGCGCGCCGCCATCGCCCCGCCGAACCCTCCACCGGCGATGACTAGGTTCCAAGCCATGTCCCTAACGTAGCACCTTGTAACAGTATGTTACAAGGTGCTGAATCACTTTCGACTCGGGCTCCACCGCGCCTCGTGTAGCGCTAAAGTTTCAGGCGGTTGCGTACTCACAAGACTGAACGGCCCCGGGTGCTTCCGGGGCCGTTTCTTTTGCGGCGTGTCCTCCTAGCGGTCCGCGAGCTTCGATGCGAGCGCAATCAGTGCCCGCATCAAGCCCGCGTCGGCCAAAAGGACCACCGCGGTTTGCGTGCTCACATCGATCTAAGCCGCCAGCGTTACGAACTCTCCCCGCTTGGCCTGGACGATGTGCTAAACGCCCAGCTGCTTGCGGATCAGGCGGTTGACCTCGCCGCCGTCGGCGCGACCCTTGGTCTCCTTCATCACGGCGCCGACGATCGCGCCGATCGCCTTCGCGTTGCCGGCGCGGACCTGCTCGGCGGCCTCCGGGTTGGCCTCCACCGCGGCGGCGACTATCGCCTCCAGCTCGCCGCTGTCGGATATCTGGATGAGGCCCTCGCGCTCGACGACCGCGGCCGGATCGCCCCCCTCGGCGATCAGGGTCGCCAGCACGGTCTTGCCGCTGCCGTGGGAGATCCTCTTCTCCTGGACCATCGCCACCAATTTCGCCAGCGCGTGCGGGGTCACCCGCGAGTCTGCGGCGCCTGCCTCGCCGCCATCCTGGCGCAGCGCCGCAGCCAGCTCGCCCGTCACCCAGTTGGCGAGGACTCGGGGCTCGATTCCCCCGGCCTCTCCCACCGTCCGCTCGAAATACTCGGCGGTCTCGGGGTCGGCGGCCAACAGCGCCGCCGTGTCCTGCGCCAGGCCCATCTCCTCGCGGTAGCGCTCGATCCGCGCCCCCGGCAGCTCCGGCAGTGACTCGCGCGCCTCGCGCAGCATCGCCTCGGTCGGCGCCAGCGGCACCAGGTCGGGCTCGGGGAAGTAGCGGTAGTCGTGCGCCTCCTCCTTCGAGCGTAGCGGCGTCAGCGTGCCGTCGGCGGGGTGGAAGTGCAGCGTCTCCTGCACCACCGTCCCCCCCATCCCGATCAGCTCGCGCTGCCGCGCCAGCTCGGCCTCGATCCCGCGCTCGAGGAAGCGGAAGCTGTTCATGTTCTTCAGCTCTGTCTTCACACCGAGCTCCTCGCTGCCGGCGGGGCGAACCGAGACGTTGGCGTCGCAGCGCAGGCTCCCCTCCTCCATGTTGACGTCGGAGACGCCGAGCTGGCGGACCGTCTCCCGCAGCAACCGCGCCCACTCCGCCGCCGCGGCGGCGCCGCGCAGGTCCGGCTCGGTGACGATCTCGACCAGCGGGGTGCCGCCCCGGTTGAAGTCGACAAGCGAGGCGCCGGAGCCGTGGATGCGGCCCGACTCGCCGAGGTGGATCATCTTCGCCGCGTCCTCCTCGAGGTGGACGCGGTGGATGCGGACGTCGCCCAGCCGGCCCGCGGTGGCGAGCGGGATGTCGTACTGGCTGATCTGGTAGGCCTTCGGGCTGTCGGGGTAGAAGTAGTTCTTGCGGTGGAAGATCGAGCGGGGGGCGACCTCGCACTCCAGCGCCGCGGCGATCTGGAGGGCGAAGCGGATCGCCTGCTCGTTGGGGGCCGGCAGCACGCCGGGGTGGGCAAGACAGACCGGGCAGGTGTGGACGTTTGGCTCGTCGCCGAAGGACAGCTCGCAGCCGCAGAACATCTTCGTGCGGGTGGCGAGCTGGACGTGGATCTCCAGCCCGATCACCGCCTCGAGCTCAGCCATCGGCGCTTTCTCCCGGCTTTGCGTCGAAGCCGATCTCCCGCTCCAGGGCGTGGGCCGCCTCCAGCAGCTTCTGTTCGGCGAAAGCCGGTGCGGCGATCTGGAAGCCGACCGGGAGCCGCGGACCGCCTCCCTCCGGCTCGGCGAGCCCGGCCGGGATCGAGATCGCGGGGATGCCGGCGAGGCTCATCGGCACGGTGAAGAAGTCGTTCAGGTACATCGCCAGCGGGTCATCGGTCTTCTCGCCGAGACCGAAGGCCACCGAGGGCGAGGTCGGCGTGACGACGAAGTCGAACTGCGAGAAGGCGCTGGCGAAATCGCCCACGATCTTCGTGCGCACCCTCTGGGCGCGCCCGTAGTAGGCCTCGTAATAGCCGGAGGAGAGCGCGTAGGTGCCGAGCATGATGCGGCGCTTCACCTCGGCCCCGAAGCCCTCGGCGCGGGTCGCCTCGTACATCTCGATCAGGTCCTTGGCCCCGTCCTTCCGCATCCCGTAGCGGACGCCGTCGTAGCGCGCCAGGTTGGACGAGGCCTCGGCGGGGGCGATCACGTAATAGGCGGAGATCCCGTGCTCGGCGTGGGGAAGCGGCGCTTCTGCAACCTCTCCACCCAGCCCTTCGATCCTCTCCAGCGTCGCCTCGAAGACGGCGCGCACCCCCGGCTCGATCGCGTCGCGCGCCAGCCCGGCCGGCACCGCGAAGCGCAGCCCCTTCAGATCTTCGCGAGTGGGCGCCTCCACCCCGCCCTCGATCCCGACCGAGGTCGAGTCGCAGGGATCTTGACCCTGGAGCACGGCGAGCAGCAGCGCCGCGTCGGTGACGTCACGGGTCAGCGGCCCGCACTGGTCCAGCGAGGAGGCGAAGGCGATCATCCCGTAGCGGGAGACGGCGCCGTAGGTGGGCTTCAGCCCGACGACCCCGCAGAGCGAGGCGGGCTGGCGGATCGAGCCACCGGTATCGGTGCCAATCGCCCAGGGCGCCAACCCGCCGGCGACGGCGGCCGCCGAGCCGCCGGAGGAGCCGCCCGGCACCCGCTCCCGGTCCCACGGGTTGAGCACCGCCCCGAAGGCCGAGTTCTCGTTCGAGGACCCCATCGCGAACTCGTCCATGTTGGTCTTGCCGAGCACCCGGGCGCCCGCCTCCGTGAGTCGCCGCACGGCGGTCGCCGTGTAGGGCGGTCGGTAGCCCTCGAGGATGCGCGACGCGGCAGTCGTCTCGACGCCCTCGGTGCAGAAGATGTCCTTGACCGCGACCGGGATGCCCGCCAGGGGCCCGTCACCGCGGCCCGCACACCCCGGCTTCCCAGGTTCGGCCCGCCACAGGTACGCGTTGAGCTCATCGCCGGCCGCCGCCTCGACGTAGGCGGAGAAGACCTCGTCCCCGCTCAGCTCGCCGGCATCGATCAGCCGCAGCGCCTCCGCGACGCTCAGCTCGCTCAGCTCGCCCATCTCCTCCCCCCATCCGACTTTGACCCCACTGGGGTGGGGTAAAAGTCGGAAGCGCTGCTGCGCGGCGTGCTCATCAAGCCTCAGCCTGCGGCGAAGGCACCCGAAACGCCCCCTCGACCGGATCCGGCGCCTGCTCCAGCACCACGTCCCTGGGCCAGCTAGCCCGCGGCTCATCAGCCCGCAGCACGTTCTCCAGCTCGACCACGTGCGAAGTAGGCGCCACATCGTCCAGATCGAGCCCCGCAATCCGATCCACATGCTCGAGGATCCCCGACAACCCCCCAGCCATCCGCTCCACCTCCTCATCAGAAAGGCGCAGCCGGGCCAGCTTGGCGACATGGAGAACCTGCTCTCGCTCGATCACCCGCCGGATTCTAGGACGAGCGCCCTAGCACGCTGCGCCCCCTTCCACGGGTTGAGTGAAACGGGTGAGCCCAGCGGCCGGAACCCGGCGCGGGATGCGGGCAGGGGGTGGAGCGTCTTGTACTTTTTCGTCAACCGCTCCTCGGACGGCAGCAAACGCCTCACCGAAAAAGTTAAGCGGAACCCCCTGCCCGCAGCCCGCGCCCGACCGCCTGGCCAGTCAGCCAGTTAAAGTCCCGCCGATGCGGGGGAGCCAGGCAGAGAGGTTCGTCGTCCTGAGCCTGCGCCTGCTCGCACTCAGCTTCGCGGTCGTCGGCATCCTCTTCATAGCGACCCCCAACGGCGTAGGCAACGCCATCTCCGACCTCGGCGACTCGATCGGGACCTTCACCCGCGCCCCGCACACCGAGGAGCAGCTCTGGCTGGCGCTCGCCTTCGCCTACATGGTCGTGATCACGGGGATCTGCCTCGTCGCCCAGGCCGACGTCGTCCGCTACCGCCCGCTGCTGCTGGTGCTCGCCGCCGGCAAGACCGCCTCCTCGCTCGGCTCGCTCGGCTTCTACCTCTTCGACCAGGACGTCTTCGTCTACCTGCTGAACTTCCTCGTCGACGGCCTGCTGGCGCTGACAGCGCTCTGGCTGTGGTCGCTGGCCGGCCGGGTCGGACGCCCGGCGGCGCCCGGCTGACAGCGCGCGCCGGGGCTCTCAGCCGCCGAGCAGCGAACCCTCAGCGCGATCTGCGAAGCGATGGCGCCGGGCCTCGACGGGCTGCCGGCGGCGGAGCGCGACGTCGACGTCTCCGGCCCCCTCGCCGAGTTCCTCACCTCGATCTCGCCGCGGCTCCTCTCCCGCCTCCGCCTGGCGCTGCGGGTCTTCGAGTGGCTGCCGTTCCCGTGGCGGTTCAGCCGGCTCGACCTCGCCGCGCGGGAGGACTTCCTGCGGCGCATGGAACGCTCCCGCTTCGGCCTCCACCACGAGCTGCTGCTGATGGCGAAGGTCTTCTCGACGCTCGGCTACGCGGTGCAGCCGCGGGTCGAGGCGCGGATCGGGGTCGAGACCAGCTGTCGCCTCGCGGACGGCTCGCTGCCGCCGCCGGCCGGGCCGCTCGGCGACACGACCCCACCCGGCGAGGGTGAGGAGTGCGACGTGGTCGTCGTCGGCTCCGGCGCCGGCGGCGCCGTGACCGCCGCGACGCTGGCCGAGGCGGGCCTCGACGTGGTCGTGCTCGAGGCGGGCGACCACTACGACCGCGACAGCTACCCCAGCGACCCGCTCGAGGCGATCTCCTCCCTCTACCGCGAGGCGGGCTTGACGATCGCCGAGGGCCGCCCGTCGATCCCCGTCCCGGTCGCGCGCACGGTCGGCGGCACGACGGTGATCAACTCCGGCACCTGCTTCCGCGCCCCCGACCCGGTGCTCGAGGAGTGGCGCAGCCGCTTCGGCGTCGAGTGGGCCCACGACCTCGATCCCGACTTCGCCGAGGCCGAGGAGTTCCTGCGGGTGACGCCGCTCGACCCGGAGCGGATGGGGCGCAACGGGCAGCTTGCGATGGAGGGCGCGGCGGCGCTGGGCGCCTCTGGAGGCCCGATCTCCCGCAACGCGGGCCACTGCGTGCAGTGCAGCTCCTGCCCCTATGGCTGCAGGATCGACGCCAAGCGCGGCATGCACGTCAGCTACCTGCCGCGGGCCGTCGCCGCCGGAGCGCGGGTTCGCACGGGGGTCGAGGCGCGGCGCGTCCTCGTCGAGGGAGGCCGGGCGGTGGGCGTGCGCTGCGTCGGGCGGGGCGCTGGCGAGGAAAACGGCCGCCGCCGCCCTTACGACGTGCGCGCCCGCCGCGCCACGATCGTCGCCGGCGGGGCGCTGGGCACGCCGGAGCTGCTCTTGCGCTCGGGCCTCGGCGGCGGCCAGGTCGGCCGCAACCTCCACATCCATCCCGCCTGCTGGGTCGGGGCGCGCTACGAGGAGGAGGTGCGCGGATGGGAGGGCGTGATGCAGAGCTACTACGTCGACGAGTGGGAGAGCGAGCGGGTCCTGCTGGAGGCGACCTTCACCCCACTCGCCTTCGGTGGCGCCTGGCTGCTCGGCGCCGGGCGCGAGCACCAGGAAGCGATGCTCGGCTTCGGCCACGTCGGCTCGATCGGCGTCCACCTCTCCGACCTCTCCGCGGGGCGGATCGGCCTCGCCGGCGACGGCTCGCTGCGCGCCACCTACCGGCTCACCGAGGAGGACGCCCGGCGGCTCGTCTTTGGCATCGCCCGCGCCGCGGAGATCCACTTCGCCGCGGGCGCGACGGAGGTCTACCCCAACATCGGCCGGGTCGGGGCGCTGAAGCCGGGGCGGCTAGCCGACTTCGAGGCGAGCGCCTTCAAGCCCTCCGAGCTGCGCCTCGAGGCCTTCCACCCGATGGGAACGGCGCGGATCGCCGCGGACCCTGGCGAGGGTGTTTGCGCGCCGGACGGCTCCGTCAACGGGGTCGCCGACCTCTACGTCGCCGACGCCTCCCTCTTCCCCACGTCGGTCGGCGTCAACCCGATGATGACGGTGATCGCCTTCGCCAAGCGGGTTGCTGAGGAGGCCGCGGGTGGGGGTTCTTAACTTTTTCGAATCGAGAACCGGCCGTCCAAGGGGCCGTCGCGGCGAAAAAGTACAAGACGCTCCACCCCCACCCGCGACCTCCTCAGACGGAGGCCGCGGGGCGAAGGCTGTTGTCGTCAGCTGCTTGGGGGTGGGGGCGGCGGTGTGGACGTGGGTGGTGGTGGTGGGGGCGGTGGCTGCTGGCCGGGTGGTGGCGGTGGCGGCGGCCCAGCGCCCGGTCCGCCGGCGCCGGGACCCGGGCCGGGGCCACCGCCGAGGCGGTCGGCCGCGTCGCCGAACGTCGTCCCCTCCTCTTGCATGGTCCTGTAGCCGCCATAGGCGATCCCGCCGGCGGCGATCAGGCCGAGGAAGATGCCGAACTTCAGCG
>WNGD01005610.1_pt1 | contig 12136 bp, 9 predicted proteins | sample 5400671 | NCBI WGS metagenome assembly WNGD01 (sample SAMN13153369, study PRJNA577476) | soil metagenome | isolation source: 40 cm soil or saprolite under grassland replicate 2 | place: USA:California | collected 2016-06-15
CACGCCCGCCACAGCGACACCAGCACCACCGACACCACCGACAACACCGGCGACCGGGTTCCGCGGCCGGTCCGGAAGGATCCTGAGTGCGCTCGGCGGCGACCGGCCCGGCACCCAGGCGCAGCCCCAGCCCCAGCCCCAGGCGCAGGCCGCCGACACCACCCAGCAGCTGCCCCCGGCCGAGCCGACCTGGGAAGAAGAGGACAACTTCTGGTGGCTGCCGTCCCGCCAGGCCGCGCGGGCCCAGGCCGACGCCGAGGCGCAGGTCATCCAGGAACGCTGGGACGAACCCGGCCCCGAGCCCAGTGACGGCACGGGCGCGGACGACCCACCCAGTGCCACACTTGGCTGAGCGAACGGCCAAGGCGCCTGGCTGGACCAACGGTCCCGGGCCGCGAGCCACGCCGAACCTTCCGGAGGCTTCAGGAGGACCCGTGCCGTATCTGGACTATGCCGCCAGCGCCCCGCTCCGCGCGGAGGCGCTCGAAGCGATGCGGCCGTTCCTGGAGGCGCCGGCCGCCAACCCCTCCAGCCAGCACGGGCCAGGCCGCGCCGCGCGCCACGCGGTCGAGACCGCCCGCGAGCAGGTCGCCGCCCTGGTCGGCGCCGACCCGGCCGAGGTGGTCTTCACCTCCGGCGGCACCGAAGCCGACAACCTCGCCGTCAAGGGCACCGTGCTGGCCCGCCGTGACGACCCAGCCGCCGCGCGCGGGCTGGTCGCCAGCGCGGTCGAGCATCACGCCGTGCTCGACGCGGCCGCCTGGGCGGAGGCCGACGCCGGCGCCGAGGTCCGCCTCGCACCGGTGGACTCCCAGGGGCGGGTGCTGCTCGACCGGCTCGGCGCGCTGCTGGGGCCGGGCCGCACCGCGCTGGTCGCGGTGATGGCCGCCAACAACGAGGTCGGGACCCTCCAGCCGGTCGCCGCCACCGCCGAGCTGGCCCACGCCGCCGATGCCGTGCTGCTCTGCGACGCGGTCCAGGCCGCCGGCCTGCCAGGCGTCGACCTGCGCCGCGACGGGATCGACCTGCTCGCCCTCGCCGCCCACAAGCTCGGCGGCCCCACCGGCGTCGGCGCCCTGGTGATCCGCGCGGGCACCACCACGCCACGCCCGCTGCTCCACGGCGGCGGGCAGGAGCGCGGCCTCCGCTCCGGCACCCTCCCGGTCGCGGCCATCGCCGGGTTCGGCGCCGCCGCAGCCGCGGCCCTCACCGAGCGGGAGCGAGGCCACGGCGATCCAGGGTTCCAGGTGGAGGGCGTGGCCCATCCCGGACCCGCCGTGGCGCTCCGCGCCCTCCGGGATCGACTCCTCGCCGGGCTCCGCGGCGCCGCCCCCAGCCTCCAGGTCAACGGCGATCCCAGCGCGGCCGGCGGGCTGCCGGGCCTGCTCTCGGCCCGCTTCCCCGGGGTCCGCGCCGAGGACCTGCTGCTGCTGCTGGACCGCGCCGGCGTGGCCTGCTCGGCGGGGTCGGCCTGCGCCAGCGGCGCCGTCAGCGCCTCCCATGTCCTGCTCGCCATGGGCCGCACCCCCGAGGAGGCCCGCGAGACGATCCGTTTCAGCCTCGGCCACGGCTCCACCGCCGCCGACGTGGACGCCGCCGTGGCGGCGGTCCGCCAGGCCCTCGACGTGCTGGCCCCGGAGCTGCCCACCGGGGGCCGACCGCTCGGCCGTCCCGGGTCGCCGGATGCGATGGTCGGGGCCTCGCTTCTGAGGCCCCCGAACCCCCCGGGGGCCTCCCGGTGAGCGGCCCGCAGGTCCTGGTGGCGATGAGCGGCGGGGTCGACTCGTCGGTGGCGGCGGCGCTGCTGGCCGAAGCCGGCTGCGACGTCACCGGGGTGCACCTCAAGCTCGCCAAGACGCCCGCCCACGAGCAGGTCAAGGGCAAGGGCTGCTGCACCCTCGCCGACGCCGACGACGCCCGCCGGGTGGCGGCCACCCTCGGGATCCCGTTCTACGTCTGGGACTTCGCCGAGCAGTTCGAGCGCGAGGTGATCGCCGACTTCGAGGCCGAATACGCCCGTGGCCGCACCCCCAACCCCTGCGCCCGCTGCAACGAGCAGGTCAAGGTTGCGGGGCTGCTGGCCCGCGCCCGCGCGCTCGGCTTCGACGCGCTCGCCACCGGCCACTACGCCCGGGTCTCGGACGGACGCCTCTACAAGGGCGCTGACGAAGCCAAGGACCAGTCCTACGTGCTCTACATGCTCGGCCCCGACCAGCTCGCCCATCTGCGCCTGCCGCTCGGCGAGTTGACCAAGCCAGAGGTCCGCGCCACCGCCGCCCGCCTCGGCCTGCGGGTCGCCCAAAAGCCCGAGTCGTTCGACGTCTGCTTCATCCCCGACGGCGACACCGCCGGCTGGCTGGAGCGCCGCCTCGGTCCCCAGCCCGGCGAGGTGGTCGACACCGCGGGACGGGCCCTCGGCCGCCACCAGGGCGCCTACCGCTACACCGTCGGCCAGCGCCGCGGCCTCGGCATCGCCGTCCCCACCCCCCGCTACGTCCTGCGGGTCGAGCCCGCCGCCGCCCGCGTCGTGGTCGGCGAGCGCGCGGACCTCGCCGTCGGCACGGTGGAGCTGGAGCGCGTCACCACCACCGACGGCCGCCCGCTGCGTCCCGGCCCCGCCCGCGCCCGCCTGCGCGCCCACGGCCCCGAGGTCGCCTGCCAGGTCGTCCCCCTCGGCCTCGGCGACCGTCGCGCCCGCCTCGACCTCGACGAGCCCATCACCGCCGTCGCCCCCGGCCAGGCCGGCGTCCTCTACGACGGCGACCTGGTCCTCGGCGGCGGCACGATCGCCGCCACCAGCGCGGCTCGGCCAGCCGCGGCGGAGGCCAGGGCGGCGGGGGACGCCAACGGGCGCGCCGAGGCCGGCGCTTGAGCGCGGTCCCGCGGTCGTTCCGGCCTCGCGGTGCCGGAACCGGCGTCGGCGGCATGCCTCACGCCGACGCGGACGCCTGCGTCGCCGCCGCCCTGCGCATCTGCCCCGACCTGCCGTTCTGGCCGACGCGTCCGCTCGCGGTCGGTGACGAGCAGATGATCCGCCAGTGGGCCCTCGGCCTCCCCGGCGTCGGCGACGCGCCCGGCGAGGACAAGGGCGGCGGGGGAGTGGCCTGGGTCGGCCGGGACCGCGCCCCCGGCCAGCCGGCCCTCGCGCATTCGGCGGCCGGCACCCTGCAGCCCCTCCTGCGGGCACTCCGCCAGCGCCCCGGCCCGCCCGGCTGGCTGAAGCTCCAGGCCACCGGCCCGGTCACCCTCGCCGTCGCGCTCGACGCGGGCGGGCGCGCTGCGATCAGCATCCCCTCCGCCCGAGGGCCGCTCGCCCTCGGCTACGCCGCTCGCCTCCGCTCGGTGGTCACCCGCGTGCGCGAGGCCCTTCCCGCCTGGAAGCTCCTCGTGGTTCTCGACGAGCCCTCCCTCACCCATCCGCTGGTCGCCGCCGAGCCCAAGCTCGCCGTGGAGTTGTGGCAGTCCGCCCGGTCCACCGGCGCCGACGTCACCGGCCTGCACTGCTGCGCCACCCCACCCTGGGGCCTCCTCCTCGACCTCGACCCCCAGCTCGTCTCCTTCGACGCCGTCACCCACGGCGACGACGCCACCGACGACCCCGCCTTCCGCCGCCTGATCGCCTCCGGCACCGCGGTCGCCTGGGGCCTCATCCCCTCCGCCCCCGAAGTGGGCTCGGACGCCGAAGCCGAAGCCCTCAAAGCCGACCCGGAGGCCCTCGCCGCCCGCCTCCTCGACCTGGTCGGCTGGACCGCCGGCGACTACCGCCCCGAAGTGCTCGCCCGTTCGCTGGTCACCCCGACCTGCGGCCTCGCCGCCTTGGACGAGCCGGAGGCCGACCGCCGGCTCACCCTCGCCGCCGCCACCGGCCGGGTCGCCTGGGAGCAAGCCGGTCTCCCATAGGCGCCATTCGACCGGTCGGCTTGATTCGGGCATGCTCAGCGTCATAGCGTGTAGCGGCCTGGGGGCGTGCCGACGTGGCGTTTGAACTGGCGGCTGAAGTGGGCCTGGTCGAAGAACCCGACCCCGGCCGCGACCAGGGCGATCGGTTCGCCGGCGAGGAGGCGCCCGCGGGCGGCGTCGATGCGGCGGGCCACGAGATACTGATGCGGCGCGATCCCGAAGGTGCGCGTGAAGGACCTGACGAGGTGAGCCGGGGAGGCACCCAGGGCTGATCCCGCCTGCGCGAGCGTGGTGGCTTCGAACAGCCGCCCGTCGAGCAGGTCCCGCAGGTCTCGCGCCAGCCTGGCCGGGGGGCGGTCCCCGGCGCCGGCGCTGGCGGGGAGATCGCCCAGGTGGGCCCGCAGCCGCTCGCCGACCAGTGCGAGCCGGGCCTCGGCCTCCAGCGCGTCGTCGGGCTGGCCGAGCGCACGGTGCAGCGCCTGGACGGCGCGGCGCAGGGCCGGCTCGTGGACGTCCGGCTGGTCCACGGCCGGGCCGATCAAGCGCTCGTCCAGCACGTCGGTCGCCAGGTACAGGACCCGCTTGCGGAACCCGCTGCGGCTGGCGGCGCGGCCGTCATGCACGACGTGCGGTGGCAGGAGGCCGACCAGATCGCCGCCGGCCCCAGCTCCCCGGTGGCGGCGCTCCAGGTCGTAGCGGATGCCGCCGTCGTCGATGAGGAACACCGTCCAGGCGTCGTGGACGTGCGGCGGGTAGGCGTAGTCGACGAAGCGGGCGTGGAAGACCTCGTGGACGCCCGCGACCGCCGGCTTCCACGCCCGGACCCACTCCGCTCCCGGTCCGGGTCCGGGTCCGGGTCCGGGTCCGGGTCCGGGTCCGGGTCGCTGCCGGGATGACCGCGACATGGCAAAAATCGTACAAGACCAGACTCCGCCGGGCGTCGTCCACTGGACGCATGCTGAACGAGCTGCTTGGACTGGCCGGCTTCGCGCTGGTCGTCTCGATCACGCCCGGACCCAACAACACGCTGCTGCTGGCCTCCGGGATCCAGTTCGGGTTCACCCGGACCCTGCGCCACGTCGCCGGGACCGCCATGGGCATGGCCGTCCTGATCTTCGTCATGGCCGCGGGGGCCGGGGTCGTGCTGCTGGCGGTACCCGGCGCCGATCTCGCCCTCAAGGCGATCGGCTCGGCCTACCTCCTCTACCTCGCCTTCGGGATCGCCAGCAGCCACGGGGCCAGCCGCACGGCCGTCTCGCGGCCGCTCGGCGTCCTGAATGGCGCCGCCTTCCAGTTCGCCAACCCCAAAGCGTGGCTGTTCGCCCTCAGCGCGGCCAGCACGTTCCTGCCCAGGGGCCTGGCGCCGGCGGCGGCGGCGCTGGCGGTCGCGGCCACGTGCGCGGTCGTGATCCTCCCAACCGCGTCGGTCTGGGCCGCCGGCGGCGCCGCCCTCAGCCGCATCGTCGCCGACGGGCGCACCCAGCGGGCGATCAGCATCGCGCTCGCCCTCATCCTGGCCGCCTCGGTCGCCTTCATCTGGATCTGACGCTTCGCAGCGGTCATACCAGGTCGAGGACCGCTGCCCAGCCGCCGGCCGAAGGTGGGTCGATGACGTGGCGGGCGCGGGCGAGGGCGGTGGGGGAGCCGCCGGTGACCGCGACGGGGACGGCGGCGGCGTCGAGCAGCTCCAGGTCGTTGTTGCCGTCGCCGACGGCGAGGACGCGGGTGGGGTCGAGGCCGTGCGCCGCGCAGAAGGACAGGACGCCGCTCCACTTGCTGGTGCCCGGCGGGCGGACCTGGAGGGTGTGGCCGCCGTAGAGGAGGTCGGGGGTGACGGCGGCGCTGCCCGCGGTCGGATCGATCGTGGCGGCGACCTCGGCGAGGCGGGCGCCGTCGCCGCCGACCACGGCGATGGTGCGGACCGGCTCGGTACGGACCACCCGTTCCAGGTCGTCGCGGACCGCCCAGGCGCGGTTGCGGGCGAGGTGCCCAGGGTGTGTGTCGGGACGCGGGCCGTTGATCATCTCCACGCCGGGGCGCTCCACGAACAGGCTGGGGCTGAGGTGGGCGGCGACGAAGGCGGCAAGCACCCGCGAGGCGCCCTCGGGTGGGAACACCGCCTCGTGGAAGACGCTCCCGTCACGGAGATCCCGGCCGATCGCCCCGTCGAGCATCACCGCCGGACCTGGGATCCCACCAGGCTCCAGCACCCAGGCGGTGGCGCGGGGCCGCCGCCCGGTGGCGATCAGCACCGGGATCCCGGCGGCCTCCAGCTGATGGACCGCCGCGATGACGCGCGGGTGGATGCACTCGCTGGCGTCGCATAACGTGCCGTCCAGGTCAGTTACGACCAGCTCGACGGCACGTTTCGGCATGGGCCGATGGTAGCGGGAGCTGCCTTCGGTGGTCGGCGTCGCGCTGGGGCCGGACCGTGGTGGCCGCGCCCGGCGGCGCTCGCGCTCCAACCTAACCTGGGTGGACCGGCTCCGGCGCCGGGGCTTCGGCTGGCGGGGCCGGAGCCGGGGCCGGGGCCGGGGCGGCTGGGGTTTCGCGGAGGAGGCCGAGGCGGTCGTGGAGGCGGCGCAGGGACGTGGGGGACCACCAGTTCCAGCGGCCCATGAGCTTCATGGCGGCGGGGACGAGGAGGGTGCGGACCACGGTGGCGTCGATCACGATGGCGAGGGCCATGCCGACGCCGATCTCCTTGATGGTGAGCAGCTCGCCGCTGGCGAAGCCGAGGAACACCGCCACGATCAGCGCCGCCGCCGAGGTCACGATCCGGCCGGTGCGCTGCAGGCCGAGGGCGACGGCGTGGTCGTTGTCGCCGCTCTCGTCCCAGGTCTCCTTGATGCGCGACAGCAGGAAGACCTCGTAGTCCATGGAGAGGCCGAAGGCGAACACGAACACCAGTACCGGGACGGTGATGTCGACCGTGCCGGTCGGCTCGAAGCCGAGCAGGCCCGACAGGTGGCCCTCCTGGAACACCCAGACAAGCGCGCCGAAGCTGGCGCCGAGCGACAGCACGTTCATCACCACCGCCTTCAGCGGCACCACCACCGACCCGGTCATCAGCCACAGCAGCAGCATCGTGGCCAGCCCGATCACCCCGAGCACCAACGGCAGGCTCACAGCCAGCGTGTCGCGGTAGTCGACCAGGAACGCCGCCGACCCGGTCACATACACCGCCACCGGTCGCTCCAGGCCGCGGATCTGGCTCACCAGCCGTGTGGCCACCGCTCCCTGGCTGGGCCCGTCCGGGGTCACGTCCAGCACGGTGACAACCGGCGGCACGCCCTGGTGGGGTGCGACCGAGGCCACGCCGGGAAGCGCGCGGACGCGGGCGACGAAGGCCTGGGCCTGGGGGTCGGCGGGGTTGATCTCGGCGAGGACGATGATCGGGTCGCTGCCGCGCCCGGGGAAGCGGTCCCGCAGCGTCTCGAACAGCTGCCGCACGCCGGAGGATCGCGGCAGCGCCTCCACCCCGGAGTTCTCCAGCTTCGCGTGGGCGAACGGCACCGCCAGCAGCGCCAGCCCGACCACCAGCAGCGGGACCAGCGCCCAGGCGAAGCGCTGCACCACCCGCGAGACGCGGTAGAACACGCCGTGGTCGGAGCGGGTCGCTCGCGCCGGCTTGATCCGGCGCCCCCACAGGCCCAGCAGGGCAGGGATCAGGGTGATGGCGGCGACCATCGCGACCAGCACCACGCCGATGCCACCCCAGGCCATCGAGCGCAGGAATGGCACCGCGAACACCAGCAGCCCGGACAGGGCGATCGCCACGGTGAGCCCGGAGAAGGCCACCGTCCGCCCGGCGGTGGCCAGCGTCCGCTCGATCGCGGCGGCAGCCTCATGTCCGGCGCGCTCCTCCCGGAACCGGCTCACGATCAGCAGCGAGTAGTCCACCGCCAGGCCGATGCCGAGCATGGTGATGACGTTGACCGAGTAGGTGGAGGTATCGGTCAACTGGCTGACCCCGAGCAGCACCAGCAGCGCCCCGGCGATCGCCACCAGCGCGACCACCAGCGGCACCAGCAGCGCCACGACCCCTCGGAAGATGAGGAACAGCAGCACCACCACGAACGGCAGCGCGATCATCTCGCCGCGTTCCAGGTCCTTCTGGGCGCGGTCCTGGAAGTCAAGGTTCGCGGCCCGGTTGCCGCCGACCAGCACCCGTGGCGCGCTGATCCGCCGCAACCGCGCGGTGACCTGGTCGCTCGCCTGGTTCTCCTGGCTGACGGAGAGGTCGTCGCGCAGCTCCACCTCCAGCAGCATGGCGCGCCGGTCGCTGGCGAGCAGGGCGGGGACCGGCGTGGCCACCGGGTCGATCACGCGGCGGACGTCGGGCCGGGCGCGCAGGTCGGCGACGGCGGCGGCGACGCTCGCCCGCAGGGCGGGGTCGTGGACGTCGCGGCCGTCGAGCAGCGCGGTCACCTCGGTGCCGCTCTTGGTGGCCTGGTTGAGGCGCTGCAGCGTGACCACAGACTCGGCGTTGCCGCGCAGGCCGTTGCCGCTGTCGAGATGGGCGAAGACGCGCGGGCCAACCAGGATGCCGACCACGAAAATGCCGAGCCAGACGAATGCGACGAGCCGCCGCCGCCGGTAGGTGAACCGGCCGATGGCAGCGAACATTGCGACCCTCCCGTGCCTGGCTGCCCTGCCTGGTGGTGGTGCTGGCTGCTGCCTGCTGGCCGTTGGTGGTTGGCTCACCGAGGGCCATTCGCGCAGACTGTGACGTACTACTCTACGTCGGCAGGTCCAGACATACATCTGCTTTGCTTCGGAGGCCGCCGTTCTCGCCCGGTGGCCTGTGGATATCCGGGAAGTCCTGTCCCTGGTCCTGGTAATACTGGGAGTGACCTTCGACCACAGCACCGAAATGCCCAGGGGGAAGCGCACGTGGCGACACCAGTACCGGCGGACGAGGCGGCCAGGCGCGTCGACGAGCTGCATGCCCAGCTCCGGGACGCCTCCTACCGGTACTACGTGCTCAGCGATCCGGACATCTCCGACGCCGAGTACGACGAGCTGCTGCGTGAGCTGACCCGGCTGGAGCAGGAATACCCCGACCTGGTCACCCCCGACTCGCCGACCCAGACGGTCGGGGCGCCGCCGTCGGCGGCGTTCGCGCCGGTGCGGCACCGGGTGCCGATGCTCTCGCTGGACAACGTCTTCTCGTTCGAGGAGCTGGCCGCCTGGGGCAGGCGCACCGAGAAGGCGGTCGCCGAGGTCGGCGCCTACGTCTGCGAGCTGAAGATCGACGGCACGGCGGTGTCGCTGCAGTACGAGCGGGGCCGGCTGGTCCGCGCGGCGACCCGCGGCAACGGCACCGTCGGTGACGACATCACCCCGAACGTGCGCACCATCCAGAATGTCCCGGAACGGCTCGCCCTCGACGACCCGCCGCCCGTCTTCGAGGTCCGCGGCGAGATCTTCTACCCAACCCGGGCGTTCGAGAAGCTCAACGACCAGATGGCCGTCGAGGGCAGGCAGGTCTTCGCCAACCCGCGCAACGCCGCCTCGGGGGCGCTGCGGCAGAAGGACCCGCGGGTGACCGCGAGCCGGCCGCTGGCGATGCTGTGCCACTCCTTCGGGCAGGCCGACGGGATGCGCTTCGCCTCCCACTCGGAGTTCCTCGCCTTCTGCGAGGCTGCCGGGCTGCCGGTCGCCGCCGAGACCACCCGCGTCGCCACCCTGGACGAGGTGGAGGCCTTCGTCCGCTCCTGGGGCGAGCACCGCCACGACCTGGACCACGAGATCGACGGCGTGGTGGTCAAGGTCGACCCCACCAACCAGCAGCAGGAGCTGGGCCGCACCTCCCGGTTCCCGCGCTGGGCGATCGCCTTCAAGTTCCCACCCGAGGAGCGCACCACCCAGCTCTTGGACATCGAGGTCTCCATCGGCCGCACCGGCGCGGCAACCCCGTTCGCGGTGCTGGAGCCGGTGCTGGTGGCCGGCTCCACGATCGGACTGGCGACCCTCCACAACCAGGACGAGGTCGCCCGCCGCGACGTGCGCCCCGGCGACACCGTCTTCGTCCGCAAGGCGGGCGACGTGATCCCCGAGGTGGTCGGCCCGGTGCTGAACAAGCGCCCGGCGGACTCCCAGCCCTGGGAGTTCCCGCGCGAATGCCCTGAGTGCGGGACCCCGCTGGTCCGGCCTGAGGGCGAGAGCGTGACCCGCTGCCCCAACACCACCGGCTGCCCGGCGCAGCGCTGGGCCACCCTGGTCCACTTCGGCTCGCGCGGGGCCATGGACATCGAGCACCTGGGGGAGCGGACCGTCGCCGCCCTGATCGACGCCGGCAACGTGCGCGACGTCGCCGACATCTACCAGCTCACCGCCGACGACCTGGCCGCGCTGGCCGGCTTCAAGGACAAGAGCATCGCCAACCTGCTCGCCGCCATCGAGGCGTCCAAGCAGCGCCCGCTCGACCGGCTGCTGGTCGGCCTGTCCATCCGCCACGTCGGCGACCACGTCGCGACGGTGCTCGCCAACCGGCTGAAGTCGCTGGAGGCGATCGCCGCCGCCTCGGAGGAGCAGCTCGCCGCGGTCGACGAGATCGGCCCGACGATCGCGGCCAGCGTCGCCGCCTGGTTCGCCGACGAGGGCAACCAGAGGCTGATCCGCCGCTTGGCCGAGGCGGGCGTCGCCACCGAGGCCGACGGCGGGGACGAGCCGGCGCTGCCGCAGACCCTGGCCGGGAAGGCGTTGGTGCTGACCGGCGGCTTGGAGGGGTACACAAGGGACGAGGCGAGCTCGGCGATCGAGGAGCGGGGCGGCAGGGTCACCTCGACTGTCTCCAAGAAGACTGACTACGTGGTGGTCGGCGCCGATCCTGGCTCCAAGGCCGCCCGCGCCACCGAGCTGGGCGTCCCGACGCTTGACGAGGCGGCCTTTCGCGATCTGCTGGAACGAGGTGAAATAGAACCGTGAGCCAAGTTTGGACTCCCTGGGACCCGGAAGGGTCGCGGCCGCAGCAGCCGTCAGGGCAGGAACGCGGGCCCGACCCGGAGCCGATCGTCCGCACGGTGCGGATCGGCTTCCTGCTGGCCGGCATCATGGTCGCGGCGATGATCAACGCCGGCCTGCACCAGACCCTCGCCCGCGTCCCCGACGATTCGGGTGTGGCCCTGACCGGGGTGCTGGCTGGCGGGGTGCTGGCCGTGGTCGGCTGGGCGGTGTGGGCGTTCCGGCCCTCGCGGCTGCTGCTGATCGGCAAGCGCGCCGCGCAGTCCCCCAACCCGCGTGAGCGCCGCCCCCGCGCCGAGCGTGCCCGCGCCATGGGCTTCCGCGGCCTGGCGATGTCGTGGACCGGCCAGGCGATGATGTTCTGCTTCGTCCCCGCCCTCGCCGGCCTCGCCCTCGACATGGTCCACGGGCAGGCCTGGGAGCTGCTCGCCTTCTCCGCCGCCAGCCTGCTCGCCGGGTTCCTGTTACAGCACCAGGTCGCCGGCGCGGTCCGTCTCGCCGTCGACGACCCCGAGCTGCAGGCTCGCTACGGGTCGCGCTGACCGGCCACCGACGGCTGCGCGGCGCCGAGGCGTCCGGCCACGCGGCTACGGGGCCGCCAGGAACTTGACCTCGCTGATGGAGGTCCGGGGGAGGTCGGTGCCCGGGTAGATGCTGAGGATCACCAGGCGGAACTTGCCGACGCTGCGCGGCGGGAAGCTGATCTTCTGGAAACCGCGCTTGTCGGCCAAGCTGAAGTTCAGGCTGGAGCCGTCGGCGAACAGCAGCGCGATGCGCTGGGGCCGCGGCCGGGCGATGAACTGGTCGCCAGAGGCCCCGGCGGCGATCTGCAGCTCGGTGAGCTTCACCGGCGTCGCGAAGGTGAACTGCAGGAACGGTTGTGCGTCGGTGCCGGGGACGTGCCGTGACCAGTAGGTTGTCAGGTTGCGGTCGATCACGTTGCGGGCAACTCGCTCCCCGGACTCGCTGGAGGCGGTCGCGGTCAGCGGGCGGACCACCACCAGGGAGGCGACGGCGGTGCCCGGTGCCGGCTTGGCGGCGACCGCGGCGTGCGGGTGGCGCAGCCCCCGGGTCGCCACCATCACAACCACGGCGACGACTGCGAGCAGCACGACCACGGCCAGCAGGCGCACGACCCGCTCCCGCCGCTCCCGCCCGGCCGGCGGTGCGCCAGGCTGGAGGGCGGCCTCGCCCGTGGTGACCCGCCCGGGCCCAGCTGGCGGCAGGGTCAGGCGCGTCTCGCAGTGGTGGCACTCGATCCATGTGG
>WNGD01005616.1_pt1 | contig 12132 bp, 10 predicted proteins | sample 5400671 | NCBI WGS metagenome assembly WNGD01 (sample SAMN13153369, study PRJNA577476) | soil metagenome | isolation source: 40 cm soil or saprolite under grassland replicate 2 | place: USA:California | collected 2016-06-15
CCGTGCAGGATGCCGTCGGTCCCCAGGTCGAGCCTCGGCGCCCGCGTCGGAGCTTCACCGGCCTCCCCGGTGCGCTCGATCGTCACCGACTCCTCGCCGCGATCGAACAGGCGCGCCACGGCGACCGTGATCCGCTCGGCGCCGCTGGCGCGCAGGCGCGTGGGGAGGTCGGCCGCGCCTGGCTCCCCGGCGAGGGCGGTGAGCAGTTGGAAGACCTGATCGGGCGGAGGGTTCGCGGGAATCGTAAGCTCGCCCACGGAATGACGCTCGAGCTGCCGCCGGATCGGCTCGAACGCCGCCCCGTCCACGGCGGTGCCGTTGACGGTGACCGTGCCGCCAGCGCGCTTCAGCGTGACCGCGTCATGCTTTAGCAGGGCGAGCAAGGCGCGAAACTGCGCCTTCTGCCCCGTCTTGGCCTGCGGATCGCGGAAAAGCTCGACGGTGCGGGCGAAGTGCGTCGCGAAAGCGTGGGGGACGAGCATCCGGTGACGGCAAAGGTAGCCGCCCGTGCGCGCCCCGGGCAACGCGCGGTCGGCGGGTTTCACAACCGCGCTCGCCTGCGTTATATACGCCTCATGTCCACCGCCACCGCCGCGAGCCAGATCGTCCGCGCCTTGCGGGCGGCCCACCTCCGCGACGTGGGGCGGCGCGACCTGTTGCAGCTCGCCTGCGAGCGGCTGCGTGGGCTCGGTGCGCCGTACACTTCCGTCTACGCCTACATGCTGCACGGCGGCGAGCTGGTGCTCGAGGCCCACGCGGGGCGGGACACCGAGCACACGCGCATCCCCGTCGGCGCGGGCGTGTGCGGCACCGCCATCGCCACCGGAATGGACCAGAACGTCCCCGACGTCGGCGCGGTCGGCAACTACCTCGCCTGCAACCTGGAGACCAAGGCCGAGCTGGTGGTGCTCATCCGCCGCGGCGACACGATCCTGGGACAGGTGGACATCGACTCCGACGTGCCGGCGGGATTCGGCGAGGCGGAGCACGCCGAGGTCAAGGTGGTCGCGGACGCGCTCGCCGTGTTGCTGTAGCGGTTGTCGGCGGACGTGTTCCAGGTCAACGGCGTCTCCCTCTTCGAGCGGCGCGTGGGCGCGGGTCCGCTCGTCGTCGTCCTGCACGGCGGGCCAGGCGCCCACCACGACTACCTGCTCCCCCAGTACGACCGCCTCGCGACCGGCCGCGAGCTCCTCTATTACGACCAGCGCGGCGGCGGGCGCTCGCCGGTGCCGCGGGAGACGCCGGTCGGCTGGCAGGAGCACGTGGCGGACCTCGAGGCAATTCGCGGCGTCCTGGGTCTCGAGCGGCTGACGCTGTGCGGCTATTCGTGGGGCGGCCTGCTCGCCCTCCTTTATTATCTCGAACACCCCGAGCGCGTGGAACGGCTGGCGCTGGTCTCGCCCGCGAGCCCCACGGCGACGTACCGCCGCCAGTTCGAGGAGGAGTTCGCGCGACGCATGGCCGCGCCGGAGGTGGTGGCCGAGCGCGAGGCGCTGCGCGCCAGTGGGCTGCGCGAGCGGGATCCAGAGGCGTACCGCAAGCGGGCGTTCGAGCTGTCGGTCGCGGGGTACTTCCGCGACTTCCGGGACGCGCGGCGGCTGACGCCGTTCCGCGTCACGGCGCGGACCCAGGACCTAGTCTGGGCAAGCCTGGGCAACTACGATCTGCGGCCGCGGCTCAGAGAGACCGCATCCCGCATCCCCCATCCCCCATCCCGGATTGTTCACGGCACCTACGATCCCGTTCCCATCCAAGGCTCTCGGGAGGTGGCGGAAATCCTGGGCGCGGATTTCATCGAGCTGCCGGTCGGGCACTGCCCGCACGTGGAGGCGACGGAGCAGTTCGTGGAAGCGCTGGACGGGTTTCTGCCGCGCGCCTAACGTTCCCGCGTCCATGGACAAGCCGGCCGTTCGCGCCGTCCTCGAGCAGATCGCCGCGTCGCTCGCGCTCAAGGGCGACAACCCGTTCCGCATCCGCGCCTTCGAGAACGCCGCCCGCGCCGTCGCGGGCTTTTCCGGCGACCTGGGCGACGCCTTGCAGAGCGGCGCCCTCGCCGAGGTCGATGGCATCGGCAAGGCCACGCTGGAGATCGTCCGCGAGCTGCTCACCCGCGGGCGCTCCAGCGTTCTCGACGAGCTGCGTGAGGAAGTGGCGCCGGGCCTGGTCGAGATGCTCAGGATCCCCGGTCTGGGCGTGCAGAAGGTCCGGCAGATCCACGAGCACCTGCACATCACGACGCTCGCCGAGCTCGAAGAGGCGGCCCACGACGGCCGCCTCGCCGCGATTCCGCGCTTCGGCGTGAAGACGGCGGAGAACGTCCTGAAGGGCATCGCGTTCCTCAAGCGCACCAGCGAGTTCCGCCTGTTTCACCACGCCCGCGCCGAGGCCGTCGCGGTGCAGCGCGCCCTCGGCGCCCTCCCCGGGGTGCAACGCGTCGAGATCGCCGGCAGCGTGCGGCGCCGCCGGGAGGTGATCCGCGATCTCGATTTCGTCGTCGTGCAGGCGGGAACCGGGACGCCAGAAACGCTGGTCGAGCAACTTGGGGACGCCCCCGGCGTCGACGTGGTGCTGACCTCGCCTGACGACTTCGGACTCGCCTGGGTGCGGGCCACCGGCGCCGCCGCGCACTGGGACGAGCTACGTGCCCGCGGCCTCGACACCGCCGGCCGGTTTCCGGACGAGGAGAGCGTGTACCGCGCGTTGGGGCTTGCGTGGATCCCACCCGAGCTGCGCGAGGGCGCGGGAGAGTGCGACGCCGCCGCGGCCGGAACGCTGCCGCGCCTCATCGAGCCGGGGGACGTGAAGGGGTTCGCGCATTGTCACTCGAACTATTCCGACGGCACCGTGACCATCGCCGAATGGGCCGAAGCCGCGAAAGAGGCTGGCTACGCGTGGGTCGGCTTGAGCGACCACAGCCAGTCGGCGCCGTTCGCCATGGGCCTGCGCCTGGAGGCGATCGGCCGCCAGCACGCGGAGATCGACCGGGTGAACGCGCAGGTTCCCGGCGTCCGCATTCTCAAAGGAGTCGAATCCGACATTCTCGCGGACGGCCGGCTCGACTACGACTCGGCGACGCTCGACCGCTTCGACTTCGTCATCGGCTCCATTCATTCTCGCTTCGGTCTCGACGAGGCGGAGATGACCCGGCGCGTGCTCACCGCCATGGACGACCCGCACCTCACCATCCTCGGCCACCCGACGGGTCGGCTGCTACTGTCGCGTGAGCCGTACCCGCTCGACTTCGAGGCGGTATTCCGCCGCGCCGCCGAGCGCGGCATCGCCATCGAGGTGAACGCCGATCCGCACCGCCTCGACCTCGATTGGCGGCTGGTGCGGCGGGCGCGGGAGCTGGGCGTCGTGTTCGCCGTCGGCCCCGACGCGCACTCGCTGGCGGGCATGGCCAACATGGAGATCGGGCTGGGGGTCGCCCGCAAGGGCTGGCTCCAGGCAGCGGACGTGCTGAACACACTCGGCGCGGACGAGTTTCTCGAATTCGCCCGGAAACGCTTGCCATGAAGAGGAAGGAAAGCCCGCAGGAGCTGAAGGCCCGGGCGCGCAAGATCGTCGGGCGCCTCGAGCGGGCCTATCCCGATGCGACGTGCGCCCTGCACCACGGCAACGCCCTCGAGCTGCTCGTCGCCACCATCCTCTCCGCGCAGTGTACCGACGCCCGCGTGAACAAAGTGACCCCGGCGCTGTTCGCGAAGTACCGGAGCGCCGGCGATTACGCGAGCGCGGACCCCAAAGCGCTCGAGCGCGAGATCCAGAGCACCGGGTTCTTCCGCAACAAGACGAAATCGATCATCGGCATGGCCCAGAGGCTGGTCGAGCGGCACGGCGGCGACGTCCCCGACACGATGGAGGCGCTCGTCGCCCTGCCCGGCGTCGGTCGCAAGACCGCCAACGTCATCCTCGGTACCTGGTTCGGGAAGAACGACGGCGTGGTCGTGGACACGCACGTGCAGCGCATCGCCCGGCTGCTCAAGCTCACGCGCCACGACGACCCGGTGAAGATCGAGCGGGACCTCATGGCGCTTGTGCCGCGCCCCAAGTGGAGCGTGTTTTCCCACATGCTGATCCTGCACGGGCGGACGGTGTGCATCGCGCGGCGGCCCAGGTGCGAAGTCTGCGTGTTGAGCGACCTGTGTCCGAGTTCGCGCGTGTGAACCGCCTCGCCCAGGAGTCCTCCGCCTACCTCAAGTCAGCCGCCCACCAGCCGGTCGACTGGCGCCCGTGGGGCGAGGAGGCGTTCGCGGCCGCGCGCGCCGAGGACAAGCCGATGCTGCTCGACATCGGCGCCGTGTGGTGCCACTGGTGCCACGTCATGGACGGCGAGTCGTACGAGGACCCGGCGGTCGCCGAGATCTTGAACCGCCAGTTCGTGTGCGTGAAGGTGGATCGCGACGAGCGCCCCGACGTGGACGCGCGCTATCAGCGGGCCGTCCAGGCGCTCACCGGGCAAGGCGGCTGGCCGCTCACGGCGTTCCTGACGCCCGAGGGCGAGGTGTTCTTCGGAGGCACCTATTTCCCGCCCGAGGACAACCGCTTTGGGCGGCCCGGCTTCGTGGCGGTGTTGCGGCAGGTCGCGGACGCGTTCCGCGGCGATCGCGACAAGGTCGCGAAGAACGCCGCGGCGATCCGCCAGCACGTGACTGAATCGCTCGACGAGGCGCGCGCCGGCGACGTGGCGCCGCGCCTGGTCGAGCAGGCCGCCGACCAGATGGCGCGCCTCTTCGACATCCGTTACGGGGGCTTCGGCACGGCCCCCAAGTTCCCGCACCCCGGCGCCTGCGAGTTCCTGCTGGCGCGCTGGTGGGACACCCGCCTCGACTGGCCGCGCGAGGTGGTCGAGAAGACGCTCGCCGGGATGGCACGCGGCGGGATCCGCGACCACGTGGGCGGCGGTTTCCACCGCTACGCGGTGGACGAGCGCTGGATCGTCCCGCACTTCGAGAAGATGTCGTACGACAACTCGGAGCTGCTGCGCGCCTACCTTTCCGCCTTTCAGGCGCTGGGGAGCGATCTCTATCGCGAGGTGGCGACGGGGATCGTGGACTGGGTGCTCGCAGCGCTGGCCGACACGAAGCGCGGCGCCTTCTTTACTTCGCAGGACGCCGACGTGGCGTTCGGGGACGACGGCGATTACTGGACGTGGACGCCGGACGAGGCCCGGGCGGCGCTGGAGGCGGCCGAGTTCGCGGTAGTGCGCAGCGTTTTTGACGTCGAGGACGCCGGCGAGATGGACCACAACCCGCGCAAGAACGTGCTGTGGCGGCGCCGCGAACCCGCGACCGACGCCGAGCGCGCGGCGCTCGCCACGGCCCTCGGGAAGCTGAAGGCCGCGCGCGACCGCCGGCCCGTGCCCGCCGTGGACACCACGGCGTACGTCAGCTGGAATGCGATGATGGCTGCGGCGTTCCTCCAGGCGGGCGCCGTCCTCGATCGGCCGCCATGCAACACCCTCGCGCTGGCCGTGCTGGAACGAATCTGGACCGAGGCGTGGCGGGAGGAGCGGGGCATCGCTCACGTCCTGGGCCGCGAGGGAGCAGGTCCGCACGGCATGCTCGACGACAACGTCCAGAGTGCGGCGGCGTTCCTCGACGCCCATGAAGCCACCGGCGACGAGCGCTGGTTGGACCGCGCCTCCCGCGTGATGACCTGGTGCGGCCAGGCGCACTGGGACGAGGCGGCCGGCGGGTACTTCGACCTCGCCCGGGACCGCGCCGGCGCCGCCTATCTGGGCACCCGCGCCAAGCCGGTGCAGGACGCCCCCACGCCGTCTCCCAACGGCGTCGCGGCGCTCGTGCTCGCCCGGCTCTGGGCGCTGACGGATAAGAAGGAATGGCGGGCCCAGCTCGACCGCCAGCTCGCCGCGTTCGCCGGGACCGCCGGCGATCTGGCGTTGCACGGGGCGACGCTGCTGCGCGCCGTGGACTGGGCGGTGCATCCGGTCACCCGAATCGAGGTGCAGGGGCCCGCTGGCCCGGGCCCCGCGTGCGACATGCACCTCCTGGCGCTGCGCACCTACCGGCCCCGCAAGGTCGTGGTGCGGCGCCCCGGGGAGCGGCCGGCGGCGACCGTCTGCGTCGGCACGACCTGCTCCCTCCCGGTCGCGGCGCCGGCTGCCCTCGCGGAGCTGCTGCGGTGAAGCAGCGCCTGCTGGGGCGCACCCGCCTCCCGGTGGGCGAGATCGGGTTCGGCGGCTGGGCGATCGGCGGCAACCACGTCGGCAATTCCTATGGCGCCACCGACGACGCCGAATCGCGGCGCGCGGTGCGGCGCGCGTTCGAGCTGGGGTGCACCTTCTTCGACACGGCCGACGTCTACGGCCACGGCAAGAGCGAGGAGCTGCTCGGCGCCACGCTGCAGGACGTTCGCGACCGCGTGATCCTGGCGACGAAGGTCGGCGGGAACTTCTACAACCGCGACGTCCACCCGCTGCTGGCGGAGCGCATCGCCCAGATGATGGACCAGCCGTTCGACCAGATCCCGGCGGACGCGTCGCTCCCGGCCACCCACGACTCCGACTTCACGCCGCGCTACGTGCGGTTCGCGGTGGAGCAGAGCCTGAAGCGGCTCGGGACCGATTACATTGACCTCTTGCAGCTGCACAACCCGCCGCTGTCGCTGATCTCCTCGATGGACACGTACGCCGTGCTCGAGGACCTGAAGCGGGAGGGCAAGATCCGCTGGTACGGCGTGAGCGTGCACCCGCCGGAAGAGGGGCTTGCCGCGGTCAGCGCCACGATGCCCGACACGGTGCAGATCGTCTACAACCTCGCGCGGCGCGAGGCCGCACGCGGCCGGGATCGGCGTCATTGCGCGCGAGCCGCTCGCCAACGGCTTTCTCGCCGGCCGGTACGCGTGGGACAGCACGTGGGAGAACGGCGACATCCGCGCGCGCATGCCGCGCCCCTACGTCAAGCAGATGGCCGCGCTGGGGCTGCGCGTGCGCCAGCTCGCCGAGAAGGCAGCGACGAGTCCCGCGCAGCTGGCGCTGCGCTTCGTGCTGGAGCAGGCGGCGGTGTCGGTCGCGATCGTCGGCATGAAGACCGTGCAGCAGGTGGACGAGAACCTCGGCTGGGAGGCGTGATGCCCAACAAGACGGCGGTGTTCGAGACCGCGCGCGGCACCATCGAGGCGGAGCTGTTCGCCGACGAGACGCCCAACACGGTGGCCAACTTCGAGAAGCTCGCCAACGCGGCGTTCTACGACGGCACCACGTTCCACCGCGTGATCGCGAACTTCATGATCCAGGGCGGCGACCCGTACTCCAAGACGGGGAAGGGCCGCGTGGGCACCGGCGGGCCCGGCTACACGATCAAGTGCGAGACGCACCGCAACGTGCACAAGCACGTCGCCGGCACGCTCTCGATGGCGCACGCCGGGAAGGACACCGGCGGCAGCCAGTTCTTCATCTGTCACACGCCGCAGGCGCATCTGGACGGCGTCCACACCGTGTTCGGACAGGTGACGAAGGGGATGGACGTCGTTTCCGCCATCAAGCAGAATGACCAGGTGACCTCCATCCGGGTCCGTTGAACCTCGACTTCGCCGTCGTCGCCGACTACGCCCTCGTCGACCAGGCCGGGAAGATCTCCGTCCTGGGGATGTTCCAGCACATCTGGGTGCAGCAGTTTCCCGCCACGCACCCGCGGCTGCACCTGGTGCTGCGGCTCCGGGGTAAGCGCACCGAGATCGGCGAGCACCAGGTGCAGATCCGTCTCCTCGACGACCAGGATGTGGAGGTCCTCGGCGGCAACGGCCAGGTGACCTTCGCCGAGCCTCCCGCGGGAATCACCGACATCGAGGCCGCGGCCGTGCTCGTCTTCGACGTCCCGTTCCCGCATCCGGGGGCGTATCGGTTCGAGATCCTCGTGGACGGTGAACGCCAGGCGATCGTGCCGCTCACCGTGTCGCTGCTGCCGCAGCAACGGTGAGCGCCCGCCGCCCCCCCCCCGCCCCGCTCGCCTGGCTGGTGCTCGCCGCCGCGGTCGCCCTCGGCTGGCGGCTCGGCGGAGGGCGCCTCCTCGACCCCGACGAAGGACGCAACGCCGAGGTCGCCCGCGAGATGGCGCAGAGCAACGACTATCTGCTCCCGCACCTCGACGGCCTGCCGTACCTCGACAAGCCCGTCGTCTACTTCGCCGCCGCCGCCGCGGCGATGGAGGTCCTCGGCCCCAACGAGACCGCCGCGCGGCTCCCGGCGTACCTCGCCACGCTCGCGACCCTGGCCCTCGTCGCGTGGTTCGCCAGGCGCCGCTGGGGCGCCGACGCCGGATGGCTCGCCGCGCTCGCGCTCGCCACGATGCCGATGCCCCTCGCCTACGCCCGCACGGCGATCTTCGACAGCACGTTGTCGCTGTGCACCACCGCCGCGATCCTGTGCTTCTTCGAGGAGCGGCCGGTGCTCGCCTGGGCGGCCATGGGGGCCGGCGCGCTCACCAAAGGCCCCGTCGCGCTGCTCATCCCGCTGGCCGCGGTCGTCCCCTGGGCGCTCCTGACGGGGTCAGGGGGAGCGGCCCTCCGCCGGATCTTCGACTGGCGAGGGCTGCTGGCGTTCGCCGCGGTGGCGCTGCCGTGGTTCGTCGCCGTTGCGACGCGCATCCCCGCGTTCCCGCAGTACGTGTTCGTGCGGGAGACCTGGGAGCGGTTCATGACGCCGAGCTTCCACCGCGGCGGCCCGTGGTGGTACTTCCTGCCGATTCTTCCCATCGCCGCCTTCCCGTGGATCGTGCCGGCGCTCGCGGGCCTCAAGCACTGGCGCTGGGGGTGGCTCGCGCGCCGCGAGAATCCGCACGCCCGCGAGGCCGTGTTCCTGACGTGCTGGGTGCTCGCCCCGCTCGCGTTTTTTTCGTTCAACCACTCCAAGCTGCCGCAGTACGTGCTGCCGCTGATGCCGGCGCTCGCGCTGGCGGCCGCGCGCGCCTACGCGCGCGAGGGGATGCGGTTCGCCTGGCGCGCTTCCGTCGTCTGCGCGGTGGCGCTGGGGCTCGCGCTGGTCTCGCTCACCGGCTGGATGCCCGCTCCGATCGCGCTCACGCCCGCCGAGCGAGCGGCGATTCCGCCGGCGGCGCTGCTGCTCGGCCTCGCACTCCTGGTCGCGGCGGGTCTGGTGGCGGTCGGCGTGCGCCGCGGGCACAAGACGCTGGTCGCCGCCGCGTACGGGCTCGCGGTGGCCACCATCCCCTTCGCCGGCTCCCGGCTGCTCGACGCCGTCGGCGAGGATCGCTCGGCGTTCGCCCTCGCCGCGGCGCTGCTCGGCAAAGGCGTGGTGGTCGGCGTGGGTGCGTACCCGCCCTCGCTGCCGTTCTACCTGCGGCGCCCCATGTACGTCGCCACCGAGACCGGGCGGGAACTCACCAGTACGTTCATCGCGGATTACGTCGAGCGACTGCGCTACCAGGAGGGCTCGCCGCTGCTCTCCGGCGCCGTCTGGGCGACGCTGCGCGACACATGCGCGCAGCCCACCGTGTTCGTGTTCCGCGCCGGCGACCGCGATCGCCGCGCGACGATGACGGGCCTGCCGCTGCTCTACGAGGACGGGCGTTACGCGGCCTATGGCCCGTGCCTCACCCCCCTCGGTCCCCCCTCTCCACGTCGTGGAGAGGGGGCAGGGCCCACCCCTCGTTCCCCCTCTCCACGAAGTGGAGAGGGGGCCAGGGGGTGAGGCAACATGTGCGGCATCTTCGGCGCGGTCTCGCTCTCCGGCGCACCCCTCCGCCACGCCGAGCGGCTCGCCGCGATGGCCGCCGCCCTCGCCCACCGCGGGCCCGACGGCGAGCGCATCGTCGGGCACGCCAGCGCTCGCCTCGGCGCTCGCCGCCTCGCGATCATGGACCTGACCACCGGCGATCAGCCGTTTCAAAGCCCCGACGGGGCCGTCTGGATGGTCTGTAACGGCGAGATCTACAACGCCGCCGAGCTGCGCCAGGGCGGCGAGCGCGCCGGCTATCCGTTCCGGTCGAAGGGGGACATCGAGACCATCGTGCCGCTGTACGCGCGGCAGGGGGCCGACGGCGTCGCGCGCCTCGAGGGGATGTTCGGCCTCGCGATCTGGGACGACGCCCGCCGCCGCCTCGTCCTCGCGCGCGATCGCGCCGGGGAGAAGCCCCTGTTCTGGACGCAGATCGGCGACGAGCTGCGCTTCGCCTCCGAGGTCCAGGCCCTGCTCGTCTTCCCCGACCAGTCGCGCCGCGTCTCCCCCCGCGCCGCGGCGTTGTACACCGCCCTCGGTTACGTCCCCGCGCCGCACACAATGCTCGACGGCATCCACAAGTTGCCGCCCGGCCACCTGCTCATCGCCGAGGCAGGGAGCGTGACGGTGCGGCCCTACTGGGACCCGGCGGCGGCCGCCGCGGCGCCGTCTACGCTCGAGTCCGCGGCGCAGCTGCGCGAGACGCTGCTCGGCGCGGTGGCGCGCGAGCTGATGAGCGACGTCCCCCTCGGCATCTTCACGAGCGGCGGGCTCGACTCGTCGTTTCTCGTCGCCGCGGCGGCGCGCGCCATGCCCGGCGAGCGGCTCCACACCTACGCCGTGCGCTTCACCGAGCCCGGCTACGACGAGAGCGCCTTCGCCGAGCAGGTGACGCACGACATCCGCTCCGTCCACCACGTCGTGACCGCGGACGATGCCGCGCTGCGGCGCGCCCTCGACGTCGTCACCGAGCGCCTCGCCGAACCGGTCGGCGACCCCGCGTTGCTGCCGACGTACCTGCTCGCGGAGGCCGCGCGGGCGGACGTGAAGGTGGTGCTCTCCGGCGAGGGCGCGGACGAGCTGTTCGGCGGCTATCCCACCTACCCCGGTCACCGGGCCGCGCTCGCCTGGCAGCGCCTGCCGCGCGCGCTGCGCACCGTGCTGCGCGGCGCCATCACGCGGCTCCCCGCGTCCACGGGCAAGGTGACGCTGGAGTTCATGCTCAAGCAGTTTGTCGCCGCGGCCGATCGGCCGCTGCTGGAGCGTCACCTCGCGTGGTTCGGCGCCCTCGGGCCGGACGTGGACGACGTCGACGAGGTCGCGACCAAGCTGCGCGGCTTCCCCGAGGGCGATCCGCTCAACCGGGTGTTGTGGCTCGATTTTGTCACCTATCTGCCCGACAACCTCCTCGTCAAAGTGGATCGGGGGACGATGCTCGCCTCGATCGAGGCGCGGGCGCCGTTCCTCGACCGCCGGGTCCTGGAGCTGGTGCTCCCCGCGCCGTCGGCGCTCAAGGTGCGGGGCTTCACCACCAAGGCGATATTGAAACAGGCGGCGCGGGGCCTAGTGCCCGCCAACGTGATCCGCCGTCGCAAGCGCGGCCTGTCGGTGCCGGTGGCCCGCTGGCTCAACGCCGGCCTGGCGCCGCTGGCGGACCGCTATCTGGCGGCGCCGCATCTGGCACCGGATCGCGTGCGGCCGCTGCTCGCCGAGCATCGCGCCGGCCGCGCCAACCACGCCCGCAAGCTGTGGCCGGTGCTCATGGCCGAGTTGTGGGCGGAACGGTGGCACGTCGACATGGACCCGCTCCGGGTAGGCTAACCCCGGGGCCATGCCCCGGGGTTTACAAGGACCTATGAATCGCGCGATCGCCCTCACCCTGATGCAGGAGCACACCCAGTCGCCCTCGCTGCGCCAGCACATGCTGGCCGTCGAGGCGGCGATGCGCGCCTACGCCGCCAGGTTCGGCGAGGATCCGGAGGCCTGGGGCGTCGTCGGCCTGCTGCACGACTTCGACTATGAGCGCTACCCCAACGCGGCCCATTCCCCGAGCGAGGACCACCCCAGTTGGGGGGTGCGCCTGCTGCGCGAGCGCGGCCTTCCCGAACCGCAGTGCCGGGCGATCCTCGGCCATGCCAGCTACACCGGCGTGCCGCGCGACACACCCATGGCCAAGAGCCTATTCGCAGTGGACGAGCTGTGCGGCTTCCTCGTCGCCTGCGCGCTGGTGCGGCCGTCGCGCAGCTTCCGCGACCTCGAAGTCTCGTCGGTCAAGAAAAAGCTGAAAGACAAAGCCTTCGCCCGCGGCGTGAACCGCGACGAAGTCCGCCAGGGCGCCGAAGAGCTGGGCGTGCCCCTCGACGAGCACGTGACCTTCGTGATTCAGGCGCTGCGTCCCGTCGAGGCAGCTCTCGGTCTGTGAGTGATCCGCTCGG
>WNGD01005617.1_pt1 | contig 12131 bp, 14 predicted proteins | sample 5400671 | NCBI WGS metagenome assembly WNGD01 (sample SAMN13153369, study PRJNA577476) | soil metagenome | isolation source: 40 cm soil or saprolite under grassland replicate 2 | place: USA:California | collected 2016-06-15
TCGCTCCAGAAGTTCGTGTTGTAAGGGACTCACGTGGAGCACGCTTGCTTGTGGATGGGGCATGTGAGAACTCTCCTCGCTTCTTTTGTCCCCTTATTCTACCACATCCTCTCTCACTATTTCCGCCACGCTGTACTAGAAGTGAGACGTGAGATTCCACGGCAATACGACTACTTTGATGGTGGCGCGAGTAGTTGGGATGAGTATATTCAACGTATCGACCGGGAAAATGCACCGAGCAACTTGATGATGACCCGTGAGCTCCTGGCCAAAAATGAAAGTTACGTAGGTGGCCTTATAGAACAGTATCGGCGCGTGAATATCGTTGACATCGGGCCTGGTAACGCGCTCCCAGTGAGGACCTTGCTTGCAAACCTTATTGAGAAAAGTAGGCTTGGGCGGTATATTGCGATTGACATCAGCCCTGAAATGCTACGTATAGCTAAGAAAAATATCGAAAGATGGTTTGGTGAGCGCGTTACCTTTGAAGGCTATGAACTTGATGTTAGTCGCGAACGATTTGCAAACGTACTTGTCGAAGACCACACTCAGATCTCGTCAGTGCCTACGTGCAATTTAATTCTTTTTCTTGGCGGAACCATACAGAATTTTAGAAAGCGGGACATCCCACTTCAAGTTATCAACGACAGCATGGGGCCTGGTGACTTTCTCTTACATACCCAGAAATTGGACAGTACGGCAACACGAAGCCAGTTTGATTTCAGCACACAACCAGGAGAGCAAGCCCTTCCACCGATTCACAGTTTAGTTGTTGACCTCTTGAATATTGATCCTACTCTCTATGACCTTGAGCTTGGCTATGATGCACAGAAGCGTGAACGTTATGAACGCATTCGATTCAAAACATCTCTTTCGATAGAGTTTGACTTACAAGGAGGCAAACGTCTTTTTACTATCAATAAAGGCGAAGCCCTTTTACTGTGGCGGGCCTCGCAGGACAATGCAATGGACGTTATCAATCTGTTCGACAGAAATGACTTCTGCTTGCTCCAAACGAGCCAGACCGAAGACGGGGAATACATACTCACCATATCAAGAGTTAAGCGTGATTAGAGTATGCCAGTTCCTGTTATGAAGCCTGATTTTAATTTCCCCCATACAGCTCTTAACCAAAAACCTCTCAACGAATAGCTCTAACAATTTCCTGCTCACTCTCTGGGAGGTGGAGTGTTCTCATAGGGTCATACCGTATACCCTCCGCCCCGATTAAAAAAGTAAGCATGTAACAATGCGGCGTAGCGTTCCTCAGACATGATGAACGGTTCTCCTTTGCTTGCTTATGTACGTTTACATTCCCAGGAACTCGGCCAGGTCTTTGAGCACTTCTATGGTGTGTTGCTGGTCGCCCACCTGCGGCCAGGTCTTCGGTTCGTCAGTGTGGGCGTCCGCGTACAGCCTGTTATTGATACGGAGCATCAGATCGCAGATCTCACGGTAGTTCTGCCGGTAGGCTTCTTGGGCTGATGGTGAGGGTTGTTCGGGGGTGGTCATAATCGCTCGTACCCACAGCTTAGCTCTAACCAACACCATGCTCAAGCGGGAAATAGCCGTCTCTAGGTGCTAAAAAGACCTACCTTCAAGCTCTACATCAGGCAACCATACTTCGGTCACTGCTTAAAGCCCGCAAGACGTTTGTGGGTTTTTGTTTACTCAAGGTATTGAAACATATACTTGAGGTTCGTTGGGTGCTGGATTTCCGTGCTCCCGTAGCGCCTCAGCTTCAACAAGTCCTTGTCAGCCGACACCAGTACGTCAGCCCGCACCTCGGCCGCACATTCCAAAATACTATTGTCGTCGGGGTCGTTCTCAACAACCCAAAGCTTCTGAGTCGGATTGACTACCTCCGCTATACGCTTTATGCGATCAATGTATGCAACGGCCAACGACCGCTCGAACTGTAGTTTCTCCTCTAACTTCTCTTGCACCTCGGCCAGTATGGCCGGTGAGGCATACAGCGTAAACTTGTTGCCTGGCGGCGTTGCCATATCGAGCCAATAGTCAACGTAGCCGCCAGGCATACCGGCGGCCATAACGTAAATATTGGTGTCAAACACGACTTTCAGCGGCGGCATTAGCCCAAGTAGTCCTCGGCCTGGTCAATGCTCTCTATGCCGAGCGCCAGAAACTTCTCGCGCCCAACCTTTTGCACTTTGGCAAGAGTTTTCTTGAACTTATAGGCATCGTACATCTCACGGAAGAGGTCGCTCTTACTCCGGCGTTCCTCTTTAGCCATCCGCTGTACGTCATCTTTGATGTGCTCGTCGATTGAAAAACTGATAACTGTCATAGCTCATCCTTTACATCGCTCATTTTATTAGTTTTTAATAAAAGTGCAATGATAAAGTTATTAAACCTATTGCGTCTTTTCTTTCGGGCGTTGCACATACTTATACAACGTCCCCCGCGACACGCCCAACGTTTCGCAAATATCCTGGATCGAGTGCTCGCGGCTGTCGTAGAGTGATCGAGCCAACGCTACCTGCTTCGGGTTCAATGCCTTTGGTCGTCCTCCCAGCCTGCCCCTGGCGCGAGCGGCCTGTAACCCTGCCCTGGTGCGCTCCCGGATAACCTCCCGCTCGAATTCAGCTAAGGAACCGAAGATGTGGAAGACCAGCCTGCCGCCTGATGTCGTGGTATCTATGTTCTCTTGCAAGCTCCGAAAGCCAACCTCCCTGCTGTTCAAGTCGTTGATCAGTTCAATCAGCTGTTTCAGGGTTCTGCCGAGGCGGTCCAGCCGCCATACCACCAGGGTATCCCCTGCCCTGAGATGATCCAGGGCCTCCTCCAGTCCTTTGCGTTCGGTTTTCGCGCCGCTGATGGTGTCCGTGTAGATATGCCTGGTGTCACAGCCCGCTTTTATGAGCGCATCCAGCTGGAGGTCAAGGTTCTGGTCGTGTGTGGAGACACGGGCGTAGCCGATGAGCATATATCGTCTATCCCGCCCTAGAACAGGGGCAGTTGGCCGCCCTTGCGCTGCTGGCGTCTGAGGTAGTGCGTGCCCAGCACGGCTTTATACAACACGCGGGCCAGGCGGAAGGTATATTCAATATCTTCTTCTTTGGGAACCCTGCCGAATTCATCGCGCATGGCTAAGGCTACTTTGGCTTTGAGGATCTTCTGCTTCTGCTCGGCGGTTGTCATAGTAGCTTAATTGTATGTAAACTCAACAATGGAGTCAAGTACATATACGTAGTTTTTTATATAAGTTTATGCACAAGACCCGCATCTAATAGCACGTGACGCAGGTATGCGATTAATGGGAGTATAAAAAACGGTGGTTTTTGGAACAAATAGGAGCTCACTTAAATCCCACTTACGAGATCGGCGTGATCTGGGGGTCCCCTGCCAGGACGTATTGCTTTGGTATGCTACAATGGCTTCAGATCGTGTCTCTTTCCTCATGTCAAGGCGAACCCGAACACAACTAGAATCGGGTAATTACAAAGTTTCATGAGGCGCTCGACAAACGTCCCGAGGGTGTGTAATGCGTAATAGGTATAATGATAAAGAACTTGCCGATCAGCTTCAGCTAGATTTGGCTGAGGGGGAGTCCTGGCACATAGAGTTTAAAGACTATGATCATATGCAACTGGATGTAGCAAAGAAAGTAGACTCATGGAAGGATGAACTTGCCCATGAACTTGCAGCCCTTGCTTCCGTTGGCGGCAAAGTTTACATAGGTATCGACGATAACGGCACAGTCAAGGGTATTGGTGGCTCGCACCAAACATGGCAAGAGAAACTGTTTGAACGGGCGGTGGGGAAAATTAAGCCAAAGGTCCATTGGAAATCTTATTATTTCGTTGATCCTGCTACTGGCTTAAGCCTAATCCGACTTGATGTACTTGCGGGTGAGCCAATTTACTATGTCCAAGGCAAACCGTACATCCGTGAAGGCACAACCTCACGACCCGCAGAGCCCGAGGAAGTAAAAGTTCGCTTCAAGGAATACTTTGCAAACCGCGAGTCAATCGAACTCGAACGCCCCCAAAGGGACAATCATGAGCAAGCCGCAATGGTTTCGTGGATCAGTAATGAGCTTATGAATATTCTGAGCAGCTTGAACCTATATGAGCAAAAGGATGTGAATCCTCAGCTTGATAGGCTAAAAATAGAGTTGGAAAGCAGCCGCGACTCTATCGAGAGTAATCTCAATAAAGTCAAAAGAACGCTAGGCGAGGAATCTGATTATTATCAAGGACTGGAATTCATATCCAGTGAAATTCTGGCTGCCACCAAGGTAAGATTTTTCATAGATGGTGGCAGGAGCTGGTCGGAGTGGCTAAGTCACCTCAAGAAAGTCCACGACACATCCAGCGAATTACTCTCTACCATTCGGTCGAGCGTCTCGATTACAATCGAGAGTCTCAATGAGCAAGAAGAAGATGTTAGAGACAAAACAATTCGCTGGCTTAAGTCGATTGATGATTTTAGCTTAAACAAGTTCATCTACGAAGCTAACGGCTACGTGCGTATGCTTTTGCGTTTGCACTTCCTGTTCTGGCTCAGTAATGATGAGCAAATAGCAAACCACTATAAAGAGATCGCGGATGAGATCGAAAAGCTAAGCTGGGCAAGAGTTAACGCTGACTACCGAAAAATCAAAGAGGCGATCCCTGAACTTCAGCAAAAGCTGAATATATCTTAAAAGAGATAATATTAAAGTCCAAGACGTACTTGCTCACTAAAGCAAAGGAGAGCAGCAATAACATTGCTCCTTTGGACAATGTGTCTCAGTACGTGACGACGTACTCCTGATTCGTGGAAAGTCCACCAATATCGAGAGTAAGTGTGTGCTTGAGGTTGGTTGCATTCGGGTCAACGTTGTCCGCGCCACTTGAGTCGGTAACATCGAAGTTGATTCGCCCTGCTGTGTATGTATCATTCGCTTCGCTCCGATTATGATAGGCAAATACGATAGATCCACAAGGGCTGTCGAGTTGCTGGGCATAGAAGTAGGCGAGTAAGTCCTCTGCGAGTTGTTGACCAGTCAGACTCGGGTCAACCGTTACCTCCCGCTTTGGCTGCGGACAGACCCCAGTAAGCCCCACACTCTCACTGTGGAACTCGTGTATTGCGCTCACATCTCCTTTTGCGGCAAGACCACGCAAATCGGCTAATGTTGTTGGAGGATAGTGGATCGGTTGAGGAGTTGATGCTGGCGCCAGTGTCGATGTAGAGGTTGCTGACGTAGTATCAGAAGCTGAGGTTTGGCCTCCACACGCCACAAGAACAAGAGCTATCACGATTAACAGCCCAATGAAGGGAGATAGTAAATGCTGCCTTTTGTATGCCCTGTATACAATGTTTTTCATGCTACTACTCTACTTTTGACTCATGATGATTTCTCAAAATACTTTTTCTATTTTAGTAGACGCAGTTGATCGGCTTTAGTAACTGAAATAGACTACATGAGCAATTACCCCTTCACTTCTTATTCCAATAGGGGTTCTTAACATATGGGTCAGTGGATAGGGTTTCGGTTCTTGCCAGCATAGATGCTCAACAGAGTAGGTAATGCTATAATGAGCCATGCCTATAACTGATCGTGATCGTAAATTACTCTGGGCTCGCGCAGGCGGTGCGTGCGCTTTATGCAAAAGCCATTTAACGGCGGACGCAAAGAGCGGCGATAAAGACGTAGTGCTTGGGGAAGAAGCTCACATTGTGAGTGAAGAACCAAACGGGCCGCGTTTTCGTCCGATGCCCAGAAATGAAGTTGACGCTTACGCTAACCTCATTCTTTTATGTCTTTCAGATCATAAGATCGTCGATGAGCAAGTCGCCTACTATACCGAGCAACGCCTTGCAGCCTTGAAGCGCGAGCACGAACAATGGGTCAAAGACAAAATCTCTCCAACGATACCTGCAATTAAAATTCGTGATCCAGACGCGAGCGAGCCAGTAATGCTCCAGCGTATTGATACCGGCAAAGAATTGATGAATGTTGTGGCTCATACGCTTGCCACGCACCACGATAACCCAGAGCCGCGATCTATCGAGGAAGCTGAACTTATCGGAGGGTTCTTTCAGAACGCTACAGACTGGAGAGATATATGGGACGAGATAGAACCAAGCGGACGCATACGAGCAGAGTTTTCGATGAGCGAGGAAATTACACGGCTGCGTGAAGCTGGATTAATGGTGTATGCCGGAGTCAAGGAGCATGTTATCGAAGGGGGTGTGAAGGCACCTGAACCCTGGCCGATTGCCTGCATAGTCATTTACAGAAGCGATGATAAATCTATAAAAGCCAGTCCAACGAAAAAATAAGCCCAACGAGAAAGTATTCAGATGTTACTACACACCGTTTATACCGTTACGACACCTGCCGAGAGAGTCCTGGAGCTCGTCTTACCGTTTACAATATCTCTCGCGATGGCACGCGCCTGGACACGAAATCATTAGCGCGGGCTGCCGATCTGGTCAATGACAAGTATGGTGAGTTTACCATTGTGCCCGCGACAATGGCGAACATGCAGGACGTGATACTCAAGCGGGTGGCGTTCGGGAGTGTCAGGGATTTGTGACAAGAACCGGTTCGGCTTCACTTCTACTGAGGCTTGCCGCTACTGTTTCATTTGGCAAGTAACTCTTAAGGATTTGCCGAAGCTTGAAACCGAGATCGGCAATAGCTCCCTCTGCCCCATTGAGCGCATTAATCACTAGCTCAACATACCCCTTGTCTGTTATGTTCAGCATTTTTGCCACCGCCGCGATAAACTTCTTACCAGGTAGAAGAGCTAAGAATTCATCGATGGATGAGATTGGAGAGACAGATTCGACCCGTTGCTTTTCTTCCTCAAGTATCTTCTCGGGCGAAAACGACCAGCTAGTATGGTCAAAAATCGCTGGGATGTCCTTGACGATATCGTCTAGAGGTTTTGGTCGGGTACTTATTGTTGAGATGAGTCCGATAAGATTCGGCTCAAGGCGCCTCTTCCAGCGCTCAATAACTACCTTATGGCGCTCCGAGTCTGTAACATTACCAGCAAGAATTTGTAGATATCTCTCACGTGAGAACGATCTCCCAAGATGTATAGCGACCGCAGCTACAATGTCTGCAAGACAAAGAAGACTCTCGACCTCATGAACTTTTAGTGCATAGATGCCGTCTGGCAAAGCTTTCAAAAACTGCGCAGGATGAAAGTCTCGATCAATAATTCCTTCAGGGGTCAGAGAGCTGGCAATTTTAGAAGTTCGTAACGCTTCGACGCAGCGTAGCACCATTTGACAGCTGCCTACACTTCGAACAACCGTGTCACGGGTTGAAAACCAGGCATTATAAAGTTTTGCATCGATACTTGTTTCCTCGCCTTCACAAAATATTACTCGTGAAGCATAAAATGACAAAGACGCAGCTCCTAGGAGTGCTTCTGCTACGTCGTTCGGCAAGTCGTCATCGAAATCGAGGACCCGTAAGCCCGCAGTAGGACTCGCAAGTACAAAACGCGGATTTTGTCGAGAAAGAGCGAATGGAAGGTCATGTGTTACATAGACGAAACGCAGATCTGAGCGGGCTTTTTCCAGTATATTCCACAGACGGATAGCTAAAAGTAAGTGAAGATGAGTTTCTGGTTCATCGATAACAATAATGCCAGGCTCGGCACTGATGACTCTACCGGCAAGATATAGGGCTGCTTTCTCGCCATCACTCATCTGATTGCCGCTGTACTCTATAGAAGAACCCGATGTTACACTTCTAACAAGAGGTTTCCAATCCCGCCAGAGCAATTCCCTTCCGGGGAAGACTTCACGCCAGATATCTTCAATTCGATTCAATGGCGTCAGAGGAGGCAGAGCCTCTACTCGGTGATCAAGCCGGATTTTGCGCGTGTACTCTATTGCGGACATTGCATCTTGAGCCAGAAGGTGGGACAGTAACATATCAAAGTCGGATGCTATTTCCCAGTGTGTTTGCCTTGTTTGAGCGCGTTGAGAAGTGAAGTTGTTCCGTGCTGTGTCGTACCCCATCGCCGGGAGGTCAGGGCTGACGCGCGTATTACGAAGCGCATTCACGAAGTCTATTGGCACATTAGCCTGCAGCTGCCGGATCTGGCGAGTTTTACCAGACCCATTGGGACCGATGACAACAACAGGGGAATTGCCGGGTAGTTCTGTTGCGTCATGCAGTCGAAGCGTATAATCCATTGCATCTAACCTCAAGAAATTGAATATCTATGCGGCTCCCGCGATTGAGAGGTGAATAATTTTTAATCCAGCCAATAGGCGTTGCATGAATGCTGCTTCAGCAGTTGTAGCACCCTATTGTGAAAGTGGCAGTATTCTCGGAGTACCATTACCCTCTTAACTTACGATTGCCTGCGATTATAACAGACATGCTGGCACTTCGTCAATTAGAGTGCCAAATTCATGGTCGGCAATTTCTGATCGGCTCGTAGAGAATTCCGAGTTGTATCCACAGCGTTGGAAAGTGGATAGGCCGGTGTTAGATGAGGGGGAGTTGCCTGCCGTCTTTTAATGCCTGTGTGACGAGGTAAGTGATCTCCTGGGCCCGTTCTCGCGCTGCCTGGGCTTCGCGTGGGTGCCAGCGTGCTTTAGCTGCGTGTCTGGCAAGTGCGCTACGCTCCTGCGCGTTTAATTGCTTCATGCGTTGTTGGCCGAGTGCTGCGGTGCACAATGGGCCTTAGTTTTCGGATATACAGCGCGAGTTGCGCCTCTTGCCGCCAGACGCGCCACTGGATGCCGTGAAATAGGAGTGAAATAGCTTAGACGGCACGAAAAGACCCCCGCCGCGTTCCACGTCCCATACGTCGAAACGCCCTGTCCTGCACCAGCCGTTGCCAACATACTGACATACGCCCACTCTCCGCTTGCACCCTCACACCACCAGAGTTAAGCTCCCAGTCATGCAACGCGAGCGTATGTTATCCACCGACGAGCTTGACCTCATGAGTGATATATCCGGCCCGGCACTCTACAGCGCCGAGGTCAGTCGTATCCCCTTTCTGACGGCAGAAGAACAGACGCGCTCTGCCGGTGAGGCGCGTCTGGGCAAGACGGAAGCACAGCACGAGCTCCTGCTCAATTGCCTCAACTGGACGAGGACCAAAGCGGCCGCCATATATCTCGAGTATGCACCGGCACACGCTGACATCATGGACTTGGTAGGACAGGCGAACGTCGAAATGGTGGAGGCACTCCCGAAAGCGGTGCAGACCGACAACCCGGTGGGATACCTCATGGGGGTCGGGGTGCTCGCCATGAAGCGGTACTGCCTCTACAACGACCCTCTGGTGAAGCGTCCCAGACATAAACCTGCTCGCTATGCGCCTACTACTACCGTGAGTATGGAAGAGCATGCGTGGCCGCTCGTGCAAACCATGGCCGCGCCAGACGTCTGCCTGGTGTCGGATGAGGAGCGCGAGCGGCAGACGGAGGCAGCGTATCGGGTTGTCTACGATGCCCTCGGCGACCTCTCCCAAAAACGGCGCGAACTCCTGATAGCGTACTATGGCTTGTGCGGTCAACCGGCCAGGAAAGAGGCGGACATAGCCAAGGAACGGCGTATGCATAAACGGGCAGTTGAGAGCAGTTTGCGCCGGGCGAAAGTCAGTCTGGCGACAAAGCTCATGTCGTACGTGACGACACGGGTAGTGAACACCGAGTAAAAACCACCTGCGTCATACGGGAGGCCATGAGGGAACCCGCCTTGGCACCGCTTTGCTTATGCCGGCTGGCTACGCTGTCCAAACATGGCAATGCAAAACTGGGTCTTGGAGTGATGCGGTACGCTCGGGGCAGAGAAACGACTGACAGAGGTAGAGGGCGAGCATCGGTCGTCTCGGTCGGTCGTTTCGGCACGCAGTGCTGACGCACGGAAAGACAAGCCCATGCAGCGGGCACGGAGTTACATAAGCGCGGTTGCTGCTATCAATAGTTGGAGGCGTCGGCAGGTTGCGCTACAATGGGCTGATACAATCAGCGGAGTTCGTTAAAGCTAAGAGTGTTGTCGGCGCATAGCGCTGTGCGGTAGTGGCTTGCAGACGGTGTCGCCGTATTCGAACACCGTGTATCTGGAGCGCGCCACAAACGCTTTGCGGGGGCATGGAGCGGAGGTGGATGGTGAGCTGCTCCAGTATCTGTCTCCGCTGGGTTGGGAGCATATAAACCTTACGGGGGATTATGTGTGGCGAGGTGGGGTGAAGGTCGGTGAGGGAAAGTTTAGGCCGTTACGCTGGTTCCCGAACCCTTAACGTGCTATTTTGTCCGTTTTCTGAGGCGACCCCTTCTAGAACGTTGAAATTCGGCATCAATTGGCTTCCTGCCTAGGTTAGCGCATATCGGCTACTAATAATGATTAGAAGTCGCTAGCTAATGCCCGCTACCTTACCCCCGGTGTCAGCTTACGTAGTAAGTGATAAAAAGACTTAGGGCCATCAGGTAAAGGAATAATGTTAAGATCAGTATCAATTTCTACAAATTGACGGCTGGTCGGCTTATGACCAATCCATACTCCTTGAGCATCTAACTGCCCATATGCTGGACCACGATATACTTCAACAGGAGTTTTAGGTTCAAGGTTTTTCATACAATCCACACGCACAAAAAAAGCATTAACACCATTCTGGTTACAGTAGACAAGATCGTACCCCTTTTTCTTTGCTAACCTGTACATTGCGAGTAGACTAGCACCAAAGTACTGCGTACCGTCCCATAGGAGTTTAGGGTCATATACCACGGCTCGTGAATGGCAAGGGGCAAAACTAGCATTGTACTCGATCATCAGAAGCCGTGGCTTATATTCGTCGCTCAGTGCTTTCCAGACATAAAAATCATTGCTATCTATATCAATGCAAAGAAAATCCAGGTTTTCAGGCACTTTATGCTTATGGAAAATCTCGTTAATGTTTTCGGCAGTTATAATTTCCCGTTTTATTCCAGTTGAGGAGTTATTCGCTTGACCGTCCATTTGCAGGACTTGCCAACCTTGCTCTTTCAAGAGCCGAGTATTGCATTCCTGGCCATCTTCAACGCCAAATTCAACTGCGAACCTTGAGTCGGTGCCAATACGTTTGAATAATTCCTCAATAACCCCGTCTTCACCATTTTGAGAATATACTTTGCGCTCATAAGTAGCGAGAGCCTGAAATGGCTCTTCTTCTGTCATGGCTGCTTATTCTTAGTAAATAAGTTTAGCTTCATGAATGAAGTATATAACAGTTGAGGCTTATTAATGGGGTCATCTGGTAACGAACGCAACGGCCTGAACTTGCCCTACCAGGGGACGAAGTGGTCGGCCTTCCTCCTTGTTACTGAAACCATTGAGCAATACCGCCGTGATGGAAACAGGTGTCGCCGCGGAGTTCGTTAAAGCTAAGAGTGGTGTCGGCTCATAGCGCTGTCACGCCTTCGGATGGCATAGGACGCTGTAGTGGCTTGCAAACGGTATCGCCGTTCTGATTAACGCTGGTGCCGTCAGGGCACGGCGCGGTGGCTCCTACGGTTGTCATAGGGCTTGTTTCGGAAGTGCAAACGGTGTCGCCATAGGCGCTTATGTAGCTGTCGCCGGTGCAATCGGCGGTTGCAATTGGTTGTGTTTGGTGCTGCCGCCCGGTGCCCGTCCTGGTTGTGAACTGGCCGAGTTGGTTGCGCGCATCGGTTAGTGTATCTGGTTGGGTGGAGCTAAAGCCAAAAGCTGCTAGGTTGCCAATCTTGCTGGGGGCGGTGAGAATCATAGTGAAGATGCCGCCCAGGAGAAGCAGGCAGATGAGTGCTGCCAGGGTTTTCCTGCTGCGAAGTGAGCGTTGCGGCGCTGCGAACCTGGTCATGGCGACTACCTCTCTTAATGGCCTCATTGTAGACCTATAAAAGCATGCAAGCAATTCTCGCCACACTTAGGAATCGTCAAAAAATAAAGCTCTCAATTGAGCCAGTTCGCGGGAAGAGTGTATAGTTCCACTCACCATGAAAGGTGTCTGCAACGATGAAGAGCGTGCTCATCTCCTCATCATACCAACCTGCACTCTAAGAGGCCATTCTAAAATGGGGGAAATAGGTCATAGAGTGAAGAAGCGTCGAATTGTTCTCAAGTCGTAGCAATTGGTCACAAAGAGTATCAATAACGGCATCAAGGGATACAAAGATAC
>WNGD01005618.1_pt1 | contig 12131 bp, 8 predicted proteins | sample 5400671 | NCBI WGS metagenome assembly WNGD01 (sample SAMN13153369, study PRJNA577476) | soil metagenome | isolation source: 40 cm soil or saprolite under grassland replicate 2 | place: USA:California | collected 2016-06-15
CGTTGAGCACCCGTCCCTTCTCGGGAATCGGTGTTGGCAACACGACATCGAAGGCGGAGATCCGATCGGTCGACACCATCAGAAGCTCGCGCTCGCTCAGTCGGTAGGTATCGCGCACCTTCCCTCGTGAGTGCAGGGGGAGCGGCAGCGAGGTCGTCATGATGGCGCTCACGTTCGTGACTCCACGGGGGCGGGCTCGATACCGAGCCGATCGAAAGTCACGTCGAGATGACGAAGGTAAAACGCGGGATCGAAGAGCTCCGCCAGCTCCGCGGCGGTCAGCCTCTCGCGCACTTCCGGGCTTTGCCCGACGATGGCCTTGAAGTCCTGTCCGCCGTCGAGCGCGCTGAGCGCCGCCCGTTGCACCACGCGGTAGGCATCCTGCCGCGACATTCCCTTCTGTACCAATGCCAGCAATACCCGCTGCGAGAAGACGACGCCGCCGCTGCGATAGAGGTTGGCGCGCATGCGCTCGCGGTCGATGGTCAGTCCCTCGAGGATCTCGGCCATCAGCTGCAGCATGTAATCGAGCAACGAGCAGGCGTCCGGGAAGATGATCCGCTCCGCCGAGGAATGGCTAATATCGCGCTCGTGCCAGAGTGCCTGGTTTTCCAGCGCCGTCTGCGCATAGCCCCGGACGACGCGCGCGAGACCGCAGATCCGCTCACTCAGCACGGGGTTTCGCTTGTGGGGCATCGCCGAGGACCCCTTCTGCTCGGCCCCGAAGGGCTCGCGCACTTCCGCCACCTCACTCCGCTGCAGGTGCCGGATGTCCGTTGCGAATTTTTCCAGGCCGCCGGCCAGCACCGCCAGCGTCGTGAGGTAGGCGGCGTGGCGGTCGCGGGCAATCACCTGGGTGGTGACCGGCGCCACCCGCAGGCCCAGCTTCTTCAATGCCGACTCCTCGACGCCCGGCTCGACGGTGGCGTGCGTGCCGACCGCCCCGGAGAGCTTGCCGACCCTGATGTCCTCGCGGGTGGTGACCAGCCGCTGCCGGTCGCGGTCGAGCTCATCGAGCCAGCCGGCAAGGACGAAGCCGAAGCTCACCGGCTCGGCATGGATGCCGTGGGTACGCCCGGCCATCAGGGTGTTTCGTTCTTCGACCGCCCGGCGGCGGATGACCGACGAGAGCCGGTCGACATCCTTTAAAAGGATGTCCGCAGCCTGCACCAGCTGCAGCGCCAGCGCTGTGTCGAGAACGTCCGAGGAGGTCAGGCCGCGATGAAGGTAACGGGCGTCCTCGGCGCCAATCGAGTCCGCGAGGGAATCCAGGAACGCGACCACGTCATGCCCAACCCGCTCCTCGAGGCGGGCGATGTGGTCGGGATCGACCCGAGCCTGGCGAAGGCGCTCCAGCACCGACCGCGGAATCTCACCCAGGTCCGCCCAACCCTCACAGACGGTGAGCTCGATTCGCAGCCACAACTCGTACCGCTGATTTGGAGAGAAGATCTCGCTCATCTCCGGGTGAGCGTATCGGGGGATCAATCGGCGGCTTGTCTCCTTTGGGGTGGCGGGCCGTCGGTGACGGCCTGATTATAACGGCCGCAGCACGGCACAAACGAGTCTCCGTAACCTACCGCACCGCTGGCGACTTTTGATCTAACGGGGAGTTGCTGGTAAATTGGCGCAACACGTAACCAAGAGGGGCGGCCTCCCGTTCAATCTCCAGCGGGCGCCCTGTGGGGTGCCCTGATGCCGGATTTTGAAGAGCGGGAACTCGTCGAGCGTGCGAAAGAAGACCCCGATGCGTTCGGGGCTCTTTACGATCGTTACTTCCCGCAGATTTATCGCTTTGCGTATTCCAGAGTTCGCGACCAGTCCCTGGCAGAGGATGTGACGTCGGAGGTGTTTTTCAAGGCGCTGAGAAATATCAAGCGGTATACCTACTCCGGCCATCCCTTCTCCTCCTGGCTCTACCAGATCACGCTGAACGCGGTCGCCGACCATTACCGCGGCCAGCACGGCGAGGTGGAGCTCGAGGAAGGAGCCAGTCTGCCCAGCGGCGCGCCGAACGTGGACGACGAGGTCGTGCGCCGCGATCGTAGCCGCCGCGTTTGGTCGGCGATCGATCAGCTGCCCCGCCACCAGCGCGCAGCGATGGTGCTCAAGTTCGGTGAGGACAAGAAGATCGAGGAGATCGCCCAGATCATGGGCAAGAGCGCTGGCGCGGTCAAACTCCTCCTCCATCGCGCCGTCGAACGGCTTCGCCGCGAGTTGCCGCCGGAATTCGAGGCAGGACTGACATGACGAACGATCCCGAGCTCGAGGAGCTCTTCCAGGACCCCGCACACCGCGAGGTCGTTGACCTGCTGAAGCTGTCCCGGCCGGCCGCGCCTCCCCTGGATCCGAACTTCCGCACCTACCTGCGCACCAAGCTGATGACAGAAGCCCATCGCACCCTCCAGCCGCGGACGGCCCCGCGAGGCTTCCCCTTCAGCCTCAGCCCGAAGGTGCTGGCGCCGGCCATGGCCGCGGTGGCGGCCGGCTTCCTGGTCGTGCTCGGCATCCAGATCTATCTCCACAACCAATCCCCGACGTCGGCGACGGTCGCGGTCGACCTGTCTCACCTCCAGAACAAGACGAACGTGGCAACCGGCGAGCCGATCGTGATCCGGTTCACCGGTCCGATCGACAAGAACGCGATCGCCGACACGGTGGTCATCGAACCGGCCACCTCGGTGACGAAGCAGTGGGTGGGCCAGAACCTGGTGATCATCCCCGATCACCCGCTCGCCCCAAACACGACCTACACGGTCAGCCTGAAGCCACGGGCGGTCCCGCCCGCCCCAAACCCGGCTAACCCGGCCAGCACCCCCCGGCCGGCGCCCACGCCGGTCGTGGTCCATTTCACCACCGTCAGGGCGCCGGTCGTACCGGTCGTGCCGCCTTCGTACTTGAGCGCAAACGTCAGTTTTGGTCAGGAGAGCCGGCTGGCGGACGCCGGCACCGTCTTCAACGGCGCGTGGACGCCGAATGGCCAGCTGCTCGTCACCCGGCCCGCGGGACAGCCGGGCCCAGGGTCGTCCCCAGGCGCCTCCGCAACCGCCGCGGTACCGGGCGCAGCGGCGCCGCCGACCACCGACATCTGGCTGATGAGCACCTCAAGCGCGCCGATTCGCCTCCTCGTGCCCGGCGGCACCTTCCCGGCGGCGGCGCCGACGGGCGGTGTGTTCGCCGCCTGGCAGGTCACCTCCAGCAACCAGGCCAACCTGGGGATCTGGGACCTGCAAGGGAACTCGCAGGGAACCATCGCGACCCTCGGCACTGTCCCTGATCGCGCACCGGTCTGGATCGGGAGCGATCGGATCGCCTATATCAACCAGGGCCGTCTCGTCACCCTTGACGTCCGTGGTGGGCAAGTCAACGGGCGCGCGATCCGGATGCAGCACGGCAGCCTGGCGGGGTCAACCCTGGGCTCGCTGCTCGCGGTGGAGTCGGTCGACGGCTCGACCGTGATGGACCTGGTCTCGGGATCGCTCAGCCCGTTGCCGGCGGGCGCGACCGGCTTTGCCTGGTCGCCGAAGGGCGATCTGGCCCTCGTCGTGCCGCAACCATCCGGAAGCTATCTCTACGTCGCTGTCGGAGGAAAGAACGCCCAGCGGATCGCAACCAGTCCGACGGGCCAGACCTGGTCGGATCTGAACTGGGCTCCGGACGGGGCCTCCCTGATGCTCGCCAGCAAGCCGGTGGGTGCGAGCAGTTCCGCCTCGCGGTTGATGCTGATCAATGCGGGTGGCAGCGGGCTCCGAGACTTTGGCTCCCAGCAAGAGTATTCGAGCCCGCAGTGGTCATCCCATGGCGACCTCGTCATCTTCACGAGGCAGGATGAAGCCGGCGGTCGGGCGTTCTGGACCGCGAGCACCGCGCCCTCGGAATCCGACGCCGCATCGAAGCAGGCCCTCGCCGAAGTCGAGAGGTTCATGCAGGCGCGGCTCAAGGGGGATAGCGTGGCGGCGCAAGAGAGCCTTGATGCCTCCGGGCTGACCGCTTACCAGGGTGGCGCGTCGGCGCTGCTCAGTCCGGCCGGCACCAGGTTCGAGCGGTACTATCCGGTCACCGTCCAGCTGACCGGCTCGAATCCCAACCGGTTCCTCGTCGGGGTGCGCATCTTCGTCTCGCGTGCGGGCGTGCAGCGGAGCTTCTTCGAAGAGCAGCTGACCCTGGTTCTCAAGGACCAGCGCTACCTGGTCGACGCCGTCACCTCGACGCCCGCGGTCACGTTGGGCCGCGGCCCGACTGTCCTCTCATATGACGTCGTCCCAACGTCACCGGGCTACCAGGTCCGGGTCCACTTCGATGCCGACCTGCGGCCGGAGACGGTGACAACCGATACGATCCAGGTCAAGGACGCCGACGGCAAAGCCGTGAGGAGCCAGATCGCGTTCGATCCCGAGACTCATACGGCGACCTTGACGCTGAGCTTGCGGTCCGGGAGCACGTATCAGCTCGTAGTGACAACCGGTGTCACCGACATCAATGGCGTCACCCTGGCCGAGGAGTACCACGCCCAGGTGGTCGGCCGCTAAGCCTCCCCACTAAGGACCACGCCGACGGCGATGGCCGCTGCCACCTCGCCGGCACCGTAGAGCGACTCGAAGGGAGAGTGTTGCGCCTCGAACTCCCGGGTCCGTTCGAGCAGGCTCGGATGGTCCTGGATGAAGCTGGTCGAAATCCGGCCGGCGTGAAAGTCGGGCTCTTCGAGGAGCGCTCGGTGAAAGGGGATGGTGGTCTTCGGCCCGGTGAGGACGAACTCCTGCAGGGCACGGCGCCCGCGACCGATCGCCGACTCGCGGTCATCTGCCCAGACGATGAGCTTCAACAAGAGCGAGTCGAAATGCGGCGAGATCTCCTGGTGCGGCCTGATGCCACTGTCGACCCGCACGCCCGGCCCACTCGGCGGCGCGTAGCGCTGGACGCGTCGTGGCGTCGGCATGAAGTTGCGCAAGGGATCCTCGGCGTTGATCCGAAACTCGATGGCATGGCCGCGGGGTTGCGGATAGCCGCTGTCCGGGATCCGCTCGCCACGAGCGAGGCGGATCTGCTCGCGGACGAGATCGATGCCGAGCACTGATTCTGTTACTGGATGCTCGACCTGAAGGCGGGTATTCATCTCGAGGAAGTAGAACTCCTCCCCCGAGACGATGAACTCGATCGTGCCGGCGTTGCGGTAAGCTACCGCGGCCGCGGCCTTGACGGCCGCTTCGGCCATGGCACGCCGGCGCGACGCGCTCAGGCCGACGGCCGGCGTCTCCTCGAGCAACTTCTGGTGTCGCCGCTGGATCGAGCATTCGCGCTCACCCAGTGCGACGGTCGTTCCCTGATCGTCGGCAAGGATCTGCATCTCGATGTGCCGCGGATGCTCGAGATAGCGCTCCAGGTAGACGTCGGGACTGCCGAAGGAGCTTTGCGCCGCTCGGCGGCAAGCTTCGAACGCCGCAGGGAGATCATCGGGCCCCTTGGCGACCCGCATGCCGATACCGCCGCCGCCGGCAGCCGCCTTGACCATCACCGGGTAGCCGATCCGTTTCGCCTCAGAGATCGCGGCCGCCTCATCCGCAAGGGCGGTCGTCCCGGGCACCACGGGGACGCCCGCGGCGATCATCCGGCGGCGGGCCTCGACCTTGTCACCCATCGCCCGCATGCTGGTCGCTGGCGGACCGATGAAAGTCAGCCCGTTGTTGACACAAGCCTCCGCGAACGCTGGGTTTTCGGACAGAAAGCCATAACCCGGATGGATCGCGTCGGCGCCGTGCTCGCGCGCGATGCGGACGAGTTGCTCGCTATCGAGATAGGCCTGTCGCGGTGTCGCGCCGCTGAGCACCGCCCGCTCGTCGGCGAAGACGGCGTGCGGAGACCGAGCGTCCGGCTCCGCGTAGACCGCGACGGCCGGGATGCCCATCTCCCGGCAGGTTCGCATCACGCGAAGCGCGATCTCGCCGCGGTTCGCGACCAGGACCTTGGTGACGCTAGCCAATCGTCATCAACACTTCGTTGGGAGCGACGATCGCTCCCTCTTTCGCGAAGACCTCCCGAACCGTCCCACCGACGGTTGCCACGATGTCGTTCTGCATTTTCATCGCCTCCAGCACGACGACCACGTCGCCCAGCCGGACGCGGTCGCCCGGCGCGACCTTGACCTTGACCACCATGCCTTGCATCGGCGCCTGGATGGCCCCGTCACCACCGGCGCGTTGCGCCGCTGTCGGGCCCGACACGGGAGGAACCGCCGCGCTGGCCGGCGCCGCGCCGTCGCCGAGGATCCGAACCCGATACGGTTCGCCATCGACTTCGACCGTGAACTCGCGCGCGGCGGCTTCGCTTGGCGCGGCCGGTCCGGGCGCAGCGGGGACAGGCTGGGGTGCCGGTTGCGACTCGGGCGCGGGAGCCGCCACCGCGGCGACGGGCGTCTCCGCTCGGTGCCCGGCGGGGCGAAGGATGTTGGGGGCGTCTTCGGGAAACAGGATATAGGTGAGCACCTGGTCCACGCCGGACGGGTTCAACCCTTGCTTGCGCATCTCGCGCCGCGCGCGGTCGATCCCCGGCTGCAGCAGGTCGGCCGGCCGAAGCGTGATCGCATTCGATGAGCCCAGCGCGCGCTTGCGGACCTCCGGGTCGATGGGGCCGGGCGGCTCGCCGAACAGGCCCTTGACGTAGTCGCGGAAGGGCTGCTCGATGTGCTGGTAGCGCTTCTCGCTCAGCGTATTGGCCAGCGCCTGGTTCGCCGCGATCCGGTTGATCGGCGCCGCCATCGGCGGGTAACCCATCTCCTGGCGCACCAGGAGGAGTTCCTGCAGCAGCCGATCGTAGCGGTCGATAGCATTGCGTTCTCGGAGGTTGCGGATCAGGACCGCCAGCACCGGCGCAGGCAGTTGGTGTTGCAAGACGAGGACATCGTTGCGGAAGGCGATCGGGTCCTGGAACTCGAGATATTCGTCGTGAATCTCATCGAAGTACCGGCTCGCCTGGCCGATCACATTGAGGTCGAGGCCAGTGTCGTAAGGCCCGTCGCGAAGGCTGGCCACCATGGTCTCGGTGGCGGGTTGCGAGGCGCCCCAGGCGAGCGCGGAAAGCGCGGTATCGATCCCGGTCGCCCCGGCTTCGATGGCCGCGAAGTATGAGATCGGCGCCAGCGCCGTCGTGGAGTGGGAGTGAATAGTGACGGGCAACCTGGTCGCGCTCGTGATCGCCGTCACCAGGCCGCGAGCATCGAGCGGAGCCAGGATGCCGGCGACGTCCTCGATCCCGATCCAGTCCACGCCCATCGCCTTCAGGCGGCTGGCGGACTTGACCACGCGCGCCTCATCCGCGGCCGGACTCGGACTGTAGACGAGCGCGCCGATCACGCGGGCCCCGGCCTTGCGGGCAACCTCGACCGGCACCTCGAGGTTTCGCAGGTCGTTGAGCGGGTCGAACATCTTGATCACGCGAATGCCGTCTTCGACCGCCTGCTCGATGAAGGCGCGCACCACGTCGTCCGGCTGGTGGGATTGTCCGAGCAGGGTCTGTCCGCGGATCAACATCTGCAACGGTGTCTTCACGATGGCGGCTCGCAGCGCACGCAACCGCTGCCAGGGATCTTCTTTCAGGGCCCGCACCTGGGCTGCGAATGTCCAACCGCCCCACGCGTCGAGGGCGTGGTAGCCGATGTCGTCGAGGGTTTTCGCGATCGGCAGCACATGTTGCAGCTTGAGCCGTCCCTGCACCAAACTCTGCTGCGCGTCGCGCAGCACAGTCTCGGTGATCAAGACCCTGGGCATCGCCGCTATTGTATGCCCGGTTTTTTATGCCGGTTTCGGCGACCGGTTGGCCTCCCGTCGCTTGACCAGCTTCTCCCGCGCGACCGGGTCGTTGAGCGCCAGGATGCCGGTCGCCAGGTGCGCGGCGTTCCTCGCGCCGGCCTCACCGATGGCGACCGTCGCCACCGGGATACCGGCCGGCATTTGCGCCATCGAGAGGAGTGCGTCGAGCCCACCCAGGGCACCCGCGGACATCGGCACGCCGATGACCGGCAGCAGGCTCCAGGCCGCCACCACGCCGGGAAGATGTGCGGCGCCGCCCGCGGCCGCGATCAGGACCTTGAGTCCGCGCCCTTCGGCCTGCGTCGCCCACTCACGGCAACCCTCGGGGTCACGGTGCGCGGAGCGGACGACGACTTCGTAGCTGATGCTGTAGCCGTCGAGCACCTCGCAGCAGCGCTGCATCGTCGGACGATCCGACTCGCTGCCCATGACGATCCCGACCAGCGGCGCGTCGCTCATGGGAGAACCGCCGATTCGATTTCCCGCAACGCCAGGTCGTGCCGGTAGGCCATGCCCTCGAACCGGACGCGATCGACGTTGCGGTAGGCGCGGTCGCGTGCCTCGCTCATCGAGTCGCCGAGCGCGACGAGCGTGAGCACGCGCCCCCCGGCCGTCTCATACCCCCCGGGTCCGGCGGTCGTCCCGGCATGGAACGCAAAGACGTCGCGCTCGATCGTGCCGAGGCCGTCGATGGGAAAGCCGGTCTGATACGTCCCCGGATATCCGCGCGAGGCCAGCACGACCCCGACACTCGACCGGGTCGACCACGATGGTCTGGCCCCGCCGAGCGCGCCGCGCGCGGTTGCCTCGAGCAGCGGAATCAGGTCGCCCTCCAGCCGTGGCAGAACGACCTGCGCCTCCGGGTCGCCCAAGCGGGCATTGAACTCGAGCACCTGGACACCAGACGTACCGACCATGAGGCCGGCGTAGAGGCAGCCGCGATAGGGTGTGCCATCCTGGCCCAGGGTTTGCACGACGGGCAGCAGCACTTCGGCGACGGCGCGATCGACGTCGCCCGCGCCAAAGAACGAGACCGGCGAGTATCCGCCCATGCCGCCGGTGTTCGGTCCCTTATCGCCGTCGAGCACCCGCTTGTAGTCGCACGCGGGCGGAAGCGGCACCACGCGATCCCCATCGACCATGGCCATCAGTGAAACCTCGCGGCCGTCGAGCTTCTCTTCGAGGACGATCCGGTCGGCCGCGGCGCCCACCGACTTGCGCAGCATCAGCGTGTCGATGCATTCGAGTGTGTCCTGCGCATCGCGCGGCACCAGGGTCCCCTTTCCCTTGGCAAGTCCATCCGCTTTGACGACGAACGCGCGGCGCTCCCCCCGGACGAAATCCTTGGCACGGGCCGGGTCGTCGAAAACCTGGTAGGCGGGGGTGGCGACACCGGCGCGAGCCATCAGTGACTTGGCAAACGCCTTGCTGCTTTCGATGCGTCCGGCCGCGGCCGTCGGCCCGAAGACCAGCCGGTCAGTCGCCGTGAGCCGGTCGGCGAGTCCGGCGGCGACCGCCGACTCCGGACCGATCACGGTCAGGCTCACATCGCGCTCCGAGACGAAACGGACGATCCCGTCGACGTCGGTGGCCTCGATCCCGGTGTTGACGGCGATCGCCGCGGTGGCCGCGTTGCCGGGGGCGCAATAGACGGCGCCGGTCAGCGGGCTCTGCAGGGCTTTCCAGGTGAGGGCGTGTTCGCGCGCACCGCCGCCCACGATCAGAACGTTCATTCCCACTCGATGGTCGAGGGCGGCTTCGATGAGATGTCGTAGACGACGCGGTTGACACCGGGCACTTCGTTGACGATCCGGCGGGAGATCTTCGCCAGGACGTCGTAGGGCAGGCGCGCCCAGTCGGCCGTCATCCCGTCTTCGCTCTGCACCGCCCGAACCGCGACGACGTTGCCGTAGGTGCGGTAGTCGCCCATCACGCCAACACTCTGCAACGGTGTCAGGATGGCGAACGACTGCCAGAGTGAGCGGTAGAGGCCCGCCGCCTTGATCTCATCGAGCACGATCCAATCCGCGGCGCGCAGCGTCTCCAAGCGCTCGCGGGTTACCTCGCCGATGATGCGCACGGCCAACCCCGGACCGGGAAACGGTTGGCGATGCACCATGTCCTCCGGCAGTCCAAGCTCTGAGCCGATAGCGCGAACCTCATCCTTGAACAGGTAGCGCAGTGGCTCGACCAGCTTGAAACGCAGATCCGCAGGCAGGCCGCCCACGTTGTGGTGGGTCTTGATGCGGTGGGCATTGTGGGTGTCGTGACTGGTGCTCTCGATCACGTCGGGATAGAGCGTTCCCTGTGCCAGGAAGTCGATCCCGGAAAGCGAGGCCGCTTCGCGTTCGAAGACATCGATGAAGGTGGCCCCGATTCGCCGGCGCTTCTCCTCCGGATCCACGATCCCGCTGAGCGCATCGAGGAACGCGTCGCCGGCGTCGATCGCCTTGAGGTCGATCCCGAGATGACGCTGCATGACATCTTCGACGCGCCGCCGCTCGTCGCGACGCAGCAGCCCGTTGTCAACGATCAGGCACGTCAGCTGGCCAGGGATCGCGCGATGGACAAGGGTGGCACAGACGGCCGAGTCGACACCCCCGGAAAGGGCGCAGAGCACTCGCCCGCTTCCAACCTGGTCTCGGATGGCGCGCGTCGCCTGCTCGATGAAGGCCGCCGGCTTCCAGCTACCGCGGCAACCGGCCACCTGGTAGAGGAAGTTGCGCAGGATCTCGCGGCCCTGTGGCGTGTGAATGACTTCGGGATGGAAGGCGATGCCAAACCGCCCGGACTCGTCCGCCATCGCCGCGATCGTCGAGTTCTCGGATTCCGCCAAGCGGCGAAACCCCGGGGGCGCTTCCAGGATGGTGTCGCCGTGACTCATCCAGACCGGCAGGTCCGTGGGCAGATCGTCGAAGAGCCGAGCGCGGTCCTCGATGCGGACACTGGCAGGTCCGTATTCGCGTTTGCCGGCGGGGGCGACCTTGCCGCCGAGCTGATAGGCGAGCAGCTGCATGCCATAGCAGATGCCCAACACCGGGACGCCGGCATCGAGCGCCGCCGGGTCGCAGCGCGGGGCGGCCTCCTCGTAGACGCTCGACGGTCCTCCCGAGAGGATCAGCGCCTTGGGCGCCCGGTCGCGGATCGTGTCCCACGGCGTGGTCCCCGCAATCAATTCGCAGTAGACGCCCGCCTCGCGAACCCGCCGCGCGATCAACTGGCTGTACTGTGACCCGAAATCGAGGACCAGCACCAGGTCCTGCACCGCTATCGTGCCCACCGCGGTCAACTGGTTCCCTCCCCCGCTCGCGGGGGAGGGTAGGGTGGGGGCTTTCGAGGTTCGGGCGACCGCTATGTCCCCATTCCCACTTGCTGGGCCTGCTGAAAGAGCTTGCCCTCATTCTGGATCGCCGGGGCGATCACCAGCTCGGTCTGCTGGAATTCGCGCAGATCATGGGCACCGCAAACGCCCATTGCCGAACGCAGGGCGCCGACCAGGTTCTGGGTTCCGTCATCGACGCGCGCCGGCCCCAGCAAGACCTCGCGCAGCGTCCCGCGACGGCCGACTTTGATGCGCGTTCCGCGCGGAAGGTTGGGGTCTGGCGTCGCCATCCCCCAGTGAAAGCCGCCACCCGCGGCGTCCGTGGTGCCGGCGAAGATGGAGCCGACCATCACCGCATCGGCGCCCGAGGCGAACGCCTTGGCGATGTCACCCCCTACCCGCATGCCGCCGTCGGTGATGACCTGGACGCGGCGGCCACTCTCATGCAGCCAGGTTTCGCGCGCGGCGGCCACGTCGCTGGTCGCGGTCACCTGCGGGACGCCGACACCGAGCACGCCCCTGGTGGTGCACGCGGCACCCGGACCGACCCCGACCAGGATGCCGGCGATGCCGGTTTGCATCAACTCCAGCGCGGTCTCGTAGTCGACGCAGTTGCCGGCGACGACCGGAATCGACAATGAGGCGCAGAGCTTCTCGAAGGAGAGCTGTTCGTAGGAGCGTGAGATGTGCCGTGCCGTCAGCACCGTGCCCTGGACGACCAGGCAGTCGGCCCCTGCCTCCTGGACCAGCGCCGCCCGGCGGCTGGCGTGCGCCGGCACGCTCGAGACGCCCACCGGGACCTGGGCGCGTTTGACGGCGGTGATCCGCTCGCCGATGAGCTGTTCGCGGACGGGCGCCTGGTAGACCGTCTGCAGGAGCGCGTTGATGCGGTCGCGCGGCGCCTCGGCGATCTCCTGCAGCACGCTCGTCGGATCGGCGTAGCGGGTCTGGAGTCCATCGAGGTTGAGCACCGCCATGCCACCGAGCCGGCCCATCTCGACCGCGAA
>WNGD01006686.1_pt1 | contig 12130 bp, 13 predicted proteins | sample 5400671 | NCBI WGS metagenome assembly WNGD01 (sample SAMN13153369, study PRJNA577476) | soil metagenome | isolation source: 40 cm soil or saprolite under grassland replicate 2 | place: USA:California | collected 2016-06-15
CCGCTGAATCCCATCATGTCGTCCTTGCAAGTCAACACCGCGCTCAGCGCTTTAGCGGATCCAAGTCTCGAGCTCGGGTTCGCAGAAATGCCCCGCTCGAACTTGTTGGCACAAGAACCGTTCGCTGGTGCCGATCTCGGTACACCGCTGAATCCCATCGTCTCGCCGTTGCAAATCAACACCGCGGTCAGCGCTTTAGCGCGTGCAAATCTCAAGCCTGGGTTCGCAGAGATGCCCCCCTTGAACTCTACGGATCGCTTGGCGGACTTTCTCGAAACCTTCCCTTACCTCTTGCCCAGGACATTGAGGTCCGGCCGCACTCGGCGATCGTGTGCCGTGCGTTCGTAAAATAAGGACTCACTTCCGACCTGGGGCCAAACTATTGGCCCCAGGGTCGACCCGCCACCGGTTTTCGCATTTGGGCTACTCGGATTGATTTGGTAGAATGAGGCCCATACGTGACCAACCGAGGTGACCGAGACCCTTGCGTGTCCTTGAAGCAAATCCCTCAGCCCTCACTTCAATAATCTCCCTTCTCCTGCTAATTCTCCCAACTGCTCTTGTTCAACGTCAGACGCCAAGGAAGCAGGGAACACTCAATCCCCTGCTTACACCATCTTCGCCATTGTCGATTCGCGTAGTAGGCAATCGCTTAGTTAATGGTCAAGGACAGACAATTCGCCTGCTTGGCGTAAACCGCTCAGGTACGCAATACGCTTGTGCGGATAACTGGGGAATTTTCTCGGGCCCCAGCGATGCAGCATCCGTAAAGGCCATGGCAAGTTGGCGAATCAATACAGTCCGAATCCCTTTAAATGAGCACTGCTGGCTCGGGATCAATGGAGTAAATCCCACGTATTCGGGTACGCGCTATCAGGACGCCATAACCAATTATGTAAATCTCTTACATCAACATGGCCTGTACGCCATATTAGAATTGCACTATAGTGCCCCCGGCAGGAATCTCGCCAAGAGTCAGCAGATCATGGCCGACCTCGATCACTCACCTGCTTTTTGGTCCTCTGTAGCCGCCAAGTTCAAGAATTACCCCGCCGTGCTGTTCGACCTCTACAACGAACCCCACAACGCCGGCAATAATTACTCCTGCTGGCGCGACGGTTGCACAATTTCAACGGTACAGACATCTCCCACAACACGTATTTACCAAAGCTGGCAGTCCGCAGGCATGCAGTCCTTAGTCAATGCTGTGCGTTCAACCGGTGCAACTCAGCCCATTATTCTGAGTGGTGAAGGTTGGGCCGGCGACCTATGTCAGTGGTGAACTTGGTCAGAACGGCTGTACGCACGAATTTATCGATACGTACATGAATTGGTTGGATTCGATCGGTGCTGGCTATTTGGGTTGGGGCTGGGTAAGGTCTTCCTGTAGTATGGAACCCGCCTTGATTATGGATTACTCTGGAACGCCGACCAATTATGGAATCGGTCTACGCAACCACTTGCTTTATCTTCGTTGACTGAGACCTCCCCAACACGGTAGAAACCTACCGATGCGCTGTTGTAAGTCACGATGACAATCGACAGCCCGAGCTCTGCCGCCGGCTGCGTGATCCGTGAAGCGTCCAACTTTTGCACCGCTACTTCTCTCAACGTTTCTGTTGGCGATTATTCGTTCAATTGGCAGTAGTCAACGTTCGCTTTCGTTCTATCAAATATAGATACAACCTCTCGATTTCATCCACCATTGCTTTTACACTAAACCGTATTTGTACCGGATTTGTACCGGGTCGGGGATCCCCGCGATGGGATGGAGTTTGAAAAAGGGCTGAACAAAACCAGCGGGTCGGGTTACCGTAGGCATGGATGAAACCAGAAGATTCGGGCCAGGCTCCAACAGTTGAAGACCTCGCCGAAGAAATCGATTCTCTTCGAAAACAGAATGAAAAGCTGGTAGCGGAAAACGAACGGCTTCGCAAAGAACTGGAAGAATCATTGCGTCGGCTGAAGCGGCAGGCAGCCCCATTTTCGAGAGGAAAACGGAAGAAGAAACCGAAGTGCCCCGGCCGCAAGAGCGGTGCGGAGTATGGAAAGCAGGTCAATCGTCCGATTCCGGACCACGTCGACGAACAAGTTAGCGTTCCCCTGCCGAAGCAATGCGAGTGCGGCGGAGCGGCCATCTACGATGAGACGCAGCCGCAATATCAAGAGGACATCGTTCGCAAGACTGTCGTGCGGCGTTTCGACGTCCAGATTGGTCATTGCACGTGCTGTGGCCGGCGCATTCAAGCCGGCATCCCTTGCAGACTTCCGATGTCGCGCGATTCTGCGAACGGCCGAGAAGGCGTCGACCTATAAAACCTGGGGTGGCAATCTTACCGATAATGGCGCCGCAGCGCAGAAGATTCTGATGAGCGTGCTGGGCACGTGCCATCAACAAGGCAAGGATTCCTTTCAACGTATCGTCGAACTGCTGCGTTCGCCGGTTCCCGTCATCTTGGATATCGCTCGAGCGCGAGCATCGCCGTAAGGAAAACTTCCTCCAGAGGCGGCTCAACGATGAAGACACATCTTACCTATAGTGGACGCCGGTTCTCGCCTGAAAACCTCGACTTGATGCGCCAAGCCGCCCAAGATTACGCCGCGCTTGGTGTCACCGAGATTGCCCGTACCGTTTGCGAATGGCTGGATTGGAGAAGGCCCAACAGCCGGCTGAAAAACCATGAGTGTCGTCTACTGCTGGAACAGCTGCGCGACGAAGGCTTCTTGTCGTTGCCGGAGTTGCGTCCCTGTGGAAAACGCGGGCCCCGTGTTCCCACTCTGAGCGCCGTCAGGATCCTCAGACGCCAATCCAATCCGGGATTGCCGATCTGGAACCGCTCCGGCTTCGTTTGATTGACGACTCCGAAGGTCCACTCTTCCGCCAGTTCATCCAGCGTTATCACTATCTCGGCTACCGCGTTCCTTTCGGAGCCAATCTGCGCTACATTGTCGAATCCGGAGACGGCCGCATCCTGGCCGCCCTGCAGTGGACGAGTCCGGCATGGAAGATGTCCGCACGCGATCAATGGATCGGTTGGAACTCGAAACAACGCGCCCGCAACTTGTAGTACATCGTCAATCACAGTCGATTCCTGATTCTGCCCTGGGTTCACGTCAAAAGTTTTGCTTCCACCATCCTGGCGCGAGCCGCGCGACAACTTCCCATCGATTGGCAACGTCATTACGGCTACCCGCCGGTGTTACTCGAAACTCTCGTTGATGCTTCCCGATTCAAGGGCACTTGCTATCGCGCTGCCAACTGGATCTGCCTTGGAGAGACTACCGGGCGCGGTCGAATGGATCGTTATCACCTGGCGCTGGAGCCTGCAAAGCTCATCTTCGTGCGTCCCTTATCTCGGAATCATCGCCAGATTTTGTGCGGGATCAAATCACCCCGGTAAATAAATACAGCAGGGATTTAACATGGGACGAAATTGACGATGTTATCTTGGTAGGAGGACAAACAATCATGCCAGCGTTTCAGCGTGGAGATGTACCACTTCTGCGTTTCACGAGGTTCTTTCCCGTGCTCTTTTTCTTGTCTAACACACTTCAATAACTTTTGAGGCGACAATTGGATAGAGATAATGTTAAATTTTATCAATGAGGTCGTGGTATATAGTTCACCCTGTTTCTTGTTCAATCCTATTATAAATGCAGGAAGTATATCCATGTCTTTCCTTTCTTTCTTTCGAAAGAGAAGCATCATTGCATAGAAAAAAGCTGGAGGAGTATATATGGGATATCGTTCGCAATTTGACGGATAGTGCATCCAGCTTGATTACCCGGGCTATCGCTCCTATCGCTCGCAAGCAAGCTATGATAGGTCCTATAAAGCTCCCTTTGACTTTTAGGGTCTGGGACTCCTTCAAGGTCACGCCAGTCGCACATCACTATTATCAGCCTGTCTTCAATCCCCATGATCTCGCTGAGACGATCTGGACAAAGTCAGATCCACTGTATGGGATTGACATGAATGTGCATGGGCAACTGACCTTGCTAAGGTCGTTCACTACCTACAGTGGTGAACTGCAGGCCATTCCGATCAGCGAGCCTTTCGAGGGCTACACCTTCTTCTACAACAACAATTTCTTCGAGTCGGGAGATGCCGAGATACTCTACAGCATGGTCAGGCATTTTAAGCCAAAGAAAGTAATCGAGATCGGTTGCGGATATTCAACTCGATTAATGAAGCACGCACTCGACAAGAATCGGGAGGAAGGGGCAGTTGCGGAGCAAATCTGTATTGAACCCTACGAAATGCCGTGGCTGGAGCAGTTAGGGGTAGATAAAATCATCCGGGCCAAAGTAGAAGACATCGATCTTGGTTTGTTTGATGAATTAGAGGAGGATTGCTTACTCTTCATCGACTCCTCGCATACCCTGAGAACTGGGGGGGATGTTTACATTGAGTACTTGCGTATCCTGCCAAGGCTCCAGAGGGGGGTCATAATTCACATCCATGATATATTTCTCCCGTTTGATTATCCGAGGCAATGGGTCGTTTCTTATCGTCGATTTTGGACAGAGCAATATCTTGTCCAAGCGTTCCTGACATTCAATCCAGAGTTTGAGATTCTGGCGGCACTCAGGTACCTGGCCACTTATCATTTCGAAGAGTTTGCAGCCGTGTGTCCAGTTTTTGCACATGAGTTCGACAGGAGGAATGTTCCTGAAGCTATCACTGTGAGTCCCAGTTCGTTTTGGATACGAAGGAAGTAGCGAGCATCACAGCCCATGTCCATATGAGACGTATCACTACCAAATGTAACAGCTATGAGCAGTCTTTGCTCATCTAAACAGGAAGATTTCTATTGATTGAAGTTACGAGTAGCTTGTAGTTTATTTGTTTACCGGGTCGGGGATCCCCGCGATGGGATGGAGTTTGAAAAAGGGCTGAACAAAACCAGCGGGTCGGGTTACCGTAGCCATGGATGAAACCAGAAGATTCGGGCCAGGCTCCAACAGTTGAAGACCTCGCCAAAGAAATCGATTCTCTTCGAAAACAGAATGAAAAGCTGGTAGCGGAAAACGAACGGCTTCGCAAAGAACTGGAAGAATCATTGCGTCGGCTGAAGCGGCAGGCAGCACCATTTTCGAGAGGAAAACGGAAGAAGAAACCGAAGCGCCCCGGCCGCAAGAGCGGTGCGGAGTATGGAAAGCAAATTATACGCTTTTTTGAAGGAGTGGGACCAGACTCGACCGAAACGACGGCCGCGGCACTTGGGCGCCGATGAGATTCAGAGCGGAAAGGGCCAACAGTTCTGGACAGTTCTGTCGGATCTCGTTCATGGCGAAGTCATCGGACTGGCCCGCGATCGTACCCAAGAGAGCCTGACCGGCTTACTGGAGCAATGTTTGGACAATCGTCAACGTGCAGCAGGCTGTCATCCGGAGAGCTCGTGGTATGCGCGATGAAGCAATGCTGCTCCTGAAACTGAAGTGGGCAACGGCTCGGCCTATTCGCTCTTCACGCGACCTGCTTCGCCTCATTCACCCTGAAACGCTGCATTCAAATCGGTGAAGACCCATTAAAAGTAAGTTCGAAATTCGGGGACACACCCCAATTTCCCGGGTTGCAGAAATTGGGGTCTGTCCCCGAATTTCACTGAGCTGTCCGGCTCGTTCTGATCCACTCACCCGTATTCTTACGCCTCCTGACCACGAGCAACACCCACAGCTTCCAGAGGACGAACCGAGGCGCGTGCAAAAGGGCCATGTACACTTTGCGGGGAGGACGTAAAAGATAGATACCCGTACCGAGATAATAGAAGACACCGCCGACGAGAGCGAGACTGATCCAGATGCCCGCGAGCGATCCTGCGAGAAGCGCGCCAATGAGCGTCAGCAAACACCATGTGAGCAGAAATGAGAGGGGCGGCGTCAGCATTTCGGCGATAGCTTCCAGATGGACAAAATCGGCGTTGGTGATGCCGGACCGCAGAAACCTCCATACGGTTTTGCGCACGGGCTCGCCGGCTCCACCTCCCGACCACCGGATCTCCTGCGTTTGCATCTGCGCCAGCGTTGTCGGCATGATGGCACTCACAACGGCGTCGGGGACGTAAACAATCCGTTCGCCGTGCTGCACCAGGTCCAGATAGTATTCGTAATCCTCAATTAATGAGAAAGCTTGCCAGGGGTGTTTTTCCAGCAGATCGTATGAAAAGCACATTCCGTTGCCGGCAAGCGAGGAGGAACCGCCAATGGCATTTCTGCCCATCTGGCGCACATGATTTATCAACGAAAGTGCAATCGAGCGCAGGGCCGAATTCGGAGACTCCGTCGCATTAAGTACTGTGTATCGGCCTTGCAATGCTCGGGCGCCCTGCAGAAGCTCCCGGTTCATTGCCAACAAAAATGACGGGTCTACAACCGAGTCGGCATCGAGAATCACATAGGCATCGAACTTCAATTGAGCGTGCTTGAGATCGGCGAGAAGCCAGTTTAAGGCGTAGCCTTTGCCGCGCTTCTGCCGGTCGAAGCGCTCATGCACATGGACACCCGTTCTTGATCGTGCCAGGTCCGCAGTCGCATCGCTGCAATTGTCTGCAACGACATGGACGGAATAATAATCTTTTGGATAATGGAGGCCGGCCAGGTTGTCCAGCAACGTACCAAGCACGGCTACCTCATCATGAGCCGGAATCAGGATCGCAAATCTGTCGTGGGGGGCCGGATACGCACCCGTCATGTGCTTGCGCCGTTTCGTGTCCAGAATTGCGGCAATCGACACGATAGAGAGATATAGAACCGGCAGCGCAAGAACGCCATCGAGGCCTAAGATCAACAAACGAACAAACTCTGTTACACACATAGTGCTTTGCTCTCGACTTATTGAACCAGGGGCACTCTATGATGACCGCGCGCTGGAATGCTGTTCCCGCCGCGGAGCGGCTTAAGAACGTAGCCCCGGGCGCAAGCCCGGGGTACCCTCGCAGTCGCCAGACGCTTAGCCCCGAAGACATTATTTTGCGCTAGGAGGCTGGATGACGTCGCTATGAGACACACCGTTAATGCCGAACCTCCGAGAACTTTCCTTTCAAAGCTCACGTACTTCCTCATCAGCTCAACATTCAAAGCAATGACTGTTCTTTCGGGCGTTCTTCGTGTTGCATCAAATAAAGAGCTTTCATCGTAACAGTTTCCTCATCCGCACCGAAGAAGATATCATCTACATCTTCCTGTTCTCGGGCTCGTTGGTCGTCCATCGCTACCGAAGTGGCTGGCTTAGATTTGTCCCGCATTGACTTGTAGAGCGCCTGCAAGTCTTCTCTCGGAATAGTACGAAGAAACGTGGCAGCTACCAGGTAAACAGCTATTGCAACAGGTAGGATCAGAAAAATATTTAACGGACGCAAAGGCCAGATCGCTAGTGACATGATCAGACTCGCAATAATGGCTTTGATCCCCACTGCCAGGCTTCCTGTTGGAAGCAAGTTTCCTGGTAAAAAACAAATGAATGGTCCAATGAAGAGCAACTCCGTGAGCGACGTGACGATTGCGGCTCCCACATGCTGATGACGGGGAATTACGATCAGGTTGAGTCCAAGATTAAAGATCAGCGCGACGGCAGCCATGATCGTTGTCTTTTTCTCCTGTCCCATGCTCACCAGCACAGTTGCAAGTACCATGTTGATATAGAGAAAAATGAGGCCCGGAGCGAGCCACTGCAGTACTGGAAACGCATTTCCAAACTCAGCTCGATGATACAGAAATCCAATGATATTGGGAGCCGCCACAATCATGATTGCAGCTGTCGGAATAACGACAACCAGTAAGAAATTCATGGACTTTTCAACCGCCAGTTTCAAGTCAGCCCGAGAGGTGAGCGAGAGCCTGGAAAAGACCGGATACATAATAGTGCTTATCACCAAACTTGGCAGAAATACAAGGGTATCAAAGAGGCGATATGCCGCGCCGTACCAACCAACAACAGCACTATTGGACATGAGAGACAGCAGGACAACATCCAGCCGGTAGTAAATGACTGCTAATACTCCGTAAACCAGGAACGGAACAGCCTTTCGTAAGAGATCGCGGATCGTCGCTTTGTCGATGCGAAGGGAGCATCCAGCCAGCCTGAAGAACCAATACGCCTGCCATATTCCGCTGATGAGTGATCCGCCGAGGAGAACGAAGGCCATGGTGAGCAAGCTGGCGCCATGCTTCAGTAGCAGAAAACCTACGAATGCGGAGAGTCCCTTTTCCAGGACCGTCCCAACAACCGGGTAAATCACGCGGCCAGTAGCATAATGTAATGAGGCGAACGTGGTCGTGATTCCAGTGCTCAGCAGGGTAATACCGCAGACAGCTACAAGCACCCGCACTTCAGCGTCATAACCAAGTAACCAGGCGAGTAAGAGAAGAACACCATATAAGAAAGTCCAAAGCACTATCTTAAGAAGCACTATATTTGAAAAATAGCGCGACGCTCTATCGGGTTCCTGGGCTACATCACGGGTGAGTTGTTGATTGAAGCCGTACTCGATTGGGATCCCAATGAGCATGACAAAAGTGCTTGCAAAGTAAAGTTCGCCAAACTTCGAGGCTCCTAGAAAACGACCATAGGCAATGGTCAGTATAAATGTAGCGGTCCATGTTACTGCTTGCCCGATGAGTGAGATGATCGCATTGTTGACGATTCTACGAAGGCTATCCATATTCGTAGGGCCTCAGTGGACTGGATACGTGCTTTCTACAGCTAGAGAGACGGCCGCGATTCCGGGAGAAGACCTGATCGCCTTCGAATGATCGGAGCATCTGAATACCTGCAGCACGAGTATGTACTTCTTCCTCTAATTCAATCTACCCAAAACGTCCAATAAGAGGTTGCCGCATCGCTCCCAACTGTACTCAGCCTCTACAAGCCTCCTACCCGCGATGCCGAATGCAGCACGCTGCCCGGGGCTAGTCAGCAGCTTGACTACAGCGAGCGCAAACTCTTGCGGCTGATCTTCCACAATCAGATGTGTTCCGGATACGACGGATATTCCTTCGCAACCAATACTGGTTGAAACAACTGCCTTGCGCATCGCCATCGCCTCGAGAATCTTGAGGCGCGTCCCAGCACCGATCAGTAGTGGAGCTACAGCCACTTCTGCCGAGCTGAGGTATGGCCGTACATCAGGCACTGAACCGGTCACTGTGACACCCGGAAGCTTCGCCAGCTTCCATACTTCAGGTAAGGGATTCCGGCCAACGATCTGCCAGGTGGCTTCAGGAAGGCACTTTCGGATGAGGGGCCAGCATTGTGCTGCGAAAAAAAGAGCGGCGTTGACGTTGGGATAATAGTCCATGGCTCCTGTGAAGATAATGCGGCCTGGTACTTCCTGCTCCGTATCATCTCCATGAAAGTGCTCGATATCGACTCCGTTTGGTACCACCTCGATCTGCTCCTTCCGTAGCATCCCCTTCAAAGATATCCTCTCACGCTCGCTCGTAACGAGCACAAGATCGGACTGCTGACACCGCCGGATCTCAATTGGTTTAAGTAGCATTCCCTGCAGCCAGTTGTACCACCGGCGGAGCCAAGCTGTTCCTTGCTGGAATGAACGGAACAGGAGCTCGTGCTCGATATTATGCTGATCGATAACGACCTTCACATCTTCAGGGAAATGGTAGCCAGCCATGAACACGCTTTCAAAGAGGATGGCATCGTAGTGATGGTCAGCGAATAACTGTTCTATTGCATTTTGCACCCTACGCGAAGTGTGCAAAGCAAGCATATAAGATTTTCCGCGCGCAACATCCACTAGTTGCTGAAGGCGTTTTAGACGGGATTTTGAACGAACGATCACTTGCACTGGTTGGGCCAAGCTCTCCAACAGAGAGAGATGATCCGACGCTTCCAGTTCAGCACGATCGACCAGCGCCACGAGCGAAACTCGATGTTTAGACGCAAGGGCTTTCAGCAAATAGTAACTACGCGTGTTGAATCCCGATGATCGGCGCGGCAGGCTTGGAGATATTACGAGCAGATTCATGTGCAGGGACTTTCCTCCTTTGATCCCAGGCGGATAATTTCTTCACTCGAAATCGATGTTGTAGGTTTGTGCTGGATGAAATATTGAGTCGAAAAAGAGTCCATGGACATCAGCGAATCGTTGCCCCCCGAAATTCTTTGAGGAACGCGGCCACCTCGTTACCTATAACAGCGTAGCCATTTTTTATTGGATGCATGTCACTGGAACCCCGATAGTAAAGCTGATTTCCTACTTCACGACGCAACGCAGGAAGCGTGTCGATGTAAGGAATCCCGTCTCTTTTAAACAAGTCTACCAACTCGTTTCTAGCTATTTGCTCCTCAGTGATCAGTTTATCTATCACCTCCGATAAATGGATCTCCGAATGGCCAAGTAAATAGGGAGCAAAGACGGACTCTTTAGTGGGGATCAAAACGACCACAAACTGGGCACCATTCTCACGAGATACCTTGTACATTTCCTTCAGAAGGTGAAGCGTAATCCGCATGCCCTCCCGGATCGAGGGATCGTGCTGGTCCAGGTTTTTTGAATAACGAACCGGACGAAAAGCCTCTTGAATATTCGCTTCGGGAACGGTCAAGGCGGTACGAAGCGGGTCTTCGCCACGAGCCGCCTCCCGAACCTGCCAAGCGCCTTTCAGTCGACCCAAAATTGGCCCGTGGAAAACAAGCTGATAAACCATACTATTCTTCGAGAGCCATATTCTCAGGTCTTCGAAGCTACGAGGATATTCCTCAGGCTGCCAAACGTCCGAGTGCCAAATGTCCGAGTCGGTTTGGGTCCACTCTCCATTCCGTAGAAATGACCAATAATCTTTTCCGTAGGTGATCAGAAATGCGTTTTCGAGGTCATCTCCAAGCCAAACACCGCAGAGAATCCACCGAGGCTTGAGACGCAGGGCCTTCGTCTTCAACAAGTAGTAATACTGGTTTGGACCGTAGCCCCCTAAAGCCAAATTGTACACGCGGAGCCCAGTCGAACGTCCCGCGACGTAAGGCCAGGAATCCTCCATTTTCGCGTTGTTGCCATAAGTGTGGGAATCCCCGATCGCAACCATGTCAACATTCGTTGGAACGCGTTGGTTGCGAAATCCCCATTCATCGAACCCTGCACTGCGCGGAACAATTCTTGCTCCAAGAATGTCATCAGGGACTGGTCTCACCATGAGAAAGTCCGCTGGGTTCAGAAACAGTCGTACAAACCCCTCCGACAGAACAAGGGCCACTGCGCTCGACACCACTAGAACGGCAATGTTTGTGAGAATTGTTTTGATCCGCATACTGCACCTTTTGAGTTTTTCCTACAGGCTAGCAGCCTGTGGAAGAATTCTCGATTTCGAAATTAGTGTAGGGAATGTTGAGTGTCGTGATCAGAACGTTAGCTAGCGCGTGCCCTACCTCTCACTTCCAAACCAGACAGACCGATCGACGAGACTAGGCAAAGTAAGAAAGCAGGCGACCGCGATGTGCGGGAAGCCTCGCAGCGTGCCTTTGCCGGTCAGCAGGTGCCGCACCAGGCTCAAATTGGGAACCGGCAACATGGCCCTCGAAAAACGATTCGTGAAATTGACTTGAAGGCTAGCTTCGGTCCCCGTCCCCTCACCGACGGCGGCGGCCCTCTCAGACTCTTCCGTGAAAAGCATGGCACTGGCCGAGAACACGCTTCCGCGCTGAGTAGTCGTCTAATTGGTTGTCTCGATGCTCCGTCTAAATCATCGGCGCTCCGCTTAACTACGGGGATGGGCTGAGCTAAGTGGATATCTTCGGATCGTTCGAATCAATCGCTGGAAGCCCGACGTTTTAGAATAGTGTATAAATGAAGGGTGCCAAAGCAGAGCCCTGCGCAAAGATAATGAGGCCGCCAAACAATCCGAGGATAACAATTATTGGCAACAGCCAAAATTTCTTGCGCTCTTTCAGAAAAGCCCATACTTCAAGGACGAGTTCACACATTCTCTTATCTCCAAATCAGAACTGGTGCTTCATGTGAGATGCACCGCGTGGATGCCTCAGAACGCGATAGGTATTAGCGTTCGGAATAAATGCCCGATTCATCGGATCTTTTCCGATCAACCGGACGATGAATGCAGCCGGAGTAAACACAGTGTAGAACATGACGCCAAGGATGATTTTCGTGTTGATCCA
>WNGD01007626.1_pt1 | contig 12130 bp, 12 predicted proteins | sample 5400671 | NCBI WGS metagenome assembly WNGD01 (sample SAMN13153369, study PRJNA577476) | soil metagenome | isolation source: 40 cm soil or saprolite under grassland replicate 2 | place: USA:California | collected 2016-06-15
CGCCAACGTCTTGCTCGCGCCGAGCCCCGGCTCGAGCCACGCGGCGCCGGCGACGAGCAGCGCGGCCGCGAGCAGGAGGAGCGCGAGCGCACCCTGCCGCGGCGTCGTCGCCGCCCAAGCGGCTGCCGCGAAGGCGACGGCGGCCGCGCCGCCGATCACCGTCCTAGACATTCGCGAGCTCCCGCTCGGGCGCCAGCGAGACGATGCGGTCGGCGACCGTCTTCGCGAACAGCACGTCGTGGGTGACGACCAGCGTCGCGCGGGTTGTGTTCGCTCGCAGGAGCGCCGCGAGCTCGAGCTTGCGTTCGGGGTCGACGCCGCGCGTCGGCTCGTCGAGGACGAGCAGGTCGGGGTCGGGCGCGAGAACGGCCGCGAGCGCGAGGCGTTCGCGCTCGCCACTCGACAGGTCGCGCGGATGCCGGTCCTCGCAGCCGGCGAGACCGACTGCGGCGAGCGCGAGACTGGCGGCCGCGAGATCGCCGTCGACGCCGACCGCGACCTCCTCGACAGCGCGCTCACGGAGGACGTAGCGGCCCGGATCCTGTGAGAGGTAAGTGGCTCGGCCGCGTCGCTCGACCCGGCCGCTCAGCGGTTCGAGCAGCCCGGCCGCGAGCTTCGCGAGCGTCGTCTTACCGGAGCCGTTCGGGCCGAGGAGCGCGACGACCTCGCCTCGCCGGAGCTCGATGCTGGTGCCGTCCAGGACGAGCAGGGTGTCTTCGTACGCGAACGAGACACCGTCCAACCGGCACGTGACCTGCCCGTGGGTGGGCCGGTGTACACCGGCCCACCCGCCGTCCGAAACGAACAATGGATGGTGCTGTTCGAGCCAGGTCCGAGCCTGGCCGACTGGGCCATCGAACGCCAGGCGCCCTTCCTCGAGGAACAGCACGCGGTCACAGACCTCGAACGGCAAGACCGGCCGCTGCTCCGACAGCAACACCGACGTGCCGCGGTCGCGGGCGAGCTGTACCGCCAGCTCGACCAGCGCTTCCGCTGCCCCGGGGTCGAGCTGAGACGTCGGCTCGTCGAGCAAGAGGAGCTGCGGCTCGAGCGCGAGCGTGGCGGCCAGGCAAACCCGTTGCAGCTCCCCGCCGGAAAGCTCGGTTACGAGCCGCCCCGCAAGGTGCTCGGCGCCGACCGAGCGCAGGGCCTCGAGCGCCCGCCCCTCGATCTGGCGAGGCGGCGTGCCGACATTCTCGAGCCCGAACGCAACCTCGTTGAGGACGCGGGTGAAGACAACCTGGTCCTCGGGATCCTGGAAGAGGGTGGCGACCGTGCCGGCCAGCCGCGCCGGGTGGTGCCGCCGCGTGTCGAGCCCGGCGACCTCGACGCGACCGGAGAAGCGACCGCCGTGGAAGTGCGGAACGAGGCCCGCGAAGGCGCGGACCAGGGTCGACTTGCCGGACCCGGAACGGCCCAGTACCAACGTGACCTGTCCCGGTGCCAGACCCGCAGACACGTCCCGAAGAGCCGGCGCGGCCGAGCCCGGGTACGCGTACGACAGGCCTTCTGCGCGCGCTAGAGCCACAGCGCTCCCACGACGACGGCGAGCACGGCGCCGGCCAACGCCAGTTGCTCGCGCGCGCCCCAGCGCGGCTGTGGCAGACGCGTCGCCCCGGGACGGCCAAAACCACGGGCCTCCATCGCCTCGGCCAGGTTCAGGCTCCGCTCGAGGGAACCGGCGAGGAGCGGCGACACCAGTCGCGCGCGGCCGCGGAGCCCCTCCGGCTCGACCCCGCGACCGCGCAGGGCCTCGACCAGCCCGGACGCGTCGCGCTCCAGCGCGGGCACGAGCCGCGTCGCCAGCGCGACGGCGAGCACTGAGCGCCTCGCGAACCCGGCCGCCTGCACCAGGCGGTCGTGGTCGAGCCAGAGCGCGTACACGGCGAAAGCGAGCGAAACCGCGGCGAGTCGGCACGCATTGAAGAGCGCGCCGGAGAGCTCGGTCGAGGTGACGTCCAGCGTCCCGACGACCGGGATCGACGGCCCGCTCCAGAACACCGTCCCCGGCAGCCGCTCGACGAACGGCGTCAGCACGAACAGCGCCGCCGCCGAGCCGACCGCGCCAACGAGATAGGGCCAGCGGCGCGAGACGGGGGCCCGGAGGCAGACGACGAGCAGCAGCGCCGCGAGCGCCGCCACCGAGACGGTGTGCCGGGCCATCAGCGCGGCCGCCGCCAGGCCGAACAGAAGCGCCGCTGCCGGAGCCGGCCTCGCGGACAGCGGCACGTCCGCCTTGGTCAGGAAGAGCACGTTCGCGTCGCTGAGCTCGTCCGCGGTCAACGGCTTCGCGTGGATCAGCTTTCCGAGCGCGCTCGCCTGCGGCCTCAGCGCCTCCGCCTCGTAGACGATTGCCGCATCGCGAGTCTTGCCGGCGTAGCCGTGGAGGAACGGCTCCGGAAACGCGCCGACGACGACCGGGACGTGGATTGCGTGCTTCCACGGCCGGTAGTCCCACCACTCGACGTCGCCCGGGTGGAGCGTGTAGTCGGCGGCGCCCCGGTCGGCCTCGTAGCCGTTGACGAAGTAGAACCAGTCGCGCCTGGACGACCGGTTGCCCGAGAGGCCGTTGATCGCCTGCACGAAGCGGCCGCCGTAGCTCGTCTTCACCTTCGCCGCGTGCTGGAGCGCCTGCATCGCCGTCTGCCCGGCCTTGACCCTGGCGACGAGCATGACGTGCTCCCCGCGGTCACGGGTGAGCCAGAGCGTCGCGCTCCCTTTGGTGTGGCTCGAGCCGCAGCCCGCGAGGGCGACGGCTGCGAGCCCGGCGGCCACCAGCCGTCTCACCGGCCGCTGTACGTCCGCGAGCGGATCGCGCCGGCCTTCGCGACCCGAACCGCGTAGCGACCGAGCCGCGTGCAGAGGACTCCGCTCCTGGAGCCGACCCGACGGCCGTTCAGCGTGAAGACGACGCCGCGCGCCCTCGAGGCACGGCCGGCGTCGTTGCGGCCGGTCGCGAAGAAGCAGCGCTTGCCGCGGACGATCGACGTCTCGACCTCGAGCGTCAGCGGCCCGGCGGCGCCGGTGAACGTCGCCCAGTACCAGAGCACTGTGTCGCCGTCCTTGACCATGACCTGATCGGCGCCGACCGGCGGCACGATCCCGTTGACCTTGAACACCCACCCATTGGGCGAGCCCGGTAGGGCCGGGTAACGGCCGATCTGGTCGACGTACGGACCGAAGGCGGTCGGCGCGACGTGGTAGTAGAACTCGCCTGCCAGACTGGCCGCGTCGAGCGCGTCGAGCGCGTTCGCCTTCACGTTGAGGGTCGGCTCGCTCGAGCCGAAGATCGTCTGCGTCTTGCCTTCGACGCGAACGTGCACACGCGCCGCGAGGGCCGCCGGCACGAGGACGAGGACGGCAGCGAGTGCTGCCACCAATGCGAAAGAGCGTCGGTACACGAATCCTCCTTCCGCGAGGGGTTCGGTTCCGGCGAAACGGCAGGTCTTCTGACTTGGGGCTCCCTCTGCCGCCGCCTTCCCGGCTTGCGCCAGTGGCTCTTGGCGACAGAGCGTCTCCCCTCACAGCGGCGGGACCGTCCCGGACTTGCACCGGGTTCCCTTACCGCTCGCCTTTCGGCCGAGACTACCATCCTTCCGTGCCGCCCTCACGCCTTTCGACGTGGCTGCCGGTCGTCGCCTGGGCGGCGGTGATCTTCGCGCTCTCGTCGATCCCGCACCTCGGCACGGGCCTCGGCACCTGGGACACGATCCTCCGCAAGGGCGCTCACGTGACCGAGTACGCGATCCTCGGCCTGCTGCTGATGCGGGCGATCGGCCGCGAGGCGCCGGCGTTCCTGCTCGGGATCGCCTACGCGATCACGGACGAGGTGCACCAGCACTTCGTCAGCGGTCGGCACTCGTCGCCGCTCGACGTCGCGATCGACTCGACGGGTGTCCTGATCGGCGTGCTCGTCTTCGTGCGAGCGCGTCGTTGGGTTGGTTGACGCGACGTAGAATCGAGCCGATGCCCGAGCGCAAGCCCCTCGACGACCGTCAGCTCGACGCGGTGCTCGAGCGCCTGGACAAGCTCGTCGACGAGATCCACGTGCTCAACCGTCGCCTCGACCATGCCGAGGGCTTCGCCCGCCTGGCGCACGAGCTGCGGAGCCTGAACGAGTCGCTGCAGGCGATCGCCTACGCCGCCCTCGGCCAGCAGGGGCCGCAGGTGCGGCGCCGTCGCGCCGGCTAGCGCGACAGCTTGTAGAGCGCGCCCTCGAGCGAGACGGCGTAGAGGTCGCCGTTGGCGGCCTGGCCGAACGAGGAGAGGGCCCTGACCTGGCTCGATTCGTGCCGGTTGTCGACGGCCTTGCCACGCGAGATGCGCAGGCTCCAGACGTTCCCCGTGCAGTAGTCCCCGTAGAAGTAGCGACCACGCGCCGACGGCACGGACTTACCGCGATAGACGTACCCGCCGGTGACGGAGCAGTTGCCGCCGGCGTGGCTGTAGACCTGAACGGGCTTGACGAGCGTGCCCGCGTGGTTCAACCGCGACGGCTTGTACGCCGCGCGCCCTTCGTACGCGGACCAGCCGTAGTTCGCGAGGCCCGTGGCGGCACGCGGCCGGTAGTCGATCTCTTCCCCAGGCGTTCTGGCCGACGTCGCCGATGTAGAGGTCGCCGTTGGCCCGGTCGAACGAGAAACGCCACGGATTCCGCAACCCGTAAGCGTAGATCTGCCATTGACGGCCGTTCAGGCGCAGCAGCTTTCCGAGCTTGCGCGACAGTTTCTGGGAGTTGTCCGGCGGGTCGCCGCCGGAGCCGCCGTCGCCGGTGCCCGCGTAGAGCCGCCCGTCGGGACCGAACTCGAGCTGGCCGCCGTCATGGTTGTCGTTAGCGCGGTGGTTGACGACGAGCAGCCCCCTGCGCGAGGACGTAACCGCGGGGCCACCGCGGGAGTGGAAGGAGTCGATCTCGACATCGCCGGTCTTGTTCGTGTAGTAGACGTAGAAGAGGTGGTTGCTCGCGTAGCCGGGATGGAACTCGACCGAGAGCAGCCCTTGCTCGGTGTAGCCGCTCTCGACTCGGCCGCGGATGTCGAGGAAGGTGCGTCGCTTGCCGCCTCCGAGAGTGACTATCCGCCCGGTGCGCTCGACGACGTAGAGGCGGCCGGGCTCGCTCTTTGGCTGCGCCACGTAGACCGGCTGGTCGAAGCCCGAGGCGACTTGGCGGAAGCGGTACTCGGCGCGCTGCCGACTCCCCGAGGCCGCCGACACGGACGCGGCGAAGATCACGAGCAGGACGGCTGCTCCGAGGGCGCGCACTATGGCAGCCGAAAGATCTCGAGCGCACCGCGGGTGCTGTGGTCGTTGGCGTTTCCGTCCGGCACTGCCACTCGTCCGTCGGTCACGATCGGGCTGTTCCAATGCGCCTCGCCGACGGAAAACGACGCGAGCCGCCTGCCCGTCGTCGGCGCGTAGACGTTCAACGAGCCGTTGTAGACGTAGAGCAGCTCGCCGGCGACGACCGGGCTCGTGCCGCCTGCCGAATTCCGCCAGGCGACGTGCAGCCGCCCCTTGCTGAGGACGTAACAGGCAAGCCCGGAGTCGGTGGCGACAAAAATGCGGTTGCGCCAGACCGCGGGGGCGGTGAAGACATCGTTGCGACCGGGGGCGGCGACCGTTTGCAACTCACCGCCGACCGCCCCGAGCCGGCCGCCGAGACGCGAGAGGCTCAGGAGCCGCAGCTTCCCGTCCTTGCCGCCCTGGACCGCCAACCCACGCCCAACGAGCGCAGGCGCGGTGCTGCCGAGGTCCGTGTCCCCGCTCTCGAGGCTGGCGTAGTCGCGGGGCGTCCAGTTTCGGAGCAGTCGGCTCGCGTTGCGGGTCAGCATCAGGGCGCTGTCCCCCCAACTTCGTCTGCCGTCGAAGCGCCCGTTGCCGGTCGCCACCAGCAGATTGCCCGACCGGGGCACGACCACGACGCCTGACCTGGCCCAGATGGCCGAGTCGCTCTGAGAGCACCTCGCCGGGTTCAACAGCCGGTGCACGTTCGAGCACAGCGAGTTCCACACGCGCACGATCCTGCCGGTCGCAGCGCTGATCGCGACCACATGCCCCTGGTACGGCGGCGCATCGCCGATGTAGCCGCCGGTTCCGATCAAGACGAGGCCGCGCGAGAAGTTGAGCGACGTCCCGAGCTTCTCCCGCTGCGGCAGCAGCGTCACGCGCACGGGCCAGCCACGCGCCTCGGCCCCGCTCGCGACAGAGAGCTTGTGCACCAATCCGTCCGGCGACGCGGCGTAGAGGAACTGGCGGTTCGGGGCGGCCACCGGGGTCGAGTTCGTGATCCGGTATGAGCCGGCCAACGACGAATAGCCGCGCGGCGTGAAGCGCCAGAGGATCGCGCCGCTGCCGGCGTCGACGGCGATCGTCTTCCCGTACGAGGTCGTGACGAAGAAGACGTCGTGCCGGCCTCCGCGCACGGTCGCGCCGCGCAGGTAGATCGGCGACGCGTCGACCGTCCCCTCGAGGGCGACGCGCTGGCCCCGCAGGCTGCGGACGTTCGCCGCGGTGATGCCCGTCCGCGCGGGGCCGGCGTTGTGCCGCGCCGCGTCGTAGCCGAACCGCGTCCAGTCGCCGCCGAGGGCGGCCGTCCGTTCGGGGCCGGCGCTCGCGGAAGCAACGAAAGCCGCGAAGACCGCAATGAGGACGGCTGCCCCGATCGCGCGCACTAAGCGTTGGGACGCGACGCGCGGCGATTGGTTGGACGTCAAGCTTTGAGCAGGACCCGGCGGAGCTCGTCCTCCTTGCCGGGCTGAAGGATCGCGAGCACCTGGTCGCCGGGCTGCAGCTCGGTCGAGCCGATCGCGATCTCAGACTTGCCGTTGCGGGTGATCGAGATCAGCCGCGAGCCCTCCGGGAGCCTCAGCTTCTCGACGCGCTTGCCGGCCGCGGGCGCGCTCTTGTCGATTTGCACCTCGACGATCTCGAGGTTCTCCTTGCGGAGCTCCAGCAGGTGGATCAGGTCGTGCTCCGGAACCTCGTGCTCGATCAGCGCCATGATGCTGGCCGTCGCCGAGACGGTCGCCGAGATCCCGAGCAAGTCGAAGTGGGCCTGGTTGCGGGGATCGTTCACGCGGGCGACGACCTTGCCGACCCCGTACTTCTCACGAGCGAGCTGGCAGATGATCAGGTTGTCCTCGTCGTCGCCTGTGACTGCGACGACGACGTCGGGCGGCCGCGCGATGCCGGCACGGTCGAGCACGTGGATCTCCGTCGCGTCGCCCAGCTGCACCTGGTGCTCGAACTCGTGCTCGAGCCGTTCGTAGCGGTCTCGTCGCTGCTCGATCAGCGTCACCTCGTGACCGTGGCCGTCGCGCAGCAGGCTCCGGGCGAGGTTCGCGCCGATCTTGCCGCCGCCTGCGATCAGGACGTACATGCGTGCTCCTTCCAGTAACGCCGCCGAGTTTCTGGGTCGCGAGCACCAAGCCAGAGGTCGCACTCGCTGGCAGCCAAGGCTGGCAGCCTTGGCAAGAGCGAGGGTGGGCGGCGCCGCGTGATCGCGGGCCAGAAGCCGGCATGTGTTGCTGGATGGGGCACTATTACGCGGTCGGCGCGGGCTCGCGCGGCCCGACCTCGCAGGCGCGCGCGGCGTCCAGGAGCTCGCTGATCGCCGTCTTCGTCGGGCTGATCGTGCGCAGACCCAGCGTGCGGTAGAAGTCGGCGCGCGCGGGGTCGAGGATGCGGACGACGACGCACTGGTTGTCGAACCGCTTCATCGCCACCTGCGCGACCACGAGATTCGTGTTGTCCCCGTTCGTCGCGACGACGACCGCGTCGGCGTCCTCGATACCGGCCTCGCGCAGCACGTCGGCGTCCATGCCGTGGCCGAGCACGAAGCCGCCTCGCCAGTTCTCGCCGAGCCTCGTCAGCGCCTCTTCCTTCTCGTCGACCGCGGTCACCTCCCAACCCTCCTCGGCGAGCTGGAGCGCCACATTCGACCCCACTCGGCCGCAGCCGATCACCAATGCTTTCACGGGCTCACCATAGCTCACGACCCCTTTTATGTAGAGGCAAATACAGGCTCTTCCTCCTCCTCCAAAACACCCTGCGGGAAGGCGACCACGAGCACCTCGCAAGGGGCCTTCTTGAGCACATACTCCACCGTCGGGGAGAAGAAGCGCGACTGGCGCCGCCACTTCGGAGCCGAGCCGAGCACGATCAGGTCGACGCCGAGCTCCTTCGCCTGGCTGACGATTGCATCGCCGATCGAGCGGGCCCGAACCGTCTTTCCCTCGACCTCGACGCCGTGATCCGCGCCGAGGAGCCGGGCCTCCGCTAGGGCGGCCGCAGCACCCTCTTCCTCGTCGGCCAGCGCGTCCTCGAGCGCCCGCTCCATCGGCACGCGCACGACATGCAGCGCCCAGACCGAGGCGCCCGCCTCCTGGGCGAGCTTGACCGCCGTCGCGACCATCTCCTCGCCGATCGGGCCGAGCTTCAGAGGGACGAGGATGCTCGAGTACTGCGCTTCGGTGAGGTCCCGGTGCTCGTCGGCCGAGACGACGCGCTCGCGCAGGCCCTCTCCGCGCGAGCGGCGGACGAGCACGTAGAGGACCAGGCCGGCGAACAGCCAGACGGGGCCGCCGTAGCGGGCGCCCGCGTGCGTCGCGAGCGCGAGCACCCAGGCGACCCCGGTCAGGAAGGCGCCGACGACCGACGGCAGCGGCACCCTGCCGACGGTCAGCGGCACCACGTAGGGCCGGCGCTTCTCCGGGTGGCTGAAACGCAACTTGATCACGGCCAGCTGCGCCGCCGTGAAGGCGAGCAGGACGCCGAAGCTGTAGAGACTGGCGAGGAAGAAGACCGGGTGCTTGAGCGCCGCAGCCGTCGCCACCAGCAGCGTCATCGAGATCAGCGCGGCGGCGACGATCGACTGCGGCGCGATGACCGAGCGGCGGCTCAGCCGTCCGAACGCGCGGGGCAGCTGTCCGTGCTCGCCGAGCGAATAGGCGAGGCGCCCGAAGCCCGCGATCGAGGTGGCGGCCGCCGTCACCAGGATCAGCGCTCCCGACGTGCCGACGAAGATCTGCAGCGGGACGCCGAGCACGTTCGGCAGGTGGTCGCGGAGGCGTGCGACGATCCCCATCAGCGGCGCCTTGACCCAGGTGCTGCCGAGCTCCGTTCCGTGTCGGGCGGGGAAAGCCGACAAGGCGACGACTGCGATCGCGGCATAGAGGACGACGACGAGCCCGATCGCGCTGAAGACGCTGCGGGGAAGATCGCGGCCCGGGCGCCGCACCTCCTCCGAGAGGTTCGCGACGGTCTCGAGGCCGGTGTACGCGAGCATCGCCAGCGGCAGCGCGAAGACGATCGAATGCCAGCTCGGGTTGCTGCCGAGCGACGTTCCCTGCGCGAGGGCGTGCGGCGAGAAGAGCAGCGCGAGTCCGAGCAGGACGAGCAGCATCTGAGTGGCGAGATCGACGAGCGCGATCACGAGGGCGAAGCGGAAGATGCGGCGGTTGCGAAGCAGGCGGAAGGCGGCGATGCCCGCGATCACGGCGCAGCCGAGGACGACGTCCCACGGCTTCCGGACCGACCTGAACATCGCTGCGGCCGCGTAGTGCGGAACGTAGAGGGCCGAGAGCGCGATCACGATCAGGTAGTCGAGGAAGAGCGCCCACCCCGTGACGAACCCCCAGAGGTCGTTGAAGGCAATCCGAACGAACGTGGCGGCGCCGCCGGTCTCGCGGATCGCGGCCGTGCCCTCCGCGTAGGAGAGCGAGACGAGCAGGAAGAGCACGCCCGTCAGGAGCATGACGCCCGGCGTGAAGCCGAGCGCGTGGAAGGCGATGATTCCGAGGGCGAAGTAGATCGACGAGGCGATCTCGCCGTAGGCGATCGAGAACAGCGCCGGCGCATCGAGCACGCGCTGCAACCGTGGGAGCTTGCGGGCCACGGCGGCAGCTTATGCCCGCCGACGGCCGAGGCAGAGCCTCGATCCGGGCCCGTTTCAGGGACAGTTCCTTCGAGGGACTGTCCCTAGCGGCTGGCGCTGAACCCGGCCTCAGCGTCGCGGCGTACGCATCCACAACAGGTACAGCCGGCCGACTCCGAGGGCCGCGAAGAGCAGGCCCAGCAGGTACCCGACGACACCGCCGCCCGCCGCCGCTGTGACGACGAGCAACGCAATCCCGATCCCCAAAAACGCCATCCCGAAGAGCGCGGTCGCGACGCGGTAGAGATTCATGCCACTTTCCGCCCCGCCGCCACCATCACCCGGGAAGGCGCGTTCTTGAGGATGAAGTCGACGGTCTCGCTGAAGATCGCACGCCGGGGCCGGTCCAGGCGCGGCGCGCCGAGGACGATGATCTCGGCTTGACGCCGCTCGGCTTCGCGGACGATCGCGCGGCCGGGGCTTCGAGCCCGCAGCAGCCGCGCGATCACCTCGACGCCGTAGAGCTCGCCGATCGCGACCGCCGCGTCGAGCGCCTTGTTCGCCTCCGCCTCGGCTGCCGGCAACTCTGCGTCGAGAGGCAGCTCGAGCGGCATCACGACGACGCTGACGGCCGCGATCGAGGAGCCGCGCTCGGCCGCGAGCCGGCAGGCGAAGTCGATCGCCTCTTCGGATTCCCGGCCCGGCTTCACGGGCACCAGGATGCTGCGGTACTCGAGCGCGATCGCCGGCCCGATCAGGATCGGCGCCCGCAAGGTCTCGCGCAGCGGCGCCCGCACCCCGTAGCGGCGGTACCCCGCGTAGAAGAGCAAGCCCAGGACGAGCCAGCCGAAACCGACCCAGCGCGCGTCCGGCTTCTGCACGATCACGACCACCCAGGCCGCGGCCGTCCCGAGCCCACCGAAGATCGCGAACAGCGGCCAGTCGACGCCGCCGATCGTCACGTTCGGGCGCGCGCGAAAGCGCATCTCGCGCTCGCGCCGCTTGACCCGCAGCGTGATCACCGCAGCGTGGGCGATCGTGAACGAGAGCATCGCCCCGAACGCGTACATGTCGCCCAGGAACGTGGTCTTGCCGGGCAGAAGGACGGCAATCGCGACGATCCCGGCAAAGACGACCAGCGAGAGCCAGGGCGTCTTGAACTTCGGATGCAGGCGCCGGAAGATCTCCGGCAACTGCCGGTGGCTCGCCATCGCGTAGGTGATTCGCGAGGCGCCGATCACGCCTGCGTTGGTGGCGATGAAGAGGATTGTCGCGGCCAGGATGCCGACGTAGACCTTCGCCGCGCTCAGCACCGTTCCGTGCAGACCGAGGTGCTCGACGAGGCCGAGCACCGGATCGTTCGCGAAGCCGCCCTTGTCCGGCGTCAGCCCGAGCTTCGTCTCGTAACCCCCGCCCACATGCCGCACCGGCAGGGCCGAGAGCGCGATCAGCGGCAGCGTGAAGTAGATCGCGAAGACGGCGCCGGCGACCCAGGAGATCGAGCGCGGGATGTCCCGCGGCGGGTCGCGCACCTCCTCGGCGAGGTTCGAAACCGTCTCGATCCCCGTGTAGGCGATCATCGCGATCGGGATCGCCAGGAAGAAGCTCGACCACGTCGGCGCGACGCCCCAGTGCAGGTTCGCCGAGAAGACGCGGTGAGGGCTGAAGACGAGCGCAAACCCGATCAGCACGAGCAGTAGCTGGGTCGCGAAGTCGACGACCGCCAGGAAGATGTTCAGGCTGGCCGCCTCGCGGATGCCCACGATGTTCAGGAGCACGAGCAGCACGATCACGATCGCGCCGCCGACGATGTCCCAGGGGTTGTCGCGCAGCGGCCCCCAGAAGATCGAGAGATAGTGCGGCACGAAGAACGCCGAGATGGCGATCGTGATTACGTAATTGAGCATCTGCGCCCAGGCGGCGCCGAAGGAGACGAGCTCGTCGAAGGCATGGCGCGCGAAGCTCGAGGAGCCGCCCGCCTCGGGAAAGCGAACCGTCCCCTCGGCGTAAGTCGCCGCCGTCGCCGCGAAGATCACCCCGCTGATCACGAAGACGAGCGGCGTCAGCCCGAGCGCGATCCCTGCGACAAGCCCGAGCGCGTAGTAGATCGAGGAGCCGACGTTGCCGTACGCCGTAGCGAAAAGCGCCGGGGTGCCCAGGACGCGCTCGAGGCCCTGCTGACGTCGCCGTCGGGGCACGACGAGATGCTATGCCGCGAGGCGGCTGATTGAGCGCAATACGTCCCACGGCCGGAGC
>WNGD01005619.1_pt1 | contig 12129 bp, 12 predicted proteins | sample 5400671 | NCBI WGS metagenome assembly WNGD01 (sample SAMN13153369, study PRJNA577476) | soil metagenome | isolation source: 40 cm soil or saprolite under grassland replicate 2 | place: USA:California | collected 2016-06-15
GCCGGCACGGGCTTCTTCTCGCCGAGCGTCACCAGGTAGGCGGTGATGGCGCGCGCCTCGTCGTCGGAGAGGCGGAGGTTCGGCATGCGCGCGATCGCGGAGTAGCCGCGCGGGTTCTTGATCCAGTGGTAGATCCAGGTCGCGTCGGTCTTCTCCGCGACGGCGGAGAGGTTGGGCGCAATGTCCTTGTTGGCGCCGAGCTGCCCCGCGACCTCGTCGGGGGCGAGCGCGTGGCAGGCGCGGCAGCCGAGCGAGCCGACCAGCTCCTTGCCGCGAGAGGCCTGCTCGCGGTCCACCGCGGGCGCGGCGTGCGCCGCGCGCCACTCCGCGCTCGGCTGCTTGGTAACGGAGAGGACGAAGGCGGCGATCTCGGTCGCCTGGTCCTCGTCGAGCATGAAGTTCGGCATGCGCGTGCGCGGGCGGAACTCGTGCGGGTTCTTGATCCAGCGCACCATCCAACCCGGGTCGAGCTTGGCGCCGATGCGGCGCAGCGAGGGGGCGATCGCGGACACGCCGTTCGACTTGGCGAGCTCCTCGTAGCCCTCGGTCAGGTGGCAGCCGTGGCAGCCGAGCTCCTCGAAGAGGTGCTCGCCGCGCGCGATCTCGTCCGCGCCGTCCAGGTGCTGCACGCCGGCGTGGCACTTGACGCAGTTGGCGGTCTTCTTCTCGCCGCGGAAGAGCGGCTGCTCGATGAACTCGACGTTCTCGACGTGTCCGTTCTTGTCGAGGAAGTTCCCGTGCGCGGTCTCGACGCTGTTGACCGCCGGCCCCTGCCCGCCGTGGCAGGGTGTGCAGCCGAACTTCTCGGGCGGATGCTTGCCGAGGAAGAGCTCACGGCGGGGGTGCGTCTTCCACGGGTTCGGCTGGTCCTCGAAGCCGGCCTTGTTGATGCCGGCGTGGCAGGATACGCACCGATCGACGCGCGCGATCGGCTTGTTGAAGTTGTTGCGGTCGAACTCCTCGAGCACGAGCTGCTGGATCTTCGGGATCTTCGGCTGCCAGTCGAAGCCGAAGAACGGCGGGCTGGCCTTCGGCCCGGGGAGGTAGCCGAGCGATACGCCCTCGAGCTTCTGCCCGAGGTCGTCGCGCGCCGTCGTCAGCTTGGCGAGCGCATCCTCCGCCGTCTTCACGCTGCCCTGGAGCGCCTTCACCTGGTTCTGGAGGTCCTCGATGTGCGCCTGCGACTCGCTGTAGATCTTCTGGCGCTCGACGCGCACCTGCTCCTTTTCCTGAATCTCGTGCAGCAGCCCCTCGGTCGGGCGGCCATTGTGGAGCGCGTCGTCGTACTTGAAGCGCAGCTCCTCGAGCTCGCTCTTGATGAAGCGGAGGTGGAGGTCCTTGTCCTGGTCTTCCTTCTGCGCCTGCCTGAGCTCGCGCTGGAGATCGGCGATCTTCCGCACGTTCTCGCCCGAGGTGACGCTCTTGCGGGCCTCGTCGAGCGCCTGGGCGGCCGCCTGGTACTCCGGATCGGCGTCGAGACGCTTCTGCTCGTCCGCGATCGCGTCCTTCAGGCGGCGGATCTCGAGCCGGTTGAACTCCGCCTGCCACTTCTTCCACGGCCGGCGGAAGATGTTGTCGTCGGCGATCGCCCACAGCGCGCCGACGAAGAGGAGGAGCGAGGAGACCAGCCAGAGCGCCCCGTAGGAGCGCTTCTCCTCGTCGAGGCTGGGCGCTTGCCGTGGCATTTAACTAGCCTGGGGGCCCGTCCAGTGCTCGCCCGCTTCGCGGGCTGCGGATAAACACCCGCGCGGCTTCCGCCGCGCGCCCCAGACCCCGTCGGCCAAAACGAGCGCTTTCGCGCTCGGCCTCCCCCGCTTCGGGACGTGCCTCATACCTTCCGCTCGAGGAACCGCCCCACGGCGAAGAACACGAGCCCGCTGAGCGCCAGGTAGAGCTCCTTCCACATGTCGTCCTGCGTGATCCCCAGGTAGAGCCCGAGCCCCACGTGGGCGAAGCCGATCGCCTGGAGGAGCTTCGCGAAGAGGAACACCGCTCCGAAGCACCGCGCCAGCGTTCAAATGTTGATGCTGAAGTACGGCGTCTTCAGCACCATGATGTACTTGAGGTTCAGGAGGTGCCGCCCGAGCATCTTCAGGACGACCGCCATCATGTTCAAGAAGAGGAAGCCGGTGAGCGCGAAGCGCGGCCAGCCCCAGCGGCGCATGAAGTCCGGGAAGGCGGCGCCCTTCACCCAGCGGCAGAAGAGGTAGAAGCCCACGTAGCCGGCCACGAAGTAGCCGAGCACGACCGCGGCGCCGACGATGGTCGCCATGGTCTCGTCGCGCACGCCCAGGAGGAACGGCAGGTCGACGTTGGTGAGCGCCTCCACCTTGTGCGCGTCCCATTTCTCCCAGAACCAGAACCAGTTCCACCCCGGCCCGCGCACGAAGGTCCCAATGATGATGAGCGACACCCAGAGGATGTGGAAGCCCAGGATGAAGGTGAGGATCTCCCACTTCCGGTCCTTCCAGCAGTAGTAGCCGTTCCCCGCGGGATTGATGTCGAGGTACGGGATCACCATCAGCCCGAGGATGATGAACGTGGGCAGCACCACGCCCGCGTGCCACGGGTCGAAGAAGACCAGCATCTCCTGCAGGCCGAGGAAGTACCACGGCGCCTTGGAGGGGTTCGGCGTGCGGGTGGGGTTGGCGGGCTCCTCGAGCGGCGCGTCGACCAGGAGCGACCACACGATCAGGAGCAGGATGATCCCGATCGAGATCAGGAACTCGTTGCGGACGAGGTGCGGCCAGGTGTGGATCTTGTCGTCGCCCGGCCCGGTCGCCTTCTTGATCGGGACCTCGATCCGCTTGCCGGGCGCGACGGCCTTGAGCGGCGGCTTCGTCTCAGGCGTGGCCATGCAGCGCTACCTCCCTTCCTCCGCGTCCGCGCGCTCGGCGTGACGGCGCGCCGACCAGAAGATGAGGGTGATGACGAACACGAAGAAGAACGGGATGGTCAGCACGCGCGCCCGCGGGAACACGAAGGTGAGGATGATGAGGACGATCGTCACGAGGCTGCCCCACAGCTCCCTCGGCATGTGGCCCTAGAGCGCCGGCCCCGAGAAGCCGTCGCGGCGGATGCGCCAGAAGTGCACCGCCATGAACAGGCTCGCGACCAGCGGGATGAAGATGCAGTGGAGGATGTAGAAGCGGAGCAGCGTGTGGGGGCCGATCTCGCCCCCGCCGAAGAGGAAGGCGCGCGCGTCGTAGACGTTGTTCAGGCCCGGGATGAGCTCGTGGCCGGGGCCCTCGTGGCCGAGGACGGGGGTGGCGCGCCCCATGTTCGAGCCCACCGTCACGGCCCAGATCGAGAGCTGGTCCCAGGGCAGCAGGTAGCCCGTGAAGGAGAGGAGGAGCGTCAGCACGAGCAGGATCACGCCCACCACCCAGTTGAACTCGCGCGGGGGCTTGTAGGAGCCGGTCAGGAAGACGCGGAACATGTGCAGCCAGACCGCGATCACCATGCCGTGCGCCGCCCAGCGGTGCATGTTCCGCATGAGCATGCCGAACGGCATGTCGTACTCGAGGTACTTCATGTCGGCGTAGGCGTACTCCGCCGTCGGCCGGTAGTAGAACATGAGGTAGACGCCGGTCACGACGGTCACCAGGTACATGAGGAAGGTGATGCCGCCCATGCACCACGTGAAGCGCAGCCGCGTGGCGTGCCGGCGCACCTTGGAGGGATGGAGGTGGAGCCACACGTTCCCCGACACCATGAGGATGCGGTTCCGCGGCGTGTCGTCGTAGCCGTGGCGGAAGATGGACTGCCAGACCTGCGACTCGGTGACCTGCCGCTTGATCTCATCCCATCCGGACATGGCTCACACCTTCAGGAAGGCGCCCGGCTTGGTCCAGTCGCCCTTCTCGTAGAGATACTTGACGCCCTTGTCGATCAGGAGCTGGCCGTCCTCCGCCTTGGTGATGCGCAGGCGCTCGAGCGGGCGCGGCGCCGGGCCCTCGAAGTTGATGCCGGTCTTGTAGAAGCCGCTCCCGTGGCACGGGCACTTGAACTTGTTCTCGGCGGTGAGCCAGCGCGGGGTGCAGCCGAGGTGCGTACACTTGGCGAACAGGGCGTAGAGCCCCTCGTCGGTGCGGATGATCCAGACGCGCTGGTCCTTCTTGAACTTCTCGCTCACCTCGCCGATCGTGTAGTCGGTCGCGAGGCCGGCCTTGAAGGTCGACGGCGGCTGGAAGAGGACGCGCGGGAAGGCGGAGCGCACGGCGGCCAGGAGCGAGACGAGGGAGAAGGCGCCGAAGACGCTCCAGCCGAAGCGGCCGAAGACGTCGCGCCGCGACCAGAGCCCGCCCAGCGCCGCCCGCTCGCGGGCGCGCTTCTCGCGCTCGCGCTGCTGCTCGAGCACCCGCCGGGCGGCGAGCGCGGCCGGATCTTCCTGCTGGGCCTCGGCCTTAGCCATCGGTCCCCGGTTCCCCCCGCCGGAGCATGCCCCGCCGGCCGACGCGGGAAAAATCAGAAACGCTCAGGTGCTGCATTAGCGCGGCTTGGGCGGTGCGGGTGCGCGGTGAACGAAGGTGTCGATCAGCCCCCATATCCCCATCAGCACCGCCATCCCGAAGAGGCCGAGGCCGAGCGGCGGGAAGAGCAGCACGAGCGGCAGGGAGACGAGTCCGATGAGGATCGCGAACGCGAGGGGGCTGAACTGCGGGGCATGCGTCTCGGTGGCCGACGTCGCCGCGGGGGCGTCGTCGCGCTCCGTCTCCTCCTTCAGTAAGCCGATCGCGTATTCGCGCAAGTCCTGCCTGGATTCGAGCCCGGCCGTGTTGACCACGTCCGCGAGCTGCCGCGCCAAGTCCTCGACCCGCTGGTCGAGCTCGCGCTGGCGCGCCGCAGCCGGGTCCGGCGTCCGTCGATCTTCCGCCAAACCCGGCTGTCTAGGCCCCCGCCGGGGGGTTGTCAACGAGCCGGGCGTTCGGTGCTGGCTGCCGGACAGCATCCGGCGGTCCCCCCTACTCTCAGCTCGCCGCCGCGAGCACACTGCGGCCATGCGCCTCGACTACGGCCGCGACGAGATCCTGGCCGAGCACGGGTACGAGCGTCCGCTCGTGCTCGACGGCGTGCCGTGCCACGGCGGGTTCGTCGACGGACGCTACGTGTCGCCGCGCACGCTCTGGCGTGTGCCGGCCATCGAGGCCTGGCAGTCGCGCCTGCCCGCGGGTGAGCTCGCCGCCGTCCTCGATCCCATCACGGCACGTGTCCCGCGCCACTTCCCGAGCGTGGCGCAGACGAAGCTCCTCGTCCGCCACGGCGTGACGGTCCCGCTGGTGCGCATCCTCACCATCATCGCGATCATCGAAGGATTCGGCGGCGAGGTGCTGCGCCTGGTCAGGCTGCCGCCGCTCGGCGAGCGCGTCCTCGACCCGATCGGCGGCACGGCGCTCATGCACCTGGGCGCGCTCTTCGAGGCCCATGCCCGCGACGAGGCCGGGCACCGTCGGATGTGGGAGCTCGCGCGCGACATCGCGCTCGATCGGCCCTCGATTCCGCCGGACCTCACCCCGAACCTGACCCCCGCCGCGGCGCCGCGGCTCCTGCCCGAGATCCCGGGCGACATGGAGGCCCTCGTGCTGCGTATGGTCGGCGTCCTGGTGGTCGAGGTGTTCGCGGCCGAGGCGTTCCGGTGGGCCCGCGAGACCCTGGGCGACGCGGCGCTCTTTCGCCGGCACGACGAGGCCCGCACGCTGATCGGCTACATCCAGCAGGACGAGGCGCCGCACGTCGGCTACCTCGCGACCGCTCTCGCGGAGCTCCGCTGCCGGCGGCTCGGGGGCGAGGGCGGCGAGCCCGTGCCGGGTCGCGATCTGATCGACCGCGCCCGCGACACGATCGTCGGCTTCCAGGCCGGCCCGCGGCAGCGGGCCAACGTGGAGTTCCGCACGCAGGTGATCGAGCGCTGCGTCGCGGATCACCCGCGACGGGAGGCGCTGCTGGGGGAGCTCCGCGCCGTCGGATGAAGTCCGCCGTTACGAGCCGACTCGCAGGCGGCGCCCGGACGGCTCCAGGTGCGGGGCGGTGCGTTCGATGCGGAAGTGGCGCAGTACGTCGCCGAAGCTCGCGGACACGCGCGGAGCGGCGTCCGGCTGGCACGCGACGAGGTGGGCCTGTAGACGCGGCAGCGCCTGGTTGCCGATCGTCGCTTCGAGTGCCACGGGCCGCTGACAGTAACGACACGAGACCAGGACCTGCCGCACAGCCATGTGACCTCCGTGCCTCCCGAGCTTCGCCGCGAAGCGCTCGCTGCGGTACATAGCGCACACTGCTCGGGCGGCGCTGTCCCGTGGATACGGGAGGGAGCGCCAACACAAGTCGTGGATCAGGTGCTCCTGGGGGCGGAAGTACACAAGTACGTACCGGGGTGCATGAGCCGCCGTCGCTTCGGCCCGGGATCCCCGCGGCTACTCGGGCGCCTGGAAGTGGACCTGGAGCGGCTGACCCGCGCGGCGGACGGAGAGGCGGACGGGTGCGGCCGCGGCGCGCGCGCCGGCGCGGCTGGTGAGCTCGTCGACCGACCCGACCGGCTCGTCGTCGAGCGCGACGATGACGTCGCCGCGCGCCATGCCGCGGGCGGGCCCCGCCGCGGCCACGTCCGAGACCAGCACGCCGCGCCCCTCGGGCGCCTGGAAGAAGGCGGCCATCTCGGGCGTCAGGTCCTGCACCGTGAGCCCCCAGAGGTGCGCCGCCGGCGAGGCGCGCCCCGCCGTGGCGCGCGCGAACAGCTCGTCGGCGACCAGGATCGACCCGTGGAAGCGGAGCGCGAGCGCGATCGCATCGCTCGGGCGCGCATCGACGGTGAGCTCCTTCCCGCCCGCGCGCTGGAGGTGGAGCGTGGCGAAGTAGGTGTTGTCACGCAGCTCGCCGATCACCACGCGCGTGAGCCGGCCGCCCAGGCGCTCGACCAGCTGCTTCATCAGGTCGTGGGTCAGCGGGCGCGGCGGGGGCACGCCCTGCATCTCGAGCGCGATCGCCTGCGCCTCGAAGGGCCCGATCCAGATGGGCAGCTCGCGGTGTGCCTTCGCCTTCTCGACCAGGCGGACGACCGGCGAGCCGCTGTCGGGATCGAGCATGACGCCGTCCACCTTCACCTCGACCGGGCCCGCCGCCGCGGCCGCCGAGCAGAGCCCCGCGAGCCAGACGAGCGCGAGGAAGGAGCACCGCATGGCGAGCCGATTGTACCACAAACCGGCGCTCAAGGGCGGGGCGCCCTCTGCCGAGATAATCCGGAGGACCGTGATGGGTGCGGGGCGGCAGCGGCCGAGCCGGCGGGCCCTCGTGCTCGCCGGCGGCGGCATCGTGGGGGGCCTCTACGAGGTGGGGGCGCTGCTCGCGCTCGACTCGGTGTGCGAGGGCTTCTCGACCTGCGACTTCGACCTCTACGTCGGCAGCAGCGCGGGCGCCTTCATCGCCGCGCTGCTCGCCAACCGCGTCTCGGCCGAGCGCCTCAGGGAGGCGCTCGAGGCGGACCAGCGGACGCTCCCTCGCCTCTCCGTCTCGCGCTTCATGACGCTTCCGTGGCGCTCCTACCTGGGCACGGCGCCGCGGCTCGCGGCGGCGCTGCCCCGCATGGCGGGCGACCTCTGGGTGCACTGGCAGGAGGCGCTCGTGCTCGACACGGTCGCCTCGCTGCTGCGCGTGCTCCCACGCGGCATCTTCTCGCTGGACGGCCTCGAGCGCTACGTGCGGGGCGTCCTCACGCAAGCCGGCCGCAGCAACGACTTCCGCCGCCTGCGCCGCCGCCTGCTCGTCCCGGCGACCGCGCTCGACACGGGTGCAATCCGCGTCTTCGGGGCGCGCCTCGACGAGCGCACGCCGATCTCGTGCGCGGTGGCCGCCTCGGCCGCCGTCCCGATTCTCTTCGAGCCGGTCACGATCGACGGCCTCCACTACGTCGACGCCTCGGTCACCAAGACGGCGCACGCCCGGCTCGCGGTCGAGCGGGGCGCCGGCCTGGTGGTGGTGGTGAACCCGATGCGGCCCCTCCTGCGCGACCCGAAGACCCAGCCGCCGCTCGCCGACGGCGGACCGTTCGCGGTCGCCGGCCAGGCGCTTCGCATCGCGATCCACCGCCGCCTCCACGATGGGCTCGCGCGCCACACCTACACGAGCCCCGCGACCGACTTCGTGCTCCTCGAGCCCTACGAGCGCGACCTCCGGCTGTTCGACTATCCGCTGATGACGTACTCGCTGCGCCACGAGGTGGTCCGGCGCGGGTACCGGACGACCGTGAAGACGCTCCTCGGGGACTACGAGCGGTACGCGGACGTGTTCGAGCGCAACCGCGTGACGCTCCTGCCGCGGGGGGAGATCGAGCGGCGGGCGCACCGGTGGAGCAGCGCGTCGCGCGCGCACAAGTCGAGCGACGCGGGGAGCGCGGGGGCGCTCGCGCGCTGAAGCCTCGGGGGGGCGCCGCGCGCGCACCGCGGTCGATCGCCGCGGCCCATTGCACCCTCGCGATCATCTGGCGTATGACCCCGCCGTCCCGCCATGGGGTTCGTCCGGCGTCACCGCTTCGCCATCGAGCTCGCTCTCCTCGCGCTCGTCGCGTACCTGGCCGCGGCCGGGGTCACCACCGGTCTCGGCACGGCCGTCGACGACGTGCCGCCGGCGCCTGCCGAAGCCGCCGCCGCGATCACCCCGCACGCGCCCGGCCCCCTCGCCGACTACGCGCTGATCGCCGAGCGCGACGTCTTCAACCCGGCGCGGGGCGGTGGCGCGGGGCCGAGAAGCCCCGCGGGGCTTCGCCTCTGGGGCGTCGGCCTCCAGGGCCGCGAGGCGCGCGCCGTCATCGAGGACGGCGCGACCCACCGCCAGGAGCTCTACCGCGTCGGCGACCAGGTGGGAGGGGCGCGCATCGCGTCGATCGACTGGGACCGCGTCACGCTGGAGGGCGATGGCGGCGAGGAGGTGCTCGAGCTCTCGCCGCCCGCGGCCCCACCCTCCCCCGACACGCCCGACGCGCCCGCCGCCCGCGCCGACGACCGCATCCGCCGTACCGCCGAGAACGCCTTCGTCGTGGACCGTCGCGAAGTCGCCGGCGCGGTCGACAACGTGAGTGGCCTCATGACGCAGCTGCGCGCCGTGGCCGAGGTGCGCGAGGGCCGCCCCGCGGGCTTCCGCCTCTTCCAGATCCGCGACGACAGCCTGTTCGCGAAGCTCGGGCTGCGCAACGGCGACGTCGTCGAGCGCGTGAACGGCGCGCAGGTCGCGGACCCGACGGCGCTCTTGGGCTTCCTCCAGCGGCTCCGCACCGAGCCGCGGGTCGCGCTCGACATCGTGCGCGGCGACGCGCCGCGCACCCTGGTCTACGACCTCCGATGAGGATCCGGGCCACCGTCGCGCTCGCCCTCGCGCTCGCCGCCTCCGCCCCCGCCGCCGAGGAGGCCACCGTCGCGCTCAACTTCCAGGACGTCGAGCTGCCCGTCCTCGCCAGGTTCGTGAGCGAGGTGACCGGCCGCAACTTCATCGTCGACGACCGCGTGCGCGGCAAGGTGACCATCATCTCGCCGACCCGGATCACGCCCGACGAGGCCTACCTCGTTTTCCAGTCCGTCCTGCAGGTGAAGGGCTTCACCACGGTGCCGAGCGGCGCGTTCACGAAGATCGTGCCCGCGCGCGAGGCGGTGGCGAGCGGCGCCCGCCGCGGCGACGAGGTCGTGACCCGCATCCTGCCGCTCGGCCACGCGGAGGCGAGCGGGCTCGTGCCCGTGCTCCAGCCGCTGGTCTCGAAAGACGGGCTGCTCACCGCCTATCCGCCCACCAACAGCCTGGTCGTGGTCGACGCGGGCGCCAACGTCGATCGCCTGGCCGGGCTCCTCTCCGACCTCGACGTGCCCTCGAGCGAGCGCGCGACGGAGGTGGTGGCGCTGCGCTTCGCGCCGGCCGAGGACACGGCGCGGCGCTTGCGCGACTCGGCCGGCGGCCAGGCCCTCCGCGTCACCGCCGACCCGCGCACGAACGCGCTCGTGCTCTCCGGCCCGCCCGACGAGGTGCGGCGGGCGCGCGCCGTCGCCGCGCGCCTCGACCAGGCGCTCCCGCCGGGGAGCACGCGCGTCAACGTCTATCATCTCAAGTACGCGGCGGCGGACAGTCTGGTGCGCGTGCTCGCGCAGCTCGTCGGCCAGCCGGTCGGCCCGCCTCCCGAGCCCCAGCCTCACGGCAGCTCGCTCGCGCGCAGCAGCGCGCGCCGCGCAGAGGCGGCCGGCCTCGGCTACGACGGCGCCCTCGGGCAGCCGCCTCCGCCGTTGCCCGTCAGCGCCGCGGCCGAGCCTCCGCCCGCCGGCACGCCGTCCGCCATCCCGCTCGCCGCGCCCGTGCGCCTCACCGCCGACCCCGCCACCAACTCGCTCATCGTGAGCGCCACGCCCGAGGACTGGGAGACGCTGCGCGCCGTGATCGAGCAGCTCGACGTGCGTCGCCGCCAGGTGTTCGTCGAGGCGATCATCCTGGAGGCCACGCTCGAGAAGACGCGCGCGCTCGGCATCGAGTTCCAGGGCGGCGCGACGCTCGACGGCCACCAGGGCCTCGCGCAGGTGAACTTGAGCGCGCTCACGGGCGCGCTCGCCGACCCGACGTCGCTCCCCGGCCTCCTGCTCGCCGCGGTGAGCAATCAGAAGGTGAAGCTGCCGAACGGGCAGGAGGTGCCAGCACACACGGTGCTCCTGACCGCGCTCCAGACCGACTCCGACGTGAACGTCCTCTCCGCCCCCAACATCATCACCACCGACAACGAGGAGGCGGAGATCGTGGTCGGCCGGAACGTCCCCTTCGTCGCCAGCCGCGCCACCAGCGCCAGCAACCTCGCCAACCTCTTCACCACCGTCGAGCGTCACGACGTCGGCATCACGCTCCGCATGACGCCGCAGATCACCGCCGACGACTTCGTGCACCTCGCCCTCTTCGAGGAGGTCTCCGACATCGACCTGGCCGCGACCGCCAGCGTGGGCGACCCGACGCTCGTCGGCCCGACCACGACCATCCGCTCGGCGAGCACGGCCGTGGCCGCGCGCGACGGGCAGACGGTCGTGATCGGCGGGCTCCTCGCCGACACGGTCCGCGCGAACACACGGTCCGTCCCCTTCCTGGGCCGCATCCCGGTCCTCGGCCACCTCTTCCGCCGCGACGACGACCGGCGGACGAAGACCAACCTGCTCGTCTTCCTGACGCCGCACATCATCGCCACCGACGAGCAGATGGCGCACAACTCCGAGCGCGAGCGGGAGCGCATGCGCGGCGCGCTGCCGCGCGCGCTGCGCGACCGGCCCGCGCTCACGGGGCCGTCCTGGCAGGCGCCGAAGTAGACGGCGATGGAGCTCGACCGCGAGGCGGCCGCCGCGCTCGGCATCCCCGGCGACGTGGTCGCGCGCGCCGCCGCGCGCCGGCGCGAGGGCCGCACGCTCGGCGAGGCGCTCGCCGAGCTCGGCGCGACCGACGCCGCGACCTTCGGCCGTACGCTGGCGGAGGCGGCCGGACTCCCGTTCGCGCCCGCGCCGCCCGCGCTTCCCGCGCGCGAGCTGACCGCGGTCCTCCCCATGCCGTTTGCCAGGCGGCACCTCGTACTCCCGCTCGCGCGCGACGCGGCCGGGCTCGCGGTCGCGCTCGCCGACCCGGCTGCCCTCGCGGCGCTCGACGACCTTCGCCTCCTCTACCGCGCCCCGCTGCGGCCGCTCGTCGTTCCCGCGCCGGCGCTGCGCGACGCGATCACGCGGGCCTACGACGCCACCGCGCGCTCGGCTGCCGACACCATGGACGCGATCGAGGGCGAGCGCCTGGACCTGGTCGCGAGCGAGCTCGACGAGCCGCCGGATCTCCTCGAGGCGGGCGACGACACGCCGGTCATCCGGCTGGTGAACGCGCTCCTCGCGCAGGCCGTCAAGGACGGCGCGAGCGACATCCACATCGAGCCCTGGGAACGCGGCCTCGCGGTGCGCTTCCGCCTGGACGGCCTCCTGCACGACGTGCTGGCCCCGCCGGGACGTCTCGCCGCGACCATCGCCTCGCGCGTCAAGATCATGGCCGGGCTCGACATCGCGGAGCGGCGGCTGCCGCAGGACGGGCGCATCCGCGTGCGCGTCGCCGGGCGCGACATCGACGTGCGCGTGTCGATCGTGCCGACCGCCT
>WNGD01005623.1_pt1 | contig 12125 bp, 9 predicted proteins | sample 5400671 | NCBI WGS metagenome assembly WNGD01 (sample SAMN13153369, study PRJNA577476) | soil metagenome | isolation source: 40 cm soil or saprolite under grassland replicate 2 | place: USA:California | collected 2016-06-15
CTCAGCCTGATCGACTCATCCTGCTCCGGCCCGGCAGTGCCCGGCGCCGCAGTGCCCGGCACCGCAGTGCCCGGCGCCGCAGTCCCCGGCGGCGCAGCCACGGCTGCTGGCTCGCCTGCGGCAGCCGGGTCGGGGTCAGGAGCAGACCGCGGCACCGGGCCCGCCTGAGTCACTGCGCTGAGATCGCCCACTCAACGGAGACTAGGGGACCATGCCGACAGTTGCCCGTCTTTGCCCGCTCTCCGCGCGTCCCCGGAGATACCAGCCCCGCCATGCCAGGCCGGGCGCTCCCGGCTGCGCCGCACAGCACGTAGCATCAGTGCTGTGACAGGTATGTTCCCGGACCGGCAGGCACCGCAGGATCCGCCGCCAGGAAACACGCCGCCAGGAAGCACGCCGCCGGGAGCAGGAGCACCAGGAGGCACCCAGCAAGGCGGCCCGCCGCCGGCCGGCCCGCCGCGGCGGGATCCGCGGCCGGGGATGATCATCGGGCGGCCGCTGGGCATCCCGGTGTACGTGTCGCCGTACTGGTTCCTGATCGCCGCCCTGTTCGTTACCTTCTACGCCGGCAGCCTCAAGGGCTCCGTACACGGCTCCACGACGCGATACCTGGTGGCCACCGCGTTCGTCGTCCTGCTCTACGTGTCGGTGCTGATACACGAGCTGAGCCACTGCGTGGTGGCGCGCGCGTTCGCGCTGCCGGTGAAGCGGATCCTGCTGTATCCGCTCGGCGGCTACTCGGAGATCGAGCAGGAACCGCAGACGCCGGCCAGGGAATTCCTGGTTTCCGGGGCAGGACCGCTGCTCTCGCTCGCACTCGCCGCGGTCGGGTTCGGCATCATCGTCGTGCTGCAGCCCGCCGGCATTCCCCGGATCCTGATCGACCAGCTGATCCTGGCGAACGTCCTGGTCGGAGTCTTCAACCTGCTGCCCGGGCTGCCGCTGGACGGCGGCCGGATGCTGCGCGCCGGGGTGTGGAAGCTGACCGGCAAGCCCGCTACCGGGACCATTGCTGCGGCCTGGGCAGGCCGCGTCCTTGCCGTTGCCCTGCTGGTCGTGCCCTTCGCCTTCATTCTCAGGAACGGCGACGGCAGCGGGGCCGACGTCGTGAACGTGCTCTGGCTTGGCGTCATCGCCGCCTTCATATGGGTCGGCGCCGGGCAGTCGATCCGCGTCACCCGGGTCCGGGAGCGGCTGCCAGGCCTCCAGGCCCGGCGGCTTGCCCGGCGCGCCATCCCCATCCCGGCGAGCCTGCCGCTGGCCGAGGCGATCAGGCGGGCCGATGCCGCGCAGGCCCGGGCGCTCGTCATCGTGGACCACCAGGACACGCCGATAGCGATCGTCAACGAGACGGCAGTGATCGCAACGCCCGAGCAGCGGCGGCCGTGGATCGAGGCAGGCTCCCTGGCGCGGACGCTCGATCCCAGCCTGGTATTGTCCGCCGACCTGTCCGGGATGGCGCTGATCGAGGCCGTGCGCCGGGCGCCCGCCAGCGAGTACCTGCTGATCGAGCCGTCCGGCCAGGTGTTCGGCGTGCTCGCGGCGAGTGATCTCGACCACGCCTTCGCCGGAACCTGACGCACCGCTAGCCTGGCGGGCGTGATCCGACCTCGCCGAGGACCCTTGACGCCGGGTGAGCAGGTTCAGCTCACCGACCCGAAAGGCCGCAGTCATCTCGTCTCGCTCCAGCCGGGGCAGGCCTTCCACACTCACCAGGGCTCGCTGGCCCACGACGACCTCATCGGCAGCCAGGACGGCAGCGTCGTGATCTCGTCCGGCGGGACTGCCTACGTTGCGCTCCGCCCGTTGCTCGCCGACTTCACCGTGTCCATGCGGCGCGGCGCCGCCGTCGTCTACCCGAAGGACGCCGCCCAGATCCTCGCCATGGCCGACATCTTCCCCGGAGCCCAGGTGCTCGAGGCCGGGGCCGGCAGCGGCGCGCTGTCCTGCTGGCTGCTCCGGGCGATCGGCGAGGCCGGCCTGCTGGTTTCGTTCGAGCGGCGGCCCGACTTCGCCGACATAGCGCGCGGGAACGTGGAACGGTACTTCGGCGCGCCGCATCCGGCCTGGCGGCTGACCATCGGCGAACTGCCGGCGGGCAGCGCCGTGGATCCCGGCCAGGCCGGCGAGCGGTTCGACCGGGTGGTGCTGGACATGCTCGCCCCGTGGGACTTTGCGGAGACCGCCGCCCGGTCACTGGCCGGCGGCGGCCTGATCTGCTGCTACGTTGCGTCGACCACTCAGCTGTCGCGGACCGTTGAGGCGCTGCGGGAGGAGGGCAGCTTCGCCGAGCCCGCCGCCTCGGAGTCCCTGGTGCGCGGCTGGCATGCGGACGGACTCGCCGTCCGGCCCGAGCACCGCATGGTCGGGCACACCGGATTCCTGGTAACGGCGCGACGGCTCGCTGACGGCGTCACGCCGCCACCGCGGCGGCGCCGGCCATCGAAGGGCGCACGCGACAGCGCGGCCTGGCGCGACCGTGACGGCGGCGCTCCTGACGTGGGCTGATGTCAGATCCGAGGCCTGACCGTTCCCTGATCGTGACGGGAGAATGCCAGTCGGAGCCCCGCGCCAGGTTACGGAAGCACCCCGGATAGGTAGGGTCTAGGTAAGTCAGCGCTCGGAAGGGGTGAGGGGCATGGCCGCCCGTGATGACAATGCCCGCGCCGGACGACACGACGACGAGGTCAAGGTCCTGTCCACGCAGATCTCCTTCCTCGAGGAGGAGATAGCGGCGCTTCGCCGTCGGCTCGCCGATTCGCCGGTCCAGGGCAGGTTGCTTGAGGAGCGGCTCCGCGAGACCGAGAGCAGCCTGGCCAGCGTCACCGGGCAGAACGACCGCCTGGCCAGCACGCTGCGCGAGGCCAGGGACCAGATCGTCGCGCTCAAGGAAGAAGTCGACAGGCTCGCCCAGCCGCCGTCGGGATTCGGCGTCTTCCTCAACGCCTGCGAGGACGGCACCGCTGACGTGTTTACCGGCGGCAGGAAGATGCGGGTCAGCGTTAGCCCCGGGATCGAGATCAGCGAGCTGAAGCCCGGCCAGGAGGTCGTGCTCAACGAGGCGCTGAACGTCGTCATAGCCCAGGGCTACGAGACGATCGGCGAGGTCGTCATGCTCAAGGAGATCCTTGGGGACGGCGACCGGGCGCTGGTCATCTCGCACGCCGACGAGGAGCGAGTGGCCAGGCTGGCTGAGCCGCTGCGCGAAGCCACCCTGCGGGCCGGCGATTCACTGCTGCTCGAGCCGCGTTCCGGCTACGTCTACGAGCGAATCCCCAAAGCGGAGGTCGAGGAGCTCATCCTCGAGGAAGTGCCGGACATCACCTACTCGGCCATCGGCGGGCTCAGCTCCCAGATCGAGCAGATCAGGGATGCCATCGAGCTGCCGTACCTGCATGCCGACCTGTTCCGCGAGCATCAGCTGCGGCCGCCCAAGGGCGTGCTGCTCTACGGCCCTCCCGGCTGCGGCAAGACGCTGATCGCCAAGGCAGTCGCGAACTCGCTCGCCAAGCAGGTCGCCACCCGGACGGCCGAGCTGGCCAGCCAGAACGGCGCGACCGGCGAGACGGGGGCACAGGCCAAGGAGGGCAAGAGCTTCTTCCTGAACATCAAGGGCCCCGAGCTGCTCAACAAGTACGTCGGCGAGACCGAGCGGCACATCAGGCTGGTCTTTCAGCGGGCCAGGGAGAAGGCCAGCGAGGGGATGCCGGTCATCGTCTTCTTCGATGAGATGGACTCCATCTTCCGCACCCGCGGCTCCGGCGTCTCCAGCGACGTCGAGAACACGATCGTCCCGCAGCTGCTGAGCGAGATCGACGGCGTCGAGGGCCTGGAGAACGTGATCGTGATCGGCGCATCGAACCGGGAGGACATGATCGACCCGGCGATCCTGCGACCCGGACGGCTGGACGTCAAGATCAAGATCGAGCGGCCGGACGCCGAGGCGGCCAGGGACATCTTCTCCAAGTACGTCGTCCCCAGCCTGCCCCTGCACGCCGATGACCTGGCCGAACACGGCGGATCGGCGACGTCGACCGTGGGCGAGATGATCCAGCGGGTCGTCGAGCGCATGTACAGCGAGACCGAGGAGAACCGGTTCCTGGAGGTCACCTACGCCAACGGCGACAAGGAGGTTCTTTACTTCAAGGACTTCAACTCCGGCGCGATGATCCAGAACATCGTTGACCGCGCGAAGAAGATGGCGATCAAGGAATTCCTCGAGACGAGGCAGAAAGGCCTGCGGGTCGCCCATCTGCTGACCGCATGCGTGGACGAGTTCAAGGAGAACGAGGATCTGCCGAACACCACCAACCCGGACGACTGGGCACGGATCTCGGGCAAGAAGGGGGAGCGGATCGTCTACATCAGGACGCTGGTCTCCGGCAAGCAAGGCACCGAGGCGGGCCGGTCGATCGATACGGTGGCGAACACCGGCCAGTACCTCTGAGCGCGTCCGGCAGCCGGAGCAACTCCGCCGCGCACCTGCCCAGGTGGATAGTCACCGCGCGCGTCGTGCTGTACCAGGCCCAGGCAGCACTAGTCTTTGTTGCATGAGCGTGGTTGCATGAGCGTGCGGCGGGTCATGGGCACGGAGACCGAGTACGGCATCGCCGTGCCCGGTCAGCCGGGCGCGAATGCGATGGTCACCTCGTCCCAGATCGTCAACGCCTATCAGGCGGCGACCTCGGCCCGGGCGCGGCGGGCCCGCTGGGACTTCGAGGAGGAGAACCCGCTGCGCGATGCCCGCGGGTTCGACCTCGCCCGCGAGGCGGCCGACTCCGCGCAACTGACCGACGAGGATCTCGGCCTGGCCAACGTGATCTTGACCAACGGCGCGCGGCTGTACGTGGATCACGCGCACCCGGAGTACTCGGCGCCCGAGTGCACGGATCCGCTGTCCGCGGTGACCTGGGATAAGGCCGGCGAGCGGGTAATGGCGGAGGCTGCGGCACAGGCTGCGGCCGTGCCGGGCAGCGCGCCGATCCAGCTGTATAAGAACAACACCGACAATAAGGGCGCCTCTTACGGCTGCCATGAGAACTACCTGATGAACAGGGCGACGCCATTCGCCGACATCGTCCGGCACCTCACCCCGTTCTTCGTCTCGCGGCAGGTCGTCTGCGGGGCCGGCCGCGTCGGCCGTGGCGCCGACGGCCGGGATGAGGGCTTCCAGATCAGCCAGCGCGCCGACTTCTTCGAGGTCGAGGTCGGGCTGGAGACCACCCTGAAGCGGCCGATCATCAACACCAGGGACGAGCCGCACGCGGACCCGGAGAAGTACCGCCGCCTGCACGTGATCATTGGCGACGCGAACATGAGCGAGGTCTCCACCTACCTCAAGCTCGGCACCACGGCCCTGGTGCTCGCGATGATCGAGGACCGCTTCCTGGACGCGGACCTCGGCCTGGATGCCCCGGTCACCGAGCTGCGCACGGTGTCACACGACCCCTCCTGCCGCCACCTGGTAACGCTCCGCGATGGCAGGAAGATGACCGCCATCCAGCTCCAGATGGAGTACCTGGAACTTGCCAGGAAGTACACCGAAGACCGGTTCGGCGCCGACGTTGACGACACAACCGCCGATGTCCTCGACCGCTGGGAGTCCGTGCTCACCAGGCTCGCCGAGGATCCCATGCTGACATCGAGGGAACTCGACTGGACGGCCAAGCTCGGGGTGCTCGACGGCTACCGGGCCAGGGATGGCCTGGGCTGGGATCATCCCCGCCTGCAGCTCGTCGACCTGCAGTACTCCGATGTCCGTGCCGACCGCGGCATCTACAACCGGCTCGCCGCCCTGGGCAAGATGGTCCGGCTCGTCACCGACGAGCAGGTGACCAGGGCAGTCTCCTACCCGCCAGAGGACACCAGGGCCTATTTCCGTGGCCGGTGCCTGCGGAAATACCCCGAAGCCGTCGCCGCCGCGTCCTGGGACTCGGTGATCTTCGACATTCCCGGCCGCGAGTCGCTGCAGCGGGTGCCGACCCTGGAGCCGCTGCGCGGTACCCGCGCCCATGTTGGTGACCTGCTCGATCGCTGCGAGACTGCGAGCGAGCTCGTGGCCGCGCTGACCGGCCGGGACTGAGCCGCCGGCCTCGGCGGGCGGCGGCCCAGACGGCAGCCGGCGCTGCATTCCGGATCCATACCGATGGCGGGCGGCAGGATTGGGCACGCCGCGCGCTGGCGAAGATAGCGTTGAGACTGCGGGCCACGACCCGCGGAGCACGGAGGTTCGACATGGCGACAAAGGACACCGGAGGCCAGCGGCAGACTCCCCGGCGTACCGAGGACGAGCCAGATAGCGCGCCACAGGATACCGAAGAGGTCAGGGAGCGACAGGACAAGCTCACTGACGACGTCGACGCGATCCTCGACGAGATCGACGAGGTGCTCGAGGAGAACGCCGAGGAGTTCGTCCGGTCCTACGTGCAAAAGGGCGGCGAGTGAGGCCAGGCCCGGTCGGTTTCGCCGTCGGCTTACCGTCGGCGGCGCCGGCCTTCGCGCCGCCGGTGCCGCGTCCGCAGTAGGGTCTGGTCCAGAAATGTAACGTGTCAACCGGAAGGATCCGCGTGGTCCCTGATTCACTAGGAAGGCGTTTCCCGGCCGATTATCTCAGCTCGGGAACCTCATCGTTCAGCGACTTCCTCGCCTCGGCGGCGCCCGGCCTGCTGCCAGGCGCTGGCGGGTCGAGCGGGCCAGCATCCGGCGCGCTGGCAGCGGGGCTACCGCACGGGACGACAATCGTCGCCGCGGCATTCGCCGATGGCGTGGTCATGGCCGGAGACCGCCGGGCCACGGCCGGTAACATGATCTCGCAGCGCGACATCGAGAAGGTGTTCCGCAGCGACGAGTTCTCCTGCGTCGCCATCGCCGGGGTGGCCGGCATCGGCATCGACCTGGTCCGGCTGTTCCAGGTGGAGCTAGAGCACTACGAGAAGCTGGAAGGCCGCGCGCTGTCGCTGGAGGGCAAGGCCAACAGGCTCGCCAGCATGGTCAGGGGCAACATCGGCGGCGCGATGCAGGGGCTGGTGGTGGTGCCGTTGTTCGCGGGCTTCGACGAGGACACGGGCACCGGCCGGATCTTCAGCTACGACGTGGCCGGCGGCCGGTACGAGGAGCACCGGTTCCACGCGATCGGTTCCGGGTCGGTCTTCGCCCGCGGCTCGCTGAAGAAGCTGTATGCCGACGGGATGTCGGGCGCTGACGCGGTACTCGCCTGCATGCAGGCCCTTTATGACGCAGCCGACGAGGACGCGGCCACTGGCGGGCCGGATATGACGCGGCGTATCTTCCCGGTGGTCGCGACCGTGACGGCGGATGGCTTCCGGCGCCTGAGCGACACTGAGTCCGGGCAGTACGCGGACACCGTCGTCCGCGACCGGATGCGAACCCCCGACGGACCGCGCGCGCAGTTGCACCAGACCGCCCCGCCGGGCGACTAAGCACGCCGGCATCGCCGCGAGCCGGCCAGCCCGGCTCCTGGTGACGCCAGCACCAGCCGAGCCGGCCCAGCGACCAGCCGGGCCGGACCCAGACGAGTAAGGGAAGAGCCAGCAGTGTCCATGCCGTTCTATGTGTCGCCTGAGCAGGCGATGAAGGACAAGGCGGACTACGCGCGCAAGGGCATCGCGCGCGGCCGCAGCGGGGTGGTGCTGCAGTACGACGGCGGCATCCTGTTCGTCGCGCCGAACCCGTCGCGGGCGCTGCACAAGATCAGCGAGATCTACGACCGGATCGCGTTCGCCGCCGTGGGCAGGTACAACGAGTTCGAGAACCTCCGCAAGGCCGGCGTCCGCTACGCCGACATGACGGGCTTCCAGTACGACCGGCAGGATGTCACCGCCCGCGGCCTGGCGAACTGGTACGCCCAGATCCTCGGGACGATCTTCACGGAGAGCAATAAGCCGTTCGAGGTCGAGATTGTCGTCGCCGAAGTCGGCGATGCGCCGGAGTCCGACCAGATCTACCGGATCCCGTTTGACGGCTCGGTCGTCGACGAGCACGGCTTCGTCGCGATGGGCGGCCAGGCCGACCAGGTGCTGGCGGTCCTCAAGGATCATTACGCCGACCACATGCCGCTGGCTGACGCGCTGGCGGCGGCGATCGCCGCCCTCGGCGGCCAGGCAAACGGCGAGCGGCCGGAGATCGCGGCAGGCCAGCTGGAGGTCGCCGTGCTCGACCGCGAGCGGGCGCACCGGACCTTCCGCCGGCTGACCGGCCCCAGGCTGGAGGCACTGCTCGCGCAAACCCGGCTGGCCAAGGAGATCCCTGGCCCCGCGGCTGATGATGGGCCCGAGAAAGGCGCGGCGAAGTCGCCGCCGGCGGCGAGTCCCGAGAACGGTGACGAGCCGGCCAGCTCAGCGAAGCCCGCGGAGAAGCCTGGCGCCACCCGGAAGCCTGATGCTGCGAAGCCAGGGGCTTCTGAGGCAGGCGGGAAACCAGGGGCTGCCGGGAAGCCAGATGCAGACGGCGAGCCTAGCGACGAGCCCGGGCCGGCTGGCAACAGCTAGCCGGGCACCAGGCCGTCGTTCGCTCCAAGCTGACCACGAGGAGAGCCAATGGCCGTTCCTTCCCGCGCGGTGGCTCCGGCACCGGGCCGCATGAGCGTCGACTTCGAGGAGCGGGTCGACTTCGGCAGGCTCCGCGAGCACCGCCTCAGCCGGGCCATGGCCGCACTGGAGGCCAGCGACCTCGGCGCGCTGCTCGTCTTCGACAACAACAACATCCGGTACCTGACCGGCGTCGCCATCGGCGAGTGGACCAGGGACAAGCTGTGCAGGTATGCCCTTTACACCCGGACGGGGGAGCTGTACCTGTGGGACTTCGGGTCGGCCGCCGTGCACCACCGGATGTACTGCCCATGGCTGAAGCCGGAGAACTGCATAGCCTCGTACAGCACGATGCGCGGGGCCGCGCCGCCGGACGCGCATCTGGTGCGGCGCGGGGTCGCGGAGATCAAGGACAGGCTGGCCGCGGCCGGCGTGGCCGGCCAGCCGGTCGGGGTGGACTTCACGGAGCTTCCCGTGCTCTTCGAGCTGCAGCGCCGCGGCATCGAGGTCCGGGACGGCCAGCAGGTGATGCTGGACGCGAGGCAGCTCAAGTCCGCCGACGAGATCGCCCTGCTGGCGACGGCCGCCGCCATGGTCGACGGCGTCTACCAGGACATCACCGACGCGCTGAAGCCGGGAGTCAGGGAGAACGAGATCGTGGCGCTGGCCAACAAGCGGCTGTACGAGATGGGCTCGGACGACGTGGAGTCGATCAACGCCGTCTCCGGCGAGCGGTGCAACCCGCACCCGCACAACTTCTCCGACCGCATGATCAGGCCGGGCGAGCAGGCGTTCTTCGACATCATGCATTCCTTCAACGGCTACCGGACGTGCTACTACCGGACGTTCAGCGTCGGCCGGGCCAGCCAGCCGCAGCGCGACGCGTACAAGCGGGCCAGGGAGTGGATGGACACCGCGATCGAGCTGATCAGGCCGGGGGTCATGACCAGCGACGTGGCACGGCTCTGGCCGACCGCCGAGGACATCGGGCTGGCCGACGAGAAGACGGCGTTCGGCCTGCAGTTCGGGCACGGGCTCGGCCTCGCGCTGCACGAGCGCCCGATCATCAGCAGGCTCACCTCGCTGGACGCGCCGGTCGCGATCGAGCAGGGAATGGTGTTCGCGCTGGAGACCTACTGCCCGGCCGCCGATCGCGTCTCGGCCGCCAGGATCGAGGAGGAGGTGGTGGTCACCGCCACCGGGGTGGAGATCATCACCAGATTCCCGGCCGAGGAGCTCTTCGTCACGAACCCTTACTGACCGAGCAGCGCCCGCGGCGCCCGCGGCGGCCGGGCCGCGGACCGCAGGGCGCCGGCCCGCGAGCGCGGCCGCGGCCCGCGGGCCAGCTAACCGGCCAGCCCAGCATCGGCTGTAGTGTCGTGGACGTACGCAGTCTCGTACTGTTCCCCGCGCCCCTGGAGGAGAAGTGACCGCCGACCTGGCAACGCTGACGGGCATCGACACGCCGACTGGCCTGCTGATCGGCGGGCAGTGGACCGACGGGCGCGGCGGCAGCCTGCCGGTAACCGACCCGGCCACCGAAGACGTGATCGCGCAGGTGGCGAGCGGCACGCCGGAAGACGCCCTGGAGGCGGTCGCCGCCGCCTACGCCGCGCTGCCCGGCTGGGCCGCCCGGCCGCCGCGGGAGCGGGGCGAATGCCTGCGCCGGGCCTACGAGCTGATGATCGCCAGGGCCGAGCCGCTGGCCAGGCTGATGGTGGCCGAGAACGGCAAGGCGCTCAAGGACGCCCGCGGGGAGATCATCTACGCGGCCGAGTTCTTCCGCTGGTACGCCGAGGAGGCGGTCAGGAACGAAGGATCGCTCAGCGTGGCGCCGTCCGGCGCTAACCGGATCATGACGGCGCGCCAGCCGGTCGGGGTCAGCGTGCTCGTCACCCCGTGGAACTTCCCCGCCGCGATGGCCACCAGGAAGATCGGGCCCGCCCTCGCGGCCGGGTGCACGGTCGTGCTCAAGCCGGCCAAGGAGACCCCGCTGTCCGCGCTGGCGATCGCCGCCGCGCTGCACGAGGCGGGCGTGCCCGAGGGCGTCGTCAACGTGCTGCCGACGACCAAGCCGGGCCCGCTGGTCGCGGCGATGCTGGCCGATCCCCGGGTGCGGAAGCTGTCCTTCACCGGCTCGACGGAAGTCGGCCGGGCACTGCTGCACACCGCCGCGGACACCGTCACGAACTGCTCCATGGAACTCGGCGGCAACGCCCCGTTCCTGGTCTTCGAGGACGCCGACATCGAGGCGGCCGTGGAGGGCGCGTTCCTCGCCAAGATGCGCAACGGGGGAGAGGCGTGCACCGCCGCCAACCGCTTCTACGTGCACGACGACGTGGCCGGGGAGTTCACCGCGCGGCTGGCCGACCGGCTGAGCAGCCTGCGCGTCGGGCCCGGCCTGGACGACGGCACCGACCTCGGGCCGCTGGTCAACTCCGATACCCGGTCGAAGGTCGCCAGCCTGGTCGAGTCGGCCACCAGCGCCGGCGGCCGGCTGGTCACCGGCGGCGAGGCGCCGGACCGCAGGGGCTACTTCTACCTGCCAACGGTGCTTGACAACGTGCCGCGCGGCGCCGGCATCCTCGGCGAGGAGATCTTCGGGCCGGTGGCGCCCGTGGTCAGGTTCACCGACCAGGCCGACGCCATCGCCCAGGCCAATAGCACCGAGTACGGCCTGGTCTCCTACCTGTACAGCCGGGATCTGCGGCGCGCTCTGCAGGTCGCCGAGGCGCTGGAGGCTGGCATGATCGGCATCAACCGCGGCGTCGTGTCCGATCCGGCGGCGCCGTTCGGCGGCGTCAAGCAGTCCGGCCTCGGCCGCGAGGGCGGGCACGACGGGCTGCTGGAGTTTACCGAGACCAAGTACATCGCCGTGGACTGGTGAGCAGGAGGTATGGACAGGCGGATCTTCGGGCTGGAGAACGAGTACGGCGTCACCTGCACGTTCCGGGGCCAGCGGCGCCTTTCGCCCGATGAGGTGGCCAGGTACCTGTTCCGCCGGGTGGTGTCCTGGGGGCGCAGCAGCAACGTCTTCCTGCGCAACGGCGCCCGGCTCTACCTGGACGTCGGCAGCCACCCCGAGTACGCGACGCCGGAGTGCGACAGCCTGATCGACCTGGTCACCCACGACAAGGCGGGCGAGCGCATCCTGGAGGGCCTGCTGGTGGACGCCGACCGCCGGCTGCGCGAGGAGGGCATCGCCGGCGACATCTACCTGTTCAAGAACAACACGGACTCAGCGGGCAACTCGTACGGCTGCCACGAGAATTACCTGGTGGGGCGGCATGGAGAGTTCGGCAGGCTGGCCGACATCCTGATCCCGTTCCTGGTCACCCGGCAGATCATCTGCGGGGCCGGCAAGGTGCTGCAGACCCCGCGCGGCGCCGTCTACTGCGTCAGCCAGCGGGCCGAGCACATCTGGGAAGGGGTGTCCTCGGCCACCACGCGGTCCCGGCCGATCATCAACACCCGTGACGAGCCGCACGCCGACGCGGAGCGATTCCGGCGGCTGCACGTGATCGTCGGCGACTCGAACATGAGCGAGACCACGATGCTGCTCAAGGTCGGCGCCACCGA
>WNGD01005624.1_pt1 | contig 12124 bp, 11 predicted proteins | sample 5400671 | NCBI WGS metagenome assembly WNGD01 (sample SAMN13153369, study PRJNA577476) | soil metagenome | isolation source: 40 cm soil or saprolite under grassland replicate 2 | place: USA:California | collected 2016-06-15
CTCGGCGCAGTCCTTCAGGCGGGCCTCGGCCGCGGCGGCGCTGGGGGCGCCGAACAGGTCCCGGGCCCGGATCGCCCGGTACCAGCGGCGCAGCCGCTCCAGGCTCTGCTCCTCCTCATCGAGCTCGGCCAGGGTCAGCTTGCCCTTGGCCACCTCACCGGCCAGCTCCGCCTCATATTTCCCGCAATCGCTCAGAAACTCCGTCCATTCGGCCTCGCGCTGCTCGGTGAACAGGGCCTCCAGCTGGGCCGTGCTGGCCTGGTCGTCGGCCACCGCCAGCACCACCGGCTGCCCGCCCGCCGCGGTGATCGCCTCGACCACCTGCGCGAAGCCCGCCTCAAAGGGTTCCCCGTCTGGCACCGCCCAGGTGCCCTGCTGCAGCGTCACCGCCCCCAGCCGGCGCAGCTCCCGCCACACCGCCACCCGGTGCCGGGACGGCTCGGCCGGCAGCCGGTAGGTGATCAGCCGCCACGCCATCAACTCACCTCGTTTCCGCCGAACGCGGTGGCCCTTCTGTGCCCGCGGCGCTGGCCAGGCCCGCGGTCAGCGCCGTCACCTCGGTGCGCACGTCGTCGGCCAGCTGGCGTGCCGCCGGGCGGGACACCGACGCGAGCGCGGCCGACGCCGCGGCCTGGATCTGCCCGGCAGCCGACACCAGCCCGCTGACCTCACTAACATCCGGGTCCAGCCCGGCGCCGGCCACCACCGGCCGCTGCCCGATGGCAAGGCGGCGGTCGGCGCTGCCCGCCGCGTGCCGCAGCCGCCGGCACAGGGCATCCAGATCTCCGGTCGGTGCGCCACCGCGGCGGGCCGCCGCCACCGCATGCTCGGCGGCGCCGATCGCACGCCGCAGCTCCCGGCGGGCCCGGCTACCCTCCCGCCAGCGGCGATCAGGCACCGGCAGTGACCACAACCACCGTGGCCCAGCGCCGCCGGCAGAGCTGCCGGCCATGGCGGCGGCCCCCCGGGCCCGGCCTGCCAGGACCCGGCCGAGCCCTGCCAGACGACGCTGTAGCCGGCGCCGCAGCCACACCGCCCCGGCGGCCATCACCGCCACCAGCACCACCCCGGCGAGCAGGGCAGCGGCGAGCAGCTCACCAGCGTGCAGGGCAACAGATGACAGCATCGCAGACTCCCTTCCCAGCCTGACCCATACGGCCCGGGGGATCACCAAACGCCGGCCCGCCAGTCCGGCCGTTCGCCCACGGGGCACGCGTAACGCATGCTACATTTCAAATAGTAACCCCGCGCAACATGTGGCTGGCGTGCTGCCTTCGCAGACACCGGGCGGACGCACCAGGCCCCGACCTGATGAGGATCCGCAGTGTCCTACCTGCAGGCATTCGTCATCGCCGTTGTCCAGGGCGTGACCGAACTGTTCCCGGTCTCCAGCCTCGGCCACTCCGTCCTCATCCCGGCGTGGATCGGCGGCAGCTGGCAGACCATGGTCACCCAGTCTTCCGAGGCCAGCAGCGAGACCTCGTTCTACCTCGCTTATATCGTGGCCCTGCATTGCGCCACGGCGCTGGCCCTGCTGTGGTTCTTCCGCGCCGACTGGGCCCGGATCATCCGCGGGCTGGCCGCCAGCCTGCTACGCGGCCTGCGGGAACACCGCCTCAGCCTGCACAACGCCGACGAGCGGCTGGCCTGGATGATCGTGATAGCCACCATCCCCGTTGGGCTCACCGGGATCGCGCTGGAGCACACCTTCCGGACCCTGTTCGCCAAGCCCGCCGCAGCGGCGGTGTTCCTGTTCGTCAACGGGCTGGTGCTGCTGGGCGCCGAGTGGCTCCGCCGCGCCAGGCTCCGGCGGGACAGGCACCCGGCGGCGGCCCCCGCCGGGGTAGCGGCCGGACCTGCAGTCCCCGCACCGGTGCCGACTGCCGAGGCAGCGGGCCGGGGCCGTCCTGGCGCCCACGCCAGGGGGACCGGGGGCAGGGAACTGGCCGACATCCGCGCAGCGCAAGCCTCCGACGCCCGGATTGCCCGGCTGTCCTTCTGGGACAGCCTGTGGATCGGGCTATTGCAGATCACCGCCCTGCTGGCCGGGATCAGCCGGTCCGGAGTCACCATCGCCGGCGGTCTGTGGCGCGGCCTGGACCACGAAGACGCCGCCCGCTTCGCCTTCCTGCTCGCCACCCCGCCGATCCTGGCCGCCGGGATCCTCAAGCTCCCCTCCCTGGCCGGCACCGCCGGCGCCCACATCCACGGCCAGGTCATCTTCGGCGTCGTGGTCACCGCCATCACCGCCTACCTGTCCGTGCGCTACCTCGTCCGCTACTTCCAGACCCGCACCCTCACCCCCTTCGCCATCTACTGCCTGGCCTTCGGCGCCCTCAGCATCCTCCGCTTCGCGTTCTGAACCCGGCCGCGGCCAGCGGGCCACACCCCTCCACGCGCGAACAGTGGCCCGCCTAGCGCCGTGCCGACCGGGAGCGGGCCACCGACAGCCCACCGGGCACGCGGGGTGTGAACCAGAACCGGACGTTCTGGCCACGGCCACCAGCGGAACTGGCAGCACCCTCAGCCGCCCCGAGTCGGCGATCTGCGCGGATTAGTCGCCCGCCAGCCAACGGTGCCAATCACGCTCCGGACCTGCAGCAGTTTGCCGGACACGATCCGGTCGGCGATCCTGCGGCGATGACAGCCCAGCGGGTGAGCGGGGTCATAGGCCGGGCGGTCAGGAACAGCGCGGCGAACTGGGTCCCACAGCGGTTCCAGCAGCCATGATGGGACGGCAGGCACCGCGACTCCCGTGATCACGAAGCGTAGAGAACTCCGATGATCACGGAACCTGTGCCTGTCCCATCTCAGGACACGCCGTAGCCTCCGAGATCACACCTATTCGCGCGATCTCTTAGATGATGAGATCACGGTCAGGCTCCGTGACACCCTGGTGCCATCGAGTCCTCCTGGCTGCGCGGTGATGTCCGGCCGCAGACTAGGACGCCCACGGCGGGGCCGGCTCATCGCTCATCCGGCCAATTGTCACCCAGGGCCTACAGCGCGGCGACCCCTCCCGCCAGGACGGCCACGCAGGCGCCCAGTTCAGCTGCTTACGCGCGTACCTATTATCGGCACCCCGCGCCCACCCGTGCCACCCGCCGCTATCAGCCGAATCCGCCACGGGCTCCGCCACCCCCACGGCCCGGCAGAACGCCGGCACCCATTCACGCCCCGCCGCGGGCGCGTCGTCGCACACGTTCACGAACCCGGACGGCCACGCCAGCGCCTCCGCCGCCGCGCCCGCCGCGTCGTCCACGTGCACGAAGCTGCTCACGTCCCGGTCCGCGGCCAGCTCCCCGCGCGCCGCCTGGTCCGCCATCAGCCCGCCCCGCGAGTACCAGGTACCGGGCCCGTATAGGATCCCGTACCGCAGCAGCACCCACTCCGGCGCCTCCCGGACCGCCGCCTCCAGCGCCGCCACCCCCCGCACGGTCGCGAGCCTGCTCCCGCTCGCGCCCAGGTCCAGCTGCACATCCTCGGTAGCCGGAACGTCCCCGGCCTGGTACGCCCACGAGATGCTCTGCGCCACCACCCGCCGAACCCCCGCCGCCAGGGCCGCGTCCACCAGATTCCGGGTCCCGGTCTTCCGCATCTCGGAATTGGCCTGGCGGTTCCCGCCCTTCAGGTCGGTTAGCTGGTGCATCACCACGTCGGGCGCCGCCGACCGGACCGCCCGCCGCACCCCGCCGGCGTCGAACACATCACCCATCACGGCGGCAGCGCCGAGCCCCTGTAGCCAGCCAGCCTCCGCAGGACGCCGCACCAGCCCGGTCACCGAGTGCCCCCGCCCGGCCAGCAGCGGCACCAGCCGCCGCCCGATAACCCCCGTCGCCCCCGCCAGGAAGATCCGCATCACAGGCCCCTAAGACCCTCACCGCGGCCGCGGTGCCCGCCGGTCCCGCCGCTGCTCGAGTTCGTCGTCGTCCACGTGGACGAGCATCTCCTGTCCCGGCGCGCACATCATCACCACGACGAACCGGCTCCACTGGTCCGGGAGGTTGTTGGCCGCCAGATGCTGGTGAGCGAGGCTGATAGCTCACCGCGGACCCGCCGCGGCCGCCTGCACTGTCCAGATTTGGGCCGGTAAGCAGACGGCGCACGCCCCGCCTGCCATGGGCTAATAGATGCCACCGCCGGAACCGCCGCCGGCGTACAAGACGATCAGGACGACCGCAACGGCGATCACCACCACAAGCACGGCCACGACCACCCACCGGCGGCGGCCCCGGGATCCAAATCGCGTCCGCCGTCCACCGGATGTAGCCACGTGTCGCACCTCCCTGCGTTCTGCCGGTTTGCGGGCCACCAACGGTTGACTGCCCGATTACCCACAGCCCCAACCGTTACCCGCCAGGCCGGCCTGGCCCCGGTATGCGCCAACTGGCAGCCGGTCACCAGCCGCGCCTGCGCGCGCTGCCCACCAGCCCCACCGCGCGCAGTGCAATCCCCGGCACTGAACTCGGCGGCACCGCGCGCTGAGCCCAGGCCAGCGTCGAGCCGGTGACCGACAGACCGCGGCGTGGCTGTTGTCGTGCAGCCGCCACAGCGCGGCATCGAGTGGGCATTTTTCGTCAAGCGCGGCGGCGGCCGGCGAACACGACTCGACGACAATGGCCGGATCCGCATCGCGCCGCCTTCGACGTGGCCGATCACCGCCGGCCCTGATGAATCACCCGCAGGGGTCGCCGGCATAGGCATCCCCCTGCCCGCGGGTTCCTTCATGATCAAATCTCTGGTGCCGGGCGCCTCTTAACCCACACAGCCCCGACCTGGGCATAGCTCTTTGATCAGGCAAACGTCGGTGCGGGCTTCCTGCAGGCCGCCATCTGCCATGCTAGGCATTCCCCGGCCGCTGCCACACTGCTGCAGACGAAGCGGCAGGTCCAGGTGAAGCGCCCGCAGCGAAGCGAGAACGAACGACCTGCAAGTGCGGCGAGGCGACGGCCACACTCGGCCACAACGAAGGTCACCGGCCCGGGCCTCGCCGGCGGCCGAAGCGACGCAGCCGAGGCCGCCCGCGTGGCTGATGCATGTCCATGAGCCGTCACGCTAGGTGCGTGGGGTGGGCGCACCGCAGCGTTCGGGCATCATCATGCAGTCCGCTATAGGCAGGAGAGCCGGATGCGCACCATGCAGATTATGGCCAACCTTCAAGTGGCCGACGTTGAGGCCGCCAAGAGCTTCTACACCGGCTACCTCGGGTTGAGGACCGAGGAGTTCAACATGGGATGGGTGGCCCGCTATACCTCTCCCGACACCGGGGCGAACGTCCAGCTCCTCACGCGTGATGCAGCCGCCCCCGAAGCCCCGGTCATTTCCGTCCACACCGATGATGTCGACGGTGCTTATGAAGAAGCACAGGGACTCGGCTATGAGATCGTTCATCCGATCACTGCGGAGCGATGGGGTGTGCGCCGGTTCTTCGTCCGGGCACCGGACGGGAACGTCATCAACATCGTGCAGCACCGGGACTGAAACAGCAGCGCGGCGTGCGCTTTGCGGCAAATGAGGATGTTTGCGGTCCCTAAATGCCCCCGGCAACGATGCCAGGGGCGACGACGTCATGGCTGTAGCGTGAGCCGATGGACCCGGCAAAAGTGACTGCGCTAACCGAACCGACTGCAGAGCAACTGGCGGGCGTGGCTGAGGTATTTGACCAGTACCGGCGGCACTATGGCCAGCCGGTGATGACTGGGCAGACACTGACGTGGCTGAGTGACCACATCAGTCACCGGCGGCTGGCCGTCTTTATCGCTCATATCGGAACGGATCTAGCTGGCCTGGCCACGACCGTGATACTGCCCGCATCCCTGCGGCTGGGATGTTCTTGGCAGCTCCGGGATCTGTACGTCGTACCCGGTGCGAGGCGCCGCGGGGTGGCGCGGGCGCTCGTTGGCGCCGTCCACCAGGCAGCTACCGCCGCCGGGGCCATCCGATTGTCCGTTCAGACAGAGCCCAGCAACATCGCGGCGCTCCAGTTCTACCGCACAAGCGGCTTCGTCCCGGTCGAGGACATCCAAATCCTGGCGTTGCCCCTTAGCACCGACATGTGACCCGTGACTGAGTTCCTCTGCGCGGCATATGAGTGCGTCGGGGTACGTATCGTCGCCGCGTGCCGCCTGCGCAGATAGATAGGTGGTATTTGTTCGGAGCGCTCTCTGCGGGAGTGCGAGCATGGTGGCGTGGAGCGCCCGGATACCCGCAAGCTGTGGAACGCGAACGCTGCGGCGTGGACGGAGTTGTCGCGCGCGGGGTTCGACCGTTACCGGGACTTGGTGAACACCCCCGCGTTTTTCGCGCTGCTGCCACCGGTGGATGGCCTGCTGTGTCTTGATCTGGGCTGCGGCGAAGGACACAACACCCGCCTGCTGGCGGGCAGGGGCGCCCGTGTCGTTGCCCTCGATGTCGCGGAGTTGTTCATCGCTGCTGCCGCCGCCCAAGAGGAACGGCAGGGCATTCGCTACCTGATCGGCGACGGGGCCTGCCTGCCCTTCGCCACGTCGGGCTTCGACGCCGTGACCGCGTTCATGAGCTTGATGGATGTGGCTGATCCCGAGCGCACACTGCTCGAGGTGGCGCGGGTCTTGCGGCCCGGCGGTTTCGTGCAGTTCTCGGTCGTGCATCCGGTCATGTCCACGCCGGTCGGGCAATGGATAAACGACGACCAGGGCGTGCGCCAGGCACGGGCCATCGGCGGGTACTTCTACCAGGGCCCGCTCACCGAGACCTGGAGCTTCGCTCCGGCCCACCTGCGCGACCGGCATCAGCCGTTCACCATCACCTACGCGCGCCGTACCCTCACCGGGTGGCTGAGCGCGGTCCTTGCCGCGGAGCTGATCATCGAGGCGATCGCCGAGCCCCACGCCGATGAGCAGACCGCTGCCACCCACCCCGAGGTTGCTGACACCCGGATCGCTCCGTACTGCCTCATTGTCCGCGCCCGAAAGCTGTAACACCTAACCCGTACGAATCGTGCGATATGCGGCTATGAGAGGTCGACCCATAGGGACATCTGAGCAGTTGCCGTCTGGTTTCACCATCCGCATGCCTAACTGCAATGCCAGACTTGCCGCTCGGCCCAGGAACTTTCGCCGTTAGGCGTGCGCTTCTGCCTGCGACATGATCGTGAATACTCTGGGGAAGACAACCAGATCGACGATGTGCTGGCGCCACTGCTCCAGTACATCGACGACATCGTTGGTGATTCCATTGCTGCGGGAAAATGCCGGGTCGTCTGTCAGCACAAGGTTGAACTCGTGACGCAGCTCGTCGCTCTGGCCCTCATCGGCTCCCTCGATGTAGAGCAAGATGGATCCGTCCGCGAGCGTGCCATCTCCCGGAAACGCCTGGCGATTGGACGGCCCGTTGCTACTCCAGTGAATGAGGTCCGGCCACCAGGCCATCAGGGTCAGTCGCCGGTGCTTGTCGATGTTCCACAAGGTGTCAAGTCTGTGCAGCTCGCTCCAGAGGAACGACTCCTCGAAGGTCTGGTCCAGCGCGACGCCGAGGTTCTGCGCCGCTTCGAGGTTCACGAAGGGCTGAACCGAACGGAACGCTGCGCGCGCACGGCTGTCGTACAACAGCCCTTTATTGCCTTTGAAAAAAGCGTCAAACGCTTGAGGGGTCTGGCAGATCGGAAAAGTTGAAGCCTTCTCCTGGTCAGCGGTCAAAGATCCGCCCTGACTGTGCTTGGCAACCTCGAATGCCAGGCTCTCCAAAGCAGCACGCAAGTTGTGCAGCACGTCACCGACTGTTGTGCTGACCGCGACGGGAACCGGCCTCGAAAACCTCAGGCGGTAGGCCAGGCGACCCGCCTTCTCGGTCGGCTCAGCTGTCAGCGAGTAGGGCCCCAACGCCCGGAACTCATCCACCAGGCGGCTAAGCGAATCGATGTGCTCTTTCGCTCGGTTGGCCTTCGCCCACCACGACGAGCTCTGATCCATCCATGCCTGGTCATAGGCCACGAACACGATGCCATCCTCGCACCCCAGCCAGCCAACACCACACGAACCTTGAACCGACTCGCCGACGTCAGGCCCAGTTGCCACCCAGGCGTCGCCCTGGGTTCGGAGCCCTAGACCAGCTTCACCGCGCTGTAGCCATCTGACGCCTGCCACGCCAGCCCAACCATGCGCTCGCCCAGCGGCATTTGAGTGCGCGGTGCGATACCAGAGTGGGACACTTCCTGCTGTGGATGCGGATTCTCTCGGACGGGCCGCGGCGCTGCTGCGTGAGCGCAATGCGATTGACGACGAGCTGGCCCGGCTCACCCAGCGGCCTATGACATCGGGTCATCTCGGTGAGTGGATTGCTGCGCAGGTCTTCGACATGGAGCTGGAACCATCAGCCGTCGCGGCAGGCATCGACGGCCGCTTCCGCTCGGGCGCACTGCAAGACCGCACCGTGAACATCAAGTGGTACCTCAAGCGCGAAGGCTTGCTGGACACAACGGAGTCCGGGGCACTCGATTACTACCTAGTCCTTACTGGACCGCCATCGGCGGCTTTGTCCTCGCGAGGCACTACCCGGCCCTGGTGCATCCAGGCCGTGTTCCTGTTTGATGCGCGGCAGCTTCGGTCCGAGCAGATTACGCGGGGAGTGAAGCGGGGCGTTGCCTCCAGCGTCGTCAAGCAGCAGTGGGCAGCCGCCGAGATCTACCCGTCGGCCACCAACCCCCAGCTAGCCATAACCTCGCAACAGGCAGAGCAACTCAGGCTATTCGCTCCCTGACGGCAAGCAGTCGGCCGGCAGCAAATAAGAACGAGTCATCGTATCGCCCATCTTGGCCCATTCCGCGTCCGAACCCGGTGTCCGGTGTCCATACTGGACTCATCCTGGAGTTTGTGCCGCCGCTTGACTTTGGCACCAGGCAGTAGCCGGGACCCCTAGTAGAACGCGATCAAGAGCCGCTCGGTCTTGGGGAGGGTCCGTGCTTGGTTTCGCCACGGTAGACCTATCCACCGGGGCCAACACTCTGACGGTGTGGCTAACCTCGATGCAGGGCGCCGATGCTGGTCACACGAATGCCGTCATCTTCAACCTGGGCGACGACACGACACCTCGCCGGGCGTTGGGCATGATCTGCGACCGGTATGTCGTGTTGACCGACCGGACACCACGCGAGCACCCGGTTCTCGTCGGTTGGGGTGTTGAGCCGTGCGACTTGGCGATGCTGGCCGAGCAAACCACCGCCGCCCAGGCCGCCATCATGAGCGCGTTCGAGGAACACCGCTCTAAGCCAGGTAAGTCAGGCCTTATCGAGCCAGTCCTCCCCTTTGTCCCGGCACCTTTCGACCAGGGCACATTGGAGGCCGGCACACCTCAGCAGTTGACCCTCGCCGTCGCAAATCAGGTGATGCGGACCTGGACGGCCTGGCTGACCACTGAGGGTGAACGGGTTAAGCGATGGGCCTACATGCCCGGCGGCCGCAAGGGCGAGACACCGGCGCCACTGCCAGCCGAGTTCATGAAGCACAACAGCGTCCAGCCGATTAAGCCGTTGCCGTTATGACTCTCGACTTCACGGCAATTGACTTCGAGACCGCCAACTCCTACCGGGGTTCACCGTGTTCGGTCGGCCTGGTGAAGGTGCGGGATGGCCAGATCGTCGACGAGTCCTCCACACTCATCCACCCACCAGCGCGGTTTGACCATTTCGACGGTTTCAACGTCTGGCTGCACGGCATCAACGACGAGATGGTGGCAGATGCGCCGCGCTGGCAGCAGGTGGCCGACTGGATCGTCCGCTATACCGGGTCCGACGCTCTGGTGTGCCATAACGCTGGGTTCGACATTGGCGTGATCCGGTACGCGTGCATCGCGGACGATATCCCGTGGCCATCGGTGGACTTCCTGTGCACCCTGGTGCTCGCCCGCCGGGCCTGGCGTCTGCCGTCCTACCGTCTGCCGTTCGTCGCGGCCCAGTGCGATGTCGACTTCCGCCAACACCACCAAGCCAGCGATGACGCCCGCTGCGCGGCACTGATCGCCGTCGCCATGGGCCAAAAGCATGACGCTCAGACGCTGGCAGACTTGGCCGAGTCCTTCGGTATCAGCGTCGGGCACATGGAAACCGGCTATTACGCCCCCAGTGTGTGGCGCAGACCTGGAGGGCATGCGTACAAGCTCATCCGGCCCGACGCGAACCCGGACGCCGATCCGGACCACCCGTTCTATGGCCGGGTCATCGTATTCACCGGGGCGCTGATGTCAAGAACCCGGCAGATGGCCTGGGACGACGTGGTCAAGGTCGGCGGCATCCCCGAACTCAGCGTCACCCAACACACCAACATCGTCGTCATCGGCGACATTAACCCCGCCGTGCTGGCGCCGGGCATGGTCACCACCGGAAAAGCCGCCAAGGCGTTCGCCCTCCAGGACAAGGGCCAAGACATAGAGATAATGACCGAGGACGACTTTCTCCGCAGCCTATAGCCAGGCACGGTGGTCTTCGATGTAACCCTCCACAGGATGAACCTTCATCGTCATGTTCGGCGCGAGGATGTCAACGCAAATGAACACACCCATCTCGGCATGAGGGTGAGGCCGAGCACCTACTCAGCGCGTGAGCTCGCACAGCGTCCTCAAGTGATCACGACGCAAGCCCCGACCCACCGGCACGGACGCCATGTGCGTTGCCGCAGCTCAGCCGAGCAGGCTGTTGCGATGCCGCCACGCTAGCTGCAGTATGGCCGCCCCGGCAGCCTGCATTGGCTCCGCGCCACCAGCAAATCGATCGACGGCCTCGCTGGTGAAGGGCAGGCCGCGTGCACCGGAAGCGTCCTCGCTGGCAATGACACGTCCTTCCGCGTTAGCGGCGACCAGGCCGTCAAAGGTGGTGTCGAAGAGGTCGCTGTCGAAGACGGCGGTGGTGAGGATGTCCACCGCGAGGGTCAGCGGGTCCACGCCTACGCCCAGACAGAACACGCGCAGCCGCCCTGTTTTGCGGGCGGTGCACAGATGGCGGTAGAAGGGCCAGCGGTCGTAGTCCAGGGGACTGCCGAGGTGCTGGTAGTCCTCGCTGGTGGCGAGGAGTTCCTCGCTGAACTCGCGGGCCATTGACCGCCACAGGTTCAGGTCGTTCTGCTCCGAGGCTGGGTTGTCGTCGGCGGGCTGGAAGATCCCCACCGGGATGACCTGGTACAGGCCACCCGCGTGGGTGACCTTGGCCGGGTCCCGGCGGTGCAGCAAAAACGACGCGCCACCAGGGGCTGCTCGGCGGAGGGTGAGGGTGGTGATCGCGGGCATCGCGCTGCGCCGTGACAGATCGCACGGGTCACCGATCAGGTCCCGTAGCGGCAGGTTGTGCGCACCGGAAGGATGCCGATCGGAGTCCCAGGCGGCGAGTTCGTGGGCGAGCGCTTCGCCGATGTTCACGCCGTCGAAGTACCGGCCTCGGGTCAGGTCCAGGCCACCAACGGCGCCCGTCAGGTGCGCGGCCAGGAGCCGGTAGCTTGGCCGGTTCTCAAACAGCGCGGGCGGGTCCAGCGCCGCGAGCGCGTCAGCGTAGGTCCGGTAGCGTTCGCCGTCGGCGCGCTCGGGCCGGACGTGAGTGGATGCCGGTTCGCTGCCATCGACGGCTGGCGGCGGAGGTCGCTCGGTCCAGGTCAGCTCCACCTCATCCAGCTCAAGCGGCAGGTCCGGAATCCACTCCTGGCGGCACAGCAGCCCGGTCGTACCCACCCGCGCCGCCGTTGGGTACAGCCCGCAGGCCGCCTCAGTGAGCTCGTAGCGGCGCCGGTTCACCTCGCGCCGGACAACACGCCAGTGCTCGGTGGAGTCATCGATGAGGCGCTCGGCGTGCGACATGACCGCGGTGTCTCCTCCCGGCGACCGGCGGCAGACGACCCGGCCACTGTAGCTGGCTACCTGGCCAGCAGGGCGATCCGATGCCGCCACGCGAGCGCGAGGCACGCGGCGCCGGGCGATGCCATCGGTTCCCGGTCCAGCAGGCGGGTGACGTTCTGCTGGCTGAACGCCAGGCCGTGGCCGGAGCTGTTGCCCTGCTCATCGAACACCGTGATGCCCTCCGCGTTGACCTGAACGGCGTCCCGGAAGACTTCGTCGAACACGTCGTCGTCGATCAAGACCACGGTCAAGATGGTGGCCGCCAGCGTGA
>WNGD01005625.1_pt1 | contig 12123 bp, 12 predicted proteins | sample 5400671 | NCBI WGS metagenome assembly WNGD01 (sample SAMN13153369, study PRJNA577476) | soil metagenome | isolation source: 40 cm soil or saprolite under grassland replicate 2 | place: USA:California | collected 2016-06-15
GCTGCCCCCTCCAGCAGGTCCTCAACTACGCCGACGCGCTCCGCTCCCTCCGCAAGCCCTTCGAGCTCGACCGCTTCGACGCCGGCCACGGCGCCCTGGTCACCGACGAACGCATCCGCCAGACCGAGGTCATCCTCGAGTTCGCCGCCCGCCACGTCCCCGGCGTCGAGCCTCCAGAACACTGAGAGGCCCGTCTTGGGACAGATGTCCATGTGATCGGGTACCATCAGCCGAACCGACAGTATGTCCGCGGTCGTGAGGGGGGACCATCATGAGTTGTCCTGCTTTGCCTGACGAATCAGGTGATCCGCCCGTGGACCATGAGCACGTCAGGAAGGTCATCTCACAGCAACTCGCTGAGCTGGACCCGCTGGCACGGCGGTTGCGTACGGCGCTGCTGCGTGGGGAGTCACCCGAGTCGCTCGGGCTCGTCGAGAACGGCCTTGCCACGGTGCTTCGGGAGCGCGGCATCGAGTAGTGGCCGACTATCACATTTTCGAGACTCCAGACACACTCGACCAGTACAAGCAAGCATCCGCTAAGTTCCTTGATGCGCTCGGCCGAGTTGTCTATCCGGTGCTTCGGGAAGACCCCACCAACGAGAGCGGACGCTTCCCGATCTCCTACGAGGACGGCTGGTATACCTTCGAGGTAGAGACCGCTGGTGGCGGGCTCTACTATCTCGCCTACCAGGCGATCGAGGAACTTCATCGGGTGTTGGTGTTCCGGTTGACGACCTTCCGGGAGCCATGATCCTCTGCTGGATCGGCAGTCATGCTTGCGCCGTTCGTCAGTGGGTAGGACCATTGTGGTAAGGCTTCCGCAGCTTCAACTTCAACGACGAAGGGGAAAAGGGGGCGGGGGCGATGGCCGTGGAGCCGCCGCCGAGACCTGTTCCAAGTGGGGATCCTCGGGCCTGGTCGCAACGGGTCGGCGGGTCGCTCCGCAACGTGGTGGTGGCGGCCGACGGCTCGCAGGCGAGCCTGCACGCGGTCGCCCTGGCCGGCCAGATCGCCAGCGGCGCCGGGGCCCAGCTCACCGTCCTTCACGTGCGGCCCGAGGCGCCGGTCTTTGGCGGCCTCACCCCCGCCTCGTGCGGGATGATCGAGCAGTGGCGCGAGGACCTGGAGTACGAGGTCGGCATCCGGGTCACCGAGACCCTCGACCCGCTGGGCATCCGCTGGCGCTTCCGCGTCGAGAACGGCGACCCGGTCCACCGCATCGACCAGCTCGCCGCGGCCGTCGACGCCGACCTGATCGTGGTCGGCAGCAGCGGTTCCGGCCTGCTGCGCATCCTCCTCGGCGGCTCGACCGCGACCCGGCTGGTGCGTCGCGAGCGCCGCCCGGTCCTGGTGGTGCGCTGAGCGGGGTGGGTCACTCGCCGTCCTCGAGGCTTTGAAGCGCCTCCTCATAGGTCTTTCCCTGCTTCTGGAGGGCCAGAATTCGGGCTTCGAAGGTTTCGCTTCCCTCTGTCCTGGTATCCGGTCGACCAGCTCGAATTTCCTTTTGGGACGATGGTTTTGCCTCGCTGCTGGCTCCGTCCTTGACCACCGCTGTGCTCCTCGGGTGAAGTGCCCTATTGCACCTGGACGTGCTGGGCCGGTGCGAAGAAGGGGAAGGTGATGTCGACGCTGGCGACTCCGGGCGGGAGTTCGTAGCTGTCGAAGTAGGTCACGCTCTCCCCCGGGTCGAGGTCGCCCTTGCCCTTGTTGAGGTTCGTGCAGACGCACTCCTTCCCCTCGTCGCGGAGGGGGTTGTAGGTCAGCTTGCCGGCCTGATCGACCAGCCTGGCGCCGGGGACGTTCAGGCCGTCGTAGTTGAACTCCTGGCCTCGGTCCACGAAGGTGAACCCGACGCCGAACTTGGCGGTGCCGGTGTTGGTCAGGGTCCAGGTCATGGTGGTGAGGCCGGCCGCGTCGCGGTGCACGCTGTTGATCTCCAGCTTCACGCTCTTCACGTTGTCCCCCACGGACGCCGCGGTCGCGACCACCGGCAGCTTGCCGCCGGTCCACGCCGGTGCTGGAGCGGCCGGAGCCGGAGCGGCGGACCCGGATCCTGACGAGGTCTGGGGGGCTGGGCGGGCGAACGTCACGGTGACCCGGCGGTTCTTGCGGCGCCCCTCCTCGCTGCCGTTGTCGGCGACCGGGTCGGCGGAGCCGTGGCCGGCGGCCTGGAAGCTGACGCCCTGCCGGCTGACCAGGGCTTTGAGCTGCGTCTCGACCGCCTGCGCCCGGGCGACCGACAGGGGGTTGTTGATGGCGTCGTTGCCGCTGTTGTCGGTGTAGCCGTCGACCCGCACCGTTGTGCCGCTGGAGGCGTCGACCTGCTGGGCGACCTGCTTCAGGACGCTCTGCGCGGCCGGCGTCAGGTTCGACTTGTTGATCGCGAACAGGACGTCGGCGGAGAGCCTGACGCTCCGGTCCGCGCCGGTGGCGTCGGTCGACTCGACAGTGCCTTCCGCGGTGCTGATCAGCGGGACGATCTCCGGCACCTTGAGTGAGGTCTTCGCCGGGTCGATCTCCGTGCCGCTGAACGGCCGGGGGCTCGAACCGATCGGAACCGCCTGGAACAGCGGCGTCAGCGGGATCATGACGGCGACCTGCTGCAGCGACGCCGGGGGGCGGGCATGACCGCGGAGAACTCCGCCGACTTGCCCGGGTCCAGGTCCACCTGGGTGCTGTCGTGCGTCGGGCACAGGCACTGGCCGGCGGTGCTGTACAGGGGGAAGTAGCGCTTGTTCCCGGTCGCGTCCACCAGGCTGACGCCGTCCGCGGGCCGGTTGGGCTCGAATTTCGCGCTCTCCCGCTCCATCGCCCCCTCCAGGTTCACCTGCTGGGAGCTGATGTTGGTGACCCGCCAGCGGATGGTCACCGTGTTGGCCGCGCTGCGGTCCACCGCGAGCAGGTCCACGCGTGCGGTCCCCTTGGGGAGCGCCATCGGCTGCGAGGCGATGGCGCTCGCTCCCGGCGCTCCCGACGCCGCCGTGCTCTGCGTGGGCGCCTGACTGGTCGGGGAGGCCGCCGGCTTCTTCCCGGAGCCGCCGCATCCGGCCGCCGCGAGCAGCAGGGCGCCCACCACCACCGCCGACCGGAGTGCCGTCATCGAATTCTTTACATACGCCATAAAGTCGCCGTTCTACTCCTCTGCGCTGGGGGCTTGCCATGGTAGTGGAAGCCCGCAAGCGCGCGCGATGGTGATTTCTCCGCACAGCTACGCGGCACAGCTACGCGCACCCGGTTGGCAGAACGCGACGCGGCGGCCGGATCAGGCGGGAGTTTCCTGCGGCGGGATGGTCGCGCGGGCGATGCTGCCGTGCGCCGGGGGGATGCGGTGGATCAGGGAGAAGCGGCCTCCGAGCTCCTCCTCGACCAGGCCGCGGACCAGGCGGAGGCCGAGGCCGCCGGTGGTGCCGTCGGGGTCGCTGGTGAGGAGCCCGCCAGGCGCGGCGGGCTGCGGGACCTCGGGCGCCCCGCCGGCTCTGGGCGGCGGGCCCGGGCGGGTGGCGGCCTCGTCGACCACCTCGAGTTCGAGGTGGTCGGTGGGGGTGGCGTGGAGGTGGACGGTGATGGTCCCCGGGCCGTTGCCGAGGCCGTGCTCGACGGCGTTCTGGATCAGCTCGTTGAGGACCACCGAAAGGGGGGTGGCGACGTGGGCGTTGACGCGGACCGACTGGGCGTCCACCACGATGCGGACGTCCTCGCGGCCGAGGGAGCCCTCCAGCATGCGGACGACCCGGCGGGCGACCTCGGCCATGTCGACGGCGCCCTCCAGCTCCTCGGTGAGGGTCTCGTGGACCAGGGCAATCGCGGCGATTCGGCGGACCGATTCCTCCAGGGCGGCGACGGCCATCGGGTGGTCGTCGAGGCGGCGCGCCTGCAGGCGCAACAGGCTTGCGACCGTCTGGAGGTTGTTCTTGACCCGGTGGTGGACCTCGCGGATGGTCGCCTCGCGGCGGGAGATGACCCGGTCGCGGCGGCGCAGCTCGGTCACCTCGCGGCACAGCACCAGCGCGCCGCGGCGCTGGTGGCCGCGCAGCAGCGGCACCACCCGGAGGTCGGTGACCGCGCCGTCCATGTCCACGTCAGACTCGATCGGGCGGCGGCCCGCCATCGCCTCGGCGACCATGATCCCGGCCGGCGACGGCAGCGGCTGCCCGAGCGGCAGCGAGTTCGTCCCCATCCGCCGGAACGCCGAGGTGGCGTTGGGGCTGGCGAACTCGACCCGGCCACTGGAATCCAGCACCACCAGCCCGTCGCCCACCCGGGGGGAGGCGATCAGGTCGTGGGCCTCCTTGAACGGGAAGGTCCCGCCCGCGACCATCTCCAGCAGCGCGTCGGCGGCGCGCAGGTAGGCGGCCTCCAGCCGGCCGGTCGGCCGCACGGGGGCCTCGGCGGCCTCGACGCTGAGCGCCGCGATCACGGTGCCCTTGTGGCGCACGGGCACGGCCTCGACCCGGACCGGCTCGGCGTCGATGAAGATCGGCTGTGGCGACCGCAGGCGCCGCTGCTCCAGCCACGCCCGCTCCACGAACGGGTGCCAGCCGGGTTCGACCTCTTCCCCGACCAGATCCGATGGGTACAGGGTGCGGGCGGTATAGGGGCGGAGTTGTCCGACAATCCGGAAATTCTCGGTTCCTTCGACCGCTGTGAACAGGAGCAGGTCGGCGAAGGCGAGGTCGGCGATCAGCTGCCAAGCCGCCATGAGGCGGTGCAGGTGCTCGGTCGCCTTGCTGTCGAGCCGCTTCCGCGCTGGCCGGGGTATCTCCTTTTGCACGCCACCCAGGGTATCCCTCCGCGACAGTTGCGCTTGTGTTGACGAGTTCGTCACACGCCCGTAACCTTCGCTGAGAAGACGTGAAGGGCAATGGCGCTCGCCCCGGCGGGCGCCGTTTTCATGCCCGAGACACCGCTGTCTCTCCAGCTCGGTCCAGCGACACGGCCGAGCGGCACCTCCGGCGTCCGCCCCGCAGGACCGCGATCGGAGGCGAGAGACGGTGGCTGGTGGCGTCCCCCAAGAGTCCCCTGGGCGGCTCTATGACGCGCGTCGCGACGAGCGCGACGCCTGCGGAATTGGGTTCGTGGCCGACGCCGAAGGGCGGGCCAGCAGGGCAATCGTCGAATACGCACTCGGCGGCCTTGAGCGCCTGCGCCACCGCGGCGCGGTCGCCGCGGACGCCCGCACCGGCGACGGCGCCGGGCTGCTGCTGCCGCTGCCCCGGCAGTTCTTCGCTGGAGGCTGTGGCGAGGACGGCGACCGGAGCGACAGCGACCGGAGCGACAGCGGCGACCAGGCCCTCGTCGGCGTCGCCATGGCGTTCCTGCCGCGTGACGGCGCGGCGGCGGCGCACGCCCGCGCCGCCGTCGAGCAGGCCCTGGCCGCCGAGCAGCTGAAGCTGGTGCGATGGCGCGCGGTACCGGTGGACCCGTCCGCGCTCGGCGACGCCGCCAGGGCCAGCCAGCCACGCATCGAGCAGGCCGTCTTCATCGCGTCCGACCCATCGGGGGGCCCCGCGGCCGCCATGGGAAGGGCTCGTGGTGGTTCCGGCCGCGGGACCGTGCCCCCCGAACCCCCCGGCCACGATGGGGAGGAGGCGGAGCGGCGATGTTTCCGCGCGGGCCGGCGGGCCGCCCTCCAGGCCAAGGCCGCCGGGGTGCCCCTCTACCTGGCGTCGTGTTCGACCCGGACGGTGACCTACAAGGCGCTGTGCGCCGCCGACCAGCTCGCCGCGTTCTACACCGACCTGGCCGACGCGCGGATGGTGGCGCCGTTCGTGGTGTTCCACCAGCGCTACTCGACCAACACCCTGCCGTCGTGGGAGCGGGCGCAGCCGTTCCGCTTCCTGTGCCACAACGGCGAGATCAACACCCTCGACGGCAACGTCGCCTGGATGCGCGCCCGCGAGGGCAGCCTCGGCAGCGGCGACCTGGCCCCCGAGGAGCTGCTGCGGCCAGTGCTCGACCCGGACGGGTCGGACTCGGCGATGCTCGACAACGCCGTGGAGCTGCTGGTGCGCGGCGGGCGCGACATCCGCCACGCCCTCGCGATGCTGGTCCCGGCCGCCGTCGAGCACGACCCGCGCGCCAGCCGTGCCCTGCGGGACTTCTACCGCTTCCACGCCTGCCTGACCGAGCCGTGGGACGGCCCCGCCGGGCTGGTGTTCACCGACGGCCGCCTGGTCGGCGCGGCGCTGGACCGCAACGGCCTGCGCCCGCTGCGCTTCGAGGCCTGCGACGACGGCCTGGTGGTGTGCGCCTCCGAGGTCGGCGCCGTCGACCTCGCCGGACACGGCGGGGTGCGCCGGGGCCGCCTCGGACCGGGCCAGATGCTCTGCGTCGACCCCGAGGCCGGCCTGCTGGAGGACGCCGCGATCAAGGCGGCCCTCGCCGGCCGGCGGCCCTGGAGCGTCTGGGTCGCCGAGCACCTCCGGGAGCTGGACCAGGGCAACCCGGTGACGATCCCGGCGCCCGGCTCCGAGGCCTTGGCGGCGCTGGTGCCCGCGCAGGTCGCCTTCGGGTTCACCAGCGAGCTGGTCTCGGCGGTGCTGCGGCCGATGGCCACCGGCGGCAAGGAGCCGACCGCCTCGATGGGTGACGACACCGCCCTGGCCCCGTTCGGCCACACCCTCCGGCCGGTCAGCCACTTCCTGCGCCAGCGGTTCGCGCAGGTCACCAACCCGCCCATCGACCACCTGCGCGAACGCCACGTGCTCTCGAAGCGGACCCTCCTCGGCCCGCGCCAGCCACTGCTCAGCGAGGCGCCCGAAGCGGCGAAGCTGATCGAGCTGCCAGGCTTCCTGCTCACCCCGGAGGGCCTGGAGCGCCTCCAGGACCCCGAGCACGACCTCAACCCGGTGACGCTGGACGCCACCTGGCCCGTCGCCGAAGGGCGCGACGGCCTGCGGGCCGCCTGCCTGCGCCTCGCCGACCGGGCCGAGGCGGCCGTGCGCGGCGGCGCCGGCCTGCTGGTCATCTCCGACCGGGAGGCGGAGGTGGGGGGCGAGCGCGCCCCGGTCCCGTCGCTGCTGGCGGTCGGGGCGACGCAGCAGCGGCTGGTGTGGGCGGGGCTCGCCACCCGCGCCAGCGTGGTGGTGGACAGCGGTGAGCCGGTCGAGTCGCACCAGGCGGCAGCCCTCCTCGGCTACGGCGCTGAGGCGATCTGCCCCCGGGTCACCTTGGTCACCGTGGCCGGGCTCGCCAACGACGGCGACCCGGCCACGGGACAACCGGCCGCGGCGCGGGCCCAGCGCCGCTACGTCGCGGCGCTGGAGGAGGCCGTCTTCAAAGTTCTCTCGAAGATGGGCATCTCCACCCTGGACTCCTACCGGGGCGCCCAGATCTTCGAGGCGCTCGGCCTCGACAGCGACGTGATCGCCACCTGCTTCACCGGGACCGCCTCGCCGCTGGGCGGCATCGGCTTCGCCGAGCTGGCCGACGACGTGCTCGCCCGCGTCAGCCTCGCCCAGGAGGCGGGCGCCCGGCTCGGCAACCCCGGCTGGTTCAAGCACAGGCCCAAGGGCGAGTACCACCAGACCAACCCGCCGGTGATGCAGGCGCTGCACCACACTCTCAACGAGGAGGGCAGCCTGCGCGGCTCCAAGCGCGGGGCGCACCTGCTGCAGCAGGCCGTCAAGGGGGGCGGCTACGAGCGCTACCGCCACTTCGCCAAGCTGGTCAACGAGCGGCCGCCCGCCGCGCTGCGCGACCTGCTGGAGGCCCGCCCGGCCGGCCCGGCGGTGCCGCTGGACGAGGTCGAGCCCGCCGCCGTCATCCTGCGGCGCTTCTCGACCGCCGCGATGAGCCTGGGGTCGCTGTCGCCGGAGGCGCACGAGACCCTGGCGATCGCCCTCAACCGCGTCGGCGGCCGCAGCAACTCCGGCGAGGGCGGCGAGGACCCGGCCCGCTTCGGCACCGAGCGCAGCTCCGCCATCAAGCAGGTCGCCTCCGGCCGCTTCGGGGTCACCCCCGAGTACCTCGCCAACGCCGCCGAGCTGCAGATCAAGATCGCTCAGGGCTCCAAGCCCGGCGAGGGCGGCCAGCTCCCCGGCCACAAGGTCAGCGCCGAGATCGCCCGCCTGCGCCACACCCAGCCGGGCGTGGCGCTGATCTCGCCGCCGCCGCACCACGACATCTACTCGATCGAGGACCTCGCCCAGCTGGTCTTCGACCTGAAGCAGGCCAACCCGGAGGCCGACGTGACCGTCAAGCTGGTCGCCGAGGCCGGCGTCGGCACGGTCGCCGCCGGGGTGGTGAAATCCCTGGCCGACGTGGTGACGGTCTCCGGCGCCGACGGCGGCACCGGCGCCAGCCCGCTGTCGTCGATCAAGCACGCCGGCGGGCCCTGGGAGCTGGGCCTGGCCGAGACGCAGCAGGCCCTCCAGGCCAACGGGCTGCGCTCGCGGGTGCGGCTGCGGATCGACGGCGGCCTGAAAAGCGGCCGGGACGTGCTGCTGGCCGCGCTGCTCGGCGCCGACGAATACGGCTTCGGCACGGCGGCGCTGCTGGCCGAGGGCTGCCTGATGGTGCGGACCTGCCACCAGGACAACTGCCCGGTCGGGATCGCCACCCAGCGGCCGGACCTGCGCGCCAAGTTCGCCGGCACCCCCGACATGGTGGTCCACTACCTGGAATACGTCGCCGAGGAGCTGCGGGAGCTCCTTGCCTGGCTCGGCCTGCGGAGCCTGGACGAGGCGGTCGGCCGGGTGGACCTGCTGGCGCAGCGGACCACCGGGCACGCGCGAGCGGACGCGCTCGACCTGCGCCCACTCCTCCATCGGGCGCCCGAGGCCCGGGGGGCCGCGCGGCGCTTCGAGGCGCCCGACCCGACCCAGCGGGCCCGGTCGGCGCTTGGCGACCGCCTCGCTGAGGACGCCATGCCCGGCCTGCTCGCCGGGGACCTGGTCAACCTGCGCTACCAGATCGGCAACACCGACCGCTCGGTCGGCGCCCGCCTCGGCGTGGCGGTCGGCGCCGCGTTCGGGTCGAGCCCGCCGCACGGCCGCGCCCGGGTCGAGTTCGACGGTGTCGCCGGGCAGAGCTTCGGCGCCTTCCTGGCCCCCGGGATCGACTTCCGGCTCACCGGCGCCGCCAACGACTACGTCGGCAAGGGCATGGGCGGCGGCCGGATCGTGGTGCATGGCCCGGCGGGCGACCGTGGCGACGCGGTGCTGGTCGGCAACACCGTCCTGTACGGCGCCACCCGGGGGGAGCTGTTCTGCGCCGGGCGGGCCGGGGAGCGGTTCGCGGTGCGCAATTCGGGCGCCACCGCCGTGGTCGAGGGGACCGGCGACCACTGCGGTGAGTACATGACCGGCGGGACCGTGGTGGTTTTGGGCCCCGTTGGGCGCAATGTCGGCGCCGGCATGACCGGCGGGGAGCTGTTCCTCTACGATGGAGGCGGCGACGAGGCCCTTGAGCACCTGAATGACGAGCTGGTGCTGGCCCGGCGGCCAGATGACGTCCAGCTGGTCTTCCTGCGGGAGCTGGTCGTCGCCCATGCCGAACTGACCGGATCCGCGGTGGCCAGCCGCATCCTCGACCGCTGGGACCAGGCGGTAGGCTTGTTCTGGCGGGTCGCCCCGAGGGCAGAGGTCGCCGTCATCGAACGGGCCCACGAGGGCACCGGATAGGTCAGTGTTTGGAGAGGAGCGGGATGGCGCGGGTGCTCGTGGCTGAAGACGAGGTCCTGATCCGAGTGGACGTCGTCGAGACCTTGGAGGAGGCCAGCCACACCGTCGTGGGGGAGGCCGGCGACGGCGAGCAGGCGGTCAAGCTCGCCCGCGAGCTGGCTCCCGACCTGGTGGTCATGGACGTGAAGATGCCGAAGATGGACGGGCTGGAAGCGGCCCGCCAGATCACCGCCGCGGGCGGCGCGGTGCTGGTGTTGACCGCCTTCTCGGACAAGGAGCTGGTCGACGAGGCCGCCGACGCCGGCACCATCGGCTACCTGGTGAAGCCGTTCCAGCCGGCACAGCTGGTCGCCGCCGTCAGCGTCGCCCTCGCCCGCGTCGCCGAGACGCGCGACCTGCAGCAGACCGTCGAGGAGCTGGAGGCCAAGCTGGAGGCTCGCAAGGTGATCGAGCGGGCCAAGGGCCGCCTCATGGAGCAGTTCGACCTCACCGAGGACCAGGCCTACACCCGCATGCGCCGCGCGGCCATGGACCGGCAGCTGCCGCTGGCCGAGATCGCCCGCCGCGTGCTGGAGGCGTCCCAGCCGAAGTCGTAGCGGCCGCCACGCGCACGGTCTCAGTGGTGGTGTTGCACGTACCAGAGGAGCAGCCTCGCGCCGCCGGCCAGCAGCAGCAGCGGCACCAGCCAGGGACGCGCCACCTGCCACATGGTGCGCACGGTGAGCACGAACAGGCGTTGCAGCGGTGCGATCAGCAGCGTGTGCAGCGGGCGGAAGCGCCGCCTGCGCCGGGGCTGGTTCTTGGCCGCCGCCCGACCCAGGCGGCTCTTCGCCTCCGGAGTGAGCTGATGGTACTGGGGCTGGCGCTGATCGTCGGGCCGGGTTGGGCGCATGATCTGCCTCGCTTGCTGCCGTGGTTCCCGGACCGGGTGGGTGCTGCTGGGAGTCGTGGCCCCGCTATCGGCTGATCGCTCGCACCAGGTCGTTGAGGACGTTGCGGATCGTCGGTGCGAACGACGACGAGGCAAGCAGGAAACCCCACGCGCCGCAGAGCAGGAACTCGAACACGGTGAGCCCGTCACCTTTGTGCCGGAAGCGGAGCATCACCACGATGATGATGGTGAGCAGGAAGAGGAACGAGAAGGCGACTCTCATCGGCGCATCGTCCTTTCATGAACCGGGGTGACGCCGATCCCGTCAAATGGCGGCATGACTGCGAGATCTTTCGGGCGAAAAGTCGAAACCACGCCATTGAGTCTAAGTGTAAAGGGGGACCTAGTCAATGAAAGAGTCATCCGCGCGATTCCCGTCGCCGGTCTGCGCTGGCTGGACGGGTTCGCCCGGATGCCTCCAGGCTGAAGTATAACATGCTTGTTACTCCGGTTCGCCATGCTCAGGCTTTTCATTCGATCTGGACGGCATCTCCATCTTTACGAGGCAATGGGTTGTTCAACGTCTAAGTGTGGAGCTGCCAATTTGCTGCCAGCGATCTGATGAGGTTCCCTACGAAGATCGCCTGGACTTCGCGCGGGATTTGAGGATGGTTATCACCGTCGACCAGGCTGATTGACCTGGTAGCGATGCGTCACAGCAATCACGGGATCGCCGCGGGGGGCCGCTGCAGATGATCGACAGCAGAGATGCCGCACGGGAAGTCGGCCGGGAGAGCCAGAGCGCCAACGCGGGGGGCATCCGCCAGGTGCCGCTGCTCGCCGCCTACCTGATCGCGGGCGTCATCCTGGGGCTGGTGACCCTCGCGCTCCACCCGATGTCCAGGGTCCTTTCCAACCAGCTCGCCAGCCACCTGCTGCTGCCCTACGCCGCCGCCGGGGCGCTGTTCTTCACCGGCAGGGCGGTGGCCCGCGACAAGCTCCGCTGGTGCCGCTCATGCTGCCGCTGGCTCGCGGTCCAGCCGGACGGCGAGCGCGTCGTCCGCACCCGCCCGATCACCCGCCGCAACCACGGCCGCCTGGAGCAGTTCAACACCTACGGCCAGCGCACCGGCTACAGCCGCTCCCAGACCACCACCCGGGGCATCCGCGAGACCGTCGCCATCACCATGGTCTGCCACCACTGCGGCGCCAAATCAATCGTCAGAGAACGCCGCGAGAAGTGACCGGGGCGAGCGCGCCGAGCACGGCGGCCACGATCGCGGTGCGCGTCTCGGGATTGAGGGTCGGGCGGCCCGAGGGGTCGTGGAGGTAGAAGGTGTCGACCACCTCGGCGCCGTAGGTGGCGATTTTGGCGAGGGTGATGGTGACACCGCAGGTGGCCAGGGCGGTGGTGATGCGGTAGAGGACGGCGGGCCCGTCGGGGCAGCGGACCTCGATGACGGTGGCGCGGTCGGAGGCGCGGTCGGGGAAGCGGACCTCGGCCTCGGCGCTGGGGCGTGGTAGGGGTGGGGTGGGGGTGCGGTAGGCGGCCTCGCGTTCGGCGAGGCGCTGTTCCAGGGGGAGTTGGCCGGCGAGGGCGCGGCGCAGCTCGTCGCGGAGCAGCGGC